>Ga0307514_10000168_pt1 | contig 186491 bp, 166 predicted proteins | sample 16_EM_MG_FD_203088 | JGI IMG/M metagenome (GOLD analysis project Ga0307514, IMG submission 203088) | Populus trichocarpa ectomycorrhiza microbial communities from riparian zone in the Pacific Northwest, United States - 16_EM | ecosystem: Host-associated > Plants > Roots > Unclassified...
CTGGGAGCATCCGGAAGACTTGAACGCACCGGTGTGGCCTACAAGAGTGTCTCAGAGGTTTTCGTGTGGCTTTCGGACCAATTTACATTTTGCTGATGTAATTATTGGTCAACTTGGAATTGTGGAAATGTGGAGAAGTAAGTACAACAAGATTTACTGTAAGCTGAGTGACTGGCTGGGAATGGGAGACAGTCAATCATGGGATGCTGTATGTGACATTGATTCATGATCACTGCATAGAGAGATAGAGAAGAATGACCTAACTTTGTGTTCTTTGGTGATGGTTAAGTTGAGGATAAGAAAAAGAGAAATCAGAGGTGATGGGAAATCATCCTGAGAAATCAGAACTTTGGAGAATTTCATGTGCAAGGCAATGTATCAATCATTTCATGGCAGCTATGACTCCCAATGCAGCAAGTAATAACCCATAAGTGAGGTCTTCTACACCCAATCAGGCAAGTCATACCCCTCATTTCTCATCCCCGCTCCAATCCTCCATATGATTTCTCTCTTCCATTTTGATAACTCCTTCTCGTCCACAACTTCACCATCATTCTAGAACCCAAATTTTGGTCATCCCTCTATATCTCTCCACACAATGATTATTAGGTAACCCTGAGTACAGCATACACCAAGTACTACAGCATCCACTCAAGATTTTCTGTCTTCTCTTCATTCCCACAATGACAAGTGAATTCCTAAATGTAGCTGCAACTTCCCGTGGGCCTTCTTATACGTTCCACCACCACCAGCCAACTCTCAATCACTGTTCAAAGGTAAAGTCACCACGTGACATTTGCCCAGTTGCATGTTAACTAACTGATGAACGCAATATATAGCGAGTGGTGTGCCTCCTATCTGCAACTACCAAGTGCTCCTCCACTCTCTGCTTGATCATGGCCACCAAAGTGCATCTCCATATTCTGTTGATTACTGTTTCCCAATGTATCTCCCAACTTGCTTGGTAGTAACCTCCAAGTTCACACGATGATGGACTGGTCAAGTGCAAGTCCACACTCGATCTATCACAGCCTCAAAGTGCATCTCTGAATTCACTAGACTTCGGCCTCCCAGTTTATCTCACCAGTTGCTCAATTATAGCCTCTGCAAGCATATCATCAAACTCCCTTGATGATTGCCTCAAAGTGTATCTCTGAGTTACTGAATCATCAGCTTCCGTCATACCTTGAATTGCTTTTAATCACCACGTGCAGCCAGCTCTGATACACTGTGTATAGGGGTAGCTATATACATACATCGATGAGAAAAGAAACTGAATACAGGAGTTTTAAAAATTGGTAAATGATAAGTACTAGCTATGATTTCCAGGCACACCTGCAGTGTTCCCAAAGAAGAAGTTTTTCCCAGTCTGCTCCACAGTATTTGTAGATGCTCCCAGGCTTGTCTTCAATGCTTCCAGGGATATCTTCAGCACTGTGAAGCTTGTTGTTGGCATACTGAAGAGTATTGTCGGCACACTGAGGTTTGTGGCTGGTGCATCCAAATGCACCCTGGCTTCTCGTCAGCTCTCCCCGGCTTGTCACTTGTGCTTCCAGATGCTCTGCCGGTATCCACCAGACCTGCTATGTTCGCACTAATTTTTCCCAAATACTCCCAGGTACATCTCAAAGCCACTGAATAGGTTCAGTATACTCTGGGATTTGACCACGTTGAGATTCTGCTCGGACAACTTGTAGATACTCCCAGAAGCTCTTACAGAAAGAAATGTATTTCGCTGATGAATTCGAACTCAGACAAGTATTTTGGTTTTTCATCTGAAGCTCTAGCAAGTGAACAATATAGTTCTTCCCAAGGCTACACTCTTGCCACAGAATGCTTACAAGTTGAGCTAGTTATAAGTCCTCTGCATCACCTTTGAATAGTTATTTACCCTAAACCACATGAAATAGTTCTGAGGTTCAGTATAGCAAAGTAATTAGTAGTCTTTATGGCACATCTTATTGGCAGTGGAATCACATGCATTCAATGTGTGAAAGATTGTCATAGAAACATTAAGTAGGTTGAATTGGGTCGTACACATCTTGCAGAGTTCCCTTTTATCAGTATGGGGTAAATTCTTTTTCTTTCCCTGGTGTTCATATATGTATTCTACAGGTTAAATATTGAACATTGAAAGTTGCTGGTTTATGGCAATGTTGTCCTTTCAGCTAGTGGATTGCAGGCCACAAAGTTGGAAATTTGTCTTATCCTGGCCAATGCTGATGGGTGTAATCTCCCAGATTGTCAGGTGTGAACAGCCTTATTTGTAGATCGCAAATTGATTCTGCGATGTATAAAAGTGAAGTGTCTCCTCGATTTCAGGGGTCTGGTAGCCTTCCTCAACTATCTGTTGAATGCGATGACACTGTATCCACAGGATAATGTAGTGCTACTAGTCATTGAAAATCTGCAATCAGTATGAAAAATTGTGATATGACTGGCAATCAGGGTCAAAACAAATGTTTTGTTGGTTCATTGTGTTGCTGACACTGACTAAGTATTCAAAATACTGAATTGATTTTTCATATTTCTCCATAAGATGAATTTTAACTATGTCAAAGCTGGTACATATGTATACCATGCAATTGTTAACTTCCTGTTGCCTCTATTTGTCCTCTGCATGTCAAGTGGTATTTTGGGTACGGAAATAAACATGCTGTCATTTTGATCCTTCATGGAATGCTCCACTAAGAGTTTAATCTTTGAAACCCTGATCATTCGGTGATAGTGTCTATGTCCTTTTATATCGAGTTGACTGTTGCAGCATCCATTGTTGCATACTGTTCCGTAATATAGTCAACTTGCAATTTGAAAAACTAGGTTTAGTGGGTTTGGTATTGAACCACAAGACTCCAACAAACCTGTGGCTGAAGGCAGGTCAATACTCCTGGAATCACTGTTTGCAGCCAGCGCAGTGGGTCATGCAATCATGTACCTGACAACAGTATGATCAACAACTGAGATTTGACATCGCATTACCACACTACCTTAAAATCTAAAGCTCGGTTATTTCTCAGTAATTGAAATTGGGGTATAGTAAATGCAAGCCCAGATCTCTTCAGATACAGCAGTTTTCTTATAGTGCGGCAGACAGCATTTGATTTAGGTAATAAGGCAATTGAATATTCCGATAGTTGTACTACAGAGGGTATTAGGCCACAGGCTATTCGAGGCAAGTCAAGGTATATTTTATAGTTGGAACACACCCACAGAGTGCCTGAATTGATGTCTGCTCTCTTGGGACATTGTGCGACCAGTTCCTGCACTAACTTGGCGCTATCACACAGCACATGCTTGATTATATGATACGAGGCATTGCTATGAGTTGGGGTATTCCTTTTGAACTGGAGTGGCACATGGGGGAAGACAAGCACATTGATGATGAAGTAGCTGAATTTGTTCAGTATTGAGGAATTGATAATCCCAATGGTCAGGTACATTGGGCTGGATTGCTTCTCCCATAGGAAGTCTGTGATCTGCATCTCCTCCAATTGGTACACTACTCAAACAACTGATACAGTTGGTGGAAGTGAATTGAGTGTTTACCGTCATGTGTCAGTGGAATTAATCTTGAAGTACACCAGGTTGCCCTCCACATGTTAGGTCCAGGTTGATCTGCAGCTTTCTAGGTGGTCAAATGGAAGGTACAACTGAAGGTATTGCGTCATGTCTACTGTGTTTCCAACATGGGGTAACCTCCAACCATTGGGTGGTGAGATGAAGACATCTCTACATTTCGGCAGGCAGTAATGAATATTGTAGATTTGGCGTTCCAATGTCCCACCAAAGGTGGTGGGACAGTACTTGAGAATCTTGAATCCACTCTGGTTGAAGTGATAAGCAGCTTGTATATTGGGATTGTAAATTTGGACAAATCTGATGGGCTGATTGAAGTCTGTGGAACATTCAATGTTTTGCCATGGGTAACTGATGAGATTCAGGAATTCATTGTAACCAGAATCATGACAAAATATTCTCCCAGTCTCAGAATCAACATTATTTACAGCGTTTCATTGTCCATTCAAGCTTGCTGAGGTCAGCCTTCACTGTATCTAATTTCTGGGCAGGAGAATAATGATCCAGGACACCTCAGTAGAGGTCATCAACATTTGAGTTGGATTCCAGTTCAGTTTGGCCAAGTCCAGCTGTCTCGATAATTCCACCAGGTTCAGGTATTTCTCTAGCATTCCACCCTGGAGGTTAGTACAAATGTCGACATGCCTGGTTGCACTATCCATATCCGGCTGGTGGTTGTAGGTAACCATGATGGCTGATTTGCAGATGGAGATTAAAATTTCCTTCCCAGATAAACATTTATACGAAGTTAGAATATGGACATTCACATGCAAATCGGGCACTTATCTGTGGTCTGCATTCTGGTGACAATGTTCAGTGTCTTCCAAATAGTTGGAGAATATTTGTGAAGTGTTGGATATATTTACTTATGCAGTGGCCTGTACATACACAAAGAAAGGCTGAAATATGAGTTGATGACAGTTCATTTGATGAAGTGGTCACTGAAAGAGCACTTATAATCTGTCAGATGTTTAGAGGGTGTGTTGAATAATGGACACAGTGAACAATCCAAGCCATCTTGGTGATCATTTGAACATTTGTTCATTTATTATTTGACAATTTGTAAACTATTTAACTGCACAAATTTTGCTTGGTGTTGCCTCTAATGTTTAACCACCCAAGTTAAGATTGAAAGTATAAACTGTGATGATTGAGAAAAGCCTGGCATATACGATGGGTTAAGCTGGCTGAAAGTGCTGATTGTTTGTCTTTGCTAGCTTCAAATATCAAAATGAAATCTTGGTGTGGGCTTCCATGAATGGCCGACTTATATCTGCTCAACATTGAACTTTCTTTGCATCAACAGAATGTTGTCAACCATCCACTGTTGCTGTAGTAGTATTAAGTGACCATAGTCTATTCACTATCCAAGTGAACATTATCTATCCTCCTACTTATCAACTATATTGTGTGGATACAGATATTCCCCATTCTTGCTCCTGTGCTTTTCAGAGCTGCACCTTATGTCAACCTATCCTTTCTCTCCAGACTATATCCCTCCTGAAATGCTTGGGATACAGTTTCAAAACAAAAGAATAAACCCACTTGGCTTCAACTCCATGACAAAGTGTAACCAATTGCCCATGGCCATATACTTCAAATCCTTGGATCTTTCATTTCTGTTTCATCTGTGTTTCTTCGAATCGGTGTTGTTGTTTGCAGTCATCAACCAGTGGCTTTGCTTTTGCGAAATTGGTGGTTAGTTTGAAGGTTATTGTGTCATTGTCATATGCTTTGAATTTGATTTGATATTTGTAGTCACCTGTGATGCTCCGCACTTGCTTATCAGAGGTATTCACTTGTACAACATAGGAACTCAGAATAATGCAGTCTTACTCTCTTGCAATTTAAACAGGAGAAGGAGAAGGCTTTTCTTGTACTTTATCAGTGGTGTACATCCTGAGTCTGCTGATGTTTACTGTATTGAGAATTGTCATATCGACCAGCAATGGCAATTCGATGGCATTAGGCCAATGGAACTTGATCATTTTGTCAGGTCAGATCTACAGGTATTCCAATATCCTCCGAGACAAGTCTTTGTTGATGTATGTTATTAGCATGCCTTTAGTACTCAACAAATTGATATCTCCTACTTGAAGGGGGTATGGTCTTCGGCTGCTGTGTCCTTCTGACATCCAGCGCTCCTGCACCTTGCTTAGGTTGTCCTGTGCGTTCAGCAACTTGGCCTTGACTCATTCAACAAATACTGTACCTTGCAGGCTTCACATTTCCACTTGTTGCCATCGCCCTGTCACAAAGTCTGATGGAGTAGATGGTGTGTATCCTTGGTCCAATTAGAACATGTTTCAATCTGTGCCTGTGTGCATAGATGTAGTAGATACATATTCTGCTAGTGGATAAATGGTATTCCACCACACCTGATGGTGAGTGGTCACTGCCTGTCGATATGGTGTATCTTGCTAATTTGAGTTGGCTGACAGCAGTCTGTTTGTGGGTGCAACACCGTTGACATGAGCGGCTTAGTCTGTAACCTGATACTAACTTCTGGCAATGAAATCTGATGTAAAGAACATGTCTCCATTAGGAACAATATCATGTGGATTACCATGAAGTTGTATGAGGGGCTCCAAGAACTATAGTGTAACTTCAGCCGGGTTGATGGTCATAGTGCAGAGAATGCAATGGGCTCATTTGGAGAAGTGGTTCACAAAGGCCAAAATGCAATCATTCCCTCTTAAAGATGTTGGCACATCCAGAATGACATCAACCCCACATTCTCCCTGCAGCGGGATGTAACAAGTAGTGGCTTTAGCAAACCGACAACTTTCCGAGTCGATTGATTATCATGTACCCATGAGTCGCTGCCTTTTGTGTAGTTGTGCACTCCATTCTATATACCTGGCCAGAAGATGTGCTATCTCACTGCCATCTTTGTTCTTGCGGCCCCAAAATGGCCTCCTACTGTTGCATCTTCTGCATCTTGGAGGATTCTGTTTCTAAGAGGTGTCACAATGCAGAGCCAACATGGCTTGTCTTTGTGTCATCCACGGTGCCAATTCTTGAGGTCCAGGTAAAGGTGGCCGTCGTTAAGCGAGAAATAGTGGCTGCAAGCCCATTCCACATATCTTGTGGCTTGACCAGAGGTATTCGGTGGGTGATCAGTAGTGTTAGCAACGATTCCGGACTGGCACTTCGGCGCTGGGACTGGTTCGTACCCAAACTGCTGCAACATTGGCGGTCCAGGTCATGATTACTCTGAACCGTCAACTCGGGTACGACTGGAAGGTAATCTCCCTCCCCGTCTGAATTGGGCACGTTGTCAGCAGGTTGCCCAGCTGCTTCATTAATAGATTCATTTAAGGGTCTCGCTTTTGCAGTTTGATAATTGTATCTGATCAAAATTGCGTAATCAACAACCAATGATATGTTTTTGGATGGTTTGCAGTTTGCAATATCGATTTAGTTGCAATTTGTGTTTTTTCATTTGATATGTTGTATTTTTGCACATCAAGGCAGGCACTCATTCCGTTATGTGCTCAAAGATCCGCACAATGCCTTGATTACCAAAAATGCAACACCAACAACCATTGAGGCTTTATTGACGCTCATATTCATGATGCTCAAGGGAGCGTGTCGCTGTGGGTTTTGCCCCTAAAGGCTGCCAATATCTGAACAATGGATGTCTGCAACCAATGGGAACTCAGATTTCCCAAGGTGCAATGCTAAGAATCTTTGACACTCCGTTGACGCTCATTCTCAAAATGGGGCAGTGACTTTATTGATTTCTTTTTTGCCAATGAAAGCTGCCAATACGTCACTTATGCATAACTGCAATGAAAAACCCTCTTCAATTACCATACTTACAAGACCAAAAATTGTTTATGCTCCATTGACACTCCTTTCAATGTATGGTCCATTCAATATCAGCTACCATCGAAAGTTGTTTTCATGATGATTTTCACTCAATCGTTGTCTTTCTGGCAGATTCAGACTGGGCCCTGTGGCAAAGCCATGTGCAGTAAAATTCTTGCACTGTTTGCTCTCATACTATTAAAATTTATATATCTAGCCAAAAGATTCATTGCACCTGCTATACATCTGTTTATCAATCAATATTCACCAGCGACTACTCACCATTCGCCTAGAATGTATCTGTAACTGAAACTCGCCGTCAAGCTATATCAAGAAGCTGCTGAAACATTGATGCGTGCTGTCCTACTTGTTCTTGATTCCCTCATTTCTCCACGTCTCCATTGCATTTACTGTCACCAGTACCGGTTGCGCCTGTTGTTATACCTTCCGTCTTGGCCAAATCAATCCGGGATCATTTGGTGTGACACTCACATCCCACTACTCTGGGGTTCCCGGATCTTCAATGCCATTCTCTGGCTCTATATGGGATTCAATGTCTGCCTTGTAATCATCTTCACTGTCAGTTGGATTATCCAAGTTGCTATTCCAGACAAGCCCATTGTCCATATCTGAAATGCTTTCAGGTATGCTGTCTTCATCGCTTAAGACTGGTTGAAGGTCAATTCTTCTGATTCAGCAGACATTTAATATTTGAGTTGGTGCTTCAGGGAGGTCCTTTGTAGACCATGCTGGTGGCAAAGAAGATCGTTCTAACAACGTAAATATAGCCGCACCATCAGGTTGAATGAGTGACAAGGATGCTCTTACAATCTCTTCCGTTGCTATACTGTATCCCACGGCTGTTATCTGCTTGTGTTGAAAATGACATTTCTTCTGTGTAGCACGTAGGTTTTGGCTGACATGCCAGATCTCCACAAAGTCATGGACCTTGGCCATTCTGTGCAATTTCCTTTCCTCCACCTCTTTCCGCATTACCAAGTCTTTTCCTACTTTCATGGTATTCAAAGCTGCATCCTCGCATGCGAGTATCGCGTTATTAGGTCGAGCAAATTGCGCTACAACGGTGTTTTCGTGAAGGGTCTTGCCTGTGGTTTTTGACTGCCTGCCGCAGATAATATCTTGCCCAAAGGAAAAACTGGCCTCCACTCCCACACCATGTGGGATGATACGGAATATGTCATGTGCCACATCGGAGAGAACGGCATACTTTGAGTGAGTTTTCTCTTGTTGGCGCGACCAGTCAGTTATGTTTATTATCCAAAATGTACTGCTAATCTGTATTCGTTGGAGTGGTAATTATTGAAATTTGGATTATTTTCCCACCAGTTCTTTGGTGATTCAGGTGGTGAATTGAAATAGAGCTGCGCGGCAGTCAATATGTGCGAAGCATGATCACTTCGTCCGGGTGTTGTGTCAGCCACAATGTTCGGTGTATAGTCATCTTCATCGTTGCTGCAAAACTCATATGGATCAAAGGAAGATCAACCGGATTCTGGAAACATTCTGGAGGGGAACCAATTGTTGCTTCGTATGCTTTGGGGTTTAATGACCGGCACATGTTTATCTTTGGCACAGTATTTATTCTGCACATACTTCAGAAAGACCTCTTCATCATTGGTAGTCTATGATAACTTGTCCTCAGGTTCAATATCCATTTGCTTGTCCCACCTTGTTCACAATCGCAACCCCCGGAAAAGATCAGGGATATGTGCAGAATTGAGCAGCAGACCCATAGTTGGAGTCACTTCAGAATAATATTTGGACAGCTTCTGTCCTGCTAACTCCACGGTGATGTACAAGTCTTCCTGACATTGGGTGTTCTTTTTAGCCAAAGTTGGCATAACACCATCCATGTGATGGAACATGTCATTGTAGACTGAGATAGAGTGATGCAACGTGACCGTACGCTTCATCGACATCCACAGGGTCCAGTATCGGAATGGCCTCAAAACATTTATGACGTACATGACGATTGTCCATTCTTCCTATGTTGTAAAGACTGGCCGGTAATCACAGCATTTTGGATTTTTGGGACCCTTGCAGGTGAATTGTCATAATCAGTATACTTGTTAAAGCAACTTCACAGCCGAAGTCCAACAAATCTTCACATCAATAAGCAGCAGTACCACATTGCGGACATTTGCTTTTGGCCGACAATGAACTTGTTTCGATGAACAGGTGTCAGTGTAATCAATACAGAAAGCATTGTCTGCTAGCTGAAGGTGATTTTCAGGATATTCAACATATCGTAAAATACCTACTTTCTGAATTATCTTCGCTAAACAAGGTCTCATGGCCAATACCTTGTTCATTTCAGCATTGCCCTCTTTTCGAAGTCTTTGACTGTTCCCCATCTATATGCTTCCATTTTCTCCAAATTGCTGATCCCGCTCATGGGCTTCCCAAGACTTAGTGCAGCTGTTTACACTGAGGCTGCTCATGAATGCACATGAAGCCAACTGTATGATGTGTGCCATGCATGGTATGTGGTTCCTCAATGCAGGCCGCACGATTCTGGAAGCCTCAAAAGTTGATTGCAGCTTACGAGTCATGAAACCATTTGCGGTACAATTATCACTTGTAATTCACAGCAAACGGCTATCGGTAAGCTCAAAACGATCGAAAACTCCTTTCAAATGTAACGCGAGCAATGGTCCAGTATGTTGGCCCTGGGCCTATCATCCTTAATTAGCTATTGAAAACTGGAAAGTATATGATATCAACGTCATTGAAAGCGAGTTGTACTGCTTGCAATGCCGAATGTCGATCTATATAGTAAGCAATAACTGATATTCTGAGTTGTTTGATCGTTGATGTCGATCCATCCGAGGCTAAACTCACTTCAATTTCTGACTGCAATTGCTTCTTAATTGCATCCACGGTCAGTAAGTATTTCCTCCCACAAATGTTGCTAAGGGTTGAGGTGGATGGCAGCACTAGGTCATTATATAATGTATTGTATGACTGTCATAGCTAGACATTGGATATACCATTCCATGGAATATTTGCCGAAACCAATCCAAACATGAGGGAGTGATTACACATGTCTTGGTGAAATTTGGAAGTTTCAAAGTCCTCAGGTGCCAGTTTGATGCATTTTGTCTGTCAATTCAGTCAATATAGATCAAACCTGGACGGCAAAAATGAATTTCCTCAGCAAACTTACTTGCATAATTCCGCTGCTTCATTGCCTCTTCAGGATAGCCAACCCTGTTTCATCGACAGATGAACTAGTAAGTATAGTAAATTCCGAGTTTTTTAATTCCTTCAACTTTGCGATCTGAGCTTTTGCCACCAAGTCTTTCCCCGTTGAGCTGGTCCCATGTTTTGATGGATGGTGAAGAACTTGTTGACAAACAATACATATGATTCCAGGGCTGCTAGTCTCCTCAATTCCGCAGTGCAAATAAAATCGCCATGCAGGTGCATGTCTAGAAATATTCCAAGCAATTGGACATTTCGACGCTACATTGATTGACGCACACCAAGCATCAAGGATGATTTGTCAAGAAATGTTGCTTATATTACGAATAAAGACACATTTATTTTTGGAAGATATCATAACCTCTCACAATGGGGTATTGAAAGATTTAAATCTGACATCGCAGTAAGAATTAGAATGCTGGGTAATACACTTTGGAGGCTGCCCAAAGTTACATTACAGTAAAGCAGAATGCGGGTTCCTAAATATTGGCTTTTGACTGACAAGCAAAAATAGTCTGATTTGTGAGACATTGCATACATATTTGTGAAGTTGTATACAAGGTCATATTGAAATGACCGACCACGTAAAACTCAATGTAGTAACAACGCAATAGGTTTCATTGCTGTGTAGCTCAGGACGCCCCCCATAAGATATGTTGATGCTCCGTGACAACTGAAATTGTCGGAGGCGGATGCAATATCGTCAGTATCATTTTTGCCTATGAAGGCAGCCAATAGGTGGATTGTGGGTCAATGTTGTTCCATAGCCCTCAGATTGTCAGAGATGCAAGACTACGGATCAGTGATGCTCTGATGATACTCATTCTCAGAAGGTGCTAGCAATATCATCCGTCGCATTTTTGGCCATAAAGGCGGGCGATACTATGATTCTGGGTTGATGTGGTTGCGTTGGCCATTGATTATCCAAGATGCAAGACCAAAAATCATTGACCCTTCATTGAGGCACATTTTTAGGAGGTGGTAGGGATATCATCAATACCATTGTTGCCCATAAAGCCAGGCAACACATGGTTTATAGCTGAATGTCGTTGCACCGCAATTTGATTATCGACGATGCTAGTATAACAATCATTGACACACCATTGACATTCATTTTCAGGCAATAGTAGCAATGTTGTCACTATTCTTTCGCACTGAAGGCGGCCAATACATTGATTATTTGTCACAGTAAGCAAGACTCTTCTTGATTATCAGGCTCACAAGACAAAAAATTATTGACGTATCGTTGACGCTCATTTCCAGGGTGGGGCAACCAGCATAAAACTTTCCTTTTACCTATAAAAACGGCCTATACAATCATTTTGGAAGGAGTTAACTATGCAGCACTTTGTTTCCTGATAATGTAGGACCAAAAATCGTCGCCACTCTGTTGACGTTCACCTTAATGAAAAACTAATTGTCATCGGATGCTCAACAATTGTATGTTCAAATGCATACAGTCTTTATTGACAGCCAATAAATCGTTACTATGTACAAACAACTGCATACCAAAGTTTCGATCCCTCTTAATTACTGAGCCACCAGTAGGTATATTATCTGAGTGATAAATGGCATTGGCCTATCATGTTACAGCGCTTTCTACCGGCAATTAAACATAAGTACATCAGAATACTAGTTTTTGATATGTATAGCCTGACTTCCTCACCTTTCCCCATCCAACTCATTCTCCGTGATTTCCTTGACCTACATGAAGCAATTTTCACAATCTTGACCATGCACATCCGGTCTGAGTAGAGGGTTATATAGTTGGACATGTGATCAAATGCAGCATGACCATCGACAATCATCCCAGGTGGTGTTGTGCTTTGACCGCTCCATCTATGACTCCTATGACATCACTGTGCCACATTTTGTTAATATGTTTCGTGTCTAATGTAGTTTTAGTTTTCTGACTTAGAAGTAACCGGCAGGACAATATCATGTTCATTCGTCGTCAGTCAATGTGCTTTGGAATCTAGCACATTGGCTTGGCCCATTTGACCCTTGCACATACACAGGCAAATTGTCATGTCTCACAATTTGGTCACTGAAACCATATAAAAGCTACCCCATAGCAAAATTGGTATACGAAATTCTGTTCCCAGAGATACATCCTCAAGAATAGCCATTTACCTATTCACTCCTGAGGTGAAACAGGAGCTGTCACAATTTCTTCATCCGAATCTGATTTCGATATGGCAATTAGCTTGGGACGCTATATGTAGCGGTAAATACGCAATTGTTTGACAGGCTTTGAATTCTTAACCAGTGACGAATCTGCTGCTTCGTCAGGTTGGAGTGATCCAATGCATACGCATGTCTGGCATTACCCAGAACCCTGAGTCATATAACTACTTCCTCATTGAGAAGTCAATTGCGGCATTTCCGACTTCTGGGGACACAATCAAGAGTCTCAATTGGCTAACCAACAGTCATCGATCCAGAAGAGGCTGCATCATCTGACGTTTGCTGTTGAACGACAGCAGGAACATTGAATTTGGTGGTCCCAGAATTTTCATCTTTGTCCTGGAAGTAGTCGGCCGAGTCTTCCCAGCCTGGTTGAATCGATTCCTCAAGCTTCATTTAATTCTACCGAAAACACTCTATCTGAAGCTGTACCATTTTACATACTATCCCCATCACCCAGCCAGGTTTGTTATCATCGGTCAGCTTACCTCGCTCAGGATCTTCTTCATCATCATTCTCGTCCTCCCCATCCTCTTCATCGTCAGAACTTGCATTGTCGCTCTGACAATCGCCGATGCCATTCAACATCTTCTCAAATGTCATCTCAGGCTGTGTGGTTGGCAATCCCACCTGTTCAGCATTTGTCATATCTTCTTGCTCCTGCTTAATTGCTGTCTCTGCATCTTAAACTCGCTTCCTTGCAACAGCGGTCTCTGTGTCCACTTGATCCTTGATCCATTTCTCCTTCTCTCGATTGCTTAAGAAGTGCGTTTCAAGTTGTGTGCCCGCCACAAGCTTCTTGTTGGATTGCAAGCTGCGCCAAGCTCGAAGGGCTCAGACCCTGTGTTCCTCCAAGCCGCTCTTGCCTTCATTCTCTTGATGACGTCATTGTATGGACTGGGTCGTCGATTTGCAATATTGACATGCTGTTTGTGACGAAAGGTTATTTTTCAGTGCATTGACCATCGTGTTTTGTGTTGACAATGTTCATGGGAGAGATGTTGCATGTTGCAACATATGGACCAGATGGATGCAAGCTGTGTCTTGTATGTCGAAGTTGGTATGCTTAATCGACTTTAACAATGCTAAATCTGTGCTTTGACTGTCACTACATTGGAAATAGCAGTGCTAACCATACATCGTTATATGATGTTTATTGTCTGTTTCATGTAAGATACCAGGTATTGCATGAGACATACATAAGCAGACATCCTGTCCATCGAAGAATGTGCTATTCACATCTTCAAACATGAGATTTCGGCGGTCGGTCAGATAGATATATCAGTGCGAACACATACTGAACATCTAACCAACTTGATGGGAATCGTAGGACGGTTGGCAGCCTGTGGAATCCGCAGCCACGCTTAGCAGGATTCACCTTGTTTAGAATGTGGAAGTCGGCTGTTGCTCATTCCATATTGACGTTAGGCTAACTTTATATTGCTCAGGGCATCCCACTTCTTTTCGTTATCATTGTCCTCTTTACTTCCCACCTCTTTGTGTTATCATCTTCCTCTTCACTTCCACACCAACAAATCAGGGTTCTACAAACAGCACAGCAAGGTACAAGTGGATCGGAAGTGAGCAGAACGACGGGTGCTTCTTCCAATATGCCACCTGCTAAGATACAACTACAATGCAGACACCACTTAGTCCACCCAAACGCTGCAAATGCAGCCCCAGAAAATATGACCCTGTACACACAGTTAGAAATGGTCTACAAAACCGGCAGCAGTAAGATGTAGAAGCAGCATGCAATTGGATGTGAGTATACCCGTATCGAGCTAGATGGCTGTCAACTACCAATATAAGTTACAGCTGGTGTAGGTAGAGAGCTGCGTGACCAATTCATAGCCACTCATTATGGGAAACCTCCCTGGTCAACGAAGGGATGTGTCCGAATAGTCTGCCAAATCGAACGTCATCATATTGCCAGCGCTGGAATTCCTGCGGACAATTTCAGTGATAACAGGCCCCGAGAATGGACGAAACAGGTGTTAAACACCTTCGAGGATGCTATGGCAGCACAAATGGTTGAGGTAATAGCCTAATCTCATATGTAGATACTGCAACTAATTTCTTATAGGTTATTAATATGTCTTCAACTATGTCAAGGCAAGCAGGTTGGGTACATGTATAACAGTCTGACATGAACCTTGCCTTGGATATGGCCAAAATGGCCAAAGGGGGGTTTTCGTGCACCGCAATTGAGGAAATGCAACACGTCATCAAAATACCTCAGGCCAAGGTCAGAGAACAGAAGAAGCTGGGAGATGAGTTTCCTGGAAATAAATATCTGAATGCTTCAAAGCTAAGATACCCGGCTGTGCTTCGGGAACATCAACATGCTGGCTGCCTTCCTGGCCAAAATGGCACAGTGCTTGATTCCCAGACACGCTGGAGGCACCAAGGCTTGTGTGCACCTCCACCACACCGAGTCAGACAGCCGACCCCAGACACTACGCCACGTCCTCCCGGAACACCATCTTTGCCAACTGGTGACAATGAGGGAGCTCCCTCTTCCGAAATCGAAGGTGTGCCACCCGGTTATGTGTATATACATCATCCTCTTCCCTGTACTCAATTGTTCTATCATGATGTATTTATCAAGGATTGCCTGTGCGATATAGATTTCAATCCAGATTTGCCCACTGATGAAGACTTATCCACTGGTTAGTACACTATCTACTGTGTGGTAATACAGCTGACATCCGTTTTTCAGACAACACTACCCTATTGAGCGAACCTAACAGTGAAGACAAGCAATGATGGAATGAAATGGAATTTGTGAGTGTATTATTATCTACAATTAGCAAACTCTTTAAAGTCTATTTTAAAGGATATATTAATATGTATTATTAAAGAACAATGCATTGATGAATGAGAAAGTATATGAAAATGGTACAAAGGCTGCTACAACACCAATAATGCTATACTACGCCAAATTAAATGATAGTATATTGTGGATATGCCCATGGCAAAATGAGCATCAACAAATCATCAACGATTTTTGGTCTTGCATCATGGGTAATTTGAGTGGGGATCGGTTGCAGCTATTCATTAATGAGCTATTCGCTGCCTTCCCAGCTAAAAAAAAACGATACGCTTCCTGCCGCATTCTGATAATGCGTGTCAACAGAGCGTCATCAAATCCTGGTCTTGTATGTCAGGTAATTTGAATGCAATTTGGTCCTTACTATAAATATTCAATGTATTGGCCGCCTTCATAGCAAAATGAGATAGTGACATGCTCCCTGCCCCATCATGAACATGAGCATCAATGGAGTGTCAACGATTTTTGGCAATTCATCCAGGGTAATCCATGAGCAATGCATTGGTTATTGTTTATATACGATATTTTAACTGCTTGCCTAGGCTACAACGCTCATAAACTCTTCGTGGCAGCATTGTAAATGAAATATGTTGAAACAGTGCAGGAGGCTGTCGTGGGAATGTTGCTTGGTTATCGGCCTAGCGAGACGGCCAACTTCTGCTCAATAGAGGTTGGCAATGAAGCACCACATAGAGTACCCACAACGCAAGATCTTACATTGTTGACGCTCTGGGGAGATTCATTTTCAAGCTGGGGCACGAACCAGGTCACTTCCGTTTTGGCTATAATGGCGGCCAATATCTCATTGTTGAGTGTCTGGAACCAATTGCCACTCAGATTGCCCATGCTACGAGATCACAAATTCTTGATGCTTAGTTTCAGAATGGGGCAGAAAGTGTGTCTCTCTATTATGTGATCATCGAGGCTGCCAGTACATCCAAAAAAAGCAATGACTTACCATCATTGATATTTTGCGATTAACATTACACTATCCCAATGCGACCATAAATAGCACAACCCGAACAGCAGAACCGGAGCATGGACCCGAATATTCTAGCAAAATCTGGCAACACCTGCAGGTTGATTGGTATCGGTCCGGATTTGGATTGCCAAATACCAGCATGTCGGGTTTGTTGATGGGTTTGAAACCAAACTGAATCATATTTCCATTCGGAACCCAGACCTGTTGCTAACACTAGTGATCATAACTATCCTCAAATTCCAGTATTTGTACTATATCTTCACTACATCTGTCATCCTGCACTTCAGTGGTGACTTCTTGTAACCACTCTGTTAAGTTTTGAACCAGCAACTGGGTAATTGAACTCTGAGAGACTTGACAGCATTCCCACCTAATGTCCAGTGGTTTTGTCAGTGCATCAGTTGCCTGGTTTTTTGTGTCTGGGATGTACTGAATATCATGTAAATAATGTTCTAAAGTTGCTAACGACTTAACTTTTCGTACTGTGAGTCAAGATGGTGTCAGTGTGTGTCTTAAAGAGGCCTGATCCATATATACAACACAATTTCTGTTCCAATGGAGCGAGTAGTGACAGTTCTCACATGAGTGACAAATTGCTATGAGTTCTTTGCCATATATCGCTTATCACGTCTCTATACTGTTTGGCTTCCTGCTCCACAAGGTAATGACAGTGCTCTCTCTAGTTTGCTGCTTCTGTGATTGTACTGCTCCTACTGCATCCTTGCTGCCATTCAAATACAGCACATGTCACACGCAGCCTTACATAGTGCCAAATTGGAAACCATGCCAATACCATCATTCAAAGTTTCGAAGACCTCCTCTGCCACCCCATTCTACACAATTTCCACTGTACCTGTGTCCTGGAGCTATGGCTCATTGCAGCAGCCACCTATTTGAACTATCTTACCTGCATTGCACATCCAATATAATGGCAAGGTGATATGTGCAAAGTGCTGTATCAACATGTGGTAATAGTCCGTTAGACTCAGAAAACATTGAACCTGTTTGATTATCTGGGGCTGAGCCCATTCAGTTACTGCTTGTTTCTTTAAATCCAATGAAGGCGCTCTGTCTTGTTTGATCTAATAACCCCAAAACTTAATGTCATTACAAAACCATTTGCAGTTTAATTATTTCTGTTTCAACACAGCATTCTGCAACAGGTCTGGCACAATCCACATACAATCCAGATACTCCTCTCTTGTCAATCAGTGGATTAATAGATCATTAACATAGATGACACTGAACTTAGGTAGTGTGGGATTGAGTAGCAGCAGGCTGTTCATAACTTGCATCAATTGACTCAGCAAATTTCCCAGTCCAAATGGAAGCACCATCGGCTTGTATAGCCCATATCTGGTTGAAATACTAGTTTCTTGATGCTTGCTGGCACATATTCAAACTTGATCATAACCCAACAGTGAATCAATCTTTCAGAAGCAGTTTGAACCTCCCACCCATGCGAGAAGCTTGTCAATGTGAGGTAATTGGCATCGATTCTTCTAGGTGATACGGTTATCTGCCACATAATCAATACAAATGTGTAATCCACCTTGTTTCTCAGGTATGAATCAGACTGGTGAGCCATAATGACTGTTGCTTGGCTGTATCCAGCCATTTTGTAAGGCTTTCTGCAATTATGATTGTAACTCTGTATCTTCTTTTGGAGATGAGTGATATGGAGGTCAATATGGCACTTGAACGTTATTTTCTGGTGACATGTTCAGTTTGAATCGCAGATTACTCCAGGTAGCTTTATATGTCAGCGCTGCCATTAGACTACAATTCTCAAAGTTTTAAAGCATTCAATGAAATTAGCTTGCTGTGTGCACCTGCTAAGGTTTATTACACTGCACACAAACTTGGAAAGCCCTTGCTAAAACTTGATGATCCATGGAATCCAGATGTTACTTTCATAAACTTTCAATGCCTACCATCCAGGCTGCTTCTTTGATGGTGTGGTCACCTGGTTTGCTATCTGGTCAATGTCTACAAAGGTACAGGATGTTCATTGTCTATCTGCAGTCGTCCCATGAAATGTCACCTTCAGTTATCCACATTTTGTGAATTCAGTAATTGATATAATATGTTCCACTATATGGCGGAACCAGCTCTTCACAAGCATGACCTCAAATCTTTGCATCTCATACAATGTACAGCACCCCATATATTCGCAGCAGTTATTCCCCAATTTTAGTCTTAGCCACACCTGTTGTGCTGACTCAATGCTGACTTCTTCCTTGTTGTTTGCTGTCTGCTTGATCATCCTGCTGCCATCGCTCTCTGCTATCAACGCACCATTCCGATGTCAATATTCCAACACTCTCTGGTGTAAACAATTCTCTGATGTGCCATCGTCTTTGACACTTTTGGCTGCTAAACACCCATGTGTATTATAATTCAGTTTGGACAGAGGCTTTCCATCGAAATGGACAAGATCAATAGTATCATGTGCACTGTCTCCAGGATGATTACAACAAGTAAACCATTTTATTTTAGGTACTGTAGTAGTTTTAGTTTTTGGAAGTCAGTTTGCAGCTATTTGTTCCCATTACTATGCCCCATGCTGGAATTATCGGAATCGTCAACATCATCACTTGCACTGTCGGATATTTCCTGCATGGTAGGAATGTTGGCATTGTTATTTCCTCCCTCAAAGGTCTGGGCTATATGGAAGCTTTGTAGTTTTCCTCCAGCTCTGCCTCCAAAGCCACCTTTCTTGAATCCACCATGGGACCATCTGAGCATCATCTCCTTCTCCTGATCGTTCATCTCTGCACCATTGTTCATGACCCCTTCTTCTTGCTCTATGGTGCAAAGATCGTGAATAAGTTTGGGGACCAGTGGGAGGAGTGGCCCACTTCTCCACAAGTGTCACAGCACCGGTTGTTGCCTTCTCTACCTCCACCATCTCTCTGGTTGTTACCCGTTCGTTCAAAAGACCCTTGCATAGGTTGCATCTTGGAGCTATGTATGGCAGCCACTCCAGAGACATGCTCCATAACATTATTGAGGGATGCGGTAGGCTGGCTTGCCAATTACTCACTCAGACTTCTGGATGCTTCTGGGCCGCTCCCCTGATTGAACTGGTGTCACATGCAAACGCATTCCTCAGAGAGTGGTGCACCGGGTGCTTGCACATGTTGCAGCACTTATATACATTCTGTTAAACCGGATACACACTCGCAACCTTCATTTCATAGTGACTCCCAATCCTGTTGTAATGTTGTTACAGCTTCAGGAGGGCTATTGGCTACTTGTACAGTGGCTGAGAGGCCTTTCCAGACAATGCCTGCACCTGTGTGCACTGCGAACTGGGGGTTGGCCCATACTGGAGCATTGTACCAACACTGAAGTAGTCCTGTGATGGCTCAACCATTTGTCAATGGCAGTCCAAAGCCATCTGTCAAGCCAAACTTGCTGGCATGAAGTCAAAAGTAGCAGTGCAGGTTAGATTTGTAGAAGGTGATCGCATCTAGAGATCTCATACAATCGAAAGTTGGCAATCCAGTCGTCTGTACATTGAATCTAAACTTGCTGTAGCTGGTTTGGAATGGGCTGCTAGGTGCCAAGTTACCGCTCATTTAAATTAAAGCCGCATTTGTAGTATTCAGTTCCATTCTGGCCAACTCCATCTGTCTACTGATCGTATCTCTCCCATCTTCGGTTGTTGCGAACACTTTCTTGGTTTTTTGGACTGTCTGTAATATTGCACTCAATTTGCATTGAATGCACTCCCCCAACATGTTCTTGGAGGCAATCTCTCATATACACTTCACCATCACATTCAAAGTTGCACGGTCAAACACGAGCAGCACAGCACTGTGTTGTATGTCATCGAAGGCATGCTGCACCAATATGGACCACTCAATATGTTCCACCAAAAGGCACTGCACCCTGTCTTCATGTTGCTTTAAAATATCGACAAGTTCATTAGCAAATGCCTCCTGTCCCCAACGACCACTCTTGTGTATTCAGAATATGTCTTCAACTTGTTCGCACTACTCATGCTTCACCATATGGGCTCTTTTGGCAACCTCCTCTGGGATGTCATCCGGCGTCTCTACTGGGGGTAATTGATGGTCACATCTTGGCAGGCCCAGTTGTTATTGGTTCGCCGTTCGGGTATGCTGAACTTGTCTGTCACCATAGCTGAGCAGATACTACTAACCCTTGAATCTGTCAGCATGTACGCCACTGTTACTGTATTGTCCATTTGACCTGCGGTGGGGTTGAGGTGCACAGCAGCGAGCATGGTGTTTGATGTTATGGTGTTTCATTAGGGCGAAAGTAATTGGTTTCACAGTTACACAGTTGCCAGTAATCGATTCAACTACTGGTACTGGAATAAAATTGTGCACTGTCGCTGATAATGTGCAGGAGATACCAATATGGAAGTGTTGCTACGAATGTCACTGTATGAAGTGACAATAGTCTTTGGCCTGTCTGTACACACAATGTCTATCCTCCGACTAATCCGCCCATGTGTATATATACTCACACTTCCCTGTCTGGTTGGTGCGCTCTGTAGAACCCCACCATATGTCGAGCTGTCTGTTTAATCCATGGTTGTGAGTCCCAAGAATCATGAATGGTGATCCCTCCTCTACTAGGTGTTTGAAATCCTATGAATTAGCCCTTTATGTTAACATCCTTCCAAGATGCCAGTTTCAACCTGTATTGCAGTTCCTATCACTGTATAGAATTAATGAGATAAAAGAAGTTCAGAATTTCTTACACAATTCTCCTCGATCAGGTATACTATTTGTGTGCTCATGGTTGGACCTGGTAACTTCTGTTTGTACATATTGTCTGTAATGATGCAACCTGTCTTCTTCTTCTCAATTACACTTCACCAACTCTGTATATACACTCCAATGACTAAAGATCAATCTTTATCATTTGAGCCACTCTCAGACCTGTACTATTGCTTGCATTCATATTTTATACCCCACTCTCTGACCAGGAATCATAAAGGTACAAATTTTACCCTTTCTATAGAATCATTCTCCCCACTGAAAAATGGCCATAGTCAGAACTCAGGTCACTGAGTCAGATTCCATTGACTTAGTGTATAAATGGTGGTAAGTGTGATAGCCCCACCCACCATGGAGACTGCCAGCTGAAGATGGACTACAACACCATAGTTCCAGAGTCACCTGCAAAAGGCCAGCTGGAGTTGGCCAAAATCAAAACTGGAGGCTTGACCTATGTCTAGATTCCTGAAGTAATAAAGATAATTATCATATGCAATAATAGCAAGTGGAATGAGGAGCAGTAGCAGCAGTGGAAGCCATAACCTGAGGGGAAATGACCAGTGGTGCAGAAAGACAAGGACAGGAATGTTGATGATGAGTGCGACAAGGACAAGAATACGTTGCAACCGAAGAATCAGGATGTTCCCAATATCAGCAGAAGAGAGTCGATTGTTACCGGGTAAGTAATATTGATCATAGAGAAAGATATACCACAGTGCTCTATCAGCTTACTAGTCTTCCAGATCAGACTAATTGCATACCATCACAATTGCAACAGCTGAAGCCACTCTCAGACTCAACAAAGGTTTGTTGAATACGTGCTGAATGTAGTTACTGAATGCATGATACAATACCAGGAAATACTCCATTGTCGCCAGTGGCGAGGGCACTGAACTGTACCTCAAAGATATAACAGAGGTTCTGAATGTGTCCCCACAACATAGCACTCAACTTGGTACAGTAGCCAAGATTTACTCCACATTGGCTACTTGGGAAAATATCAACAGTATGGTCTCACTTACATGAGAAGAGGATGTTGTCAGGTGGGTAATGCAGCCACTGTTTTCATAGTGGCTGGAGAATGCAGAAGTGAAAATAGCACTTCAGAACTGTGATCTGCTTGATGAGTATAATGATGATGATGATGAGATTGGCAGTATGAAAGGTTGTGCGAAAGACAAGTAATGAAACAATTGTCAAGGAAAGGAACAGTTTTGGCCAGTTGAATGCGATGAGTACCACAAAGATCCTTCCTGGGGTAATTATACTAGAGTGCAAGAGTTGTTACCCATGTACTCTCAAAATCAATTGCGAAAACAATAGGGCAGTCTGTTATTTAGAATCGAACCTATCTAATCATACTGACCATCAGAACAGCAAGACACTCCTTACTCCAAATCATGATCCCCCCATCATCAGAGCTCAAGGTCTAGATACCTTCGTGAAATATTCCAGCAACATGGGGTGCAGTCTGGAGGTAACCCGATGACCATATGAGAGGACTAGTATGCTAGACGGATGGAGTAACAAATCAGAATCATTTCATATCGGCAGACATCTGTACCATAACTGACATGGTTTTCTCTAGATGCATAATATATGTCCTGTTTTGTAGGGTGTGGACTGTTCGAGCCAAAACAAGAAGCAGCAATGGTCTGGATGGTTAATATGGAGATGATGCTGTCTGGTGGGCACTGATGTACATCTTGAAGAAGTGCACCAGAAAGGGCCAGTAGAAGAGAAAGAGGACTGATGACACCTATATGCCAATATCTAAGAAACTGACAATCTTTGGAACTCATGGACAACTAGGACCTTCAGGGCAACTGGGACCCTCTGGACAACTGTTACCCTATGGTCAATGAGGACTCTCAGTTTAATCAGGACTATTTAGATAACCATAACCCACAACTTCTAACTCTTCCATTTACACTTACACAGTTAGTCGTACTCCCACAGTCACCTCTAATCCTATTGTCAATCCTAATCCCCTGGTTGATTTGTATTCCCACAGTGAATTATTTTCCCATGGCCAATCCTTCTTCTGGAGTTTGCTCTCCCATCACTGAATCTTGTATTGTTGGCCCTCCTCTGGTTAGCCCTCCACCATTTGGCACACTTCGGGTTTCTTCTTCTCCAGTTTGCCCTCCTTTGTGTTGTCCTTTTCAGGTTTGTAGTTCCCCAGTTTCCCCTTTCCACTTTTGCCCTACTCTGGTTTGCACACCTCAGGTATACACTGCTTCAGATTGCACTCCTTAGGTACATCCTGTTACGATTTCCTCTCCTTGGGTTTACCCTTCTCCAGTTTACACCCCTCCATTTTGCCCTGTACTGGTTCACTCTGCACTGGATTGCCATGGTCTGGTTTGGCTAGTACTAGTTTGGCCAGCTCTGGTTTGGCCGGCTCTGGTTTGGATGGCTCTGGTTTGGATGGCTCTGGTTTGGATGGCTCTGGTTTGGATGGCTCTGGTTTGGCCGGCTCTGATGTGGCCGGCTCTGGATTGACTGGCTCTGGTTTGGTCAGCTTTGGTTTGGCCGGCTCTGTTTTTGCTGGCTCTGGTTTGGCTGGCTCTGGTTAGGCCAGCTCTTGTTTGACCTGCTCTGGTATGGTCTGCTCTGGATTGGCCAGCTCTAGTTTGGCCAGCACTGGTATGCCCAACTCTGGCTTGCTCTGCTTCAGGGTGCCCTGCTCTGGTTTTCCCTCCATCAGTTTGCTCAACTTCAGTTTCCCCTGCTCCAGATTGCCCTCCGGCAATTAGCCCTCTTCCATTTTGCACTCTACTGGTTTGTTCTATTGTGGATTGCCCAACTCTGGTTTCTACTACTCTGGTTTGCCCTCCTCATATTTGCCCTCCTCATATTTGCCCTGCTCCAGTTTGCCCTTCTCCAGTGGAAACTCTCCCAGCATGTCCACCTCTGGATTACATTATGTATCATTGCGTTCTTCCGCGCTGTCCTCCGCTTATTTGCTCTCCTCCATTTTACGCACTTTGTGTGCACCATCTTGCACTTTTCCCTCTTTCAGTTCCCTATGTTCCCATGGTAGACAGAGTGAATTGATTATTTGGGGGCGGATTGCTGGATTTGAATGAGTACAGGCCCCCAGCAATATAGGCATTACAAAGTTGGCTGATCTGGTACCTCCATACGCTGTATGACACCAAGCATCTCAGAAAATGCCATGATGATGTGAATAGTATCTCGATTGGCAATTCCAGGGGCCACATAGTACCACTTGGGGGCCAATGTTGGAGAATGGTAGTCCTTTGTGGCAGTCTAGTGAAAGGTATATCAGCAAAGTGCATATGCCCAGTGGGCTTGCACAGTTCTTGCCTCACAAGTCAATGGAATTTATCAAGCGGGATAAGGGCGTATCAATTTGCATTAAACTTATCTGGGAGAAAGATACGGAATACTTTGATCTGCTAGTTATGCTCCAGGCGGCACCTAGTTTGAATGGAGATAGGTTGCTGGCATCAGTGGAGTAGATCCTTTGCTGACTGTCATCAACTGCATTCACCCAGTTGATAAACATTCTCTGGCTAGTGAGATGGACTGTGCAAATTTGGATTGGTTCATGTGTCATTTGGGTTCATACTATCATAATGGATTCCACAGGATTCTGTTTAGTTTGCTGCTAGTTATATATGATGCACTGCTGTTAATGTCATTTTGCAGGGATTTCATGGTTTGTTGTTTGGATTTCTGGCCAGTTATACATCTTGGGATATAATTGGTGGATGGTGTTCTGCAGGCTGGTAAGTAGTTACCCCCAGGTCATGTATTATGGGATGGTGTGTATGCCATTTGGAAGTTATTTTAGCGGTATTAGTTTGGTTTTCAAGCTGGGCATGTATGTTGAGATGGTGATTACAATATGAGGATGGTGTTGAATCAGCTGCAGCATTTCATTTGGTTCTGTATTGTTTCTTGGATATCTTCCTATCGGTTTCCATATCTTTTCTAAAGATGGTATGAGTTCTGGTTCAAAATTACACTATAGTTATCCAATACTTCATGAATCACCATGAAGGCCTATGAGGCTAATCTAGTGGAAATGAAAAAATTCAGATTAGAATCCAATGTGTCAAGAGGAACTGAGGTTATGGAGATTTCAATCAAAGCAATTATTCTACGGAAATAATGTTACAGAGATCTAGGTATTTGCATAGCTAGATTTCAATTGTTGTGATGTAGATCACAGTTTACATCAAGCAGAATGAAAGTTAAAAAGATGTACATGTTCCCCAAGTGCAGTTGTAACTATAGCATCCCAGTTCAACATCTCAGTCCAGCAGAATTAAGGTTACAGAGGTCTAAGTATTCATCCTTCAGAATGTTGATTATAGTGATTCAGATTGAATTCTTGATTTAGTGACAACCAACTATCAAGCATTATATAATCCTGAAGCGGGTCTACATCCAAACCAAGTACATGTGCCACGACACATACTCTGTGCCTGGTACACTTCTATCCTCTTTCTACCTAATTGGCTATTCATGTAGTTCACCACCTCTATTTACTTCAAAATGGTGAGAGATAATTCTTGGAGGCCAAATAGAAATGCCACTCACATGTTGTTACCCAACAGCAGATCTAGTAGACTCGATATGCAGATGGTTGAGTGAAGTGAAGAGACAGTAACCACACCCGGTTTGGCACACTTTATATTTTGGCTAATTGCACTCTTATACACCGTGGCACTAGTACCATGCTCATGTTGGATAGTATCTACTAGATGTTAAATTCACGGACTAACAAATCTCAGATGTGCTAGACAATTTTGAGCGAATGCATGATGATTTTCTCTAGTAATTTCTGATGTCTTCTCGAAGTCCTGTTACATCAAATGTAAGCATCCTACAGTTATTGACCATAGCATGAAGCATACAATGCTAATCTTATCTGTTGCATACATCGAAGGCTGGTCAGCCTCCTCCTCATTGTCATTAGTGGTGGATGATCACCTCTCCCTCCTGGTATCTGTTTCATATGTTTCCGACTGAGATATAATTCTCACAGAAAGGTAGCAATATGCATGACCTTCAATGAAATTCTTTTGAGTTCTCAGGTGAAATTTGCTGCAGCTGAGAATATTTCTAAACCTTGGGAGGATAAAACAACCAACTGAGAGCAAAAGTCAAAGAGTATCTACCAGTGCAAGAATTCACAGGTTAAAACCATTGCAGATTACCCTTCCATATGGATTTGCCAAAAGACATATACTAATATCCCCTTTCAGAAACGCGAAGAGGAGAGGCCTACCCCTGGCTGGGCAAGGGCCCAAGTGCTGTTGATATTTGATGATAGTGTCCGTCAACAAATGCTGCTTGAGCATGTGTCCTATGCACATTCTCTAGCAGATGTTGAGATCAATGTTAGCCACTGGTGACGGATCAGACCATTCACTCTTCAGTGCCAAGTTCTGCAGTCTCGCAGATCACCATAATACTCAATCACCTATACAATTTCATTGAGATGGAGGACAGACAGGCTAAGGGTAAAATCTGCTGGCTACTGAACAGTGAATGATACATCATTGGGAATATTGATAAGAAGGTATATATTATATGTGCACGGGCAGATATTATAGTGCAATTTAGCCTTTGACTCCCAAGGAGCCATACTTCAGCACCTATATTGGCACCACCATTGACCAGTGTTTTTCAATGCAAGCAAATCCCTGGGCATGCAAGATTGCTCTTTCTGGTGCAAATGTCACCTCAGTGCATCTGTTCAATACCAACCACTCTCCAGTGCCACCTACACACTAACATTGCCACTTGCAAAGCATCTGCAAAATGCAAATCAGTCTGAAAGCCACACTACAATCTCCCAGATACTCCAGGCGACCTCACTAGTACTACTACTTAATTGCAGATGCTCCCAGGCCTCCCTGCAGCTTTCAATTGTGCTTTTAGACTCTGTAAGAGCATTCTCAGGTACTCCAAAAATTACCTGCATTTATGGAGGTGCATTCAGGATACTACAAGATTGACTATTAGAATAGTCAACTTTTGGAGCAGCTGAGACTTCTGTGCAGGTCTGCAGGAGGATTTGTAAGCAGCGGGGCTTGCTGTGCAGCTGTGCGGGAGACTTAGAGGGCAGCCGAGACCACTATGCACCTCTGCGGGAGACTTGGTGCCACATTTCCACAGCAGTAGATCACTGATAACCAGAACATGTTATGTCTTGTCATCATCTTCTTCATTACAGTCCCAAGGTTCGCCACGTTATAATGTAGCATACATTATTTCGCTCTCTCTATAAATATACATACGGACAATCTGAGAGCAGATGTTAATCATGCATAATTGGAGGGGCGCCTGGAAACTCCCAGTGAGAGAACTCAGAAATATACCACTTGGAAGCCATTGTGGTGAATCAATGGAGCTAGAAGGCAGAGAGCTCACCGTCAATACTCCACCACACCTCTTGCTAAATCCAAATGAAATTCATGAGAATCAGCAGTTCTGGCTCCATTAGCACAGAAAGAGTAAGACAGTATGATACTACCCAGCCTAAAGAATCCATACATTTGCACGGATGCACAGAATCTCGGCCAGTGCGAGTGGGACCAAAAGTTTGGAAAGATAGAGTTTGTATTTGTGTTGTATGAGAAGATGAGATGAAAATGAGACGATGTCCATCTACTGTGGGATTTGTTGAATATATACACCACATTGCTCTATCCACTTCCGTTACACTTGTATATTCATAAACATGGCATCGCTACTCAAAGATGTACTTGGAGGTTGTAATTGAGCGAGTTTGGAGATGCACGTGGAAACTGAGATCAAGTTAACTCAGAAATGCACCTGGAGGTCTCAATTCAGCATATTGGGAGATAGAGTTGTAGGCCGCGATTGATCAAGTTTGGAGCAGTCCTTCAAGGTAGTTGATCAGGAGCAAGGCACGTCAGGAGCTGAGACTGTATTTAGTGGTTATCTTATAATTGTAAGAATGTAGAAAGTGCAGTACCACAACATCCGCCGAGAGATGGGAACATGACTGGGAGTGGGAGTCAGTCAATTCTGGGACGATGCAGTACATGCTGTATGCTGTACTTGGTGTTAACTCATGATCACGGCTTGGCTCGATATTGAGTGATGACCTCACTTGCTGTTTTTAAATTACTGTAAAGTTGAGGACAAGAAAGAGAGAGGTGAGAAGAGATGCGGGGAAATCATCATGAGAAACTGGGACTTCAGAGAATATTGTGTGCGAATCAATTTACCTTCCCCATTGCTACACATACAAGTCCTGTTTCGGTGCATAATAACTGCAATCTGAGGTTATCTTATCTCAAACTGGCAAGTCGTACTACTGATTCTTTATATTGGCTCCAATTATCTGTCACATTCTTATCTTCATCCCCCATCGCTCATTTCTCATTTACAACTCTATCATCATTGCGGAACACAATCATAAGTTGTCAAGAGTTAGCAACGGGTCCGGGAAACCTACCAGGGGTCCTGGTTTGGACTGCAAATACGAGTCGGTTCAGTTTCAGACCCATCCAAAAACCCGACCCACTGACTCTTGGCAGACCAAACCCAACCAATACCAGTCAACCCGCGGCTTTCACCATGTATGGCTAGACCCATTGGTTTGAATCTCCGGTTCCATGTTGCGGGTTTCACATGTATGGTTGCCTATACATATTCTACTGTTACTCTTAACAAATTGACATTAGTACATTACGGTTCATTGTTGACATATTGGTCGCCTTAATCAACAATCCGAGCATACTCACATGCCCTACCACATCCTGAAAATGAGCGTCAATGGATAGTCAACAATTTTTGGTCTTGCATCTTCAGTAATATGACTGGCGCTTGATTACAAGCATTCATGAAGAAAGTTATGGCTGCCCATATATGGAGATATGTACGGGATATTTCCACCACATCCTCCGGGACAGTAACAACTTATTTCATTTACAGAGCTGCCACTAAGTATTCTTGAGCCTTTCAGTGTATAAAAACAGTTAAAACAATGTATATAGACAACAACGGCCACATTGCGCTGTGATTAACCATAATGGAAGGCCGACAATCATTGACAGTCTGTTGACATTCATTTTCAAGATGGGGCAGGGAGCGTTTCACTTTCTATTGTACCTAAAAAGGAAGCCAATAGTCTGTTCATGACAATGTGCAACCTGGTGCCCCCCAGATTACCCCTGATACACGACCAATAATTGTTAATGCTCAGTTGATGCTCATTTCATCATGGGGCAGAGAGGGTATTGCTATCTGTTTTGCCTATAAAGGTGACCAAAATTTCCATTATGTCTGTCTGCAACCTATCAGTGGTGTGATTACCCAGGATGCATAACCAAAAATTGTTAATGCTCCGTTGATGCTCATTTTCAAGATGGGCCAGGGAGGGTATTACAATCCGTTCAGCCTATAAAGCCAGGTAAAAATTCTTTTCTGACTGACTACAGCCTATCAGTGGTGTGATTACCCAGGACGCATGACCAAAAATTGTTTACCCTCTGTTGACAGTCATTTTCAAGATGAGTTAGGGAGCGTGTCATTATAATTGCTACTTATAAAGGCTGCCAATACTTCGATTATGTATAACCACGAGCAAATCAATTTTTAATAACCAGACTTACATCACCTAAAATTGTTGATGCTCTGTTGACACTCATTTGCCACAGGTGTATCCAAAATATGCAATCATTTGATTTGGCGTAGTCTATCATTGGCATTGTTTCGGCAGCCTTTGTAGTGTTTTCATTTACATTACTCTTTATGAACATGTTGTTCTTTATTAATACATAGAAATATATAATAATTATGTCCAACATCCAGTGCATTTCGATCAATGCTCTTCATCACTTGCAGGTTCGCTTGATAGGCTACTCTGGTCTTCGAAATGGATGTTAGCTGCATTACCACACAACAGCTAGTGTACTGACCAATGGATGTTCCTTCATCAGTCAGCATATCACGATCAAAATCTGTATCGCGCTGGCTATTCTGGGCGGATACATCAAGATTGCAAAATTGAGCTCAGGGCAGATATGTATGTGACTATTCATATCCGGCCGGCAAATTGACGATTTGCGATCGTTGTGCTCCAGACTTATTACTGGTTAGTGCGGGTGGTGTACCAGGCAGAGGTGATGTCAGCTATGGAGTTGGCTATCTGCGTCAGGCAGGTGGAGGTACACCTGATCCTTTGCGTCTCCAGTGTGTCTGAGTATTCTTTGTGGTGGCATTTTGGCAAGAAAGTCAGCCGGACGTGTGGTTGTGGCGAAGCATAGCCGGGTGTCTTTTTATTGCAGCCTTCACCTTTTTGTGCACAGCAAACTCGACACCCCGCTGCTTCTTTCTCGGACCTCGGCGTGAGGATTCTTGATCAGATATTGTGTTGCCTCTATTGCGGCGCGCAAACAGCCATCTTTGGCTATTTTGGACATATTCAAGGCCAGGCTCATGTCGGACTGTTCCAGCTGTACCTGACCTCCTTGCCTTGCCATAGTAGCAGACATGTTGAAAACCTACAAGAAAGTAGTTGCTGCATCTAACAGTGGGATTTGACTACTATCTCAACCAGATATGCTTCTGTAGCCTCTTCTAAGGTGAATATAACCTGTTTCGTCTCCTCACAGGGATGCTTATTAGGAAATTAATCCACGAAAATCCCAGAGCGGACATCACCATGAGGTTTGATTTCGGAGATTTTGCGGACAAAGGCATATGTCTACCATGGAGGTTTCCCGTTACGGGCAGCAATAAATTGATTAAGTAGCTCTGCATGCACACCGGCTATCAGCAAAAGTGCAAATCGACTGTAGACTGCGCTACACGCAGCTCATAGCAAGCTTCCCATGGACCCCTGCGCGATGCGCAGCCTATAGTAATCTATAGTCGATTCATAGAGATTTACACATGGGCCTATGGAACTATATCTGGCTGCCGGCCAGAGCTGGACCTATACTTGTCTTTACTGCCTGCTGCTATACCGGTACCGTTCAAACTATTGCTGCGAGTCTGCATGAGAGCCTGCTTGGGATTGAATGCCTGCTCTAGAGCCTACTTGAGAGCCTGCTTGACAGCCTGCTTGAGAGCCTACTTGAGAGTCTGCTTGAGAGAGCCGCACTTTGGGAGGAGTAGAGTTCTCCTCCACTGGAAACCTTTGGCCGACGGCAGACTCTGAGTTTGTGGAAGCTTTGGCTGATAAAAACCTCTAATTCCGTGGAAGCTTTGGCTAATGGAAGGCTCTAAGTCTGTGGAAGCTTTCGCTAATAGAAGGTTCTAAGTCTGTAGAAGCTTGAATGCTAACATTGACATAGCCCACCTACTTGTCTAAGTGCTTCTGGTACTATGATCACCATCACAGACACCATCACCATGGCCATCATCACCATGGCCATCATCACCATCAGCCACGGCCCAAATTCGCACACATACGCCCACAATCTGTGGGAAGCAAGCAGCAGATTCCGCTGGAAAATCTGAGTTGGAGATCTGCTCTCCCCAAGATCCAATTGCCTACCATTCCTACAGAATCTAAGGCTTCAATTGTCAACATCATGGTCATGAGACATCGTGAGATTTCGTCTCGGTGGGTGTGCTAAAGATAAGATTCAGACTATGATATAGACTGACGTCATGATTTCAGCTGCCCGCCACCCGCTACCCGCCACCTGCCTCACCCCTCCAGGTGCCTGGCATTTGCAACTCAACAAGTTTCTGGATCGACCAAGTAGGAGCATATTCGAGAGGAGTAGAGTTTTCGACGGGAAGCTTTTAGCCAGTGGAAAACTCTGAGTTTGTAGAAGCTTCGGCTGATAGAAGGCTCTAGGTCTGTGGAAGCTTTGGATAGTAGAAGGCTCTAAGTCTGTGGAAGCTTTGATGCTGACGTTGACATAGCCAACCTACTTGTCTAAGTACTTCTGGTACTATGATCACTATCACCAACACCATCACTATCACCATTGCCATTGCCATTGCCATTGCCATTGCCATCATCTCCATCAGCCCCAGACCGAATGCGCACACATATGCCCACAATCGATGCTAAGTGGGCACCAGATTCCGCTGGAACAGCTGAGTCAGAGATCTGCTCTCCCCATGTTCGAATTGTCTACCTTTCCTGCGGATTCTAAGGCTACAATTGTCAACGCCATGACCATGAGGCATCGTGAGATCTTGTCACAGTGGACACTCTGAACATAAGATTTAGACTATGATATTGACCGATGTCATAATTTCAGCCACCATGCGCTATGCACCATTCGCCACCTGCCACCCGCCTCCTGGTGCCTGGCTCCTGCAACTCAGCAAGTCTCTGAATCGAGCACCCGGGAGGATACATGGAAGCATATAGTCAAATGAGATCGGGAGTGTCTTGCATCTTGAGAGTGTACGTGGGAGCGTAGAGCCAAGCCGGCTAGGAGTTTGCCATCGAGTGCAATTAGGAGGATCTTTGAGAGAGCATGCCCGGGAGTGTACTTGAGAACGTACTTGGAGTGTACTTGGGAGCATCTTGTGAGCTTACTTGGGAGCGTATAGTCAAGCAGGCTGGGAGAGTGCCATCGAGTGCAATTGTGAGCGTCCTTGAGAGCATGCCTGGGAGTGTACATGAGAATGTACTCGGTGTACTTATGAGTGTTTCCGGAGTGTACTTGGGAGTGTCTTGGGAGCTTACTTGGGAGCGAATAGTCAAGCAGGCAGGGAGTGTGTCATCGAGTGCAATTGGGAGTTGAGAGTGTGCTCGGGAGTGTGCTTGAGAGCGTCTTGAGAGCTTACTTGGGAGCGTACAGTCAAGCTTGGCTGGGAGTGTGTCATCGAGTGCAATGGGGAGTTGAGAGCGTGCTCGGGAGTGTGCTTGAGAGCGTCTTGAGAGCTTACTTCCGAGTGCACAGTCATGCTGGCTGGGAGTGTGCCATCGAATGCAATTGGGAGCGTCCTTCAGAGCATGCCCGGGAGTGTACTTGGGAGCGTCTTGAGGGCTTACTTGAGAGCATAAGTCACACAGACTGGGAGTGTGCCATCGAGAGCAATTGGGAGCGTACAGTCAAGCAGGCTGGGAGTGTGCAATTGAGTGCAATCAGGAGTGTACTTGGGAGCATGCAATGAAGTGCATCTGGCAGCCTGCTTTCAAGTTAATTGTATGCAATGTGATGTACAGTATCCAGCGTACAAAATCGCATGCGTATCGTTGTAATCTAGTCAACATGTAGGTCCATAGGACGTTCATAGTGCCACACGTCAAATATGCTATTAATTACCGTCCCAAAAACTGCTTCTCTATGAGTTACATGTTGTGTAAGATCATTTTTCCCGGTGGCTGTTTGTTACACAGTGAATTGACAGCCGTTTACCTCGAAATGGACATACTCACATCCAATGGTATGCTGCTTCTTCTTGTTGCTGATTCCAGCCTTACGGACGGGGTTTAAATGTGCATCCTGGGTCACATGTTCTATGGCTGCATTGGTAGTGTCCCTGTAAACTACCTGGTGTCTGCGTTCTTGCTGTGTGCGAAGGATTCCTGTATGTTCTGAAGCGTCCGCCAATTTACTCAAATTTGATCCGCTCTCACCTGGCAGAGGTGGTTGTGTATCCATGATTTGCTGGTGCGGTATAGAGGAGGAAGATGATAACAAAAAGAAGTGGATAGCCCTGAGGACTATATAGTTAACTTCATGTCAGAATGGAAGAAGTAGCTGCCAACATGATCATTATAATTGGATTGGGATGAAGACATGGTGACTGCTCCTACTTCATTGGCGGAATACAGAGGCAAATTTGCATTTTGGAGGTCATATCTTGGTGAAAAGAAGGTTGTGTACCAATTTTGCTGCGTATTAGCTTTTTCTTGATTTCAGTGACCAAATTGTGAGATGTGATATTTCGTCTGTGCATTTGCAAGGGTCAAACGCACATTGCAAAACGTCTGAAATCCAACTCAGGCTGTATGACAGCCAATAGGAGAAATTTCTGTTTGCCGATTACTATTAAGTGAGAAAGTAAAAGCTATCTTAGTGATGTAATAGACAAAAAAAATTTAAGCAAGTAATGTCATACTAGTCATGGAAACAGCAGTCAGCGCTGAATACGAATCTGGCTGAATGACGATTGTCATGCTGCATTCATCCATGTATCCAACTGCATAACTCTCCGCACAGACCTGGTGCACATGCTGCAGATATTTGACATTGCTTATGGTACATCATGAAACTTGAGGAGAAGGAGCTGGATGAGAAAAGATAAGGAACTCGAACTATATTTACCAAAAACTATTGAAATGATCTACATGCTGTAAATTGATAGCCGAAAGTGCAGGAATGTAATAGGGCCACATCATCTCTCACTCAGATAATGTGGATACAGGTTGGTCAGACATTGAGAGCTAACAAAGCTCCTGGATGCAAACAATAACACTTACAAACACAGAATTGGATATCAATACTGAGTGTATGATTCGTGTTGTACAATTATTGAGTGTATGCAGGCTGTTTCGATATGATTGATGTAAGCGTCAACAGAGTGTGGACAATTTTTGGCCTTCGATCTTGGAAAAGCCTATGGGCTGCACAGCGACATTAACTCACAATCAAACTATCAGCTGCCTTTCCACCCAAAAATAGTTGTGATAACAATGTTGCTATATCCTAAAAGTGAGTGTCAATGACTTATGGCTTTGCATCTTGGAAAATCCAAGGGCTGTGCGGTGACATTAACTCATAACCAAACTATCGGCCGCCGTTCAAAGCAAAAATGGTTGCAACAACATCGCTGCAATGTCCTAAATATGAGCGTCAATGGAGCATCAAAGAGTTTAGGTCTTGCATTCTGCACAATGAACGGGATATGTCATAACATCAATGCATAATCGAATGATCCACCACATTTGTAAGCAAAAATGCTTTCAACAAACTTTTAACAATGCCCTCAGAATGAGTGTCACCGGAGTGTCAACGATTCTAGGCCTTCCATCTTCAAAAATAATTTGTCTGTGCGACCACTTGTATCCATAATCGTACAATTGGCATCCTCTCTGCGCAAAAATGCCTCCTACAACATGGTAACTATGTCCTAAAATGAGCGTCAATAGAGCATCAACAGAGTGGCAACGGAGTGGTAACAGAGCATCAACAGAGTGTCAACAGAGTGTCAACAGAGCGTTAACAGAGTGTCAACAAAGCGTCAACAGAGCGTCAACAGAGCGTCAACAGAGCGTCCACAGAGCGTCAACAATTTTTGATCTTGCATCTTGGATACTCTAAGGGCAATGGAATGTAGCTAACCCACAATCAACATATCAGCAGCCTTTATTGGCAAAAATGCTACTGACGATATTGCATCCACCTCCTACAATTGAACGCCTATGGAGTGTTAACAAGTTGTGTGGCGGCTCAGCAAGCTACACAGCAATGAAGTGCATTACGCTATTCCTAAATTGAGTTTTACGCAGTCAGTCTTGTCAATATGTACCTGTATACAACTTCACAAATGCATGCAATGTCTCCCAGATCTGATTTTGTTGCTTCTAGCTCTAGAGTCAATATTTAAGAGCCTGTATTCTGCTGTACTATAACATTACTTTTGGCAGTCTCTCAAGTCGGATTACCTAGCTTGCTAATTGCTACCACCATGTCAGATTCAAAATCTTTAAATACCTCATTGCTAGAGGTTTTAATCTCTTCCAAAGATGAACCTGTCTTTATTTGTGATTTGAGTGACCTTACTTTACAAATCATCTGCGATGCATGGTGGGCTTCAATGAATGTAGGCTCGAAACATTCTATTGCTTGGAATAACTCTAGAAATGCATCTTTATGGCGATTTTATTTGCACTGCGGAATTGACAAGACTGGCAGCCCTGGAATCATATGTATCGTTTGTCATCAAGTTACTTGCCGTCCATCAGAACATGGGACCAGCTCAATGGGGAAACACTTGTTGGCAAAAGCTCACATCACAAAGTTAAACGACTTAACCACGTCAGCAGATTAAGAAATGACTAGTTCGATGGTCGATGAAACAGCATTGGCGATCTTCAAGAGGTAAGGAAGTCGAGGAATCACCCTAGTAAGTTCGCAGAGGAAATACATATTTGACATCCCACTTAATCTATATTGATCAAAATGACAGACACAATGTTCCAAAGTGGCAGCTAAGAACATTGAAACTTCCGAATTTCACCAAGACATGTGGAATCGCTACCTCAAGTTTGGGTTTTTTTAGCCTCCTATTCCTTGGAATGCTATATCAAATGTTGAGCTACGACAGTAATAGACAGCATTACAAAGCAACCTTGTGCTACCGTCGGCCACCACGCTTTCAAGCATTTGCTGGACGGAATACTTACTGACCGTGGATGCAATTAAGAAGCAATTGGCATCAGAAAATATAGTTAGTTTAGCTTTGGACGGATGGACATCAACTTACAAACTTGCCATAACGTTTGTTATTACTAACTATATAGATCCAATTTGGACATTGCGTGAAGTACAACTAGCATTCAATGAGGTTGATCACCAGTTCATTTCCTGTTTCAAAAGTTAATTGAGGATGACAGGTCGAGGGCCAAAATACTGCAGCAAAGCGAGCGACGGAATTGAAGGACACAATTGATCGTGTTCACCTTACCGAAGGCCATTTGCTTGAAATCATGTCAGGTAATGCCTTCTCAAATTACTCGATGACATGCAAGTTGCAATCAACAAGTGAGGACTCCGGAATCGAGTGGCCTGCATTGAGGAACCATATACCATGCATGGCACATGTCATACAGCTGGCATTAGCTGCATTCATTAGCAGTCTCGGTACGATATGCCGCACCAGGACTTGGGAAGTGTGTCAGTGCGATCAGCAATTTGGACAGAATGAAAGCATAGATATTGGGAATAGTCAAAGACTTCCAAAAGAGGGCAATGCTACAATCAATAAGATGTCAGCCATGAGACCAGGTTTCGCAAAGATAATTGAGAAAGTATGTACTTCAAGATATTTTGAAAGTCCTGAAACTGACCTTCATGTAGCAGAGAATGCTTGTGGAATTGATTACGCTAACACCTGGTTGTCGAAACAAATTCATCGACAGTCAAAAAGTCAAAGTCCACATCGCAGTACTATCAATTAAGGATGTGAAGACACATTGGAACCCGACAATGGAGTTCCTTGAGGGAGCCTACCGATTACAAGAATTCACCCGGGAGTGGCTCCAAAATCCAAAATGCGGTGATTACCAGCCACTCTTCACAACACAGAACAAATGGTCCATTCTCGAGTGTGTTATGGAAGTATTGAGGCAATTCTGATATTAGACCCTGTGGATATCAAAGAGGCATACAGTGACATTCCATCATGTTATCACAGTGTATAACACCATGTTCGATCATATCAATGGCGTCATGCGAGCTTTCGCTAAGAAGATGACTCAGTGGAAGGAAGACTTGATCTTCGCTGTGAAGTTAACTCGACAGAAACTGTCCAAATTTATGCTGAAGTAACTCCATCCACAGGTATGCTTCTCAATTCAGTACATTTCCACGATGCTTGCCGGAAGTTGTGATGATTTCAGAAGTGTGACAATGCAATGCATATTAATCCTGAAGTTGAGACATCATTTACTACACAATACCAAGATGCCTTTCTGAAGTATGAGGAGAATGAATATGGTGCCAAACATCGATGTGTGCTGGCCAATAAACCCGAAAGCATACTGCGCAGCACTCTCGTCTCTTCGGCAACGTCTTCAGGATGCAGTCAGTCATACTCTGATCCATATGATTTGTCCAGTAATGATGAAGAATACTTAACGCCTAACCATGTGGGTTAAATGACACCCGGACGAAGCGATCACGCAGAACGCTTATTGACCGCCTCCAGACTCTGTTTGAATTCATCGTCTGAAGCACCAGAGAACTGGGGGCAAATTAATCTAAATCTCAATGAATACCACTTCGACCCAATGGATATTAGCAGTACATTTGGGTTACCAGACATATCTGACTGGTGGCAACAACAGGAGGAAACGCACTCAAAGTACGCTGAGCTCTCCAATTTGGCGCGCCACATATTCTCTATCATACCACATGGTGTTGGAGTGGAGGCCAGTTTTTCCCTTGGCCAAGATCTTATTGGCTGGAGACAGTCAACCACCACCACAGGCAAGACCCTTCACGAAGAAGTCGTTGTAAGGCAGTTTGCCCAAGCCAATAATGGAATTTTGGCAGGCGCTGACCCAGCATTGGATACCAGAAACACACAAAATGACTCGGAAATGAAGAAAGTTGTGGAGGAAAGGAAATTGCACAGCATGGCCAAGGTTTATGACTTTTTGGTGATGTGGCAGGGCAGCCACAACCTACGTGCTACCCAGAAGGAATCGCGCGCTCAAAACAAGCAGATCACCGCTGTAGGATACATTTCGGATACAGATCAAATCGTCAACGCATCCTGGTCACTCTTTAAACATGATGTTGCGGGTGCATTGAAATTGTCACAATGATCGCCTTTGCCACCAGCTTGTCTGCAAAGGACCTCCCTGGAGGACGAACCCAAAGATTAAATGTCCGCCAAATCAGAAGAATCAACTGTGATCCAGTCAAAAGTGGTGAGGTTAGCGCACCGGAAAGCATTTCGGACACTAAAGATTGGCTTAACTGCAATGGCGACTTAGATAATCCAAATGACTGCGAAGATGATTGTGCGGCAGACGACGAATCTGATATCAAGCAACAAAATGGCATCAAGGGTCCGTAATGCACACCGCAGCGGGATGTGGCACTGCGCCAAACGTTCCAGGATTGATTCGGCCTACACAGAAGTCAAAGAGATAGGCTGACAATGTGTTAGTAGCGGTCAATGCAATCGAAATGAGGAGGAATATGGCAGTGAAGACCAAGTAGGACAAAATGCATCAATGTTTTACCAGCTTCTTTATGTATCTCGACCAAGAGTTTTAGTTAGAGATATATCATGGGCGAATGGTAGGCAGTAGCCTGTGAATATTGGTAGATACACAGATATATAGCAGGCGTAATGAATCTTTTGGCAAGACACACAAATTTTAGTCATGTGAGAGCGAACAGTGCAAGAATGTTACTGCGCTCGGCTTTGCTACAGGGCCAAGTCGCAATTGGTCAGAAAGACTACCAATAAGTTCAAATCATGATGAAAACCATTCTCGATGGCAGCAGATGTTGAATGGACAATACATTACAATGAACGTCAACTGAGTGTCAACGATTTGTGGATTTGTAAGTACGGTAATCAAACAGTGATTTGGTTGCTGTTATGTATAACTGATTTACTGGCAGCTTTCATAGGCAAAAGAGACAGCAACACAGTTCCCACCCCATTCTGATCATGAGTGCCAACGGAGCGTCAACAATTTTCAGCTTTACATCTTTGGTTATTTATATTCCGAATGGTTACAGACATCCATTTATCAGATATTGGCAGCCTTCACTGGCAAAGACATCAGCAACCTGCTCCCTGCCGCATTCTGAAAATGAGCGACAACCAAGTGTCAACAGATTTAGTTGTTGCATATTCGGTAATCAAGGCATCACACGGATCTTCGCGCTCATAACGGAATTATCGACCGCTCTGATAGGCAAACATTCAAGCGATTGAAGGTAAAACACCGATTCCAAATTAATCGATATTGCAAGCTGCAAAGCATGCAAAAATGTATTATTGGTTGTTGAAAACGCGATTTTGATAAGATACTATTAATAAACTGCAAAAACAAAAGCTTTATATGAATCTATAGATGGACCAGCTGTGCGACCTGCTGACAACCTTTCCAATTCAAACAGGTTGGGAGTGTACCATCACACCGTACCCGAGTTGACAGTTTGGGTTTACTGACAACCCAGACCACCAATTTCACAACAGTTTGGTTGGGACCCGGACCTGTACCCGATGTGACGGTCCAGAACAGTTGCTAACACTAAAGTCATCACTTTCAATCTCTTCATCCAATGATCATAAATTAACAACGAATTGCAGCATACACCGAGTGCCATATTCAGCAATTACAGCATTGACCGAAGATTGGATTTCGTCCCTCCGTTCTTACCATTACAAGTTGACCCTTAAAAGTAGCTTCAACTTCTTGCTTGCCTCCATACACAGATCTTCTGCCACCAGCCAGTTCTCATAAGAGCTTCAAAGGTAAAGTCACCTCGTCACATTCCCAAAGTTTCTATTGCACTATCCAATGGATAGAGTCTCAGCACCCGGCATGCCTCCAATCGACCACCTCCAGATCGACCTCCTTCAAGTACTCCTACAATCTGGTTGGATCACAGACTTCAAGGGCATCTCCGAACACACTCGATCACAGCTTCAGAGTGCATATCTATGTTCGGTCCATAGTGTATCTCCAAACTCGTTCAATCACAACCTCGGAGTGCATCTCTATGTTCACTCGATCATGGCCTCAAAGTGCTTCTACAAACTTGTCTGGTCACTGCTGGCAAGTGTATTTCCACACTCGCTCAATCATGGCCTTGGAGTGACTGTCTGAGTTCACTTGACCATCATCTTCAGGTGGAGCTCAACATTCTCTCAAGCACAGTCTGCAGCCAGTCCAGATATACTGTGAGTATCTGGGTTTCTGTATAGATACCTAGATGAGAATACAAACTGAATACATGAGTTTTCAAAATCGTTGAATGATAAGTAGTAGCTATGATTTTCAGGCGCGCAAGCAGCATTCTCAATGGAAATGATGTATTCCCAGACATTTATACTGTGATATGGAATGCACCCAGGCTTGTCGCCAGAGCTCCCAGGTGCTCTCCAACTTGTTGTTGGCGCTCCCAGATTTGTTGCCAGCGCTCCCAGGTGCTCCAAGGTGCACCTAAAGTTCTCTCCGACGCTCCGCAGTAGTTTCAACCTTATGACCATCACTCCCATAGTACTCCACGACCACTTGTCAGAGATCCCAGTCACTCCAAAGGCAAGCTGGAATCCCCTGATAGCATCTGACACTCTCCTGAAATTGACTCATCTAAGTTTACACTCCACATCCTTTCAGACACTCCTGGAGACTCCCAGTAACAAAAATTCATTTTGCTGATGAGGTTTTGAACAACCGCCAATCAAATCTGTATATAGCAGCAGTGTGGGATCATTGTACTGGCCAATGCACAATTATTGAGTTTGGCAGTAATATCGAACAAACATCAGGCACACTGGGATACTATGTCTATAACACCGAAGTTGTATCATGTTGCCATGGGCATGATTAGATCTCAGGATTCTGGTATTGTAAGATATTATTGCAAGGTGGTTCAACATAAACGCCCCCCCAAAATGGACTACCTTTCCAGCACAGAAGAACCTCATTGACAAGTTAAAGTAAAACCAAGCGTCTTCTGAGGCAAAGGGAGACTTGGAACGGTGTGAATTTGGTTACGATTTGTATTGGACGCAATGAAAGCTGATGTCACATGCTGTGTACTAAGTAGTGCACAGTGAAATGTAAGGCACACGTGGTAGAAATGCCAGTCACATTCTACAGGATGGTGTTGATATGTCTGGTCATGGAAGGCAAGCTAGATTTGCAGTGTGGGGTTACATTTTGGCCAACAAACTAAACATGCTGCTACAAGTACTGTGACAATTAGTAAATAGTGATATATTAGTGTGAATTTCAGTGTCAAGTTGCTCTCTTCCTGCCACCAGAATTCTATGATCATTGTGCTATAGCTCTGCTGAATATCACACTGTAATTCTTATAAACTCCAGTAACTCTGTACCCATCATACCATAGCTCAACTGGACATTGTCCCATATCTCATATTGCCTACTGAAACTGTTTGACTATTATGCCAAAGCTCTTGTTGACTACTGCAACTATGTGACCATTTGGCCATTGCTGCTCTATAACCCCATTGACAATTGTGTTATCGTTCATGTGGGAATTCAGTAAATATACCAATTGTAGCTTATCACTTCAATTAAGAACATACACAGCTCTAGTGGAAATGCTATTTGTAGTTGTTACCTGTCCAATGTGCGATTTGATAATATTCATCCTACTTCCGCTGGCATACTGTAATTATACCAATTTGGTGTATATTTGACATGTTGTTGCTGAGCACTCATTGTACAATTATTAAATATCCACCCTCTATCTGGTGGTACTGCAGCATTCTCTACATATGTCAAAGTGGAATAGCAGTAGTTAAATTCAAGCGATAGAGGGGTTGATACATCTTCTGGATATCCTGATACTGGATTGAGTCTGTGGGTGTCTATATGACATAATCAGCCCAAACATTGCCCACTTATTGCCCCACTGGTCTTTCATACTGGAAGAGACCCAAAATCTGATATCTTCATCTCAATCATGTATGTCATTATGCCGCATGCAATGCAGAAGTCACCGAAAGTATGCTATGTACAATGGGTGTAGGCATCGGATGGTGTATAGCTAAATTGCACTTTTGCTGGTAAATCCGTTTCAATTGCTTCTCTAATTATACTTTTGAATGAATTTGTACCTGAGAAGATATTTTGTCTGTTATCCATTGATGTATTTCCTAACAACTTATTAAATATAATATATACACTACATTTAAACAAGTTAATATCCTCATTATTGATGGCAATCTTTGAATTCCTCGGCATGTTAGCAGGTTATTTTTAAGTTTACCCATTAGTTCCATTGCACCAATTTATCAATATTGAACAAATCTTTTGGGTATCAGAGATGGAATATATTTGGATTATTAAACTGTATCACTATATGAGCTGACTATATTTAAAATACATGAATCTAATGCAGTATGTTTTAAACTAATATATATTTATCGGCTGTAAACACCTTGGTGCAATCTCATGCCAGTATAGTTCTTTTAGGACTGCTCTACTACAGCTAATACAAGTACTAAATAATTCAATATCATATGATATGTATGGTGTATTTCTTTTAACCATCACGTGAATTTGTACATTGGATGAAATCTCAAGGTTAATGTCATTTCAGCTTATATTGAACAATCAAGAAATATCTGCTTGGTTAGTATATTGATTGTCAGAATCTTTAAAATAGCAATGGAGTTTCACCTTACTGTAGACTTTCAATATTACTAATAATATTGGTATTTACAAAGAGCATTTAGTCTGATTACTGAGCTTGACAGTAATGGTTCCAAGTAGTTGAAAAGATGGTAGCATATAAATTCAATATGGCCTCAAATAGTTGGGCAACTGTGACTTGATACTGTTATAGTTGATTGCAGAGCAAGTCATTTCTACCTCTACTAACCTACAATTGGTTACTGGAATATGGACTATACAATTCTTTCTATATATTGTCAAGCCAGAATCAAATATTAAGAAGGATATATTATCATCTTTAATTGGTTGTCCAAGCTGACTGAAAAAGTACAGCTCTGAACTGTGTCAGATGTTTGACATGGAGATGACTATTCAATGTCACTGTTATTGTTATTATTATGTCTATTGTTATTATTACTATAATTGTAATATTTATAGTTATTATTATTATTGTTACTAATCTGTACTTTTATAACTCCAGTTGGCTCTGAATTGGTACTATTGTTATATATTCTCATTGCAACAAATTCCATGTATACTGGCACTGCAGCTCTAAATATGACAGTAGTTGCATCTTCAGCCTTGTAGTCTGCAATTTGTACTTTGACTATCAGTGGAGTATTTATAACTGTAGAAGACACTGTATGAGTGGTGAAACATATTGTTGCTGCTACTACAGTTCAGAATACCGCAACTGTAGTTATAATGATTGCAACCACAGCTATGTGTAGACTTTCTGGAATTGTAATACATATTTGTAACTCAACCATATCACGGCCTATGTGCCATTCTGAATATGATTGGAATGATACAATTTGGAATTAAATGTATTGCTAGATCGACTTTGATCTTGACAATAAATCTTATTTAAGTTGTAACCCTACCAATATAAATATTTCTACTCTCACAGTGGAAGTAATTTTGTCTATATCGCCAATAATATCCACTCTGATATGGTCAACTTGGTGTATGTCGTATAATTTCATTTCAAACAATAATTATAATTCTCAAATATCAGCAGTATCACTTTTAACAATTTCATAGAGTATGACTCAGATATAGTGATGAATATTATTGATTCTATTTTCAACTCTAATATGTATATTTCTAGAAAATTGCACATAGAAATATATTGTATAATAATTAGTAATAAGCAACAAATTACTAACAATAACTTTCCAAACAGTTGGGGGTATTTATATTTGGTATACCAAAATTCAGTATTGATTAATAGTGTGAAATCTTAACTAGAAGTGCTGTTATAGTATATGACCAAAATATTCCATAATACAGATAGTATGTATAACTAACTCAGATAATGTAAAGAAGCAAATAAAATACATTTAAAGATCTAAAATATATTTGTTACAAACAACAAGATTACTATACCATGCACAGCCAAATCTAAAATAGTACTAATTTCCTTAAATAGCGTTTTGGTAACTGGCCAACAAACTGCCTGAATAATCACTCTATAGATATGCACTGTGATTCAATCTAAGAGGAATAGTTTCTATCTAGAGAGCTTTTAGCCATCAAACTCCAACTCAGTTTCAATATGAATATATATCACTCTGTTCATCCTCTTAGACAGAGAATATTTAGCTACTCTTCATTTGGAAAGGCTTTTCAAATTCACCAATAACTATCCTCAGTCCAATCAGCTTTGCGCTATTCCTATCTACCATCACACATGTTGATATGCAGAATTGTTCAAACTGTGCATTCCTAAACCTATTGGAATACAGCTAAGGGTAGGTGCTGTGGAGTCAACACAAATAAATGATCAATAACAGTAAAAATACTTTCTATTGGCTACAATTATAGTCTGTGCAATGATAACACATATCATTCTCGCTGACTTGAAGTTCTTGCAGCTCCCTGTGTTTTGAATTTATCTAGTACTTTGAATTTCTGGTAATCTTGACAAAGATAATCAGCATAGTAATTGAATACATAGATTGGATATTCATATAGAGTAGTGGATTCTTGAGAGGAACAAAATACCTCACCATAATTTGCTGCAAAATTGGTAGTGTTAGCAACGGTTCCAACCCTCTAGCACGGTTCCGGGTATGGGTTGGGCCCACAACCGAACTTTTGCAACCAGTTTTACCGCACGAACTCCCTGACTGTTGCAATTGGGCCAATTATACCACCAAAAACCCGGCATTTCAATCTAACAACTTTGGATCCAATTGAGTAGTTGACTTCTAGTCGTATTGTGACATGATCATGTATATTGTGCAGTGTGAGCGACTCTTTCCCCTCCAGAATTCAGATTTACGATCCGAATGACATTTGTGGAGTCGCTATCGAAAAGCAGCAAATTTAGCTTTCAATTTGCCCTTATTTCACAGCCACTCAACCAATATCAGTCAGATCGCAAATCTGAATGCAGGAGGTGGAAGAGTTTGCAAAACTGCACAATCTGCATAAGCATCATGTCATGATACGATCAGAACTCAAAATCATAATTCCAGCCAAATCTGTGGGAACTGTAACGTTGCAACTGTGGTCCGATTTCAACCCGGCCAAGAACACCCGGTTACATGTCCAGTCCGGGTCACAACCGAGCTAACACAAAGCGTGTCGGGTGTTTGGAAGGATCTAAAACCAAACCCAAATATTTTTCCAGTCCAACCCCAGACTGCTGGTGGATTACCCGGATCCATTGCTAACACTAATAATTAGTATACATGTATCAACAATAGTATATTTACAGTCAATGTTCTTCATGCAGTGCTATCTGATTCCTATATTTCAGATTAATTTGGTCTAACATGACTTTCCCAATGTGTTGATTACAGGTATAATATATATATTTCAAGATAATATTGTATAGTAAATAACTGTAGTACATTCTGGACACTCTGGTGTAGAACAAAAAAAATAAAAGAAATATTGATTCCTTATACAAATTGGTTGCAGTTAACATCCATTTACATTATGGAACAGAATAGAGTAAATAGAGTACAATATACATTGTGGAATTATAGAAGTCAATTCTGACCAATATGCCTTTTCCCTTTCAAATTTTGTAAATTAGTATTCTGTTTATTTTCAATATCTAAAACACATCTAGGCCAGACACAAGCCAGATTGTGGAGGCCTAAAAATTGAGATCATAGATTTCCCAATTATTGAATTACTGTTAAAACTTGCAATAGTCAAAAATATTACCATGTACCGTTATTTACTAGACATTGTTCTTATGTAAACTGCTATCTTTAATCAAAAAAGACCATGATAGAGATAGCTATATTACCAAGGACATTTGTCTACAGCTGTTGTTCATGCTACCAATATTGGTTTAAATATATAATAATCTCAATTTTGAAATGCGTTAGCAGTATGTTATATGTCATACCATATAATTATCATTTAGAGATTAACCTTGCGCTACATCCTTTAGGACATCTGGCTCATCATATTAATGCATCCTTAGTTACCTTTGAAGTCTTTTTTATCATTTATTCATTGATTCATCCTACGATACAGCATATTAATGTGGCATATTGAGATCTCGCTCTGGAGATACATAATACTAAGTGTGGTCAAATTCTACTAATTATCAGTTTGGGGAACAGTAAAACTCAGACTGTATTTGGGTCAGACCTTGCCAGTACACTAGTTCGCAGTCAATCAACTATTATTCGTTAAACTCGGTTTCTTCTCCAATGTCAAATCCAATGTAATACATTGCGAGATTGAATCTATGTTAGTTTCTACTGCAGCTTGAACATTCTACTCTCCATGGTATTGGCAATGCTGCAGTTGACCACTTGAAGTATTCTGTCTGACATTTTGTGATATAAATCTGTATAGCCAATTGGCAGACAATATGTACTGTGTGATATTAATTCTACATCGGCTTGGACGGTAATTGAGTATTGACAATACCTCTGACAGAAGCTGACAGTAGCTCTGACAACAGCTGAGCTTTAATAGTAGCTGACAGCACCTTTAATAATTGCTTAGCTTCAATAACAGTATTAATAGTAGTTGTAGCAGTCGCTATATGAATTTGACAGTAACTGCTTCAACCAAGGCAGTGATTTACTTATTCATGTCAACAGCTAGGTTTCCCTTTGTGTAGATATTTTTCGGGTTATTTTCATGATGTATTGCTGTTACTACAATGTGATTGAAAGTAGATTTTGTTTAATTTGATTGTTAGATATGTTGAATTTTGAAATCTGAATCTTTTTGTTTGTTATCATCATTGGACAAATTTCAGAGTGGTATATGGTTGATAATGAATATAATCCCCATCGTTGAATTACTCTGGATTTTTGGCATCTTTGGTAGCGATATATTTCTATTTCCATATTTCTACTCTTTCTATTGGTATTCATTCATATTATCCAATCCACTGAAATCTATCGTGTATTCACAAGTGTCTAGTATGTTGATCTAGAAATATTTGCTGACTTCCTCCTCAGGATTGACTGTTATAGTTCCTGTTACTGTCTAGTTGATGGGGTTTGTCTAAATATTTCCAGTTTTATTATATCTATTATCAATCATTTCCATTTTATAAATCAAATTTATTAATACTTTCTCGTAGTATTCATCTTCTATATAAAATACGTAGTTATCAGAATATGATTGTCCAGTACATCATCACATATTGCTCATCTACAAAATTAAATATTATATTCAGTCAAAGTTGGATCAAATAAATATATTGGTACCAAGTGGTTTGGATTTCCAAGTCTAGCATATGACATGTCCAGGGCCAGGTAACTTCTGCATTATACAGGCTACTCATTACAAACCTTTCATTTCTGGTTATATTCTTTGTACATAGTATATATAACTACTCCCATTGATATTTGCTACTATATTTATCATATCATGCTGTAAATCTCATTATTGTTGACTGTTGGTATACATGACCTTTATCTGGCATCACTTGTTTGTTAAACTGGTATACTTTGCATATAGAATTTGCCATAATGCTTCCATTTTGTCCTGTTGACTAGAAGTTTACAATTAAGTACAAATTGATAAAGCAACTTGGAGTCCTTTACAACATGAAAACAATAACACTTTATACTTCCAATTTTGAATTATTGACAATGGTACCGGCAATTTGGAAGATGTATATGGTAGTGTAGTGAAATGCTAAACAGGCTAGCAATGTTGACAATTGTTACAAGTGGAGTTGACTTCTACACATGTCCAACAAATGAAATTGTATATAATTAATTGCAATAAACACTATTACCATTAACTGCAGTTGATATACAAGCACCAAGAAATGCAGAGTATATGATTGATAATAGTGATTATATTACTCCTAAAGCTGTATGACAGCCAATAACTTAGCAAGTACCCACCAGACAATAATACCTGTGCTAATATAATTTCATTCCCAAATTCCACCCAGTTACATTCCATGTCCACAAAGTTGCACCCATGGCCAAAGGGTATGGACAATAGAGACTGATTCTGGCAGCATAATGTATATTGAGAGATATACTATATACAATTCTATAAGTACATATTATTGTCCTTTAGACCATTAATTGCAATGATATTCATGAACTGGATATCTGTCAAAGGCAGTACAGATGCTGCACTTCACATCAAACAGGACTTTTGAACATAAAGCCAATAAGGATCAACAATTATATAATCGGAATACTACTGAATTTGAAATTGATTTGATATGACAGTATAAACTGCACATCTTTATCTCTATGTAGGAAGCAATTTGATATTCTAAGGAGTATAAGCTTGGAGTAACACATATATACTGCGACAAGTGTTATACAAGCATCTTTGATTAGAGGCAATTTATACTATTTGAAGGCCACCTGTGTATTGGAAAGAAAGAGGTAGACAATCTCGATATTGTGTCTTAACAGTCGCAGTTGGCAACTCCATTTCAATCCATGGCAATTGGATAGGATTGAATGATGACTTTCTACATCCAGCATAAAGTCAACCAATAACAGACCCATTGTTATTGAGCAGATACTGACTGTAGGCATCAGGATGAGCCATAGCAGTTGGAGCTTGTATATAGCCTCCATTTCTGAAGCCCAATGAAAATGGTGTGTCCAGAACTGCCATAAAGTGGACAGATCAAAGCTATATATCTTGGCATTGGTAATCTATCTAGGCAAAATAAGTAAGCAAGAAGTGTCAGAAGAATCTGTACCAGGTGAGCATCCATGCTACAATTGTCGATGACTGGTTCAGACTGTCCAAGTTATAAATGGAGTAACTGCATAACTTATGGTTATTAATTCATTGGTAAATGACTCATAATGAGGCCTTCTTGAATTACTCTTCTTTGCTTTCATTCACATTTTCATGCTGACTTCCAGCACATAGTTGAGTAGCAAAGTTGTGTGACTCAGTGCAATTCGCATTGACAGATATTACGACTTCCAGATTAGTATAGGTAGCTGGTCTCCAAGTGACTGAATCACACGAATATCAATTTTACCATTGTACTAGCAGTATAAGCCAGGAAGTAAGTATCCTTGAATAATCATTTATCACCAGGATTGAGAAGAAGGTGGATCCATTTCACTGAACTATACAGATATATAATAAAGCCCGCTGAATGGAAGCTGAATGAGCCATATTTGTTGATAATAATTGTGTAGATTTCTATGACATTACAATATAATTTAAGATTTTTGACTGTGGCAGGTGCAACTGAATAAAGATATAAAGTGAACTGGCTGTATCGCTCTGCCAAGTACTACTTCCAGTGCAATTTGAATTGCAATTCCTACTTCATACTGGCTATTGAGAACCATATCACTGCCATTGTAAATTCAATGTCAGAACTAATACTGAATAAACTCAAACAAATGTACATGGCACTTGAAGTATCCATACCTGATTAGATATTGGGGAAGCAGTAACTTTCAAAGAGGTGGATGATGGAACAGGTATCAATAACTCCTACCTAGAACAATTATAGTACCCAAACAAATAGAATGAAGCACCACAATATACAGTGAGCAATAAAGACTGCTATCAACAATACATGCACTGCAACACCAGCAAAATGTACCTCAGTCCCGAAGCCACACTCAAACCTCACTGAGACTCCAGTAGCCCTCACCAGTTGTTCTAAGAATTTTGAGATGCTCCCAGGCCCCCCTAAAGCTTTGCGAAGTGCCATCAGACTCCACAAGGGCATTCCCAGGTGCTTCAGAATGCACCCGGAGCAATGGAGGTGCATTTCGGATGCTATCTGATTGACTATTAGGTAAGTCAAATTTTGTTGCAGTTGATACCTCTGCATACATCTGCGGAAGCCTTTGAGAGCAGCTGGGACCTCTACGCAGGTCTGCGGGAGACTTGGTGTCATACTCTGACACCAGTAGTTCTTAGGGTTTCTCAACCACAAGGCATTTTGTTTATCATATTTGTCTTTGTTACAGTCACAAGATTAGCTGCATCATAATATGGCATGTAGTGACTAAGTCTCTCTATAAACAAACATACAGAGATACGGGGAGAGCAGCAATGGACTCAGTGACAGGGGGTTTATATTTGAAAGACCCTGGGGTAGATAGACATCATCTCATTATACGAAATACACACTCTATCTTTCTCAGCTCTTGGTTTCACACACTCTTGCTGACCTTTCATTCATCCATGCAATTTGTGTAGTTCCTCATGCACTCTTGCCAATGATTCGTAGATCCACGCAATTTGTGTGATTCATCATAGCCGGGTATCACTACAGATCCTCTTACCCTCTTTCTACACTCCTCCAGCCAGAACTTCTCTTGCTCAAGAATTCCATTCCGATGCCATGTAAGGTGCAGTGGAGCGTTGATGATAGGCTGTCTACCTCCTGGCTTCACCATTTGAACACCCCATAATCGAGTAAACACTGATATACACACCTAGGCCAGGATTGAGCAAGTATGGAGAAACATTTGGAGACTGTAATCTAGCATGGTTGGAGATACACTGGGAGGCCTGAATCGAGTGAACTTCAAGATGCACACCGAGGCTGTGAGCGTGTGACTTTCCTGTTGCGCATCGACCCCATGATCGAGAGAACTTAGACTTGGACTCGGAAATGAGGAACGAGCAAGCATGGAGATGTAATTGGCAGCTGTGATTGAGCGAGTTTGGAGATATGTATTTGGAGGACATGATTGTGTGCATGAAGATGGTAGTTTGGAAGGGAGGTGCAGCGGAAGCTGAGACTGTATTCATCGGTTAACTCGTAATTGTGCGAATGTCAAGAATTGAGTAGAAGATGGTCGGGTGGGAGATAAGAGACTGAATGGGAGTGGAAGACAGTCGATTTATGGCTGATGCAGTACATGGTGCATGCAGTACTCAGTGTATGCTGTACTCAGTGTATGCTGTACTCGGTGTATACTGTACTCAGTGCATGCTCTACTTGGTATATGTGGTACTCGGGGTATGCTGCACTCGGTGTATACTAACCTCAGTGTATACTGCACTCAGAGTATGCTGTACTTGGTGTATGTTTCACTCGGTGTCTACTGAACTCAGTGTACACTGAACTCCGTGTATGCTGTACTCAGTGTATGCTGTACTCTGTGCTAACTCTTAATCATGGGATGGAGAGATAGTGTGGGATGACCTAACTTTGTGTTTTTAGGTGATGGTAGAGATGAGGATGAGAAAGAGAGAGATGAGAGGAGATTGAGCAAATCATGATGACAAACTGGGACTTAAGAGAATATCATGTGCAAGTCAAATTGCCATTCCTGATATGGCATGTACGAGTCCATATACAGCGGGTAATATTACTGATATGAGGATTTCTAAACTCAATCACGAACGTCTCACCCCTGAGTTCCCATATCCACTCGTATACTCCGTATTGTTCGGATATTCATGCTCTATCACTCTTTCTCATCCCCAACTCGACCATCATCACAAGAACAGAAAGATAAATCATCCCTCTCTATCTCTCCATGCCATGATCATGAGTTGACACCGAGTATAGCATACACGGAGTAAAGCATCCACCGAATACAGCATACACCGAGTACAGCATCCACCCTAGATTGTTTATCTTGCCATTATTTTCAATTTTACAAGTTAACCTCTGAATGTAGCTGTCGGTTCAGGTGTGCCCCCCCAACATGATTGTCTGCCACCTGCCAGCTCTCCATGAGTACTCAAAAGTAAAGTCACCTTGTCACATTCCCACCTTAGCAAGTTAACTAACTGATCAATAGACACTCCGCATCCGGTATACATTGCATCCACCTCCTCAAAGTACTCGACCAATCTCCCCTGCTCACAGCTTCCAAGGGTGTCTTGCAACTCCCCCGATTACGGCCTTCCTGTTCACACTATCATAGCCTGCAAGTGCACATCTCCCAAGTTGCTCAATTGCGGCCTCCAAGTGCCTCTCCAAACTCGCTGAATCACTGCATCCAAGTGCATCTGCAATCTCACTTGCTCTCAGCCCCGTAGTATATCTCCAGACTTACTCAATTCCAGCCTCCAAGTTTGTACAATCGCAGCCTCCCAGTGAATCTTCCGTTACACTTGATCACAGTATCCATGGGAATCTCTAATCTCGGTCAATTACGGCCTCCAATTTCTCACAATCATGGCCTCGAATTGCATATCTCCAAACTGGGTCAATTTTGGCGTTGAATTGAATCTCCACTCTCGCTTGATCATAATCTCAGAACGTATCTCTATGTTGACTGGATCTTGGCCTCCATATATGTCTCGGAGTTCGCTTAATTGTCATAACCACGTGCCCCTTGAATTGCTCTCAAGCACCACGTGCAGCCAGTCCAGATATACCATGTGTAGATGGGTAGCAATATTGATACATAGATATATAGATACATCAATACATGGATGAGAATACAAACTGAAAACACCAGTTTTAAAAACGGTTGAATGCTAAGAAGTTGCTATGATTTCCAGGTGTACCTGCAGTGTTCCCAAAGAAGATGTAGTTTGTCCCAGACTGCTCTACTGTGATTCAAGGTGCTCCCAGACTTGTTGCCAGCACTCTCAGACTTATTGTCGGTGCTGCCAGATGCTCCCAAGGTTGTCGTTGGTGCTCCCATGATTGTCGTTGGTGCTTCCATAATTGTTGTCAGTACTTCCATACTTGATGTTGGTACTTCCATACTTGTCATGGGTGCTCCCAGGGTTGTCGCTGGCGCTCCCAGGTGCTCAGATGTGCAGGTAAAGTTCTCTCCTGCACTCCGAGTTATTGCCAGACTTATCACAATCGCTCCCAAGATACTCCTGTACCAGTCATCAGAGATTCCAGTAACTCTGAAGGCCAGACGGAATACCCTCATAGGGTCTGATACTCTCCTGAAATTGAAGCATCTAAGTTTACATGCCACATCCTCTCAGACACTCCTGCAGGCTCCCACTGGCTACAATAAATTTTGCTGGTGTAGAGTGCCCTGTCCAGTCATGCCACCCTTCCGATCTGCCGCCTTCAGATTGACTGCTACCAGAGTGAAAGCTTCCATTTCAACTGTCACCAGATTGATGGCCTCCGGATCAACCTCATTCAGATTGATGGCCACCTGATTAATGTCCTCCAGATTCACTGCCTCCGGAACATTGGTCTCCAGATCGATCATGAATAGATTGACTGCCTCCAGATCAACGGCCTTATACTCCTCCAATCTCAATTAATCATGCCCTCTAAGTGCATCTCCGAACTCCTTTAATCACAGTATCCAACCTTATCTGATCATGGCCAACAAGTGCATCTCCAATTTGACACGAATATTTCCTCGAAGTATATTTTGCTGGTCCCTGTATTTCGGCCTCCAAGTGCATCTCGAAACTTACCCGATCGTGGACTCCACATGTATCTCTCAGTTCAGTTCCTCTGGGCCTCCAAGTGTATTGCAAAACATACTCAATCTCATACTCCAAATACATCTCGGGGTTTGCAGGAGTGGGTTGAGGGGAAATTATGGAGCTTTCACTGCATCAGAAGAGAAATCTTGAGAAAGACTGGTTCTTGCTCTATAGAGAGAGGATATAAAGGGGTACATCAGCAAAATGTATTTTAGTCACTGGAAGCCTCCAGGAGTGTCTGGGAGGATGTGCAGTGTAAACCGAGATGCATCGATTTCAGGAGAGTATCAGACACTAGGAGGGTATTTTGGCCGGCCTTCAGAGTAACTGGGATCTCTGATGACTGGTATAGGAGTACAATGATAGTGATTGCAATGGATTTGGGAACGCCTCAGAGTGCCAGAGAGAACTTTGTGTCACACCAGGAAATACCTGGGAGCGCCGACGTGAAGCCTGGGAGCACCTCGGAGTGCTGGCGATAAGCATGAGAACGCCAGGAACAATTCTGGGAGCACCTCGAATCACAGTAGAGCAGTTTGAAAAAATCAACATCTTCTTTTGGAATGCTGCTGGTGTGCCTGGAAATCAATGCTACTACTTATTGTTCAACAATTTTTGAAACTCATGCATTCAGTGTGTATTCTCATGTATGTATCTATGGATCTATATAGCTACACATTTCCACACGGTATATCTGAACTGGCTGCAGGGTGTGCTTCAGACCAATTTGATGGGCGACTGAAAATGACACTTGAGTGAACTCAGAGATACACTCTGAGGCCATGATTGAGCGAGTTTGGAGATGCACTTGGAGGTGGTAATCAAGCATATTTGCAGATACACTTGGAGACCATGATCGAGTGAATGTAGAGTGGCACCGCCAGATCGTGAGCAACCAAGTTCGTAGATACACTTGGAGGAATTATTGGAGCCAGTTTGGAGATACACTTGGAGGATATGATCCAGCGAGAATGGAGATATACACTTGGAGGCCACAATTGTGCGAACTTGGAGGCTGTAATCGAGCGAGTTTGGAGATGCACTTGGAGGCAATGACTGCGCAAACTTGGAGGCCATAATCAGGAGAGTTTGGACAAGTACTTAGACAGGGTCGATGGACAGGGTGGTGGGTGCTGAGAGTCGTTTCATCAGATAGTTAACTCACAACAGTGTCAAAGTGACAATGTGACTTTATGTTTGAGCGCTGATGGAGAGTTGGCTGATGGCGGTCGATCAGATAGGGAGGCATGCCCGACGCTGAACATACCTTTAGCTGTCAACTCATATTGATGAGAATAAAGGGAAGACAAACAATCTTGGGTGGATGCTGTCATTGGTGTATACTGTACTTGATTTCCACTCATGATCATGACATGGAGAGATAGAGAGGGATGACTTAAGTTTGTTTTCTACAATTGTGGTAGAGTTGTGGACAAGAAAGAGGGATATGGGGTATGATGATGAGCACCATGTGGAGGATACAAGTGGATATGAGAAATCCGGGGTACGACTTGCCTGATTAGGTTGAGAAGGCCTCGTATAGGTACTGTTAAACACCAGATCGGGACTCATAGCTGCTGTAATCGGGATAGTTAATTCACTCGCCCATGAAATTTTCTTAAGTCCCAGTTTCTCATGATGATTTCCCCCATCTCCTCTTCTCACTCTCTTTCTTGTCCTCCACTCACCAATCACCTAAGAACACGAAGTTAAGTCATCGCTCTCCATGCCATGATCGAGAGTTAACATTGAGTACAGCATACACTGAGTACAGCATACACTGAGTACTGCGTATACTGCGCACTGCATCATCCCAAGATCGACTGTCTCCTGCTCCCAGCTAGTCTCTTCACAGACCATGTTGTACTCAATCCTCTACATTCCCACAAGTACAAGTTAACCAATGAATACAATCTCAGCTCCCATTGTACCTCCCTCCCGAACAACCGCCTCCAGATTGACCGCTTCCCAGCACTCCTCCAATTTCGCTCATTCACGGCCTCCAATTACGTCTCCACACTTGCTCGATCACAGCCTCCAAGTGTATCTCCGAACTTGCACGATTATGGCCTCCAAGTGCATCTCCAAACTCGCTCAATGTCAGCCTCCAAGCCTGTCTCTAAACTCGCACAATTGCGGCCACCTACCTCGCTTGATCATTGCTTCCGAGTGCATCTCCTAACTTGCTTGCTGACAGACTCCAACGACATCTTTCAGGAGCGATGGCAGGTGTACAGCAATACAGGGGTAACGGAGGTGGACAGAGTGACAGGGAGGATATATTCAGCAGTCCCTGGAGTATATAGACATCATCTCATTTCCATCTCATGTTATCATACAATGCATATAGACACTCCTTCTTTCCCAACTGTTGGTCTTACCCGCTCTGTCCAAGATATCGTGGATCCTCAACACCGGATAGTATCATGTCTTCTTGCCCGATTCACATCCTCCTTGAACAAGAACCACTCTTTCTCATGAATTGCCTCAGGCTGTTGCGAGAAGTGCGGCGGAGTGTCGAATGTAGGCTCCCTGCCTTCTAGCTTCATCGTTTCACCACAACACCCTCCATAGTGGTGCATCTCTCAGTTCACATAATGGGCATGTCCAGGTGCTCCTCCGATTATGCTCGACTACCATCTGTGGCCAGATCTTGTTTTATTCATACTGTAGTCAGTCTAATTGGTTTAAGTTGGGGTCTAAGACGGCCTCTCCGCCTCTGGGTAAGCCGGTCAGATGGTAGAGCTCCCACCTGCTATCCATCATCCCCTGTATCTCCAGCCAGATGGACCTTATATATATATATACAGAGACTTAAATAATGCATGCCATATTATGATGTAGCCCATCTTGTGACTGTAACAAAGACGAATATGATAAGATAAAATGCCTTGTGGTTATATAAGTACCACTGCAGTAAGAATACGGCACCAAGTCATCTGCAGTGCTGCACAGCGGTCTTGACTGGTCTCGAAGTCTCCCGCACAGCTGCGTAGTGATCTCAGCTGCTCTTGAAGTCTGCTGCAGATCTGAGCACAGGTAGCTGGAGCTTCAAAATTTGACAATCGTAAAGTCACATCTTGTAGCATCCTGAATGAGCCTCCATAACTGCAGGTGTGAGCACTTGTGAATGCTCTTGCAGTCTCTGAGAGCACGTTGCTTAGCTGCAGGGGGGTCTGGGAGCATCTAGAAGTACTTACAAGCACTGGTGATATCGCCGTGGGTGTCTAGGAGAATTGCATGCTGCCTCCTGACCAAATTACATTTTGCTGATGTACCCGGGTGTGAGAAACCACACCAACTGTGTGGATTTATGTATGCTCCGCAACAGTTTGTGTGATGAAGAGCTGGAAAACATATTGTGTGTATTTGGTATAATGGAATGATGTCTATCTACCCTGGCATCTGCCAAATATATACTCCCAGTTGCTCAGTCCGTATTTATTATCCCTGGATCTTCAAATGACCCTCGCCAGCTTCCCTCTGCAAAACTGAATTGTGCTGGTGGTGAGAAATGCATTTTCCTGCCACAGTTGCCTCCAGGTGCATCTCTAAGCACTCCGAATGGGCATTTCGAGGAGGCACTCCTATTATGGTTGCAGAATGTCTGCAGCCAGATTGATCGTATCTATATATAGAGAGACTTGGATAATACATGCCACCTGATAATGTAGCTATTCTTGTGACTCTTACAAAGACAAACATGCCATATAAAATATCTTGTGGTTGTAGAACCCTAAGAATCACAGCTGCAAGAATACAGCACCAACTGTCCCACAGAGCTGTGCAGTGATCTCAATTGCTCATATAGTCTCCCCCCAAGCTGTACAGAGATTTCAGCTACTTTCAAAGTTGCCCACAGATCTGCACAGAGGTCTCAGCTGCTCCAAAATTTGACTATGCTATAATTGAAATCTCAGAGCATCCTGATTGCATCTCCATCATTGCAGGCAGTTTCAAATGCATCTGAGAATGCTCTTCCAGAGTCTGAGAGTGCTTTGTTCAGCTCCAGAATCGCCTGGGAGCATCTCAAAGTACTTGAGAGCACAAGTCAGGTCAATGGAAGTATCTGAGAGATTTGCATGCGGCTTTCAGACCAATTTACATTCTGCTGATGTTGGTTGCTAAGCTTTTTTGACATTTTATTCCATTGGAACCACACTAACATTGCTGTAGTTTATAGCACATGAGTATTGGCGGCTACACCACAAACTCATATCACTGGCACATGATATGACTTTGTCAGTACAACTAGAAACATTGTTGTGTTCAATCAAGTTGGGCCACAACCCTCGAAAGCTAAAGCAGACCTGCATATAGATTATTATAATGATAGGCCAGAGAAATACTACAGAAACCCAAATACCAGTATTGTTGATGATAAAGGCCAAGTAGATGAAACAGCTGGGTAGGAAGAGGGGAAGGTGATGTTGATGTAGCAGGTGGAAGAGGAGGAGTAGAAGGAGGACGATGAGGTGAACAGGAAAGGAGAGTAGGAGAAGGTATGAGTTCTACAGGGCATCAGGTGTCTTAGAGCTCCAACCCTCTTCTGCTATATGGCATGATCTGTGTTCATCTTAGCACTGGTAACAGCCCTGTGACTCACTGATGATGCGATTCTTGATAAGTGGAGAATATTTGTCAAGTTGTACCAGTCATATCTTTGCAGCAATTCACCCCATGATATTTTGAAAATACTGAACCACAGGTATCAGTGGTGGCTCTCCTACAATCCATCTCTGGATATGTTCACAATATTTGACAACTGATATTATTTCTCTGAATGTCCTCTGTACCATAGCATCAGATGTCAAGATATACTGGCCACTATCATCCAGCCACTGGCTCTCCTGCATGCCCTGGAATCTAGAGCAATTTGTGATTACTATATACAGTAGATATAATCATGTCTATTTCTATGGGCAAGTCCATTGAATACCATTGTACTACAGAATGAATATGTTATCAATTACCAGCCCAAAGACATGTTCTCTATAAGTTATTCATCGCATAACATTATTTTACCCAGTGTACACATACAGATGCTGATAATACAGTGAAAATTGCAAAAAAACCACAAAAATAACAGTTGAATTATGTGCTAACCTTCTGGTGATTATGTATACTCTGACAGTTAATAATATATTCAAACACAGTCACAGTTTCAACTTTGACAACTAAATTTCAATTTTGACAAGTCTATCACCATTCAACAAGAAATGATTATCAAATGATACAAAATGCCGATCTAGTATACTTGAGAATTTGATAATATATTAAAGGAGTCATTATATCAGACTGAAAATATTTAGTTAGTTTGCCACAGTTGACAGATCTATCTGAAAAGTTGTTCTCAGCTGATTATATATTATACATGTGTTATGTCCATAACAAATACTAACTTATGAATAGATTGTATTAGATATTATTATGATTGTTACATCTGACTACTCTAGGCTATATTGTTTACAGTTAATTGTATATAATAGATTAACTTTTTGTTAACATCTTCTAGAATTATCTATCATATATTCAAGAGAAAACTAACCAACTCCAAGTATATCATTTGATGTTTATACAATTGCTGCTGCCTATTATATATATGTCAATACAGAATGGGTATTTTGATGTATATTCTGAAGTGTAATTTAGGTACTATCTACAATCTGATTATAGTTTTTGTATTATACTATATAGAAATATAGAATATATGGTATATTATTTCGCAAATCCTAATGTGATTGTAAGATACAAACATAACACCAGGTAAATTAAATAAAAACAATATTTTGTTGTTATTGAATTATAGGAACTTTTAAATGAATTTAATATCAAGTTTAAAAATTTCTAATAGATTCTAGTAGAGGTTTCTTCAGCTTGAAAATGTGATGATTCTTTTTGTCAAATTTCTTAAAATCCTGAATATATCACAAAAATCATCACAATTTTTGGAAGAATCTGTAATTATGATTAGTGTAAGGGCACGTACACCTGTCTTTGGCTCCATAGGGATCAGGGTGGTAATATAACAGATACGGTAGCACACCTGGCCTCAAGTGATCTTAGGAGTAGCAGTATAGTAAGATTATCGGTAACGATCTAAGTCCTCATGAGCAGTCAGGATTACATTCCACTTACCTGGCCACATTACGTGCTCACCGTTGCAACTCTAACCTCTAGTACATGTCCTCGCCATTACATTATCCCCCTCCCTATTTGCAGGCCTCCTGGGCTGCTTATCTTGATACAGGGAAGGAAACAAAAGATAAAACAAATCACATGATAATTCTGCGGATCCGGTGGACGAGGAACCTCCACCTCCACTTGACTGTGATTCAAAGGTGATAAAACCGGTGCCAATACCATTGGTACCAGGCCAGACCAATAAGAGCAAAGAAGTGAAACAAGGAGAAGCAAATGCGATCATCCAAATGATGACTTTCCTCTGGTCTTGAGTCCCGAAACTGAACCGATTTTCTCTGCTTCCAAGTCCCGAAACTCAATTGCTTCCTCTCATTTTCTCTGTGGTGCATATCGATCAAGTAGCAACACTTGGAAGATGTTGTGATTGCGCATTGTATTTGGCAAGTCTAATTTGTAAGCATTCTTGTTGATGATCTTACTTACTGTGTACAGTCCAGTACACTTGTATATCAATCTTCTTCGATAGCCTGGCAGTTCTTAAGTGATTTGTCGAGAGCCACACTTGATCTCCAACTTCAAAAGTGATTTGTTTGCCACCGCCGTACTTTGTTTGTCGTTGCCGAGCCTGGAGCAATTATTCTTGTAGGATTCGGTGGGTCCCTTCCAGTCTTTCGAGCACAGCATCCGATTCGATCTCCCACTTCAAGTTGGCTGGGGCATTGCGAGCCTTCAACAGCATTTGGGTATTGCAATGATATACAACCCAGAACTGAGTTATCCACGTTGAAGCATGAATCTAGCTGTTGTATGCGAATTCCGCCAGTGGCAGGAGCTTACCATGGTAATCTTGCGCGTAGTTGCAGTAGGCGCGGAGATACTGTTCCATGCTCTGAATTTGGCGCTCATTTTGGCCAGAGGTTTGTGAGTGGAAGGCCGTCAATAGTTGGTAGTCATTACTCAAACGGAAGTATACTCAGTTCCAAAATTAGCTGGTGAACTGGGGTCCATGATTGGAGATAATATTGTCTCGGATGCTATGTGCACAAATCACACACTTGGAGAACATACGGGCCAGCTCCAGTAACTCGATATCCTTTCCGCAGTGTAGGTAGGTCGCTATCTTTGTACCTTGATCGACAATTACTGCGATACCGGTATAGCCTGATCCTGTAGTTTTTGGGAGGTGAGTGACAACATCCATGGTGATTCCTTACCAAGTTGCCGATGGCGGCAGTGATGGCATGTTAACACCATGGTGAGCATGGCACGGTGCCTCAATTGGGTGCCATACTTTGTAGCCGGCAATGAATTTTCAAATCTTAGCATCTAGTGCAGGCCAATAGAAGTCTCTCCAGATGAGTAAAGCAGTTCTAAGATATTCGAAATGACTGGATTCGTGGGTATCAAGGAAATGTCTTATCACTTTATTGCGGGCCAAAGCTTTCACTGGTACGTATATCCTCTCTTTATAGATCAAGGCTTCCAAGATGAATTTCCTTTGCTTAACGAAGTCCTCGTTGTCGTCATCAGGTCCACCTGGCTCACGAGCTTTTGACAGGTCAGAGTCTCTAACCATTGGTGTACCAGCAACAGCAAAATGTGAATTGGTCCGGAAGCAACGTACAAACCTCCCAGATACTCCGAGCGTCCTCACCAGTGCTTCTAAGTACTTCTGGATGCTCCCAGACCCCCATGGAGCGAAGCAAAGTGCTCTCAGTCTCTGCAGGAGCATTTTCAGGTGCTCCTGAAAGCACCTGCAGTTAGGGAGGTGCATTCAAGATGCTACGAGATTTGACCTATAGAATTGTCACATTTTGGAGCTTCTGGGACGTCCGCGCAGATTAGCAGGAGACTTCCAGAGAATCTGAGACCGCTGCACAGCTCTGCGGGATACCTTGAGAGCAGCCCAGACTGCTGTGCAGCGCAGCAGGAGACTTGGTATCGTATTCTCACAGCAGTTGTTCATACATAAGCACAAGGCATTTTGTCTTACCATATTCGTCATTGTTAGAGTCACAAGATTCACTACATCATAATATGGCATGCATTATTGAAGTCACTCTATATATACACATACGGTCAATCTGGCCGGCGGAATGTTGATTGTGGGCTCTCTGCCTTCTAGGTCCATCGTTTCACCACGACGGCCTCCAAGTAGTGTATCTCAAAGATCTCGCAATGTGCATGTCCAAGTGCTCCTCCGATTATGCTTCAGCACGATATGCACACCTCTTGCGACATGCAAACAGAATTCATGAGAAAGACCAGTCCTGGTTCACAGAGCATAGGAATTGGGTGACAAGATATGATACTACCTGGCGTTGAGGATACACGCAATTGCTTAGATCCACCAAATCCCTGAAACAGTGAGTGAGACCAAATGTTGAGAAAGATAGAGTGTGTTTGTATGATAAGATGAGATGGAAATGAGATGATGTCTATCTTCTCTGGGGTCAGCCGGATATATACTCCCCATCCCTCTGTCCACCTCCATTACCCCTGTATCTCATTAGAACCACTGTCGCTCGTTGACAATGTACTTGGAAGCCGTGATCGGGTGTATTTGGAGATGCACTTGGTTACCGAAATCGAGTGAACTCAGAGATACTCCTGGAGGCGGAGATTGAGCGAGTTTAGAGATTCACTTGGAGACCGAGAGATTGAGTAAACTCAGAGATGAACTTGGAGGCCGTGATTGCGCGAGGTTTGAGATACACTTGGAGGCTGTGATTGAGCAAGTTTAGCACTTGGAGGGCAAGATCGAGTGAACTCAGAGATGCACTTGGAAGCCGTACTTGTGCGTGTTGGGAGATGCACTTGGAGGCCATGACCAATCAAGATTGGAGGAGTACTTGGAGGCAGTTGATCTGGAGGAGATTGATCTGAAGGTGGTCAATCTGGAGGTAGTCAATCTGGAGGCAATGAAGATGGAGGCAGTGAATATGGAGGCAGTAGATCAGGAGGCATATGCAATCGAAGCTGAGGCTCTATCCATTGGTTAACATGTAATTGTTGAAATGTAGACAATTTTTTACAGCAAGGTCCACTGGGAGCTGAGCGACTGCCCAGGAGCAAAAGACAGTGGATCTTGGGATGATGCAGTATGCGTTGTATGCAGTACTCAGTGTATGCTGTACTCGGGGTATGCTGTACGCTGTGTGTGCTGTACTCGGTGTATGGTGTACTTGATGTTAACTGTTGTTCATGGCATGCAGAGATTCAGAGGAATGACTTAACTTTGTATTCTTAGGTGATGGTAGAGTTCAGGACGAAAAAGAGAGAGATGAAAGCAGATGCGAAATTAACATGAGAAACGGAGACTTAGAGAATTTCTTGTGCGAGTTAATTCACCATCCCCAATATGGCAAGTATGATGGCCGATCCGGTGAGTAATTACACCAACACAAGGTCCTCCCAAATCAACCAGGCAAACTGTACCCATGATTTCTCATATCCGTTCGTATCCTCCACATCATTCTCATCTTCATCCCCCATCTCTCTCTTTCTTGGCCACAACTCCAATGTCATCACAGAACACAAAGTTAAGTCATCCCTCTCTATCTCTCCATGCCATGATTCTGAGTTAACACCGAGTTCAGCATACACCGAGTTCAGCATACACCGAGTTCAGCATACACCGAGTTCAGCATACACCGAGTACAGCATACACCTAGTACAGCATACACCGTGTACAGCTTACACTGAGTACACCATACACCGAGTACAGCATCCACCCAAGATTGTTTTTCTTCCCTTAATTCTCATGATTACAAGTTGACTCCTCAATGTAACCTCCACTTCCGCTGTGCCTCCCTACATGTTCGACTGCCGACAGCCAGCTCACCATCAGAGCTCAAAGATACTGTGAGCTTGTCACATTCCCACGATTGCGAGTGAACTAACTGCTGAATAGAGTCTCAGTACCCTGCACGCCATCCATCGACCGCCTCCAAGTAATTGTCCAAGCTCGCTCGATCACGGCCTCCAAAGTGTATTACTAAACTCACTCGATTATGGCCTCCAAGTTAGCACGACCATGGCCTCCAAGTGCATCTCCAAACTGGCTCAATCACGGCCTCCAAGTGTATCTGCAAACTAACTCAATTACTGCCTGCCAGTTTTCATGATTATGGCTCCCAAGAGTATTTCCATACTCACTTGTTTACGGCCTACAAGTTTGCACAATCATGGCCTCCACATGTATCTCCAAACTTGCTCAATCACAATCTTAGAGTGTATTTCTAAGTTGATTCGATGATGGTCTCCAAGTGTAGCTCCAAACACGCTACATTACCGCCTCCAAGTGCATCTCAAAAGTCACTAGATCATGGCCTCGGAGTGTATCTCTGAGTTCACTCAATCGACATTTTCAGGTGCACCTCAAATTGCTCTCAAGTACCGCCTGCAGCCAGTCCAAATATCCTGTGTGTAGATGGGTAGCTTTATAGATAGATAGATAAGGATACAAACTGAATACATGAGTTTTAAAAATCGTTGAATGATCAGTAGTAGCTATGATTTCGAGGTGCACCAGCAATGTTCCCAAAGATGAGGTCGTTTTTCCCAGACTGCTTTACAGTTGGTCGAGGTGCCCCCAGGCATTTCGTTGGCGCTCCCACAATTGTTGTCCGCACTCCAAGACTTGTTATCTGCGCTCCCAGACTTGCCATCGGCGCTCCCAGACTTCGCGCTAGTGATCCCAGGTGCTCCCACGTGCACACGAAGTTGCCTCTGGCACTCCGAGGTGTTCCCAAACTTATCACAATCACTCCCATGGTACTCCTGTACCTGTCATCAGATATCCCAGTTACTCCAACGGCCGGCCGGAATGCCCTCCTATGGTCTGATTCTCTCCTGAAATTGATGCATCTAAGTTTACACTCCACATCCTCTCAGACATTCCTGGAGGCTTCCAGTAACTAAAACACATTTTACTGATGGACAATCCTGCGTTTTATATTGGTGGCCAACGAGTAGGAGGCCTGGGCTGTGTTGATTGCTGGTAGGAGAATAATGTACAGTTCGATGGTAGTAGCTGCCAGAGGTGCCAATACTCATGCAGTGCGCCTTTCGTAGCCTTTTTTGTAATCAGGTCTTCTCGATGGTCAATCAGCAGGGTTCTTCTCTCCCTCTAGAAGCTCAATCACAAGATCGTGTGACGAGAGGATTTCCACCCACCGAGCCTGGCTCCGTGAGAGCACTATTACGGTCTGGAAGTATTCAAGGTTTCTGTGATCGCACTGGATTATGATCTTGTAATTTGCTCCCTTGAGGTAGTGTCACCATTGGCTAATAGTCTCCAACATTGCTACCAGTTCCTGAACGTACGTGTCATAGTTCGGTACAGCAGGGGTGTATTTTCGGCAGTGGAAGTTGACTGGCCAGAGGATCTCAAAACTGTCATACTGTTTGAGAATGCCAGCAATTGAGAAGCCGCTTGCATCTGTCTCGAGGATGATTTGCTTAGCTGGGTCCAAATGCTGGAGGTTTGGTGGTCCGGTGAAGGCCTGCTTGAACTTTTGAAAGGCCAGTTCCACCTTTCGAGTCCGTTCCCATTTTGTCGTAGGCTTTCGTTGAGCTTTCAGTGCGCGTTTATGGCTTCTTTCAGCTGTTGGTTTGGTTTTTTCAGCAGCTCAGTAGGTGGAACTGTGATCTTTGTATACTTCCGACTAAACTATCGGTAGCTGCATGTGAATCCGAATACCGCTTGTATATCCCAAATCGACTTCGGTGTAGGCCTGTCATCGATTGTGGAAATGCAATCTGATTCTATGCCGATCTCATCGGAATAGATGATTAATCTGAGGAAGCCAACTTCCGAGACACCAAATTGCCCCTTCTCAGCCTTGCAATAGAGACCGAATTCCTGAGGCCTTTGCACCACTTTTCGTACATAATCTTCTTCCTCTTCCTGAGTGGTTCAGTAGATGAATATATTGTTTCAGTAACGCACGGGGAAGTCGTCAATTTAGGAGCGTAAGCAGTCATCCATGTAAGACTGAAAGGTCCCCGGTGCATTTGTCAAGCCAAAGAGCATAACTCAATATTCGAATTGGCTATACCGGGGTCGAAATGCAGTTTTGCACTCCTCCCGTTCTTTGATCCAGATGAGATGATCTGTATTCTGAAGGTTCAGTGTATTGAAGATCCGAGCTCCACACAGTCTGTCCAGCATCTCCGAGATCTATGGTTGAGGGTACCAGTTTTTGATTATTGCCAAGTTGAGAGTGCAGTAATCCACACAAAGTGATACTCCCCCATCCATCTTTTTGGATAATACAATCGGTGCTGGCACCCATGATGATGACCACTGCATGAAGTCTTTGGCAATGTTGTTCTCAATGTAGGCTTTGAGTGTTCTAAATTCAACTTCCGAGAGATTGTAGATTCGGCCATATGGTAGTTTGAAGGCTGGTTCAAGGTCAATCGCATGGTCTATCGAACGGTGTGGCGTGAGTGTTTCCACCTGAACTTTGCTAAAAACGTGCACCAATTCTGAGTACATTGCGGGGATAAAGCTTCCATTATCTGTAATTGTACTCTCCGCTTCTATGCATGCACCATCTGTCAATGGTAGCCCAAGCCATATTCTCAGTGATGGAAGCGGAGATAGGGTAATCCAGAAGGTGTGGTACCTCTGGCCCGTCCAATGGAAAATGACCGTTGTCCACAGATCTCCTTTCATGACTCGGCAGGCCGGTAGCAGTCATTCAAACATCTTCTGGCAGAGGCTCTTCTGCTACAACTACTCCCCTCCTCCCTGCTCATCCTGTCCAGCACCTTGGTTACCCACCTGCCAATGTGGTGGTCCCCGCAGTCACTCCCAATAGACTGGTGCATTCCCCAATCGACAGGGCAAATGTTTCAGCAACCTCATCGCTAGCCAAGAGATTGCCGAATGTGGTAGCTCCAAGAAGCTAAATGCCTGGTGCAGACCTGTCCTCACAGCGTCCCCGTAACTTTTGGTGTGGTTCCGGAGGAGGGTTGTTCTCACCACCACATATATCCGCAGGCTGAGGACCGTTGGGTGACTGTAACGCGGTCAATCGGCAGAGGTTCCAATCAAATTCTGGGTTCCGGACCCTGACCCACGGAAGTCCAAGTAGTAGATCATAGGATCGCATCGGTACGACTAGCACTTCCGGTTCTACAACTGGGGCAAGATGCCCCTTATACTGAACCGTTAATGACGTCTTTCTGCTAACCCTCGCATGTTGCATAATCTGTCCACCCTAGCCAAGTGTAGTAGTATGTGCCGGTTCATGTGATATCCTGAATATCTTAAGTAATCTTGGAGCAATACAAATGCTAGGAGCTCCACAGTTATTGAAAGCTCATATGCGTTGGATTTTGCTTGGTTTCTCTCGTATCTGAATCTGATGGATTAGGTGAGCAGAATTAGGTGATTCAGTGCCGCATCGATATTGACCTGACATTTGTGCACTCCGGCTTTGCAGCATAACCCTCGATAGAAGTACAATCCGGTGAGGTTGTATCTTGTCCAAAGAGGCCATCAACAGCTGCGGCCCCACCTATTCCAACCCAAGATTGCTCTCGTCCAACCTCCCCCACTGAGCTAAGTACTGGGAGGGGTACGCTACTTCTTTGCTTACTGGGAGTTGAAAGATTGCTGTCTTTTGATCTGTCGGTTTCCGCCGTCTTTGCCATCTCTTTGAGTGAGATTGTCAGTTTAAGTCACATGGGAGTATTTGGGGCACATAAATGATATGTAATTGCTGGCACAACGTGAACATTTCCCACTAGCCTTTCACTTCTCATAGACCTCCGATAATACCCACAGTGCTAGGGGCAAGTTGGATTGTTTTCTGATACCCCTCGGCTTTGGCGAGTCGGACTTCGGTTCTTTCTTTGGTGTATTCTTCGATTCTGAAATGGATGGTTGTTATGCACATTTTCTGCCTCCTTTCAAGAATGTTTCTCCATGTTGCATTTGTCGTTGCGATTTGCCATATTTCTGAGGTTTGGTTTCTACATCTGCTGCTCGATCGAAAAGCTCATTGATAATGTCAATCATCCCATCCTCGTTGGTACAGCGCTTCACTTTTCGGTGTAGTTCGGGTTTGAGACCTGGCCAGATCATTCGGTAGCATGATAGCTGCTGCTGTTCCTCATCCCAGCCAGCTTCTCTCCTGTTTTGTTGTAGTTGGTTAGCAGATGCTTGTAAGCTCTCCTCAGGGTTGTGGTGACCTTGGCAAAACTCAATGTATAGTCTAGAGGCTGCGATGAGTTTACAGTCCTTGTCACCGTACATCTTCTGGATTTCACTTACGAAAAGGTTGAAATCATAAAGGCATAGGGAATCATTGGTAAGTAGGTCCTGGCCCCAGGTGATTGGGTCGATCATGCTGATTTCATGTAGCGTATAATCACTGTGGTTGCTTCAGCTTCCGAGGTGATTAAGCGCATACTGGACTTTGTTGGTATCACCGTCGGAGTAGAGGTTGCTGTGAGTGCAGAAGGTCTAGCAAAGAGACCCAAGAAAGGTGTCTAATTCGCTTGGTCCTCCGCAGAAGCGTCTCGCCTTAGTGATGTCGAATTTGCAGTTTTTTCTTGTCGATTCTCATCAGGATAGTAGTTTGGTATTCTGTTGCAAGAGGAATTCAATCATTCTCTCCTGTCGTTCCACCGTAGCTCGCTGCTGCTCAACTACATCTGCGAAATGCGTAGTAGGTCATAAGGGGGCACATGGATCGACATCGTCATTGTAGTCGTTCTCTTTATCGTCGGTTTTGCGATCATCTGTCTTGTTATCGATTAGGTGTTCCTGATCATAGATAATGTTGATTCCAGCCTCTGGGAGGACTCTGTGTGAAACCCGTTCAATTGGGGTAATTCAACTAGCAAAACTCAGAGTGTCATGACAGATTGACACCAGAATGATCATTGCGCTTCCACGCTTATTAGCATTGCGAAGTGGGAATCTATTCGTCTTCTTAGGAGTCATTGTAGAGGTGTAATTGCTTTGTTCTTGTATGTGTGGTGACGTGTCGTAAAAAGAAGTACAATCGCAATTCTCAAATTCCCATAAGCAAAAGTATCCAATCACTGAGAAGCCGAGAATAGTGTAAGGGCATGTATGCCTGCATTTGGCTCCGTAGAGATCAGAGTGGTAATATATGAGATATGGTTGCACACGTGGCCTCCAGTGATCTTAGGTGTAGAAGTATAGAAAGATTGTTGGTGAGGAACTAAGCCCTCATAAGTAGTCGAGATAAGGTTGCACTGACCCAGCCGCATCACATGCTCGCCATTGCAACTCTAACCTCTAGTACATGACCTCACCATTACAGTTACAGTATCTAACAGTACTTCACATATGTTCCCAAGGGTGAAGGTATATATGGGAAAATTTGAAACTAGCAGCAAGATTATCCGGAGTACCCAAAAGGTTCACCAATATCTTCTGAATTGTTTTATATTGGATAATATATTTTCATTGTATACATATTAGTAGCAAGAAATATTATATTAGTGGAATACATTCTGCAAATAGTATATCCCAATTGTTAAGTTCAAAACTACCAATCTTCTCAGAACTCACTGCTGCTTGTGGTAGTACTCAGTATTGCCAATCTTCTACCAGACATTCAATTTCAGCCATAAGAATATGTACTAGCAACTCTGCAATATCACACTTTATCATTTTTGCAAGGTTGGCAGTGGACACACAAGTCACACTCTGGTGGTTGTAAAGTGCGAGTTTATTAGCATCGATCTAAAAACTCGAGGGAAATTTCCGCTATTATAACACTTTCCAACACGTGTTTTCACTTATTGATAATTGCTCTTGAACATTGTCACTGGAAGGAACCAATGCTGCGGAAATGATCATACTTGATCTCATGAAGAACCTTGATGACCCTTTCGCCCTCTATTAACCTTGTAAAGTTGATATGGTGCGTTGTACTTGATTTGTCGATGTCAGGAGAGTGGGTGATTAGGTCGGAGGTTCCGCAGGTAGGTTAGGGTTGTAATTGAGGCTCTCCGTTGAGTAAAATGAAAACACACAACTCGACAACCGCGATTCAGACTCTTAAAACTTACCGGAAATAACTTCTAACTCTCGATATATGCTACCTACAAATTCTCGCTTGTTCCGCGAGAGTTAATTTTTCGAGTTGGGCGGAGATGTTTAGTTCCAGACTCCTGTGAATAAACGAGGTATCAGTGGCAAACAACACTGGAGGCTGGGCACGAGACAATTGTTAACTACTCCATTAAAATTCGCTCATCAGATCACGTGTTGTGCCACATGCTACTCACCATCACATACCACCCCTTAATTTCTCATACATTAGTATTTGATTTACCTGTGAGCATACCCTTCAAAATATCTCATCCTTGACTCCTTGAACTGCCATGCTGCGGCAGCGGGTGATCGCCTCGTACATGTCTAGTCGCATGGCCCTCGCTCTTGTACGGGCAATGCACTTCACTTCCCGACTGTCACCGCCGCACCGACCGACGGTGACCATTACCGTTGCTCTTCGCTCAAAGTTTCCCCTTGCTAGACCCAACCAATTTCAGGTACTAGCCACGGCGGCGAGGACGGACCAGATGCCGCTTCGTCAGCGTGGCAGGTTCGTCTTCAGTATCTTTGCACTTACCGGGTTCACTAGCTTAGTACTGACCGGCGCCGTGATTGCCTTCTTTGTCTACGATGCTACTACGTACAAGGAAGAATGTGACGAGTCCGATATAGGAATGTCCGAGATCGCGCTGAAACCCCGGAGAGGTGGACCAAAGAATTTACCTATTGCGGAGGTGTTGGTAAAATAAATCCCTGGACTGTGATAGGAGGACAGAGCCAAGCTGATATTAATGGGATTGTGGTAGGTCGATGATGAGGATGGGCCGGAGGCGATTGCGCGGAAGAATAAACCCCGGCTGGTGGTTTTGGGGTGTGGTTGGGGATCGGTGGCACTGCTAAAGGGTATCAATCCGGAGAACTACCACATCACAGTTATCTCGCCTTCAAACTACTTCCTCTATACGCCGCTACTACCGGGTGCTACGGTAGGAACTCTCGAGGTTCGGAGTCTTATTGAGCCTATCCGTAGAATTACCAGTGCGATAAGGGGTCACTTTATGAAGGCGACAGCTGAGAACATTGATTTTATTGAGAAGCTAGTGGAGGTTTCACAAACACTGCCGGATGGCGAGAAGCGGCATTTCTATGTGCCATACGACAAGCTAGTTATTAGCGTCGGTTCGTAGAAACCGTAGGAATAGTTGTTTAAGTTATACAGTTGACAGGAAATTACAGGTTCGAAAACACGGACGCATGGGGTGGATGGGTTGGGCCATGTCAACTATTTGAAGAGTATCAATGATGCTAGACTTATCCGGTCAAAAGTCATCGAGAACTTTGAGCAAGCTTGTCTGCCCACCACTACAGACGAGGAGCGTAAGAGGTTGCTCTCCTACGTAGTGTGCGGTGGAGGCCCAACGGGTGTTGAGGTGAGGAGAGAATCTGATTCGTGGGAGAAACTGGCACTGACGGGACGTTGTGAAGTTTGCCGCCGAGCTATACGATATGCTCAATGAAGACCTAGCATTAAGATACCCCCGAATCCTTCGCAACGAAGTTTCCGTACACATTGTGCAATCCCGCTCTCATGTTTTGAATACCTACGACGAAGCGCTTAGCAAGTATGCGGAGGAACGCTTCGCCCGCAGTCACATTGACGTCCTAACCAATGCCCGCGTATCCAGGGTTGAAAAAGATAAAGTAAGTCCCGTCACGAAAGCCGAATGAAATGCCCAATTGATTTTCACCCGAGGTTATCTTCACCCAAAAAGACGAGAATAACCAAATCATCACTAAAGAGCTTCCCTTTGGTTTATGCATCTGGTCCACTGGTGTTGCACAAACCGACTTTTCGCAGCGAATCGCAGACTCATTGGAGGTGCAGAAAAATTCGCATGCATTGGAGACCGATCCTCATCTGCGATTACTCGGTGCACCCTTATCTGATGTCTACTGTATTGGCGATTGCTCAACTGTACAAAACAACATAACCTGCCACATCACCGAGTTCCTCAAAGCGATCCCATGGGAACACAGCGTTAAAGGTGAGAAAGCCTGCAGCCTGACCTTTACCCAATGGCGGTCCCTAGCCCCGCAAATCAAGAAACGCTTCCCGCAGACAACGGATCATCTCCGTCATCTTGACAGGCTCTTTGAGAAATACGACGAGGACCGGTGAGTAAAATTCTCCAACTTGCAGCGAATTATCGTTATTAACTAGCGAGGAACTCAAAGATCCGGAACTCTCGACTTTGATGAACTAACGAAACTCCTGGAGCAAATTGACTCCAAACTCACCTCCCTCCCAGCCACAGCCCAGGTCTTCCCGCCCCTTCAGTTCCCCAGGGTCTCTTCTAACTAATCAATTGAACTATAGCGCGCACACCAGCAAGGTCAGTACCTAGCGCGAAAATTCAATAAGGTCGCACAAGCAGCATCTGAAATTACGGTCAACCAAGTGCCGGACGGTGATCTCGACGCAGCTGTGTACAAAGCCTTCGAGTACAAGCACCTGGGCAGCCTCGCGTATGTAGGAAACACGGCGGTTTTCGACTGGGGCAACGGTCTCAGCGCCGGTGGAGGGCTGATATTCCTCTATTTGTGGAGGAGCGTGTACTTTGCGCAGAGTGTCAGTATGAGGACTAGGATGCTGCTGGCGATGGATTGGACTAAGAGGGCGATCTTTGGTAGAGGTTAGTATTTTCGAATGACTTAGGAATGGCGTGAGTGCTTACTTGATAGATTTGATGAACTTTTAAATCGCGGTCACAGGATATAGGTCAAAGTAGCGAATATAATATCTATCGTGCATGCGTTGTCTCGCCCCAGTCTGCTGCTTAGTGCTGGGTTGTGACCTTCAGTTAACTGAAGGTTAAGTCTGACCGACAGGAGATCAAAAATCAACTTCGTTATATTACCAATTGCCAGGCGTCCAATGTCAAGATGCCTTTTGCCAAGCCATTCAGTGCTACGGTGTGACTGATTGGAATTTGTAGCTAATGAAATGGCATCTCTCAGCATTGGGGTTTACAGATATTGTTTGTGGCAGTGCACCGGGAAAAATGACCATGCGCAACGCGCAGTTCGTAGAGAAGCTGTTTTTGGGACGGTGATCCATAGCATATTTGATGCGTGGTAGTATGAGGTCCTATGGACCTGCGCATTGACTAGATTACTATGATACGCCTGCGATTATGTGCGCTTGATACTATACATGCTGCATTCAACAAACTTGAAACCAAGCTGCTAAATCCACTTCATTGCACGCTCCCAAGTACGCTCTGAAGTACACTCCTGATTGCACTCGATTGCAAACTCCCAGCCTGCTTGACTTAGGTTCCCAAGTACACCTTCTCGTATGCACCCAAGTACGCTCCCAATTGCACTCGATGGTCACTCCCAGCCTGCTTGACTATACGCTCCCAAGTAAGCTCTCAAGACGCTCCCAAGTACACCTCCGAGTATACTCCCAAGTACACTCCCGAGCATGCTCTCAAGTATGCTCCCAATTGCACTCGATGGCACGCTCCCAGCCTGCTTGACTGTAGGCTCCTAAGTAAGCTCTCAAGACACTCCCAAGTACACCTCCAAGTACGCTCCCAAGTACACCTCCGAGTATGCTCCCAAGTACACCTCCGAGTCGCTCTCAAGTACACTCCCAATTGCACTCGACGGCACACTCCCAGCCTACTTTGCTCTACGCTCCCAAGTACACTCTCAAGAGGCAAGACATTCGCAGTCTCACTTGACTATATGCTCCCATGTATGCTCCGGCGTGCTCGATCCAGAGACTTGTTGAGTTGCAGGCGCCAGGCACCGGGAGGCGTGAGGCAGGTGGCGGGTGGCGGGTAGCGGGTGGCGGATGGTGGCCGAAATCATGACGTCGGTCGATATCGTAGTCTGAACCTTATCTTTAGCACGGCCACCGCAACGAGATCTCACGATGCCTCGCGGTAATGGTGTTGACAATTGCAGCCTTAGATTCTGCAGGAAAGGTAGACAATTGGATCGTGGGAGAACAGATCTCCGACTCACATTTTCCAGCGGAATCTGCTGCCCGCTTCCTATCGATTGTGGGGCGTCTGTGTGCACATTCGGTCCGGGGCTGATGGTGATGATGGCGATGGTGATGTTGGTGATGGTGTTGGTTATGGTGATCATAGTACCAGAAGCACTTAGACAAGTAGGTTGGCTACATTAACGTCAGCATTAAAGCTTCCACAGACTTGAGCCTTCTATTAGCCAAAGCTTCCACAAACGTAGAGTTTTCCATCAGCCAAAAGCTTCCCGTGGAAAACACTACTCCTCCCGAAGTGCGGCTCTCTCAAGGACGGCTCTCTGAAGCAGGCTCTCAAGCGCCAGCGGGCTCTCAAACGGACTCGAAGCGATTGTGTGTATAGTACCAGTGTAATAGCAAAGACTGCAGGCAGTAAAGACAGATATAGGTCCATCTCCGGCCGCCAGTCGTATATAGTTCCATAGGCACACGAACACATCTCTATGAATCCACTATAGATTACTATAGACTACACGTCGTGCAGGGGTCCACGGGAATGAGCTACGCGTGTGCAGCCTATAGTCGACTTGCACTTTTGCTGATGTGGTCAATTTACATTCCATTAATTCAACATAAAAAGAAGAATTAACTTCTCTGAACTATTTATTTACTATTTATATATTTATTCAGATTTTTGGTATATCAATTGAGAGTAAATTCTGCAAATTAGATCTGTATTTCCTTACAACTTGATATAGATAAATATAGGGTGAAAGTTTCATGTGGAGAGGAGTTTTCAGTATACAGTTATAGTATATCATAAGACTTAACATTTAGCATATTATAAGATTGCAGGAATTTTATTGGAGTTGGAAATAATATTAAATTAACTACTCCAGTAATGATACAAATTTAAAATAATATACATTTTGTTTTTGATCTTTATGTTTCACAATATATATGAAATGTATATTGACTGGCAAGGTTATTATAAGTTTGATTGATCAACAATCTGTTTCCTTTAGACAATATCTTCGTACTATATTCATCAGCTATATAGCTGTATAAATTGAAAAGTAGGTATATCAACAGTGGCTATACATATACTGGGATAATTAAATCATTGAAAAGTGGTACAATCTACGATTATTTTTATGTGATTGTCTTGATGAAATCTCTCTAAGCTGTCGATAGAATATTATAATCTTTACTCTATCATATTGCTTATACAGGATTAATATCCATTATAATCTAATCTAAGAACAAGCTGCTAATACAATAAAATGAAATGTCATTGTTCATAGTTAGAAAGGATAAAATTTAATCTTTATATCAAAAACTATATACTTTCCAAGTATTGTTTTAAGTATAATGGAATCAAATTACAATATTATCCATATATATATAAAGCAACAAAGATTCACATTAAAAAACGTGAAACCTGACTGTAGATAACACTGTATGTACTAATACACTTGTACTGCATATATTGAGCCTTTCATGGACCACTAGGCAGTATATAGTCTATATTATTTTATTGTTGGTCCATTATCACCTACATGTAGAATAATGGAAGAATATGTCACAGGCAGTAGGCTATGCTGGTGCTAACACAGTAATTAATCGTATTCTGGGATGTCCACTTGAGAGTCCAACAGAAAGTAAAATCGAAAGTATGATTGAGTGTCTAATTGAGATTTAATTGCAAGCCATATTGAGAGTCTGATGGAGAGCCCAATTCAAAGGTGAATGGAGAAACTGATTGAGAGCGAAATTGAGGATCTGAGTGAAAACCATATTGGAAGCTTGATTGAGAGTCAGATTGAAAGCAATTCAGAACAATTCTTGCATGAGTTACATATTGGCTGGAGTTCTATTTCCAGAGGGATATTTGGGCTAATAGAATCACTGAGGTTGTGCAAGTTTCAGTCAACGGAAGATTTAATATCAGGTGCTGATTTCGAGTTAATATCCATTGGCAAAAGCTCAAATTGCCTATTGGCTGCACTGTACACATTTATATACATACAGCACATACTATACTTCCCATTAATCTCTACAGGAGACACACTCCATATTGATTTATATTTGGCTTACTGACAACCGACAGTGGGTCTATGGAAATAGATGGCGATAGATCATCTATGTGTAGACTACCAGTGAACTGATCGTATCCTGCGTGTATCCATAGATTCTTGCAATTGGGAAATTGATATCGAGATGCCTGCTGAACATAATAATTCCTTGATATTTGAACATGCCCACTTATATTTACCTGCTATGGAAATAGATATTGCTGCAGTGTCACTCAACAGAGGGTGAATATTCAACAACTGCACAATAAGTGTGTGGCAACAACGGCCAGTATTAGCAACAGTTCTGGACTGTTGCTTCCGATCCAGGTCTGGACTGAATATGAAATATTGGCAAATTGGTACTTCAGATTGTACATACACCTGAACTGTCATTTCAGGTACGATTGAATTGACATCTCCAACTTGTCTAATTTGTGGGGTTCTCAGTGGGTTGCCCAGTGGGTCCTTGTGTAGGTTCACGTAATGCAATCGTTTATGTTGTTTGATAATAGTATTGTATCAAAATTGCACATTCAGCAGCCAATAACCTCTTTGTGCATGTTTTGGTGTTTGCCATATCAATTATATTGGAATCTGTGTTATTCATTATATCTATTGTAATTTTGCCTATAAAGCAGGACAATAGTTCCATTACGACCTCATATATCCGCACAATGCATTGAGTACCAAATCATAAGGACCCAATATCGTTGCCACTTCACTAACGCTCATCTTGATGATGGGGTAACATATATGTCATCCACTGGTTTAGTTTGAAAGACCGCCATTACATCCTATATGATGTGTTTCCACAATGCAACACCTGAATTATCCAAGATGGAAAACTAAAAATAGTTGACTCTCCAACGATGCTCATTTTCAGGATGGGGCAGGGAGCATATTGCTATTGTTTTTGCCCCAACTGGTGTACACTGCATCATTTATGGATGTTTGCAACTACTCGCCAGTTACATTACCCAAGATGCAAGACCACGAATCGTTGACCCTTCATTGAGGCTGCTTTTCATGTTGGGGCAGAGAGCATGACGCAATTGTCTTTGCCTATTAAGACGACAACTACGTTATTTATGGATGTTTGCAACCAATCGCCAGTTAGATTACCAAGATGCAATACCAGAACTTGTTGACGCTCCACTGATGCTCATTTTCAGGATGAGGTAGGGAGCATGTCACTATTGTTTTTGCCTCAGAAGGCAGCCAATACCTCATGTATGGATGTTTTCAACCAATCCCTACTTAGGTTACCCAACATGGCAAGCCATAAATCGTTGATGCTCCAGTGACACCCATTTTCAGAATGGGACAGTAACCGTGTTGCTATCTCTTGTTCCTATGAAGACAGCCAATATGTCGGTTATGTATAACAGTGACCATATCACGTTTCAAGTACGGTACTTACAAGACTGATATTCATTGATGCTCCACTGACCCTCAGGTGAATGTATGGCCCATTGAAAGCCTGCCGCCAATCATTATTGCATTCATAATATTATGAACTTATTACTTGACTTTCAGTCTGATCAAGGCTCGGCCCTTTGACAAAGCCGAGCCCAGTAAAACTTGTTCACTGGTCACTCTCATTCTATTAAACTGTATACATCTTGTGAAATAATTCATTTTGGGTGCAATACTTCTGTTCATTAACCAATATTTTCATGCAACTGCTCAAACTTCTCATCTATTATTTCTCTACATGAAATTCTCAGTCCAATAACATAAAGAATCTGGTGAAACTACATTGACACATTCTGTCCTAGGTTGTCTTATTCCCCTTATTCGGCCTTGTTTCAATTGTATTGACCATAATCATAACCTGATCAGCCTTTTTCTTTGACCTCCGTGAAGTCCATGTCAACCTGGGAAAATTCGGTGCAGTATTCACATTGTGCAGCACTGGGGTTTTAGTATCCTTGAAGCCATTGCCTAGCTCAACATTGGATTCATTGTCTGCAACCCAGGTTTCTTCGCTCTGATTTGGATTATCCAAGACTCCATTCTGGTCAGGCAAATTTTCCGTGTCTGAAATATTTTGATGTATACAATCCATATCAATTTTGGCTGGATGTCAACCAATTCTTTTAATTTGGCGGACATTTAATACATAAGTTTGTCCAGCAGAGCGGTCTTTGGGAGACACACCTGGTGGCACAGGTGATCTTTTTGACAATTTAAATGCAGCTGCACCATTATATTGAAAGTTTGACCAGGACACTTTGACAATTGCTTCGGCAACTGAAATGTATTCAACGGCTGTTATTTGTGCATAGTGAGAGCAAAATAACATCTGTGTAGGACATAGGTTTTGGCTGCCCTGCAACATCTCGAAAACATAATAGACCTTGGCCATTCTATGCGATGGCCTGTTCTCCACATCTCGCATCATTTCCTAGTCGTTTTCAGGATATGTTGTATGGAATGCTGGGTCATCACCTGCCAATGTCACGTTACTGCCTGGTGGAAACTACCTTAGTATGACTTTCTTGCAACGGGTCTCGCATCTGGCTTTTGACTGCCTCCAGCCGATGACATCTCACTCAAGGGACAAACTGACCCCAACTACAGTGTCATGTGGTATGTTAGAGAATATGTCGCATGCTACATTGGAGTGATCAGTGTAATTTCAGTGCATTTGATCTTGCTGGTGCCACCAGTGAGTGATATGTGGTATCCAATATGTACTGCTAATCTCCATAGGATCAGAATGGTAAGTATTAAGATTTATATTAATTTGCCCCCAGTTTAGTGGTATTTCAGGTGGTTGTTAGAAATACAACCTGGCCGCTCTCAACAAGTGTGCTGTGCGATTGCTTCATCTGGGCATTGTTTTGCCCACATTTTTCTGGATTGAGTATTCACCATTATCGCTGGACAACTCTTAGACATCATGTCAGGATAGACCAGATCTTGAAGCCATTGCAGAGGAGAAGTGATTGTTGCACTGTACGCTTTCAGATTGAATAACGGGCAAACGTCATTGTTTGGCACAGTATTCATTCTCCATATACTTTAGAAACACTTTCTGGAATTGGGTAGTATAGGAATTCTCATCCTCAGGATTAATATCCATTCCCTTGTCCCACTTTCTAAACGATTGCAATTTCCAGAAAGGATCAAGGATGTGCGCTGGAATGAGAAGCATGCCTGGTGCGGGAGTAACTGCAGCATATGATTTGGACAACTTCTGGTGTGCAAGCGTGAATGCGAAGTATAAGTCTTCCTTCCAATGTGGCTTCTCATTTTCCAAAGCTCGCATAACACCATCTTTATCATCAAACATCTCATGTCAGATAGTGATACCATGATGCAGAGTAACCATATGCCTTTTCTACATCCACATGGACCAGTATTGGAATGACTTATAACTTCCATGACATACTTAACGATGGTCCATTGAACCAGTAATGTGGATTGTGGCCGTTAATCACAATACATTGAATTCTAGAGCCAATTGCAAGTGAATTCTCAAAATCAATTGGCTTGCTTAAGCAACTACAGTGTCGAATTCCACATTGTCTTCAAGTGTATAATCGGTAGTATTGCAATTTGCACTGTGGCGTTTTGACAGTTAATGAACTTGTTTCGATGACCAGGTGTCAGTGTACTCAACACAGCAAGCATTTGGTGCTATATGAAGGTCACAGTCAGCACTTTCAAAATATCTTGAAATAACTACATTTTCAGTTAACTTTGTTATGCCTGGTGTCACGTCAGACACCTTGTTGAATCTAGTATTGCAAACTTAACGGAGTCTGTGCCTGTTCCCAATGTCTATACTTGTATGATCTCTAAATTTCTGATTGCGCTCATGGGTTACCCAAGACTGCCTGTGGCCATTTTCACCCAGACTACATATGAATGCATCTAAAGCATGCTGAATAATGTGTGCCATGCGTCTTGTGTGGCTTCTCAATGCAGGGAACTTGATCCCTGCGACCTCAAGGCTTGATCGTGATTTGGAAGTCATTGTGTAAATTGAGGATGTGTTGTCAGTTGGAATTCCAAGTGAACGGCTGTTGGTAAGGTCAAAATGATGAAGAACTTCTTACAAATACACAGCTAGCCATGCTCCAGTGTGTTGACCCTTGACCCATTATCCTGAATCAGCTGTGAAAATTCGAAAAGTGGAGGCCATCAACATCATCGAATGTGAGTTGTATATCTCGCAATGTCCAATTTCAATTCACACAGTTTGTAATGACTGACATTATGGCTAATTTCTTCATGAATGGCCACACATTTAAAGCCAAACTGACTTTAATTCTTGATGGCAATTGGTTTTTAATTGCATCCACTGTCAGTGTATATTCCCTCTGGTGGACATTGTTCAGCGTACTGGCGGACGGTAGCACCAATTTGCTCCATAATCCATTATCTGAGCATTGTAGCTTGAGGTGTGATTTCGCATTGCATGGACCATGAGCAGAAACAAATCGTAACATGAGAAGGTGACTCCAGGTGTCTTGGTGAAATTTGGTGATTTGAAAGTCCTTTGCGGCTAGTTTGGACCATTTTGTGTGACCACTTAGTTAAATTAGACCAAATCTAAACGTCAAATATGAATTTTCTTTGCGATCTTACAATTGTAATTCCTTGAATTCCTTGCCTCTGCATGATGGCCAAAGTTGTTTCATTGACAATTGAACAAGTCAGTTAGGTTACTTCAGACTTGGTTAATTTGTTTAACTTTGTGATATGGACTGTTTCCAGCAAGAGTTACCCCATTGAGCTGAACGAATGTTCGGATAGATGGCGAAGCACATGATGACAAACTACATATGTAATGGCAGTGGTCCCGGTCTCCTCACTTGCATATTCTAAATAGAATCACTAGAAAGGTGCATGTTTAGAAGTTTTTGAAGCAATAGGATGCTTCAAGCCTACATTCATTGAGGTCCACCACCCATCCAATATAATTTGTAAATTAAGGTTACTTATATCACAAATAAAGACATGTTCCTTTTGGGACAAAGTCATACACTCAAGCAACGTGGTATTTAAAGATTTTTTGTCCAACATCAAGGTAAGAGTTTGATAGTTGGGTAATTCGACTTGAGAGACAGTCCAAAGTTATGTTATTGTACAGTAGAAAGATGATTCTTAAATATAGACTCTAGAGCTACAAGCAACAAAAAAGTCAGACCTGTGAGACATTGCATGCATAAATGTAAAGTTGAGTACAATGACATATAGAGAAGACTGACTATTAATAACTCAATATAAGAACAATGCAGTGCAGTTCATTGCTGTGTAACATACAGAGCCCCCACAATGGCTATTAACACTCCATTGGTGGTTATTTTGAGGAGGTGGTTGCAATCATGTCACTTGCAGTTTTGCCTATAAAAGAGGCTGATAGTTCGATTAGGTGTTAACGGCTTAGCATATTCCTTTGATTAATCAAAATGCAAGACGAGAAATCATTGATGCTGTATTGATTCTCATCGTTAGGAGGTAGTAGCAATATCGTCACTCGCATTTATGCTCATTGAGGCAGCCGATGCTTTGACTATAGGGTAACACCATTGCATAGCCATTTGATTATCAAAGATGCAAGACCAAAAATTGGTGATGCTCTGTTGACGATCAGTTTTAAGAAGTCCTAGCAACATCATGGCTAGCATTTTTGGTTATACTGGCATCCGATAGTTTGATTATAGGTTAATGCTGTTGCTTAGATCTTTGGTTGGCCATGATACAAGTTCAAAGATCGTTGATGCTCCATTGATGCTCATGTTTAGGAGGAACTAGCGATATCGTCACTCTCATATTTGCCTATCAAGGCGGCCAATAGTGTGGTTGTGGGTCAATTCCGTTGCACAGTGCAGTGATTATTAATGATACAAGATCAAGAATCGTCGATACTCCATTGACACTCATTTCTAGACTGGAGTAAAGAATATGCTAATTTCCATCATACCTACAAAGATGGCCATTATATCCTAGTGGGCAGGATGTGACCATGCAGCCATGTGATTACCGAAAGGGTTAAACTAAAATCATTCACCCTATATTGACACTCACCTTAAGGACATACTCACTGTCATTGGATGATCAACAATTGTACCCAAAATGCATATAGTCATTATTGACAGACATTATATGGTTTCTATGTATAGTGATTTTTATTAAAAAGAATTGGGGACTCTGAGTTTCTGAACCACCACTATACATATTATCTGTGAGATGAATGTCCATGGCCCATCGTGTTTGTGCACTTTCAGCTTGCACTTTATAGCATATACATCCATCTATTAGTTTTGATATATATAGCCTTACTGCTTTACCTTTCCATATCCAGCTCCGTCTCCTCAATTTCCATGACTTACCATAAAAGATTTCCATAATCTCAACCATGTGCAGCCAGTCTGAGTGGAGCGCTATACTGTTCGTTGCATGAATTAATGTGGTATGACAGTTGTTATTCATCAGGGTTCAGGTTGTACATTGACAGCTCCTTCTATGACTCATATGACATCACTGACGTAAATTTTGTTAGTAAATTTTGTCACTAATTTAGGTTGTGTTTTCCCTCTTAATTGGAACAGACAAGACCATACCAAGTTGGTTGGTCATGCGTAAACTTGATTTAGAGTGTAGAACTTTCCCTTGCCCTATACGACTATTACATATACACTGATGAATTCTCTTGTCTCCCAATATAGTCACTGAACTCCAGAACACGCTTACACAGCGCACAATGGGTACACAGATTGCTTTTGAAAGAGATATGTTGCGAAGATTAACTATTTAACACACTAGTTCTCTGGTGATGCAGGAGCGGTCACTAGTTGTTTATCTGATTCCGAACTGTGTATGGTATATAGCAAGGGACACTATACGTAGGGGTAAAAGCTTCTGGGTTTGACAACCTTCAATTGCTTAATCAGTCACAGATCAGATGCCCAGATGGGCAGAAGAGTCACTTTGCATGTGTGTAACTGTGGTTTCTCGGAACCCAGCCTCATTTGACTACTTCATGGACAAGAAGTCTGTTGCAGCATTTGCGATTGTCCAGAGATAATATCAACGGTCTGCATAAGCACTCCAAATGTTGTCAGTGATGATGTGGCTGCACTCTTGTTTGCTTGGGGCGTGACAACTGCCGGAACCTTCAATTCTGCCATCCCATACTTCATATCTCTCTCACAGAGATAGTCGGTTGAATACCCCCATCATGGTTGTGTCCATTCGTCAAGTATCATGTGCTGCTGCCAAAATCTCTCCATGCGGTGTTGTACTGTGTTGGAGATTGTGCCCATCACCCAGCTGGATTCAGTATCTTAGCTCAGCTTGCCAAACTCTATATCTTCTTTATCAACTTCCTTGTCATCTGCATCCTCCTCATTGTCTGAACATGCAAGATTGCTCAGACTGTCTCTGATAGCATACAACATCTCACTAACTGATTTTTCAGGCTTTCTGATTATCGATCCCACCATTTCAGGATTTCTAATATCTTCTGGCTATTGTATAATCGCTGCCTCTGTGTTCTGGACTTGCTGTATTGCCACAGCGGTCTATCTATCGAAATTATCCGAACACCATTTCTCTTTCTTTTTGTTGCCGAAAAAGTGCATTTCTGGTCTTTCCTCTGCATATCTTGAAGCATCTGATTAGATAATAAGCTGCAGAATGCTCCCAAAGCTCGGACCCAATCTGCCTCGAAACCACTCTTGACTTCTTTCTCCTGATGACGTCGTCATGTGGATTCATTTGTCAATTTGTCATATTTGCCCGCCGGAAGTGGTGAAAGATTCTGTTTCGCAACATTGACTATTGTATTTTCCGTTGACTAGGTTGTTGGGCGAGATGTTGGATGTTGTAAGATGCGGACCACATGGAGGCAACCTGCATCTTTTATTTGAAGGTTGGTATGTTTGATCAACTTGAACGAATCAAAATGTGCATTTTGACCATCACTTCATTGGGAATTGTAATGCTAACCATATAACATGCCTCGATGCTTAGTGTGTGATTCATGTAAGATCCCAGGGATGTCATTAGAGAACCATCAGCCGACATCATTTCTGTTAAAGAATCTCCTTTTCATATCCATTAATCATGAGCTATCAGCTGTTGTTGGCCACAAAATATTACTGTAAAGACCCAAACCGTATGAGATGGATTCACTTCAAATCGTGGGACCGTTAGAACCTCATACAACCGGCAGGTATATGGTGCAGGCTTTGTCTTGAGTAGTACATACACGTTGGCTGTCAGTCATTGAGTGTGACTTGAAACTAACTATATATTCCTCAGGACTTCCCACTTCTTTTCGTTATTATCTTCCTCACCTTGTGTTCAATAGTTAGTTATGGCTCGACATAAACCTGAGCCTGGAACAAGTGGATCGGAATCAAACCGAATGACAGGTGATTCACTTAATGCGTCACCCGGTGAGACACAATAGCAATGGAGTCACAACTGTGTCTACCCCGACACTGCGAATGTAGCCACCGGAAATATGACCCAGGATGGACATGGTACATACAACCAGAAGCAGCAAGAATAAGAAATAGCATGCCCTCCAATGTGAGTTACTCTATGCCGAGGTAGACGGTGGTCAACTAACAATATAATGTACCGCTAGTGTATGTAGAAAGCCAGATGAACAATTCATCATTACTTGTAATAGGAAACATCCATGAACAATGAAGGAATTTGTCTGCAAGGTCCACTCAATCGAACATGTTGATGTTGTCGGTTCTGGGGTTTTTGCGGATGAAATTCATGATAAATGTCTTGAGAGTGGTCAAAACAGGTGTGAATGAGCTGGGAGAAGGCTACTGAGCTGTATATGGTTGTGGTAATAGCTGAATCTCACTTTTAGAAGTGACTAATTTCTTGTAGGTTGCCAACATGTGAGCTACTATGGTAAGGAAAGGAGGTCGGGTACAGCTAGAACAGTGCGACATGTGCCTTACCTTGAATATTGCAAATATGGCCAAAGGAGGGTTTTTGCAGGCTGCTATAGTGGAAATGCAATAACTGAGTAAGAAACCTTTTGTCGTTGTCTGAGCTGAGATGAAGCGGGGAGTTGAGTTTCCTGGGCATATCAAGGTAAATGCTACGATAGAAAGACATCTGGCAATGGTTTATGAAAATCAAACAGACAGCTGCCTTCCATGCCAGAATGACACAGCAAAGTATCCGCAGACATGGTGGAGGTGCAAAGACATGGGTGCACCTCCACGAGATCCGGCACCACCGCTCCCTGAAACGCCACCTGTGCCACCTGGTAACTATGAGGTAGCTCACAGTTTGAAAATCGAAGGTGTGCCACCTGGATATGTGGATATACATATTGCCCTTCCCAGCACTTGAATTTTAATCTAAGTGCATATGCAAAGGATCGTACGCACAATAATGTTTTGATTCCAGATTTGCTGACTGATGAAGGAACATCCTCTGCTTAGTACACTGTGTGATGGGTGGTAATGCAGCTGACAACCATTTTGCAGATGAGAGTAGCCTATTGCACAAACCTGACACTGAAGCCGAGCATTGATCGCAAAGAACAGCATTTTTGAGTACGATTATTATCTACAATTAGTGGACAGTTTAAAGTTTATTTTAAAGGATATATTTATATGCATTATTAAGGAACAATGTAGTGATAAAGGAAAAGTACATGAAGACAATAGCATGGCTGCCAAAACACCATGACTGATAATCTATGTCAAATTGAATAGTTGTATATTGTGAATATGCCCATGGCAAAATGATCGTCAATGGAGTGTCAACAATTATTGGTCCTGTAAGTCATGTAATTGAAAAGTAAAGCAGGCATTGTTATACATAATCGAAGTAATGGCCGCCTATATAAGCAAAAGAGACTACTACAGATTCCTGGCCCCATCTTGTGAATGGCGGTCAACGGAGTGTTAATCATTTTGGGTCCTGTAAATCAGGAAATTGATATGGAACATGGTTGTTTTAATGCATACTGATAGTATTGGCCACCTTAATGGGTAAAAACGCCATCTACAACATTGCTACTATCCCCTAACAATAAGCGTTAATGGAGCAACAATTATTTTTTGTCTTGTATCTTAGGTAATATATGTGGTACTCTATCACAGACATCTATAAATGAGGAGTTGGCAGCCTTTATAGGCAGACAAGCAATAGCTGTTCCCATGACAGCCTCCTGGGCAATCACAACTTCATCCATTTTGAACCCTCTAATTCACTGTTGGTGAATGTGTGAGCATATAAATCCAGTCACAACTTAGTATATAGATCGTGATTGTCACATCTCACTTTGATTACACATGAGCGAAGGCCAAAAATATTTGACAATCCATTGACACTCATTTTCACGATTAGGTTGGAAGCATGTTGTTTTCTCTTAGGTCTATTAAGGCAGCCAATACTGCGACTGTGTATAACCACGATCAAATTACTCTTTAATTACCTGACTTCCAAGACTCAAAATCGTTGATGCTCCATTGATGATGATTTTTAGAAGATAGTAGCAGTGTCGTAGCTAGCGTTGTAGCCCCTTAAGGTGGCCAATAATTTCAGTACACATTAACACAACCACTACTGTGATCAATTACCTCACTTACCAGACTACAAATTGTTGACACTCTGTCAACTCTCATTTCTTATGATGGGTAGAGAGCTTGTCTCTCTTGTGTTTGATTATGAAGGCCGCCAATACATCCAAAAGAAACAATAACACATCAAAGTCAATATTTTGCAATTAGAAGTATGATATTTGAATGCAATCATAAATTGAAAAACCTGAAAACCACATTTGGATAATGTAATCAACGGGTCTAGGGAAACCTGTGAAGCGTTGGGCTGGCCCTGTACACTGGTGGTAGCACTCCTGAAAGTCTAGGTTGGATATACGGTCACAACGCTCTGTGTCCCAATCTCAGTGCCAGCCTCCTGGTGTAAAGGGTACGGAGAATAGTTAGTGGGACACTCATACAATGAAATGGCTTGCCTGGAGGCAGAGGCGATATGGGGCCCCGCCACAACCTAGTTCAAGTCCAGACAGTATGAATCAACAACAACAACAAGCCGGCAGAACCCACAGGTTGACATGTACAGGTCCGGGTTTGGCCCACCATGCAGCAGCTGGTTGGGTTTTTGGTTGGTTCTGCAACTCAACTGAACTCATTCTGTGGAAACCCAGACCACTGGTGGGTTACCCAGACGAGTTTCTAACACCAACTACAAGTCAAGCCCATGAGAAATGTAGAGAATTTTACAATGTTGCCAGAAGAAGGAAGGAAGGATATTTTGCAATAGCACAATGGGCAGGCAGCAAAGACTAGTCAAGTTCACAACAGTGCTACAGATGGTCTGCTTGGGTAATATATGCTGTGCGAAGTATATGTACTGAATGTCGGCAAGAACTATTTCACAATGGTCAATGCTGTTCCAGTGGAGCTGTAGTATAATCTCCAGTGGAGCTATGGCATGATTATCATAGAGTTGTGGTTGCCCACAACATGTATACTACAATTTCAATTGGGGTAAGACTGTCATGTTCAAAAAATTGCAATATACTATGAGGGCTATGCCATGGCACCAGGTAGAGCTATTGCACCAGGAGTGTAAACTTCTGGTGGCTGAAAGGGAGCTACTGCATGATGTTATTCAAACTAATACATATGCTATGATGATTTTATACAGTACTCCTCAGTAAAAAGCGAAATTGGTTTCCAAAAATGGACCAAAGGTACTGATGGCTCCCCACCTTCTCCACAGTTGGTCTGAGCAACGTATGTGCATTCTTCCACAATGCTTCAAGGTGTTCAATCATCTGATCATGTTGTCTCGAAATTTCAAATACTTGTATCATTCTTTATCTTAATGTATAGTTCTGGTATCCTTCACATTGGCTCTGTAAATTCCAATCATTTCAAAGGTTTTTTGAACTGTTTCATTGATCACAAGATCATTCTTAATGATTTAATCCCTCAAGCCATCGAATATACAGCAGCTTGCACAACTCTGATAACAAAATTAACATGCCAAGAGTAAACATATCAGATTTCTACATATTGCTACACTGAACACTACAAGCATTGAATTGAATAATCAACATATAAATCAAATCGAAACCATCCATGTGAATTGTGTCGCTCATGTTTCGCTGTGTACAATCTGTCTGCAGTGTCAGTGGAAGAAGGTGTACATCCCCTTGAATCATGCTTATATGGACAACACAACTGGTTCTGTCACAGAACAGAGACTCCCAATGGCACCTTCTATCATGCAAGGATTGCATCGACTGTTAATGTCTCTCCTCAACAATCACCATACCAGCAGTCTGGAATATCAGCCCTGTTGCACACATCTGACCCAAAGCAGGATGCTCGGTAACACTTGATTGAGTATTGTCGACGAAGAAAAGTCAATTCAACCATGCAGAGGTGATTCCAGCAGTCAATTCAATGTGGCTATCAGGACTTGTCCTGATACAGGGATGTAATGTATCCATTCATTGTGGCTTACAGTTTGTCCACGTTGTGGACCCAGTGCAAAAAACTACATGAACTGCCTACTAATCGCTCTGAGAAGATGTCACTGGAATTTGTACTATATTATAGCAAGGGTATTGTGTGTTGGTGAGATGACCGAAATACTGATGGCAATTGACGTAGACTGTGAAGTTGGCTAATCTCTTGAAACAGCAAGCACTGTGATTCTGGAGCTCCACTTTTGGCATTACACACACACTTGGCCAAGTCATCAAGGGTCTTGATTTCTGGTCTTGGGTTTTTCATCATTTGTTTGATAGGCGCTTCAGTTAGAGGCATTTCATTGTCGCACAGTTGTTTTGCAGCATATGCATTCAGCACTCAAGACTGAAACACCTCCTTTTGGGCTTTCATTCACAGAGTTTGAATGGTAACCTCATGCCAGTTCGATTGTCAGTACGCTTGTTTATCATATATCATTGCTCTCTCTGGGAGTTCTGAGCACTTATATATAAGGTTGTCCAGGTCACAGATATGGTCAGAGTACTTGGTCAGGAGTTGCATTTTCACAAAGTTGAAATCTGATTCCTTGATGAGATGATGTGCAACTTCTTACTTTCGCTGCTTTTTGTCATCATCAACACAATGATGTTTCGCAGCCGGACAAAGATTGTTCCAAGTGGGGTCACTCTGCCATTGCTTGTGTTTGTGCCGAGTTAGCTGCTGTTTCAAGGCTTTCGAGATCTTCATGGTAGATGTACTGCTACGGAATCGACTGAAAGCATTCTTGTGATAATGACACTACTTCAGTTACGTCACAGTGTACCTGATTGTGGCCTCAGTATGGTACCGGTACAGTACTATGAGGTGACCATATGCTAAGTTTTTGATCCACAACAGGGCGTCTGTAAAGAGAATCCTTTGCCTTGCTGAAGTGTTTAAAAGAGTATCCGCAGAAACTTGAACAATCACAGGCCCAGGCGCTGTTATCTCCTTACCACATCATTGCGACACCTGGCTACATAGCTTGTTGAATTGAGAGAAACCAGGTTATGGGGGCATTATTACTCAGGGCTGGTTGCATTTGTCATCCTGGAATGTTGGTCGACGATGGATGTTACCTAGTCCATCACATGCGGAACCAGAGAGAGATGGATGGTAAGATGAATATAGGTTACAATAATAGTTGTTGGGGAGATGAACTTTAAATTCCAGAAATCACCTTCTGAGGTTCCAACCGCTCCATCTTGCATATATTGTCTTTCTTCCAGTCTCTCCATCACATCTTCCTCAGTCGCAAGTATCATCTTTTGGAAGAGTAGCTGATAGTTTCTCAATTGTGACAAGAATGAATTCTCTTCGCCAAATGATGATTTCTGTGCTTTCCACAATGGCCAATAAGTTTGTGTGTTAAAGTGCAAGTGATGTTTTCGAAGTAGTCAGCCATCCATTGACTGATGACAGGATGACATTGCTGTATCTTAGCATCTGCACAAAGCATAAGCTGTCTACTGTTGACAAGGGCATCAAGAGGACAAAAGAAAAGGTTGTAGTTCTTCCTGAAAATCTCCTGATGATGGATTTGTTATTCCTTCATAGTACTCGTTGTTTCATATCTGTTAAAGTGATATTCCAGAGAGATGGCAAGAAGGGCAGCAAGAATAATAGGAATATTCCAAGAATTTGACATGATGGTCAAGTAGATGATTCCAAGACCAAAATTCTATCCATTCTTTGTTTTCACCTGGATATTGTTTACGATCTGACCAGACCCAACAGTTGAATAAAGGGACAGTCGCAGCTCCATGTTGCCATTGTAACTATTGTAGCTGTGAAAATTGTTGGAGCTATTACTAAATTGAACTAACCTACCTGCTTGATCCACCACCAGTCGCTTGGTTTCGCCTGAGGAGATATATTCCACACTTTTGATTGAATTCCTTTGCTGAAGTGTACAACATATGTTCCCTGAATGCACTCTAATGCATGAGGAACTCAATGCATTCAACAGGATTGCGGTAGAAGAAATGTATGCAATTATCATCACGATTGTTGATTGCATTGGGCAAACAACTGTCGTACAGTTTGCCAGATTACCAAGAGTTGATACCCATTGCATAGGTTATTTGGTTCAACGCTTGGAGCACAATGTGGGATGAAGTGATGTTGCAGACAGTTGCCATTGTAGGGTTCCTGAAATGTTCATTGATTGCAGCTCTGCTCAAGCTGTGCTTGACGTAACAGTGCAGTTGTCGATACTCCTCCTGATAACGAAATGTGGACCATAGCTCAATTTCATCTCGAACGGTGTTCAAATGCTGGTTACCAATAGTCTTCCTGGCTACACAGTTGCCTCCCTGTGGTATACCCTAAATACATTACTGATCTGTAGGTTGATTTGGATAGACACAAACATTTTCGCTATCGGCTTCTGTATCACTGAAATCATTATCTAAAGGGTGACGAAAATGGTCGCAATGTGGATTATGAACAATGAATGAAGAATACTAATGTGCTCAATCACAAAACTATCCTCTTGCAGTTCTTTCGAAGATTGGGATACAATCCTTTCTTTGTGGTCATGAAGGTGGTGAGTGATGTAAGTACTGATGTAGGATTATAGCATCACCCAGTAAAGACACAGATGTCCAATATACATTTTTTGTTAGCAAAATGAAATGTAGCAACAATGTTAAGAAGGATATCGATGGTTTCTTAGATACTGATACTAGTCCAGGCTGGTTGGTCATCAGAACAAGCCACACTTCGATTTATATTTTCCAAAACTGGGTCCTACCACACTGGCAGTATTCCTCTGATCCTTCTTCACACGTTTGCAAAGTGTTTAATCCCTCTCACATTCAGAACATCACTAGGATCTCAAAAACCATACAATGTCTGTATTCAGATTGTTGTGACCATTGTTTTGCACCCTTGGAAGACCCTCCTACATTGATTGCCTGATTTATGATTGTCACTTTTTGTTGAGTTTATACCTTACATGGGCCGTGTATTCACCTCAGATACCAACGCAGCAACATTATCGGGGGGTATAAGAACAAGAGAAAGCACAAACAACTGAGATATGACTGCAGAGCATGCTTTTCAATATTTTTATGATGAATTGAAGCGTTCAGTCGTTGAATCAGGGTGCCTAGATGACACTAATCACATTGGTTCCAAGCTGAATTGCAGCCAAAATGATGTTGCTGAATCAAGATAACCCCAGCAAGCCTACATGTATATTCGCCTTGCCTACCCACCTTACTTACAATCTCCAGAACCTTTGACACACCCTCTTCACCTCTGCTACCACATCGCATCATCCTTCACAATATATTCAAGACTTTCAACACTTGCTCAGAGTACTGAGCATTTTACATCCACCACTCAATCTTGAACCACCATGGAGAACTTAATATTTAATTTGATGCCTTCTGGTTGCTGAAAACAGCCATTGCTAATGCTCATACAAACCAGATGCCGACTTATCATAACTGCCGCTGGGCCAAGAATGCTGGTGTTGCAGTCGGCCAACAGGTACCAGAATCAATCGGGATTCGGCAGGGGAAGGGTTGGTTGCCAACACAAAGGAATGACAATATAGAGAGGAAGGGTGTCGGGGAGATTGTTAAGGCCATGCGCATAAGTAAAAAGCTAGACATTGGCTCCGATGAATTAGAGCTCCACATCAAGTGTTCCATTACTTGAATCAGTGATCTGGTGTCTACATGGCCACTTTGGACATGGTACATGGCTAACAAGACTATCCTTGATGGTGACAAACTTGAGGCAGCACTTGATGTGATTGCAGAGGTTGGCCTGCGCTGCAGAAGGAATAGAATTAACACAACACAAAATCAGAAGAGGAAACCCATCCCCATTGGTATGATTTTGATCGCCCCTATGCTTGGTGTCCACTTCTTGATGGTTTGCAGAGACAGAAAACGATAAGAAAGCAGCCTCGGGAATGAGGTATTCACCGATATGGGTGCATTCCGACACCTCATTCAGTTTTCTTTTTGAGCCATTTAGGTCAACCTGTGCCTGAGTAAATTCCAACATTGCTGGGACAAGGGTGGGTGACAACTGTACTCAGCTATTCTCCTGGAACAGGCCTTGGGACAATGAATGGATATGTCTGATAGTTACATCAATCATCAATACCACGATTTTGTCAATCTCAAGTGCTGTGATTGTCTGTCTGCCAGACTCCAACTGGAAAATTCGAGCACTTTGGGGCTGTAGGGGGGAGCTTAATGGGAATAGTGGTTCATATTACTGTGATGCTACACCAATCTTCGATAACAATACTGCTACTGGCTGGGTAAAGTCAGCGATGAAATTGCACAACCCAATGGTTTGTTTTGTTGTTTATTATGGCTAACAAGCTAACGGCACAGCTGGTGCCCAGATGTCTATGTGTGGTGGCACCAGCTACCATCCAGTCGATGACATCCTGCCACCGCCCTCCAAGGATGTAATCGACAATATCGGGGAGGTATGTGATGATGATGTGGAGATGCAGCACCCAAATCCAAGAAGCTTGACGACGAATGAAACAGACTTCTAAATGTTCAAAAGGAAGCTTCAACTGAGGATTACGAGACAGCATCGGTATTTTGAAGTGATCTGAGACAGTGCTCTCAGTCTCCTTGCTGATTAAGAGGAAATTGTTGTGGCTGATGAGAATGTGGCATGTTGAGCTGATTGGGAGTACCGATATCACTACGCCAAGGACTATGATGTTACTTGGCTCTTTTGTAGTTAGCGCCATTAGTCATCGATCAACCTTATGTCAATGCGGCATGTCGCGTTACACGATACAAATGACAACTTTGCATACCGCCGCACACACTCGACTACTGGAGCACATACCATCGTACAACAGGTTAAGAGCCCATCTGTTTAAAAATGGAACCAACAATCAACTCTTCCACTTTCATTTGTTGAGTGAAGGTCATCGTCATGGAGAAGCGTCTCCCCAAGCTGACCAAATACCCCGCATTCTGCCGTCTTTCTGACGGCGGCTGCTCGATGTCACCCGTAACTTACAGTTTGAGAGACTACAATAACTGTCGATTGCAATACAAGATTAGGATCGTGCCAGATGAGTTCGACGACAATCACAATCACCATGTTCCATGGCATGAACTATGCACGATGGGCAACCGAGATGGCCCTACTACACAAACAGAAGCAAGTGTATGGTATCATCAAAGGATACGATGACAAGCAGGTAGAGCCAGCAGCAAACGTGACCTCTACGGAGAAGGCCGCTCTCAAAGACTGGATGAATCCCCATGGTGTTGCCAGATCGAGTATCCTGCTCAGCATGGAACGGAGGATACAAGCGGAATATATGGTCGTCAACGATGCAAAGAGGCTTTGGGAAATGCTAGCATCAGTCTACAAGTCACAGCTGAGGTTCAACATCTTCGAGATTAGGGCAGACCTTGGGAGCATCAAGCTACAGGACTGCAGAGATGTCGACAATTATGCATTGCAGATCGATCAGAAAGTCAAGGATTACAATCTCTGGGCAGGGCCATCAACCACTGACACGGATGCTACCGATACAGACTCTGCAAAGACAATCGCAAAGATGAGTGAGCAAGAGCACATCTTCTACCTCCTTTGCGGAATCGCAAGGAACGACCAGGGGAAAGACTTGCTTGAGCTCATGATGGACAAAAACACCACGATGACCACCACCCCCGATGGCATCACCACGATGGTCGTCGAAAAGGAAGTTGCAATCAGTAGAGAGAATGGGCTCGTTTTAGAAGCTCTGCTCTTTGCAAAGAAGGGTGGCAATGGTGGTAATGGTGGTAATGGTGGTAAAGCCGGTAAAGACGGCAGAAGTCCAAAGAGGGATAAGAGACATTATGAGAGAGATCATAAGGACGATAGAAAAGAGAAGGATCTGCAAAAGTGCTTCCATTGCCAGTGGCGAGGGCACATCACCAAGAACTGCATGAGCAAGCAACGCGGCAATCCTCCAAATGATGCCGACACTACAGCAAAAGCATCGACTGAGACTACTGTGACTCTCACCAGTTCGATCGAGAACTATTGGATGGTGGCGAGCTCAAGATGTTTATCCAGTGATTGGTTCATCCATTGTGGATGCACGGCTCACATCTCCGGCCGTCAATCAATTTTCATCACCTACACCCAATATCCGCCGAACACAAAGTAGGTGAAGGGATACAATGGGGTCACATCGTTTGCATCCGGATATGGAAGTGTGAGGTTGATTGTCAACTGCCAGATGGAAAGACGGAAACCATCATACTTCAAGAAGTGGTGCATTTGCTGGGGTCGTTCAATCTCATCTCACAATCTCAACTCAGGCAGAAGAATGTCAAAGTCGAACCAGTGAATCACTACTGTCTCAACCTCTACAATCACCATGGGAAGTTGATTGCCATTGCACCTCAGGTCGATGGGCTATTCGTACTGGATCACATTCTGAATTGAGCTTTGGAATCGACTTAATACACCGATTTCAGTAATGACTGCTGCCTGCTGGCCCAAGTGACGACTGGGCATGCATCCCGGCACGTGGAAAAGAAGCGGATGTGATGGCACTGCTGGCTGGCACACGTTCGTGTCAAAGTTTGGGAGATCTTGCCAACGATCACCGAGCTCTGACAATGACCGGTAAGTGAGATTACGAGAGTTGCATCAAATGCACATTGACGAGAAAACCCTTCACTCCGAACACGACTTCCCGTGCCATTGAGCCTCTGCAGCTAGCGCTCTCGGACATATGAGGTCCCCTAGACACAGCCATCGGAGGAGGTTGATATATGCTGCTCTTCATCGACGACGCCACGAGGTATACAGATGAGTACATACTAAAGTACAAGTCTGAAGCCCTGGAAAAATCCAATGAATAGAAGGTTGTTAGAGAAAAGGAGTCGGGCAAGCAAGTGAAGCGATTTCGTACAGATGGATTCGGTGAGAATACCTCCAAGAAATTCGCGGAAAACCTAAAATCAGAGGGCAAAATGAAGGAAACGACTGTGCTCTATTCACCTCAGTCTAATGAAGTCTTCGAACGGGCGAACTGCACGATCATGGAGCATGTACGATGTATGCTGGATGATGACGCACTGTCGAAGAAGTACTGGGCATTTGCACTCTCACTGACAGTCCATCTCAAGAACCGCACTCCAACACACTTCATGGTTGATTAGACTCCGTACGAGGCCTCGCAGGTGAAGAAGCCATTTTTGAAACATCACTGTTTGTTCGGGTGCTTGGCTTTCTTGTACGTTCTGAACGAGAAATGAAAGAAGCTGGATTACAGAGCCACTCCCTGCATATTCGTTGGGTACAGCATATTGACTGAGCAGTACTTCGTATACGATCCATTGGCCAAGACGCTTCACTACTCCCGAGATGTGGTACTCGGAGAAGGACAGCGGTACACCACACCGAATGCTGCAGATGAAGCGATTCTGCACAAGTACTTCCACAGAGATGTCATCGAGGTGTCGAAACCCACACCCACCAAGAAAGAATCTGAAACCTCACAGCCAACGACGGATGAAAATTCCAAACGTCAAACAGAGGAGCCATTGGACGACGATTCACCTCCAAAGCCAAAGCAGAAGTCACGGGAACTGGCTGGCCTTGAGACGTCACTTGCAGATGCATGGAAGCCGCCTGCCAAAGGAACTCATCGGAACTGTGCTGGCAAGAACAAGTTGGCTGAGTCTGCACAATTGGCTCTTGAAGATGAGGAATTCGAAGATATGATTCCCATCTATGCTACAGCTGCCATCTCCGATGATCAGGAAGATGGAATTCACAATCCAAAGTCTAACAAATCAGCAACCTAGTCGCCGCTCGCCAAGAAATGGGATATGGTGATGAATGAATAGTTAGATGCAATTGGTTAGCATCAAGTCTTTGGAGATTTTGTGGAGCTTCTGGAAGGGAGAAAGGCTATGCCAAGTGGCTGTGTATACAAGATCAAGCGCGATGGAGTTGGCAATGTGCAGTGGTTCAAGGCCATGCTAGTCTGTGGAGGAAATCACCAAATTATAGGCGTCAACTACCAGGCCACGTATGCACCGACTGCTCGCTTGGGCCACATTAGGCTGGCACTCGCCATCTCCCCCAAGTACGATCTCGAGATCCATCAAATGGACGTATGCATGGTTTTCTTGGGAGTTAACTGGGAGGGACAGATCTATATGCAGCTGCCGCAGGGATATTTTTGTTTGGTCCAAACTGGGAGCCGATATTACGATCCAAGGTCAAAGACTTCGCAGAAGATGGTACGCCACTTGAGAAAGTCTCTTTATGGCCTGAAGCGGTCCTTGCACGTTTGGTACGGCACTTTTCAGAACTTCGTCATCTCGATTGGATTTGTGGCATCACATGTCAACTGAGAAGTATTCGTGCTTGGTGATCAAGGCTCAGTTGTCACTGCAGTCATTCCATACGTCATTGATCTCTTTATCATTCTTATCAAAGCCTTGATTGGGCAGATCAAGGATCAGATGAAGATGAGGTTCCGGATGAATAATGTCGGGAGTTTCTCCTTCTATCTTGGTATGAACATCGAACGCAATTGGGAGCATCACACAATCCACATCCATCAGCGCAGCTACATTTGGACGATCTTGGCAATGTTCAGAATGGATGAGTCCAGGCCAGTTGCCACGCCAATGGCAATGAAGCTTCACAAGAGGAAGCCGAACCAAGAAGCCTGTGATCCGACCATATACCAATCGATGATTGGAACCTTTATGTACATGATGACTGCCACTCAGCCCGATATCGCATATGCCATAGGAGTTCACAGCCAGCACAATCATGACCTGAGTCATGAGCATATGGTAGCTCTCAAGCGCGTGTTTCGGTACCTCAACGGCATGAAGTACTGTTGTCTGGTTTTCGGAGGAGCACTCGGAGAAGCACTCAGAGCAGCACTCAGACAAGCACTCAGAGAAGCAATCAGAGAAGTACTCCAAGAAGCACTCTGAGAAGCACTTGGAGGAGCACTCGGATGAGAAGGACGAAGGCGAACTTGGATATTATGTCAATTCAGACTATGCTGGATGCCCAGATGACTATAATCGACAAGTGGACTGGTCATCACCTTTGGAGGAGCGCTCGACTGGCGATCAAGATAACAGAAGTCAACTGCCGAGTCTACGACGAATCCCGAATACAATGCCTTTGGAGTAGGCTACATGAGACTCACGCAGATCTCGGATGTCTTGAACAAGCTCGGCATCCGGACTATCCGTCACGTGTTCTGCCGTTCACAGTCACTGATCGCGAGCCTCAAGAACAGATTATAAGATGGACCTCCAGTTGCACACATTGCGACCAAGTACTATCTTGCTGCAGATATGGCTAGAGATGGAGAGATCGACTTAAGTAACTTACCGACTGCTGAGATGCTCGCCGACTGCTTCAGAAAACCACTGCCGAAGCCCCCCTTCTTGAGGAAATGTGCTGCAATGGGAATGATCTGAATTGGACTCGGGAATGGCCTAGTGATTGGAATCGGTACCCTCGGAAATTTTTGGGGGAATGGTATTGGAATTGGAACTGGAAATGATATTGGAAATGCTGTCGGAACGTAAATTGATTGGGCTCATCTATTTCGAGGAGATCCACGATGTTTGATTGGCACCTCTTTTTTGTTTACTGTTTTTTGTTTGAAACGAACTTGATAGCTGTCCTGGAGGAGTGTTGAGGTGATTGGGAGTATGGATATTACTATGCCAAGAACTATGATGTAACTTGCCTTGTTTGTAGCTAGCGCCATTAGTCAACAATCGACCTTATGTCGATGCGACATGTCTCGTTACATTATACAATAGACACCTTCTCATATGCCCGCGCACACTCAACTACTCGAGCACATGCCACCATACAACATGGCTTGGCTACATGCGCATGATTACATTGTGAATCCTCCCACAGTGGGTTCTTTGACCAATGGGAACCATACAGGCAGGCACTCAGCTACAAATTACTCCTTGTGAGGATGGAATGCACTAACTGGATGGTTGGACAAGAATCTGCATTGTGGGTGGGTATTTTTCTAGCACTTTCCAGGGTAGACAGATGGGTCATACTTTGCAATGTTTTGGAGAGGTTCTGATTGTCATTTTCATGTACTGTTTAATAAATTAATACGATGGGCATAGTTATACATGAAGAGCTGTGTTTCTTATTCATGATATTGGGATTAATCATTGAAAGGATTGTTTTGGGGAAGGGCATAGTGGCAGCGATAGGACTCTGTGTATGGCTATCATATAATTCTTAGTTTGTGTCCTGTGCCAAGCAAAAGTTAGCCCAAATGATTAGAGAAATGCGAACACTTGTTAGCCTATTCTGATAATGATTGATGTCAAAAGAAGGTAATCAACCACCCTGCAGCACATGTATCTGATACCATTCAAAGTTCTGAGTATCAGTCCATCCAAGGTGTTCGAAGTATGCGAGGCAGTACAACCCAGGATACTAGGAACCTCGACAGAATAAAAAGATGTATCTCGACGATGCTTGTAATGATATCAATTCCTTTTTTTTTCTTTACCAAATGCTATAGTTCATTTTCTATTCCGTTATTCGCATTTTCTTTTGTCACTCGCTTAATTTATTCGTACTTATCACTAGCTGCAATTTCAAAACATGATACTAACGAGCACCAATTCTACTCTTCCTCTTCCTACTCCCAGCAGCAGGGGAAGCAGAGAAACCATCCAGGACCAGGATTTTGATGATGATCCTAGCACGATACCTGGCAATTACAATGATTGTGTATATGACAATTCAGAATCTGAAGACAAGTGGCTTCAGGGAACATCCAGGAAAGCAATGCGCAAGCAGCAATCAAAATAATTGTTATATCAAATATTGGAAATGAGTTGTGGTGACTCAATTAACCTCTGCATCGGTGAAATACCCACATTCGGAGTATTGGGAAATGTAAACTGTCTCAGAGCTGGTGGATGAACGTGAGTCTGGGCAGCTGGCATCCCAGAAGAAATTCAATGTTGCATTTACTAAAGTGAATTCGCCCAGTAATGTATATATTTGCTGCAGGATGGATTGACCTACAGGTGGTGAGGAATTGGTTACACAGACAGCTGGAAGTCACAGATGACATCAACCCTGTGTGAGATGGTGATACAGGCCTCATCGTTGGTGCAAAATGCAATGCCCACATAACTCTTCCATGTATTCAGATGATGGGCATGGTACATGGGAAGCCTATAACAATCAGTTATGTGATGTTGGTGAATTCCTTTGCCATAAATGCAGTGAAGACCATTCAGATTCATAGTTGGTGGTATGAGGAAATCACCAAGGTTGATCCAGCCCAGAGAAACCCAGACGCTCCATGTGCCTACATTTTGGTGGTAAATTAATCATTTCAATGATTGTTCTCACCGCTGACATTGTGCACCAGGCTCTCCAAAAGATAACTCACTCTTGTATCGCAATGGGAGTCCACTGGGAAACATCAATCTGCACTATTCGTGGATTTCGACTCAAGTCACCAACAGAGATTCGGACCATGGGAGCCTGGACATGGACCGAGAACAGGTTTACACGCCCCACAAATGATCTTAAGGCATGTTCAAAGTTCGCTTGATGTTCAACTGATGTGTTGACAATAAATTTAGAAGTGGAAGTTTGGATCTGAAGCGACTCAAATGGAGGATCTTATTCGTAGAACATACTTCTATGGCATAAGGCAAATGGGAATAAACGATAGATCATTGATTGATAACCTCAACCTGAGATTCATCGCTCTCACTGCGACCACCATCCACCATTGTCAGTTCACGTAGAATACAGGGGAATTCAGGGTCCCGCAGGAGTTTGGTTGGGACAATGGAGCATAACATAGGTGTGATACAACAAACATCGATCACATAGTTACTGATGAATGCACAGATGAATTTTGTTGTCTTGACATGGATTTTTGATTTTCACCCGCCACTGGTTCAATCTAAAAAGATATACAATATCCACAGCATGATTTGTTGAAGGATCCACTCAACTTGGACGGACCCAGCAATTGCACAACCTCACAATGACCAGGGCAGCTCTGATGAGAACGTTCTTGATTGCATCCCGTAGGAGCTGCTAGCACACCCTGATGATACTTTTAATAGTCTGAGCAGCTTTGTTGCTGCTTCTGAAACTAGCATGCGATTCTCAGCTGTTCTGCCTATGGGCGGGTCTGTCATCGCCAGCAGCAGCCAGCTTGTCCTCTGAAGCAACAGCATCCGCAACAACATCACAAACATCAGCAACATCACCAGCATTGAGAATACATGATTAGTCAATGGAAGTATGATTGCAGAGAGTGCAATGTCGCTTGGAGGATAGAAATGGAGTCAGTGATCAGATTTTGGATGTCCTGTATGTGCTATTTTATTCTAAGTTTTATCATAATAGTATTAAATGTAATAGAACTGATGGTGTACTGCAGTCTGATTACAAACACACGAATCAATACTTGCGATGTTACATATTCTTCCCATGACGGTTGAACAACTGCAAGGAACTGAATAATTTTGTATTGGTACATTTAACATTGTAAACCACTTCTGTGTGGTAACTACCATTTGTCAAGTTAAGCCATGACAGATCTTTTAAAATAAAGCTACAAGCATCAGTCAACATATGGAGTGTGTACTATCATGATTGTAAGGACAACTTGAATTGGGTAATGTTGGAGTATGCTGCAAGATTACTTGTGATATTGCTAAAGGAAGTGTGAACTATTCATCAAGTGCTCATTGTCATATTCACAAATGTAGTTACCCTGGTTGTGATGCTTGGAAACATGATCTTGAAAACTCAAACATCACTCAGGAACATTAAACAAATACCATATTTTGGAGAAACTTAAATATCTTTTGTTGAGTTAGTGGGTACAATGAACCAAATGAATGTTACAAAGGAAATTAGATTTTGCCGATGTTACGATCGATGTCAGAACAAGAGGTGGGAAGATAATTTGGATCACCATTGTTGATGATCAACGAAATATGCTGTCGTGAGAGAGACCAGCACAAATGTTGAATTGTTAGAGAGTTATTGGGCATGGCAGCACTGTACTTGCAGGGGCCTTCAACGCCCACAGCAAATGATGGGATTCAAGATGCGAAGCGCAGCAGAATGCTGCATGCTGGGAAGATGTGAGTGATAGAAATGGACTAGAGATTGGAACTGTTGGCAGGCCCACCAACAATTGGACAAGAGCGGATCATGAAGGCAAGTTGGTCATTGACCAGACTTTGGTGAATGGACTAATAATGAAAGGGTCCATACTAGCTGATGACTACCCGACCGGATCCGACCATGTCATTGGAAGATGGCAGTTGGGAGTGGACTGGGAGAAAGAGGTGGATGACAAGATGGAAGTAGGGTGGAATTCAGCTGCAACAATCAAGAATTATGCGGAGGCAGTGGAGAACCTAGCAATGGGAGTATTTAAGGAGAGCGCTCACCTGGATGTAGACTGTATAGAAGCCAAGATGAAGCTGGAGGGCAGATGGTGTGAGGAAGAAATGAGCAGTGTTTCTGAAGCCAGGGCAACAATATTCAGGATATGCGCCAAGTCAAAGACATAGTGGTACGCTGACATCAAAGAATGAAGAAAGGCAGTCAGGAGAGTCAAAAGGAAAAGACAGAACCCAGAAGAGGCTGCACATGCAAAGGCAGAGCTAGAGAAGTCAATTTAGCAGTCCAAGAGCCAAATGTGGACAAATGGCTTGCAAAGTTTGAGCGGAGCAGAGATGTGCCAAGCATAGTATTCGCAACGGTTCCAGTTTTGGACCTGGCTGGTTTTATAGGTCTGCGTGGCAACAGCCTTACCCCATCAAAAATCGACCATTTTTTCAGTGTACCATCACTTTATGGCCACAGTTATTGATCAGAAAGTTTAGTGTTTGGTATACAAAATATGCAGCTCATCATGGCACATCTTTGGCAGTCTCCGATTTTCGATATCATTAAATCTCAGCAAGTGGTAGCCCAAAAACCTCGTTTTTCGGCCAATATTGGCGATAATTTCAAAGCAGCTTGCTGAATTTTGAAGATATCAGAGTTCGGAGACCACCAAAAGATGCACCGTGTAAAGCTCCATATTTCATATACCAAACACTAAATCATTGCATGAATATTTAAGGACATAATTCTGGGAACATTGTGGTACAATCAAGGTCCGAACCGGCAGGGTCCGGGTTTTCGTAGAACCGCTACATCAGAAATAGTACGAACATGGATCTGTTGCTTACACTAGGGAGCACACATTCACTTCTCACTGAGCAAGCAGTTGTGTGAGCCTCATATTCTCAATCAGCCAAGAAAGCACTGAGGCCAGGGAAGCTGTCATTTGGTGCCATATGGCTGCCCTGACAGTGGGACAAGGAGGGGAATGTGAGGCTGACGCAAGTGGCAATTTGCACTGAAAGACACCTAGCGCTATGGAAGTGGGTCACTGGTGTGGTGATTCGCAAGCCTGGCAAAGAGGACTATATGAAGCTCAGGGATTATCACTCCGTCTCACAACAGAGCTGTATGAAAACAGTGGTCATGAAAGTTAATGCAAAGCTGCTTTCACATGAGGCTCAAAGATGAGAGCAACTTGGTGATCAACAGTTCGGAAGCAGGGATGGATGGTAAGCCATCAATATCGTGGCCATCGTGGTTGACATAGCTCATGCAGCCTGGACAATTGCCCACATAACAGACATCCTTCCCATGGACATTCAGGCTGCCTTTTCTCACATGTCCAAAGGGAAGGTAGTAAATTTATTGCAGGTAAGGCTCCTGTATGGGGACCGTATACGATGGGTGGTGATCTTTCCCTCAGAAAAGACATTTCAGATGATATGCAAGGGCAATGCTGCGGAAAGACACCAGGTGATTGCAAGGGTTCCACAGGGTTCACCAGTGTTACTCATTTTCTTTGCGATCACCACCTCAGGGGTGATCAAATGGGTCAAAGTGTATGTCTCAGCAGCCGAATGGCCATGGTTTGTGGACGCCCTCGGCTGTGTACACCCTGGGCGCGTTGTCAGTCAGGTTGTCGTGATATTTGGGAGATGCAAATCAAGAGCGCGAAGTGGGTAAGCAGATAAGGGCTACATTTCGACACTACAACTACTGAAGTAGCACTTTTGCGCACTGCTGTGGCTCCAAGAATCACCTCCTGCCAAAGCTGATAACAAAGATCGGAGTTGGAAATGGGTTCATACAAATCAACAACCTGGTGACACGCTGACTGAGGGTCTGGATGGACACACACTTGACATTCAAGGAGCGGTGCAGCTAATGCATCAATAATTCATGGGAAGCAGAAGCTAGACTCTGAACCCATACAAACACATATGTGGTTGTTCCAGAGAGTGTAAGGGCAGTCCAAGAGGAATGTTTCCAAGCAGTTGCACCATGTGGGAGCAAGCTCTGGTGGGATCCCAAAGAAGTTGGCAGGCAAAATGACCTCCATAGTGAGGTCAATCGACAAGCCAGGTTCATCTTTGGGGTGCTACCCGCAACCCCACAAGGTGCACTGATGACAGAGTCAGGGCTTATGCGTATGCCTGGAATCTTAGACTGCAGACAACAGCAATTCACAGTGGGACTAGCAAATGAATGTTGTAGCAAATTAAAATGGCTACACCGAAACCCCGCTTATGGTGCATCAAGATGGCAAGCTGTCAAGTAGCAGTGTCAGAATGGCCGAACAACTGAAGGTATGGACTGGCCAGCCCTGGGCGATCAGTCAGTGTATTCTAGACGACAACACTGCAGCCAAGCAAGCTATTCAGCACTGGGCGGGAATGAAAGAAGCCAAAGTTGGAATGGGGGTCGCCATCTGGTGGACTAATGGATTTTGCTCGGACGATGGCCCTGTGGGAGCTGCAGCAGTCCCCAATGACAGAAATGAATGGTGGTCATGCTGTAGCTATCCTGGAACAGGAAATGTGCGGGTCTTCGATGCAGTGGTGTGGGTGATTAGACATCGGCTCGATGTGATGCTTGGGAAGCAAGGCACAGGGTAATGCCACAGAGTGGAAACAGGGGTACTCTTTGCCGAGTCGGAAGCTGCAATTTGACGAAAAGCAAACCTCGAGCTGGTCCCAGGCCATCGACTAGTGAGGTCGGTCAACCGAACAGTGCACATTCCCCTTGTTTATCGCATCGCAATCGACATTGGCTGTGTCCCAGCATAATCTTATATCGCTGGAACTCAAAAAGCAGTCCATGAGGCAAATTTCCCCTATAATGTAAGTGGGGGCACTGCAATAGAGGGGCCACACACCTTGGCCTGAAATAGTGATCAATGAACTGCTGTGTGAAGGTCAATAGCTGCAGCAAAGTGGAAGGCTGACAAGTGCTACAAGCACTTCAGTTGCAGACTCAAGGGCAATGCGGTGACCAAGAGACCTATCCCAATGACAAGTGGGAAATTGCTGGCTGCCAGATTCAACCAACTAAAGTGCAGATATGCTTCAACTGGAGTCTACCCGGACCAGTTTGGCCACCAGGAGTATGGCAAATGCAGATGGTGTGAAGGGCCAGTGTCTCAGATGTGGGAGCACCTCTTCTGCCACTGCAGGCAGTGAAGAGACCCGCAGAATGCGCTCTCAGAAGCCATGAGGTAGGTGACAAACTGGACAGCGACCAGATGCCAACATGTGCAGGTCGGTGAGCAGGTTTCCATTGAGGAGTGCGATCAAGTGATGGTGGACTTCCTCGCGGCGACTGAAATCAGGAGCTTCCTGCCAAAATGATATGGCGACATGTGGTGTGCTCAAGGCTCAGGAGCAGGCATCGGGCTCAGGTATGATGGGCAGCCGTAACAGGTTGATATTGGTCGATTTTGAATCTTGCATTTGTCAGCGGAGACATCGTGTACCATGGGGGGCGATTCGCCATCTAGCCAACTTGCCTGGAGATGAAGGCGGTTCTCAAGTTCTGTTCTACTCTAGTAAGAGTGAATAGAGTATGTTCAAACATCCAGAATAATCAACTAGAAAGCTTGAGGCAATAATAATCACCGAGGACTGTTTCGAGTCCCTCACTCCAATGCCAGTTCCATGTGTCATGTGAAACCATTACAATATGGAATATTGAAAGCTGTACAGTCCTCCAAGCCACTACATTGTCAGCAATGGACAGCTCCATTACCTGATAACCTTAGTCGCAAGATTTCTACAGTGACATCAGCATGCCGCAGTAATTGATATAATCTGGCCTGGTATTGCTCGATTCTCTATTTTCTATCACTTTAACAAAGTTGACTGTCATATTTCACTCTGAAGTGGTAAAGTAATGCAAAATGTCAGTTAAATTAACTACCTGGCATGAACAGTAGTATTGACTGACACACTGCCCCGGCAGCCAGCAGTCTTGTGGAGAGCATTGAGTTGGGTATAGTTACTGGTTTACTCAAGTCTTGTGGTACTATACCTAACCCACACAAGCAAGCCTCTCAGCTGTCTAGCCAACAATTGTGAGTAATTCAATATAACCAAGGATATCTTTACTGCCCAGCCAGATGTGAAAGTCCACAGACAACATCAGCAATGCATGCATAAAGAACCTTGAAATGCAACTAAAGGCTGATGTTAGGGGGTTTTCCTCTAACAGTATCTCTAATTCTTGAAAAACCCAAGAGATACATATAATGTAGTTACTACATGATATGCATAACACCAATCTCGAAGAGCATTTCACAAACTCACCAGTCATGGCAACCTGTTGCAGGGACATTTGTGGGACATGTCTCGATTCAATAAGCAAGCCTTGTTGCCAAACGGATTCACTTAAGATGATGCAGCAACACTCTCAGATTTGTTCTACTTAGCGAGTGGCATATGTCTGATCGGACTGAGAACTACCTCGACTTGCTGACTACAGAGCCATCAGCCAATATCCGATTGCCTGGCACTTCGAGCCTATCTCTGGAACAAAATTGGATTAACTCAGGTACTCTCCGGTCAAATAGATCAGTCTCGGCCTATGTATGGTGTGACTGAAGTATTAAACATTGACTGTTGATATGAGGTTAGGAGTAACCCTGCACAGTGGCATGTGCAGTTAGACAATGCAACAGTATTACGGGATGTTAATGTCGTAATACATATCTTTAATCTACATTGGCATAGTATTGGTAGGTTACCGATTAAATTTATAATGAAAGCCGATTAGCCTTCAGGGTGAGGCGTATTTGTGGAAAGTGTCTTTACGACAATGATTGGCAGATGTTCCAGTTACTGAACTGTAAGTGTAGCATGATGTACAAGTTGACGTTACAGTCTGATATATTGTCTGACATGATATTGTACGATTGTGGTCAGATTCTTATCAGGACCATAACACAATAATACCTCGATTGTATGGCATGATTACCAACCGGATTGGTGGCAATTAATACCAGGTGCTTTCATGTTAATGTAAGTCGCAGTGCATTAGTGCTATCAAGAGCAATATTATCATAGCGTTGTACATTGGGTGTACAAAACCCTCAAGATGAGTATAATGAGATCACATAGTTCAGGCAAAGAAGAGAACAAAGTGTAGCAGCAAACAGTCAGAATTACCACCCAGTGAAAGAACGATCCAAAATATTATTGCATTTTTTATGATACCTATATCTATTATTAAATAGAAATAAATCTATTAGCTGTTTGTAGCAGCAGCCCTGCACGTTCAGCACAGTATCACCTTCAAGAACAAAGCCGATATTGTGTTGTGGGTCATTGCAAGACTTGTCAACAATTTGCATAGCAAGCAGTATTTGTTTGCAGCTCTGTGTGTGTAGTGGCCCTCAGCATTAATTGGGTTATCACAAGCAATAGACTTCTATTTGAAGCACAAACTATTTCCATCGGAGGCAGTTGTTCAAGACGATACTAGCGATAACGACAAGCTTAGCATTGATGCATAAATCCTCACTAGGTTTTTGACAATAATTTTGAAAATATCCACAACATGATCGTATACGCTCTCGAATAGAATATATCCTTTTCAACAATTAATCGCTACATTTTTGTAGCGCAGTGCATTTGGTGGTTATGTTGTATTAGCGGATTACAACAAGGATTGATCATATACATCAATAAATTGGAGGAGTGTGGCTCAATAGTCAATCAAGACATTCGAGAATTAACTTCAACGCACAACGATACAGCTAGAGACTCTTGAAGCTCTTCGACACCACAATTGGATATAGTACCAGAAAGCGCCGATGTCTACATCAAAGAGTCCGAGTAAGCTAGGTGAATATACGTTACTGATCCTTCACTACATACTTAAAGTGGTCAGGTTTATCACTGAGCATCATCAAAACACCAGCTTAACCAAACTAGGAAGCAGCTACACCTTAAGCCAGCCAGGATCGAAGCCGAGGAATCTTGATGGTCAACATTCTCTGAAATTCGAAAATCAACTATTCAAAATCTTTCTAGAGAGTGGTATCTTCAAAGAATCTAGTCAGGTTCTCAAGATAGGAATATTATCTAAGACCATGCATATGTATCAGTACATCTAGCGAAAGCACCCCCCAGGGAGCTGAATATGGTATCAGGGATGAATAAAGGGCCGAATGGGGAGGATCACATTGCTGGACCCATAAAGACCACCAACAGGTTGATGACGAAACAAGTCTACAGCCAGGCTACAATTCCACATTATATATATTTCCAAGCTTTAATGTCGTCTAAATTCACCTGATGCCATATACTTTGTAATTACTTTAGTACATTGTATGCATAGTTGAATGCAGTACTGAAATACAGATAATAAACAACTGAAATATGTGTATAGGCCCCAATTGCCTGTCAAATCCCAACTTTCAGTAAGAATGGCTGATTCTCCTGGTTATCTCGCACATCTGTGTTCTCCAGATAGAATACCTTCACCTCCAACTGATGGCTAAGAATGGCCATTGGACCACAAATATCCAGCATACACCACTGTTCTATTGACCAGATAACAAACATGTTAACACCAAATGTAAACATACAGAAGTGCCGATAATAAGGAATACACACCTTCACGGTGAGCAGGATAAGGGTAATGTCGAACTGTGTTGGCTGCCATCGCCCAGACACAACGGCGCCATTTTCAAGAATCACATGATTCCAATGTGCAACTTTCCACTTGCAGAATAGATATATCCATGTCAAAAATGGGATCTAATATGTCCAACATGAATTGGAAGGGCCTCAGCGCAATGCATGCCACCCTATTGAAACTACTTGACATTGAGGAGTCCAACTTCTAGTCTTGCAACTGTTGTGACTCCACTGCCTGTAGGTTGTACTGCACAAACGAGCAATTGTTTCGCAACTTTTAGTGGTAGATTCGCTTTGTGTAGTTATTAGTTGGCGAACCACTGAATTGTGATGCAAGAGGCTTGTGACTGGCAGAAAGTGTGAAGATTCTAAGGCTACAGGATGGCCTAAAAAAGAGAGGTGTTATTTTGTTTTGGATGCTCCAGATTGAAACCAAGGCATTTGTCTACCTACAATTCGGCTGTTTAGAGTCTCAAACAAAGTGTCTTTTGTAAACCAGGTCGACTTAGTTGAAGTAGATATTCAGTACATAATTGCATCTGTACACCCAATTCACATCCCCAGTACCGGAGACTACTACGCCAATAACACTATTAACCTAGACATATGCAATTTTTTCTGGCCCAAATCACTTCAAGCTGAAGGAGACATGGAGAGTACCAATGATAATGCCAGGACAGCAAAATACTACAGTAACTGCAATGCCACCATTATTGTTGATAAGGACAACAGAACAAAATACAGCATCAAGGGGTGGAGAAGGAAAATAAGGAGGAGTAGGAGAAGGAGGAGAAAAGGGATCAGGAGGAGCAGGACAAGGATAATGACGAAGAGGAGCAGGATAACTTATCGTCTCGGCATAGTATCTTGTGTCCAATCGCACGAATCTTCCCATGCTGCATCGTCTGATATGGATACTTCCTGCCATTGATAACAGGCCTACAACTCACCTGTGATACATTGCGCAATATGTGAATTGCATATTACCAGAGGCATCTATTCTGGCTCAAGTAGTGTTGGCAACGGGTCCAGGCAACCCGCCAGTGGTCTGGGTTTGGAAGGCAAAAATTGGTCGGTTCGGTTACAGACCCGTCCAAAAATCCGACCCACTGACTCTTAGCTGGCGAAACCCGGACCCATACCCGTTACCCCGCGGGTTTTCCCCAGTTTGGCTAGACCCGTCGGTTCCAATCGCTGGTTCTGCATTTCGGGTTTCACATTTATGGTCACATTCAGCTATGCCACAGCTAATCAGAAAAACTTAACATTCATACGTGAAGGTGTATTTTCGACTTCTTAGCAGTCTTATTGTGCAAAACGAGCATACTGATGTGCTGTACCACATCCTGAAAATAATTGTTCATTGAGCGTCAACAATTTTTGGTCTTGCATCTTCAGTAATATGAGTGGCGCTTGATCACAAGCATCTATAAAGAAGGATATGGCAGCCTATATAGGCACATATGTACAGAATATTCCCGCCACATCCTCTGGGACAGCAACAACTTATATCACTTACAGAGCTACCACTAAGTATTATTGAGCCTTTTAGTGTATAAGGACAGTCAAAACGATGTATATAGACAATAACGGCCACATCGCACTGTGATTAACCATGCTGGAAGGCCAGCAATCATTGACACTCTGTTGACGCTCATTTTCAAGATGGGGCAGGGAGTGTTTCATGTTTACTTTTGCCTATATAGGCAGCCAACAATCCATTTATGACAATGTTCAACCTGTCGCCCCCCCAGATTACCCATGATACACGACCAACAATTGATCACGCTCCATTGACGCTCATTTTCATGATGGGGCAGGGAGGGTATTGCAATCGGCTTTGACTACAAAGGCACCCAAAAATTCCTTTATGACTGCCTGCAACCTATCGGCAGTGTGATTACCCAGAACACATGACCTAAAATTGTTGACACTATGTTGACGCTCATTTTCAAGATGGGGCAGGGAGGGTATTGCAATCAATTTTGCCTATAAAGGCGGCCAAACATTGCTTTGTGACTGACTGCAACCTATCAGCCGTGTGATTACCCAAGATGTATGACCAAAAATTGTTGACACTCTGTTGATGCTCATCTTCCTGATGGGGCAGGGAGGGTATTGCAATTTGTTTTGCCAATAAAGGTGGCCAAAAAGTCCTGTACAACTGACTGCAACCTATCAGTGGTAGGATTTATGACCAAAAATTGTTGACTCTCTGTTGACACTCATTTTCAAGAAGAGCTACGGAGCGTGTTCTTACATTTTTGCCTATAAAGGCTGCCAATACTTTAATTATGTATAACCACAAATGAATCAATTTTTAATTACCCCACTTGAATGACCTAAAATTATTGAAGCTCTGTTGACGCTGATTTTGCCACGGCTGTATCCACAATATGCAATGATTTTATTTGGTGTAGTCCATCATTCACATTGTTTTGGCAGCCTTTCTAGTGTTTTCATTTACATTAATCTTGATCACCTCGTAGTTCTTTAATAATACATACAAATATATATTAAGAATTCTCAAAATCCTGTGTCATTCGATCAATGCTTGTCATCACTTGCAGGATCGCCCAATACGCTGCTCCGGTCTTCAAAATGATGTTAGCTGCATTACAACACAACAGATAGTGTACTAACCAGTGGATGTTCCTGCATCAGTCAGCATATCTGGATCAACATCTGTATCGTGCTGTCTATTCTGGGCAGATGCATCAACATTAAAAGATTCCGCACAGGGAACAGCTGTATGTGAATACATATATCCGGCCGGCAAGTGGACGATCTTGGATTGTTGTGCTCCAGAATTGTTACTGGTTAGGGTGGGTGGCATGCTGGGCAGTGCTGGTGTCGGCTTTGGAGTTGGCTGTCTGTGTCAGTGGGGTGGAGGTGCACCTATTTCTTTGCATCTCCAGTGTGGCTGCAGATTGTTTGTGGTGCCATTGTGGCAAGGAAGGCAGCCAGACGTGTGGTATTGACGAAGCATAGCTGGGTGTCTTTCTATCGCAGCCATCACCTTCTTATTTCCAGGAAACTCAACACCACGCTTCTTCTCTTCACGGACCTCAGCGCAAGGTTTCTTGATCAGATATTTTGTTTCCTCTATTGCGGCACACAAAAAGCCTTCTTTGGCCATCATGGCCATGTTCAAGGCCAAGCGCATGTCGGACTGTTCCATCTGTACCCGACCTCCTTGCCTTGCCATAGTAGCAGACATGTTGAAAACCTACAAGAAATTAGTTGCTGCTTCTAACAATGAGATTTGGCTATTACCTCTACCATATACACTTCTGTAGCCTTCTCTAAGGTGATTAATGCCTTTTTCGTCCACACACGGAAATGCTTATTGGGAAATTCATCCGCAAAAATCGTGGAGCTGACAACATAATAATGTTCAATTTCGCAGACTGTGTGGACAAATGCCATTATCGACCTTGGAGGTTTCCCATTACGGGCCGCGATAAATTAGTCACAAAGCTCTCTACTGACGCCTACTGTATGTTATACTGTTAATTGTCAGCTGTTGACCTCGATATGGATATCCTCATATCCAACTGCCTACTGCTTCTTATTCTTGCTACTTTCAGTCTTATGGACGATTTTGGAATGTGGAACCTGGGTCAAATGTTCAGTGGCTGCATCGGTAGCATCATGGTGAACTATCTGGTCTGTACACGGTTGCTATGTACCAAGGATTCCCGTATTTCATGTACCATCCACCAATCGGCCGGCATTCGATCCGCTCTGACCTGGCAGAGGTGGTTGTGTATTCCTGATGTGCTGGTGTGGAATAGGAGAGGAAGATGAAAACAACAAGAAGTGGGAAACCCTGAGGACTATATAGTTAGCGATATGTCAGAATGGAATAAGTAGCAGCCAACATGTTCGATTTACTCAAGAGGAATCCTCCTGAGTGTGGCTGCAAGTTGCAGGGGTCTTCCACCGCCTCGCAATTTGCAATCAGTCAGTCAGATGTTGTTGGTTTGTCAACAGGAATAAATTGCAGTGTAAGATAGCCGGAATTGCATGATTGTCAGACATTAATAGAATATTGTTCGAGGGAAAGAACGTCTGCTGTTGTTTGTCTCAAATAATCCTCAGGATATTACATGAAACTGACACTAATAATCAAGTCATGTTGTACAGTTAGTTTAACTATTCCTGATTTATTGACATTCAAAAGAGAGATTTTGCTTTGTTCAAGATGAGTAAACGTACCAACCTTGACAGAAAAGATGCAACTTGCCTCCATATTGTCCATAACTTGCAACATCCAACATCTCACCCAACAACAAAGTCAATGCAAACTGCAATGGTCAAGGTTCTGAAAAGGAACTTTTCACCAATTCCAGTGGGCAGATACGGCAAATTAACAGAGTGGTCCAACCAACGACGTCATCAAGCGAAAAAATGCAAGCGCAGCTTGGAAGTAGCAATAGTCTGAACCCTTGGGGCATTGCACAGCTTGCGATCCAAAAAGAAGCTTGCGGCCAACAAACAACGAGAAACGCACTTCTTAAGCAATGAAGAGAAAGAGAAATGGAATCAGGATTATATTGAGAGAGAGACCGCTGGGGCAAGAAAGCGAGGTGAAGATGCAGAGGTAGCGATTAGGCAGGAGCAGGAAGATACAGAGGCAGCTCAAAACACGGGATTGACAACCAGAGAGCCCGAAAAAACTTCCCAGGAAATGATGGTTACTATGGGAGACAATTTGAGTGACATCACAAATTCCAATGATGGGGAGGATACGGAAGATGAGGATGATGACGACACAGCGCAGGGCCAGCTCAGCGAAGATAAAGAACCTGGCAGGGTGATGGGCACAATCAGCAAAACGGTGCAGCTGCAGATGGAGAGATTTCGGCAGATGGTGATGAACCTTGCCGAATTGACACAACTGGGAATGGAGCACGCAGCCAATTACCTCTGTAAAAGAGACAAGTACGGCACATTCTAATGAAGGGTTCCGGTAGTCTTTCCACTGCAAATGGAGGATGATGCAGCAGCACCTGCACCGACAACATGTGGAGAGCTGATGGAGTGTCTTGACATTGTCCCCGGAATATTGCAAATGCCACAAGAGACTTCTCGACCAGAAAGTAGACATATGAGGCGAGATTCTGGGAACCTGCAGTCCAACACGAGTATAGGCAGTCTTGCGCCCGCCAAGGAGCAGGATTCATCATTCATTCATAATGCGAAGCATGTTGAACTGGTAACCTTCTATTCCTCCATATAGCTTCCCTAGCTAAGCACTAAATGAATCTCGGATTCAGATGAAGACATGGTGACGGCTCCTGTGTCAGCGGAGGAATAAACCGGCAAATTTGTATTTTTGACGTCATATCTCGGTGAAAAGCAATTTGAGTACCAATATTGCTATGTGTCAGCTGTTTCTTGATTTCAGTGACCACATTGTGAGACATGATAATTTGTCTATGCATGTGCAAGGATCGAACGCACTATTCAAAAGGTCAACAATCTAAATCAGAATGTTAGACGGCTAACACCTGCGATTTCTGTTTGCCAATTACTGTTAAATGGGAAAGCAAACGGTATATTAGTGACGAAATAGACAAACAAAATGTAAGTGATTGATGTCATACAAGTTATAGAAAGTGCAGTCAGTGCTCAATACAAATCTGTCCGAATGACGACCGTCATGCTGCATTCTTGCATGTATCCAATGGCATAACTCTCCGCACAGACTTGTTGCACATGCCAGAGATATTTGACATTGCTTCTGGTACGTGAGGGAAATCGAGGAGAAGGAGCAGGATGAGGAAATGTCAGGAAGTCAAGCTATATTTGCCAAATACTGGTGAAATGATCTACATGCCATAAAATGCAGGCTGAAAGTGCAGGAATGTAATAGGGCCACGTCATCTCTCTCTCAGATACCGTGGATAGAGGCTGATTAGATATTGAGAGCTACCAAAGCTCCTGGATGCACACCATAATACTTACAAACACAATTCTTGATGTCAAAAATGGGTATATGATTTGTTGCGTACAATTATTGAGTGTAGAAAGACTGTTTTGATGTGATTAATGTGAACGTCAACAGCGCCTCAATGAGTTGTGGACTTCGATTATCCAATATCCTATGGGCTGGGCTGCGACAATAACTCATAATCGAACTATCAGCCAACAATCTTCACCAAAATGGTTCCAATAACAATGTAACTATGTCCTAAAAAGGACCATCATCGGAGCGTCGACCACTTATGGCCTTGTATCTTGGAAAATCCAAGGGCTGTGTGGCAACTTTAACCAATAATCGAACTATCAGCCACATTGCTAGGCAAATATGGTTTCTGACAACATCGCTGCTATGTCCTAAATCTGAGCAGCAAAGGAGTATCAATGATTTTAGGCTGTGCATCTTGGACAATCAAGAGGCTGTACCATGACATTAATCCATAATCGAAGTATGGGCTGCATTTGTAGGCAAACATGATTTTGATGACATTGTAACTATGCCCTAAAAATCAGTGTCACCAGAGCGTCAATGATTTTATGCCTTCCATCTTCGAAAATAATGGGTCAGTGTGACAACTTCTATCCATAATCGTACAATTGGCAGCCTCTCTGGGTAAAAATACTTCCAACCTCATGTTTACTATGTCCTAGAATGAGCATAAACACAGCATCAACGGAGCATCAACGATTGTTGATCTTGCATCTTGGATACTCTAAGGGCAATGGAACGCAGCTAACCCACCATCCTCCAATCAGCAGGCTTTATCTGCCAAAATGCTACGGACGATATTTTGTCCGCCTCCTACAATTGAGCCCCCATGGAGTGTCAACCATTTCAGTTGGAGCTCAGTAAGCTACACAGAAATGAATTGCATTACGCTGTTTATGAATGGAGTTTTACACAGTCAGTTATCTCAATGTGTCCTTGTATACAACTTCATAAATATGTATGCAACGTCTCACAGATCTGATGATTTTGCTTGTAGCTGTAGAGTCAATATTTAAGACCCTACATTCGGGTTTACTATGACGTTACTTTCGGTTCTCCTTCGAGTCGGATTACCTACATATCTAAATCTTACTGGCACGTCGGATTCAAAATCTTTCAATACCTGATTGCTAGAGGTTATGATTTCTTCCAAAAATGAATTTATCTTGATTCATGATTTGAGCATCCTTACTTTACAAATAATCTTCGATACTTGGTGGGCTACAATCAATCCAGGCTCGAAACATCCTATTGCTTGGAATGACTCTAGATGTGTGTCTTCATCGCAATTTTATTTGCACTGCGGAATTGAGGAGACTGGCAGCCCTGGAATCGGATGTATCATTTGTCATCAAGTTCCTCACCTTCCATCAGAATATAGGACCAGCTCAATGGGGACACACTTGCTGGCAAAAGCTCACATTGCAAAGTTAAACCTGTTCACAGAGTCAGAAGTTTCTGAATTGACTAGTTCAACGGTCGATGACACAGCTTTGGCCATTGTGAAGAGGCAACAAAGTTGAGGAATCATAATAGTATGTTTGCAGAGGTCATTCCTTTTTCACATCCCGTTTAATCCATATTGATCGAAATGACAGACAAAATGTTTCAAACTGGCCGCTAAGGACTTTGAAACTTCCGAATTTCAGCAAGACACATGGAATCGCAACCTCATGTTGGGATATGTTTCGACTCATATTCCGTGGAATGCTATACCAAATCTGGTGGTACGACAGTCATATAAAGCATTTCGCAGGGAACTTGTACCGCTGTGGGCCATGACTCTTAGCAACATTTGCCGGAGGGACTATGCACCGACCGTGGATGTACTTAAGAAGCAATTGCCCTCATGAAATAAAGTCACTTTAGCTTTGGATGGATGGACATCAAGTAAGGAACTCAGCATAAAGTTGGTCGCTGCTTATGATATCGATCGAAATTGGGCATTTAGTGAATTACAACTTGCTATCAATGATGTTGATCGCCTGTTCATTTCCCATTTCGAAAGGTAATTACGAATGATAGGTCAAGGGCCAACATACTGGAGAAAGGCTAGCCGCGCATTTGGAGGACGTTCATGATCATTTTGAGCTTACCAACTGCCGTTTGCTTGGAATTACCACATATAATGCTTCTTCAAATTACTCGATGCCGCGCAAGTGGTGATTGACACTTGCGGACTGCGGAATCGAGCGGCCTGCATTGAGGAATCACATACCATGCATGGCGCACGTCATACAGATGGCTATAGGTGCATGCATGCGCAGTCTCGGTGTTAAAGGCCACACCCAGTCTTGGAAAGCCCCTGAGCGCGATCAGCAATTTGGAGAGAATGAAAGCATAGATAATGGGAAGAGTGAAAGACTTCGAAAAGAGGGCAATGCTACAATCAATAAGGTGTTGGCCATGTGACCAGGTTTAGTAAAGATAATTGAGAAAGTACGTACTTCAAGATATTTTGAAAATCCTTAAACTGACCTCTATAAAGCAGAGAATGCTTACAGTATTGGTTGAGCTAACACCTGGTTGTCGAAATGAGTTCTTTGCCTGTCACAAAGCCAAAGACTGCATCACAGTACTACCGATTATGGAGGTGAAGACATATTGGAACTCAACACTGCAGTTGCTTGAGGGAGCCTACTGATTATGAGAATTCACCCGGGAGTGGCTCCATAATCCAAAACACAGTGATTACCAGCCACTCCTCACAACACAGGACGCATGGACCATTCCCAATTATGTCATGGAAGTATTCAGGCCATTCCGATATTGGATCCTGTGGATGTCCAAGAGGCATACAGTCACATTGCATCACGTTATCACAGTATACAACGACATATTCGATCACATGGATGGGGTTCTGCGAGCTTTGGCTAAGAAGAAGACTCAGTGGAAGGAAGACTTGTTCTTCGCCTTGAACTTAGCTCGACAGAAGCTGTCCAAGCATTATGCTGAAGTGACTCCAACGATGAGTATGCTTCCCATTTGAGCACATATCCTTGATCTTTTCCGGAAGATGCAATTGTCTAGGAAGTGTGACAAGGGAATGGATATTAATCTTGAGGACGAGACATCCTATACTACCCAATACCAAGAGGCGTTTCTGAAGTATGTGGTGAATGAATACTGTGCCAAACATCAACATGTGCCGGTCAATATACCCAAAAGCATTCTGAGCAGCAATCTCATCCCCTCCGCAATGGCTTCAGCATCTGGTCAATTATCCTTTAATCCATATATTGTGATCAGCGCTGATGAAGAATACTTACTGTGTAACAATGCGGCTGAAATGACACCCAGATGATGCGATCATGCAGCATGCGTATTGGCAGCCGCCAGGCTCTATTCGGATTCACTGCCTGAAGCTCCAAAGAACTGGGGGCAAATTAATCTAAATCTCAATGATTTCCACTCCGACCCAATGGAGATGAGCTGTACATTTTTAATACTGGACATAACTGACTGGTGGCGTCAACAGGAGAAGACACACTCAAAGTAGGTTGATCTCTCCAATGTGAAGCACAACATATTCTCCATCATACCAGATGGTGTCAGAGTGGATGCCAATTTTGCAGTTGGGCAAGATTTCATCGGCTGGAGGCAGTCAAAAACCACAGGCAAGACCCTTCGCAAAAAAGTCTTTGTAAGGTAGTTTGCTTCCGCCACTTACAGGATTTTGGCAAGTGTTGACCCCGAATTGGATACCACTAACACAGAAAAACGACTCGGAAATGCAGAAAGAGGCGGAGGAAAGGACATTGCACAGACTGCCCAAGGTTCACGACTTTTTGGAGATGTGGCAGTGCAACTAAAACCTACCAGCTACCCAGATGGAACCTCGCGTTCAGAACAAGGAGATGACCGCTGTTGGATACATTTCGGACATCGAAGAGATCGTCAACGCATCCTGGTCACTCTTTCAACAACATGGTGTGGCTGCATTTAAACTGTCAGAAAGATGTCCGTTACCACCAGCATGGTCTGCAAAGAACCTCCCTGGGGGACGAACTCTAATATTAAATTTCCGCCGAATCCGAACAATCAACCGTCATCCAGTCGAAAGTAATGAGAATTGTACACCTGAAAGCACTTCCGAAACTGCAGATTGGCTTAACTGGAATGTGGACTTGGATAATCCAAATGACAGCGAAGATGATTGCACGGCAGATACTGAATCTCATATAGAGCAAGACAATGGCATCGAGGATGCGGAATGCCCAGACCAGCAGGTTGTAAGTGCCACGCCAAATGTTCTAGGATTGATTCGGCCTACACAGAAGTGAAAAAGTCAGGCTAAAAAGGTGTTTGTGACTGTCAATGCAATCGAAATGAGGAGAATTAAGGGAGTGAAGAAAAAGTAGGACAGAATGCCTCAATCTGTCATCCGCTTCTTTACTTATCGTGACCGAGAGTTTAAGTTAGAGATATATAATGAGCGAATGGTGAGCAGTAGCGTGCGATAATCAGTTGATAAACAGATAAATAGCAGGCACAAAGAAGCTTTTGGCAACATACATAGAGTTTAGTTGTGTGAGAGTGAACTGTGCAAAAATGTTACTGCGCTCTGCTTTCTCACAGGGCAATGTCTCAATCAGTCAGAAAGACTACCAATAATGTCAAATCATGATGAAAAGTATTATCGATGGCAGCAGATGTTGAATGGACAATCCATTAAACTGAGCGTCAATAGAGCGTTAATGATTTGTGGTTTTCTAAGTACAGTAATTGAACAGTGATTTGGTTGCTGTTTTGCATAACCAATACATTGGCAGCGTGTATAGGCAAAGGTGACAGCAACACGGTCACCGCCCGATTCAAAAAATGAGCGTTCATGGAGAGTGAACAATTTTTAGCTTTGCATCTTGGGTAATTGATGTTCCAATTGGTTGCAGATATCTATTTATGAGATATTGGTAGCCATTACGCACAAACAACAACAGCGACATGCTCCCTGCCGCATCCTGAAAATGAGCATCGACGGAGCGTGAATGATTTTTAGCTTCGAATTTTGGGTATTTTATATTCCGATTGGTTGCCGACATCCATTGATTAGATAATGGCAGTCTTTACTGGCAAAAACAACTGCGACACTACCTGCCATATCATGAAAATGAGTGTCAATGGAGCATCAATGATTTTTAGCTTCATATCTTGGGTAATTTATGTTCTGGTTGGTTGCCGAAATCCATTTATCAGATATTGTCAGCCTTTACTGGCAAAAACAACAGCGACATGTTCTCTGCCGCATCCTGAAAATGAGCCTCAATGGAGGATCAACATTGTTAGTTCTTGCATATCTGGTAATCAAGGCATTGCACGGATCTTGGTGTTCATTACGGAATTATTAACCGCCCTCATTGGCAAAAAAACAATGTATCAACGGTTAAACACTGATTCCAAATTAATCTATATTGCAAGCTGCAAAGCATACAAAAATTTATTATTGGTTGTTGATAACGCGATTTTGATAAGATACTATTAACAAACTGCAAAAACAAGAGAATTAAATGAATCTATTGATGGACCTGCTGGGCGATCCTCTGACAACCTGCCCAACTCAGACAGGTTGGGAGTGTACCAACGAACCGTACCCGAGTTGACAGTTCCGGTGTATTGACAACCCAGACCGCCAATGTGGTAATGGTTTGGTTTAAACCTGGACCCGGACCCGAAGTGACAGTCCCGAACCGTTGCTAACACTAGGCTCTCCTACAATTCGTTACAAGATATGTAAAATATATTTTACCAGAGACATCTTTTATCCGGCTCTCCCACTTTCTGGCATGCTAAATTTCAAGGAAAAATGGCCCCAGCCAGCAGGTCTCTGTATCTCCCACAGGTGACAGAATCTAGTGTAATTTCTAGTCCTGATGTCCAATTGACGTAATATAGTCTGTGTTCATGGGCAAGTCCATACAATATTATAGTACTACACAGGGAATAAGCTATCAATTACAGGTCCAAAAACGGTTTCTCTACAGAATACATGTTGTCAAAGGGTATTTTTGGTGCAGTTGATATTGCTAAGTAACTGAACTACATGCGTTCAGTTGTCAGTACTATTACCTTTACAGTCACCATTATCCTCAACATTACATTTGCCATTACCATTACCATTATCATCATTATCACCATTTGTATTATTATTTGCATCGCCATGAATAGTGTTAGCAACAGGTCGGGGTAACCCACCAGCAGTCCGGGTTTGGACAGGAAAAACAGGTCGGTTCGGTTCCCGACCTGTCCAAAACCCCGACCCACTAACTCTTGGTGGGCCAATCCCCAGCCTGTACCTGTGAAGCTGCAGATTTCGCCGGGTTTGGTTACACCCGTTGGTTCCAATCTCCGGTTCCCCGTTCCGGGTTTCGTATGTATAATTGCATTCAGATATTCTACTGTTGATCGCAATATATTGACATTCGTACTTCACAGTTCGTTTTGGATGGATTGGCCGCCTTAATGATCAAAACGAATAGACACACACCACCTACAACATCCTGAAAATGAGGGTCAATGGAGCGTCAATGATTGTTAGTTATGTATTTTGGGTAATCTGCGGGTGCGACAGGTCAAGTACAGTCATAAACCAAGTAGTGGCTGCCTTGATCGCGAAAAACGCAAGCAAAATGCTCCCTACCCTATCTTGAAAATGAGCGTCAACAGAGCATCAACGATTCTGGTTATTGCATCGTTGGTAATATGAGTGGCTCTTGATCACAAGCATCCATAAATAAGAATATGCCAGCCTTTATGGTCTGACATGTACAGAATATTCCCGGCACATTCTCCAGGACAGTAACAACTCATTTCATTTCCAGAGGTACCACTCAGTATTCATGAGCCTTTTAGTGTACCACAACAGTCAAAACCATGTATATAGACAATAATGGCCACATCGCACTGTAATTAACCATAATGGAAGGCCAACAATCATTGACACTGCATTGACACTTATTTTCATCATGGGGCAGGGAGCATTTCACTTTTTCTTTTGCCTATAAAGGCTCTCAATACTTCGTTTATGACTATGTGCAACGTATCGCCCCGCAGATTACCCAAGATACATGACTAAGAATTGTTGACGCTCCGTTGACATTCATTTTCATGATGGGGCAGAGAGCGTTTTAATTTCTCTTTTTCCTATACAGGCAGCCAATACTTTGTTGATGACTATTTGCAACCTATTGCCCCCCCAGAATACCCAAGATACATGACCAAGAATCATTGACGCTCCATTGACGCTCATTTTCATGATGGGGCAGGAAGCGTTTCACTGTCTCTTTTGCCTATAATGGCAGCCAATACTTCGTTTATGACTATTTGCAACCTATCGCCCACAAGGTTACCCAAGATACATAACCAAGAATTGTTGACGCTCCATTGACGCTTATTTTGCCATGGGTGTATCCACAATATGGAATCATTTGATTTGGCATAGTCTATCATTCACATTGATTTGGCAGCCTTTCTAGCGTTTTTATTGACTTTCTTCTTGATCACTACATTGTTCTTGAATAATACATATAAATATATCCTTTAAAATATACTTTACAGTATCTGCAAATTCAGGATGATAATGATCTCCAAAATGCCGTGCCATTTGATCAATGCTAGTCATCACTACCAGGTTCCCTCAATAGGCTGCTCTGGTCTACAAAATGAATGTTAGCTGCATTACCACACAGCAGATAGTGTACTAACCATTGGATGTTCCTTCATCAGGCAGCACATCTGCATCAAAATCTGTATTGTGCTCGCTATCCTGGGCAGCTGTATTGAGGGTAAGAGATTCAGCACAGGGAAGAGATGTATGTGAATACGCATATCCAGCCGGCTAATTGATGATTTCCAGGCTTTGAGATCTGGAAGTGTTACCGGTTGAGGCGGGTGGTGTTCCGGGCAGAGGTGGAGTCGGCTCTGGAACCAGCACTGGAGTGTCCTGTGTGCGTCAGGTGGGCAGAGGTGCACCTGTTCGTGTGTGTCTCCAGAGTGTGTGCAGATTTTTTGTGGTGCCATGTAGTCAAGGGAAGTATCCGGGCATGTGGTTTTGACGAAGCACAGCCGGGTGTCTTTCTATCGCACCTTCACCTTCTCATACCCAAGAAACTCAACACGCCACTTGTTCTCTTCTCGGACCTTGGCGCGAGGTTTCTTGATCAGATATTGCGTTTCCTCTATTGCGAAGTGTGAAAACCTTCCTTTGGCCATATTGGCCATGTCCAAGGCCAGGCGGATGTCGGACTATTCCAGCTGTACATGACCTCCTTGCCTTGCCATCGTTGCAGACATGTTGAATACGTACAAGAAATTAGTTGCTGCTTGAAACAATGAGATGCGGCTATTACCTCTACCATATATGCTTCTGTAGCCTCCTCCAAGGTGATTAAAGCTTGTTTGGTCCACTCTCATGGATGCTTATCAGGAAATTGGTCCGTGAAAATCCCAGAGCTTACGACATTATGATGTTCTATTTGGCGGATGGTGCGGACAAAGGTCTTGGTCGACTGTGCAGGTTTCCCGTTACGGACAGCGATGAATTGGTCACATAGCTCATGGCGTACACCTGCTGTATGTTGTACGGTTTAATGATACCCATTGGCCACCATACGGATATACTGATATCCTACTGCATGCGACTTCTCATTCGTGCTGCATCCAGTCTTACGGAAAATTTTGAAATGTGCATCCTGGGTCATATTATTGGTGACTGCATTGGCAGTTTGTTTGTTTGTAATCATTTTGCATTCACCCGAAAGGGGTTCCCAGCTAAGTTACCATCAGCTGGCCGACCACTGGTGGTCATGGCATTTAATCAACATTTTCATACCCCTGTCCATCGGAAACTTCCTCTCCATCCGTCGGCTAAGTTATGGCCACTAGCTCACGCAACACCACCTTCTGACTCAGGCAAAGTCGTCTCCTCCCACTTCCCGCTACCCAATGGAGGGCACTAAGGCCACTAGCCCACCAAGCCCACCCCCATTACTTAATCGTCGTATGCTCAACCTGTGGTGAGTTTGACACAGGGAACTTGGTTAGTGCGACATCAACCTGCATTTCCAGGAAGTCCACTTTCGATTGGCTGCATCGGTGCTGTGCGACATCAACTTGTTCGGTACAAGGAGTCTGCTCGGGTGGGGCGAATGGCGGGATTCGAACCCATAAAGCACAGCATAGTGTTGGCAAGACCATACCACTACACTAGGGGGCCACTCGCCACTGCATTGGCAGTGTGCCGGTGGACCAACTGGTGTGTGTGTTCTTGCTGTGTGCCGATAAGTGACCTATTTGACGAAGCACCTGCCAATGAGCTGGATTTGGATCCGCTCGGACCTGGCTGAGATGGCTGGGTAGCCATTATTTGCATGTTTGGAATAGGGGAGGAAGATAATAACGAAAAGAAGTGGAAAGTCCTGAGGATTATATAGTTAGCTTCATGTCAGAATGGAATAATTAGCTGCCAACAGGATTATTAGACTCAAGAGGAATCCTGCTGTGTATAGCTGCAATATGCAGGGGTTTCACACCGCCCTGAGATGTGGTATATATCCATCCATTGTTGTGTGTTTGTTATCCGCGATAAATTGCGCTGTACTACATCTGAAATCACATGATTGTCAGCTATGAATAGGACATTTTCGAGGGAAAGGATGTCTGCTGATGTTTGTCTCAAAGAATCCCTGTGATAATACATCAAACTGACGCTAACAATCAATTCATGTTGTACGCGTAGCCAAACAATTCCTGATTTATTGACAGTCAAAAGGGAGGTTTTACTTTGTTCGAGATAATTAAACGTACAAACCTTGACATAAAAGATGCAGCTTGCCTCCATATTGTCCATATCTTGCAACGTCCAACATCTAGCACAACAACAAAGTCAACGCAAACTACAATGGTCAATGCTCCGAAAACGAACTTTTCGACACGTCCGGTGGGCAGATATGGCAAATCGACAAAGCGGTCTACCCAACAACGTCATCAAGTGAATGAAGGGAAGAGCGGCCGGGAGGCAGAAAGAGTCCGAGCCCATTTGGAATTGCGCAGTTTGAGATCCAAAAAGAAACTTGCGGCGGAGAAACGACCAGAAATACACTTCTTAAGCAATGAAGAGGAAAAGAAATGGATTGAGGATTATGTTGAGAGACAAACCGCTGGGGCAACAAAGCGAGTTGAAGATGCAGAAGCAGCGGTTCAGCAAGAGCAGGAAGATATGAAGCATGCTGAAATCGTGGGATTTACGAGTAGAGAGCACAAAAATACTTTTAACGGGATGATGGTTGCTATTGGAGACAGTGTGAGTGGTCTTGCAACTTCCGACGATGGGGAGGATAGGGATGATCAGGATGATGATGAGTCAGCGCAGGGCACGCTGAGCGAAGATGATGAACCCAGCTGGGTGATGCGCACATTTACCAAAACGCTACAGCAGCGTATGGAGAGGTTTCAGCAGAAGCTGATGAACCTTAATGAATTGACATAACCGGGATGGGAGGATGCAGCCGACTACTTCTGTGAAAGAGATAAGAAGTACGTGACATCTGAATTGAGGAATCCGGCCGGTGTTCAACTGCAAAGGGATGATGACGCTGCGGCACCTGCACCGGGAACATTTGGAGAGCTTATTGAGTCTCGTGATATTGTCCCTGGAATATCGCAAACGCCGTAAGGGACATCTCGACCAGGAAGTAGTCATATGAGGCTATGTTTGGTGAAGATGCAGTGGAATACGAGCATATTCGGGCTTGAGTCCGCCGCAGTGCGCGATATGTCACCTTTGGTGAAAGCCAAGCCGGATGAACTAGTAAGCTTTTACCTCTGCATATTGCCTCCTGCTAATCACCATGTAGATTTCAGATTCAGAAGAAAACATGGTGACGGCTCCTGCATCAGCAGTGGAATAGATACGCAAACTGTAATTTTTGACGTTCTATTTTGGTGAAAAGCAATTTGTTTACCAATTTTGCCACCTGTCAGCTTTTTCTTGATTTCAGTGACCAAATTGTGAGACATGATAATTCGTCTGTACATGTGCAAGGGTTGAACGCACCATGTGAAAGTTTTGGAATCCTAAGCAGGCGGAAAAATGGCCAACACAATTGATTTCTATCTGGAAGTGTCTGTTAAGCGACAAAGGAAAAGCTATATTAGTGACGAAATATACTAACAATATTTCAGTGAGTGATGTCATACCGGTCATAGAAAGAGCGGTCAGTGCTCATGACGAATCTGTCTGAATGACGACCATCATGTCCCAATCATTCATATATCCAAATGCATATCTCTCTGCACAGACCTCGTGTGCATGGTTGAGATATTTGAATTTGCTCATGGTACATCATGGAAATTGAGGAGAAGATTCTGGACCTCGAAAGGTGAGGAAGTCGAGCTATATTTACCGAAAACTAGTGAAATGATCTACATGTCAAAAGTTGCCGGCCGAACGCATGGGAATGTGATAGGGTCACATCAACTCTCACTCAGATATCGTGGATAGCAGTCTATCAGAATTTGAGATATAACAAAACTCCTGGATGCAAATGATAATACATACAAACACAATATTTGATGTTAATAATGTGTAAATGATTGGTTGCATGCAATTAGTGTGTGTACAAAGGGTGTTTCGATGTGATTAATGTAAGTGTCAACAGAGTGTCAACGATTTTTAATGTTCCACATTCACCAATCAATGGGCTGCATTGTCACATCTTTCCAAATTGAATGTCTTGGTTGGCATGATAGCGAAAAAGGTAAATGACAAACTCGTTGCAACATCCTAAAAATGAGCTCCAATGGAACGTCAACAGAGCATCAACAATTTTTGACATTGCATCATGGAAAATCCAGATGACTGCGCAGTGAAATTAACTCAGAATCGAACTATTGGCCACCTTTCTTGGCAAACATGATTACGGCACCATTGCAATTATGTTCTAAAAATGACTGTAAATCGAGTGTAAACGACATTTCGCCATACATCATGGAAAATCCAATGCCTGAGCGGCAATTTCAAGCCATCATCATACTATCGGCCGTCTTTCAAGGAGACAATCGTTACAACAACATCGCTACTATGTCCTAAAAAAGAGCGTCAGCACAGCAGCAATGATTTTTGGCCTTGCATCCTGCAAAATGCAAGGGCTGTATGGCGACATTAAGCCATAATGGAACTATCAGCCGCCTTTCTATGCGAAAATAGTTGTGACAACATCGCTACTATGTCCTAATAATCAGCATCAACAGAGCATCAACAGAGCGTTAACGACTTCTGGCCTTGCAACCTGGAGAATGTAAACGCTGTGAGGCAAGATTGAGCCATAATTGAACAATTGGCCGCGTTTCTAGGCTGAAATGCTTTTGACGACATTGTCACTATGCTCCAAAAATGAGTGTCAATGGAGCATCAACAATTTCAGGCCTTGCATCTTGGAAAATCAAAGTGCAGTGTGGCTGTAGGGATCCATAATCGAACTATCTGCAGCCTTACTCAGCAAAAATACTTCCGAAAAGATTGTAACTATGTCCCAAATGCACGTCAATAGAGCGTCAACAGAGCGTCAACAGAGAGTAAACAGAGCATGAACAATTTTTGATCCTGCATCTTGGATAATCTAACATCAACAGAACCCAGATAACCCACAATGAACCTATCGACAGTCTTCATTGACAAAAATGCTAGTGACGATAACATATCCGCCTCCTACAATTGAGCTCCCATGTTGCGTCAACAATTCTGGTGGAAGCTCAGAACGCTACACAGTGATGAACTGCAATGTGCTTTTCATAAATCCAGTTTTCGACGGTCAGTCTTTGCAATCTGTCCTTGTTTACAACTTTACAAATATGGATGCAATGTTTTACAGATCTGATTTTTCTACTTGGAGCTACTGAGTCAATATTTAAGAACCCGCAGTCTGCAAGACTGTAAGGTTACTTTTGGTAGTGTTTTAATTCGGATTACGAAGCTTTCTAATTCTTACCGCCATATCAGATTCGAAATCTTTCAACACCTCTCTGCTCGAGGTGATGATCTCTTCCAAAAACGATTGTGTCTTTCTTCGTGATTTGGGCAACCATACTTTACAAATCACCTCCGATACTTTGTAGGCTTCAATGAATGCAGCCTCGAAGCGGCCAATTGCCTGGAATCAGTTCAGACATGTGCCTTAGTGGCGATTATATTTACACTGCGGAATTGAGGAGAATGACAGCTCTGGCATCATATGTATGGTTTGTCATCAAGTTCTTTGCCATCCATCAGAACATGGGACCAGCTCAATGGGGTAACACTTGCTGGTAAAAGCTCACATCGCAAAGTTAAATGAATTTGCAGAGTCAGCTGTCACTGAATTGACTAGTTCAACGGTCGATGAAAGCGTTTTGGCCATGCTGAAGAGGCAAGGAAGTCGAGGAATCACAATAGTAAGTTCGCAGAGTCAAATCATATTTGACATTCAGGTTATTCCATATTGAACACAATGACAGTCAAAACGTTCCAAACTGGCAGATAAGGACTTTGAAAGTTCCGAATTTCACCAACACATGTGGAATCACTCCCTCATGTCGGGATTTGTTTCAGCTCATATTCCATGGAACACTATGTCAAGTCTGGAGCTACGACGGTCATATAAGGCATTACACGATAACCTAGTGCAGCCGTCTGCTATGACCATTACCAACATGTGCCGCAGAGAACATGCACTGACCGTGGATGCAATTACCAAGCAGTTGCTGTCAAGAAATAAAGTCGGTCTAGCTTTGGACGGATGGACATCAACAAACAAACTAGCCATAACATCTGTCATTGCTCCCTATATGGATCGCAATTGGGTATTGCATGAAGTTCAACTTGCTTGTGATGAGGTTGAGCACATATACTTTTCCCCTTTTGAAAGCTAATTAAGGATGATACGTCAAGGGCCAACATACTGGAGCAGGGCTAGCCGTACATTTGCAGGATGAGCTTGATCGTTTTGAGCTTACTGATGGCCGTTCGCTTGCAATTATGACTGATAATACTTCCTCAAATTACTCGATGACACGCGAGCTGCAATCAACATGTGAGGCCTCTGGAATCGAGTTGCCTGCATTGCGGAACCATATACCTTGCATGGCGCACGTTATACAGCTGGCTTTAGGTGCATTCATGAGCAGTCACAGTGTAAAAGGCCGCACCAAGTCTTGGGAAGCCCATGAGCGCGATTCGCCATTGAGAGAGAATGAATCAATAGACACGGAGAAGAGTCAAAGACTTCAAAATGAGGGCAATGCTAGAATCAACAGGGTGTCAGCCATGAGACCACATTTAGCAAAGATAATTGAGAAAGTACGCATTTCATGATATTTTGATTGTCTGGAAACTAACCTTCATATATCAGAAAATGCTTGCGGTATTGATAACGCTGACACTTGGTCGCCGAAAGGAGATTCTTGACTCTTGAAATGCCAAAGTCTGCATTGCAGTACTTCCGATTGGGGATATGCAGACATGTTGGGACTCAGCAATGGAGTTGATCGAGCGCACCTACCGATTGCGGGAATTTACCCATGAGTGGCTCCAATATCCAAAATACAGAGATTAGCAGCCACTATTCACAACTAAAGATGAATGGAGCATTGTGAAGTATGTCATGGAAGTATTGAGGCTGTTTCAATATTGGACCCTGTGGATGTGAAAGAGACATACAGTCACGTTGCATCATGTTATCACAGTGTACAATAACATGTTTGATTATATGGATGGCATGATGCAAGCTTTGGCCAGGAAGAAGACTCAATGGAAGGAAGACTTGTTGTTCGCTGTGAAGCTAGCTTAACTGAAGCTGTCCACATACTATGCTGAAGTGACACCAACGACAGGCATGCTTCATATTTCGGCACATATCCTCGATCCTTTCCGGAAGTTGCGATCGTTTCCAAAGTAGGACAAGGGAATGGAAAAACCACCTGAGGATGAGACATTCCATACTACCAAATACCAGGTGGTCTTTCTGAAGTACGTGGAGAATGAATAGTGTGACAAAGATCGACGTGTGCCGGCCGATAAACCCGAAAGCTTACCGAGCAGCAATCTCGTCCCCTCTGCAAAGGCTTCTGGATCCTGTCTATCATTCTTTGATCCATATGAGATGTCCAGCAATGATGAAGAATACTTAATGTCTACCAAAATGGCCAAGACGACACCCGGACGAAGCAATCACGCAGCACGCTTAGTGACTCCCGGCAGCCTCCATTTGAGTTCACAGCCCGAAGTACCAAAGAACTGGGGGCGAATTAATCCAAATCTCAATGATTACCACTCCGACCCAATGTAGATTAGCAGTACATTGTTGATACCAGACATAACCGACTGGTGGCGCCAGCAAGATGTAACACACTCAAAGTACGCCGATCTCTCCAATGTGGCACGTGACATATTCTCTATTATACCACATGGTGTCGGAGTGGAGGCCAGTTCATCCCTTGGACGAGATATGATTAGCTGGAGGCAGTCAAAAACCGCAGGCGAGACCCATCGTGACAACATCGTTGTAAGGCAGCATGCTCGCTCCAATAATGGGATTTTGGCGGCCGATAACCCAGTATCGAATACAACGAACACAGAAAACAACTCGGAAATAAAGAAAGAGGTGGAGGAAAGGCAATTGCACAGAGTGGCCAAGGTCCACAACTTTTGGGAGATGTGGCAGGGCAGCCAGAACCTACGTGCTACACAGAATGAATCTCGCGCTCAAAACAAGCTGATGACAGCTGTTGGATACAATTTGGACACACAAGAGATCGCCAAAGCCTCCTTGTCACTCTTTCAACATGATGGTGTGACTGCATTTGAATTGTCAGAAAGATCACATTTGCCTCCAGGTTTGTCCACAAAGGACCTCGCTGGAGAATGAACTCAAATTTTGAAAGTCCGCTGCATCCGGATAATCAACTGTCATTCAATTGAAAGTGACGACAATAGTGCACCGGAAAGCATTTCGGACCCCGAGAATTGGCTGAACTGTAATGGTGACTTGGATAATCTAAATGACAGCGAAGACAATTGTGCGGCAGACGATGAATCCGATATAGAGCGGAACAACGGCATCAAGGAACTGGAATGCATAGAGCAGTACGATGTGAGTGCCACGCCAAATGTTCCAGGATTGGTTCAGCCAATACCGAAGTCAAAGAGACTAGCTGAAAAGGTGTTGGTAACGGTCAATGCAATAGAAACGAGGAGAAATAAAGGAGTGAAGAAAAAGTAGGATATTTATGTAGCTTGACTGAGAGTTTCAGTTAGAGATATATTGTAGGCAAATGGTGAGACGTAGCTTGTGAACATCAGTTGATAAATATATGTATAGCAAGTGGAATGAATCTTTTTGTGAGATACATCGTTTTTAGTTGTGGGAGAGTGAACAGTGCAAGAATATTACGCCGCTCGGCTTTGCCACAGGGCTGAGTCTCAATCTAACAGAAAGACAACCAATAAGGTCAAATCATGATGAAAATAATTATCAACGGCAGCAGATGTTGAGCGGAAAATACATTAAAATGAGCGTCAACGGAGCGTTAATGATTTGTGGTCTTGTAAGTATGGTAATTGACAAGTGACTTGGTTGTTGTTATTCATAATGGATGTATTGGCAGCTTTTATTGGTAAAAGAGAATGCAACACTGTCACCGCCCCATTCTTAGAATGAGCGTCAATGGAGCATCAATGATTTTTAGCAATACATCTTGGGTAATTTATATTCCGATTGGTTGCAGACATCCATTCATCAGATATTGGCAGCCATTACTGGTAAAAACGACAGCCACATGGTCCCTGCCGCACCCTGAGAATGAGCGTCAACAGAGTGTCAACAGTTTTAGGTCTTGGATACTTCATAATCAAGGCATCGCGCAGATCTTTGCACGCATAACTGTATCATTGACCGCCATGATAGGCAAAAACACAGTATATGAAAGGTGAAACACCGATACAAAATTAATTGATATTGCGAACTGCACAACATGCCCAAGCGCATAATTTGTCGCTGAAAATACAATTTTGATAAGATACTATTAACAAACTGCAAACTCAAGAGCTTTATATGAATCTATAGATGGACCCACTTGGCGACCCCCTGACAACCCGCCCAATTCATAGGGATTGGGAGTTGACTATTGAACCATACCCGAGTGGACTGTTTGGGTTCATTAACAACCCGGACCGCCAATTTGGTGACAGTTCAGTTTGAACCCGGACCTGGATCTGAAGTGACAGTCCGTAACTGTTGCTAACACTAGCCATGAATAACAGCGGATCCTGACCTGGTATACATATTTGTGCATATAGTTGGAGGGAAATTTATCATAGATTTCAATGAGAAACTGCAGTTACTACTCTACTATCTGGAAGATCAATTTTGCTATCATTTCTGCAATATGTCATGTCGCAATTTTTATGACAGTGAGTATGTTTGATGATGCGATCTTGTAGCAATGGGTAGGTGAACAATAAGGTTCTAACAATTATGTCAACAAACTTCTTAAATTTGGCCACCATGTATTTCCGGCCACATGCCACTCACTCCATGCCACACCCCACAATTAATGAAACACATACCATACACTATATACCACATACCATCTGATAAATACCAAATACTACATGCTGTATGCAATAGAGTACATACTATATACCATATTACCTTTACCACAAGCTACACCTACATTCCATACACCATATGTTATACACTATTTTGCACACACCAGTCATGAAGTACAATACAACCCAACATATACATAACAAACCACACAGTACACACAGTACATCACACACTATACATTACATACCATACTCTACACATCACACACTACATACTACACATGAAGCACTGCACACCACATATCACTTGGTTTTCATTATATGTTCCAAGGCATGTGCTATATACTATAAGCTATATACCATATGTCACACATTATACACACACACCACATACTATTCACTGTTTGCTATATACTACATGCCCCCCACCACAGACTACACACTCCTCACCATAGACTACATACCTTATGCCCCACACCACAAACCATGCATTATATGCCACTAATCTTACCCCACATACTACATACCACATTCCATATACTACAGGGTATACACTACATGCCCCATGCCACATGTTCCCCATGAAACAGTATCAACCATATGCTATCTGCTTGGTACCTTCCTGCATCAAGTCTCCGCACTTCAGCAACCTATTCTGTTTAGAATGCCAGAGCATTCATGAAAAGATATTGTCAAGTGACATGGAGAGGACCTTGCCTGTTCACAATGTATTAGAAATTCTAGAGCAGAACTGACAGAGAGTGTAGTTGACAGTGTAGTTGGGATTATACTTGAGAGTAATTTGGAGGTATACGTGGAAGTTTATGCAAAGGTGTAATTGAGAGTATACTTTAAAGTGAAGTGTAAAGCAGACTGGAAGTATGCTGTCAAGTTCAAATTAGAGAGTATTTGAGAGCAAGCCAAGAAGTGTACTTGAAAGTTTACTAGGAGGTAAATCTGGGAGTGTACTAAGAGTGTAATTCAGAGAGTAATATCAACCAGGCTGGGAGTATCCAATTGAGTGGAGTACCAACTGGGGAATATGCCATGCTGTGTACTCAACAGATTACATCGAACAATATCTGACAGCATAATGTGAGACTGTACAGGTGAACATACCTGAGAGTATTCATTCAACCATGGTGGAATGTTTTCTGTAAGCCCACAGGTATGTATACAGGGATAGTGCAATTGAGTGCAACTAGGAATAAGTCAAGCAGATTGAGAGTGTGAAATACAGCATTATGTAAAGCATACTAGAAAGTATACATTTAAGTGTAAATAGTAGTGTGGTTTGAAGTGTGATGTATACAGTGTGATATATTGTAGTTGTGTGTATATTGATATGAATAGTTTGGTACTACAGTCAATTGGCAGGTGCATAGAACCTTATTCCTTTGCCAGTAGCAGGTCCACAAAAGTGCCCAATTTTACATGTCCTACGCCTTGTCACTTATAACAACACAGCCACCAAATTAAAAACCCCCCCTAGAATATTGTGAATTGAAGGATAACTAGTAGAAGCTTCCATTGATGAATTCTTGTGGCTGTGTGACAAGTTCTGTGGTGCTGAAATGCATATAAATAGCAGTACTTTGGAAGTTCTGAGAGTACGATCCTCTAGCCCAGCGGCAACCACCTTCCCACATCCCATTAACCACACCACCACAACCATAAGCGGAGCAGCCCTCAGACCTCGGAATCTTAATGTCAACTACCTATCCCCACCACTTATACTCTCATCTCCACTATCCTCACCCAAAATGTTTTATAATCAAAGTGCCAAGTGTCACATCATGGGCAATCACACTGGTCTAAAGCATACCTCCTCCCAACAACCACCACCACCTACAGTGGTACTGCGCCAACCTTTTATGATAGCAGATGCACCTTCACCGATCACTGAAGTTTCACCTGTAAGGTTTAACCTTGACTGTAATGATACCTCCCCAGACAAAGCATATATTGAGTCAGTGAGGACAATTACAGCTGTTCACTTGGCTAAGCAGCATAAGAAAACATTCAAAAAATCAATTCAAAATTAAACAGATCCTACTGAGCGTCCCACATTGGACCCTGTACAGCTGAAAGTCACTACACAAAAGTCTTGGTGATTCGGTCTGTGTGCACCCCATCAAAATTACCGGGTTGTGACTTTGCAAGCTTTCTACACCTTCCAGACTGCCTCTAACTGCCCGTCCAGACATGACTCTGGCAGAGATAGGGGCAATCATCGCTCTCTTTTACTTTGGATACTCCTTTGCAGCAATTAGCCTAATTACAGGGTTACCTGGGACAACAGTCTGCAATTTTGTTGATTGTACTACCGACCGCCAATCCCTTGAATACAACCCACACAGCAGCAGACCCTGGATTTTGACTCGGTAATAATGAAGTTGGATCATTCCAGCAGTCAAGAAAGACACACAAATGACACCAGCCAAATTGCGTGATATGTATACACCAAATGCATTACTGTCAACCATTGATCAGTACCTACGCCAGAACAACTCTAGGAAGCAGCTAGCGAAGAAACAGCGAAAGCTTGAGAAGAAACAGGTATTCTAAAGGCTACAATGGGCATTTGAACACAAGGATTGGACACATACAGAGTGGGAAGGAGTTATTTGAAGTGATGAATGCTCAGTGGAGAAGAGTGATTCAGGGCTACAAATTTGGGTATTTCAACAACCACCTGAAAACTGGTTCAAAGACTGCATTGCACCAAAACGAAACAGTAAAGGGATTTCATTGATGGTTTGGGGTTGTTTTTGGGGCAGGAATCATGGAAACTTCTGCCATCGTATTGTCAAATCGGTCAACAAGGGTGTCTATGTCAAGCTTCTTTTGTGCCATCTTCTTCCAGTCCTTAAACATGTCCATGACACCCTAAGGGATCCCATCTCCCAGCAAGAGAATGCTCCAGTACACAAAGCATCTGTGTTTATGGATTTTCTTGAGAATTGGAACATCCATGTGGAGGACTGGCAACCCTATTCCCCGGACCTCAACTGCATTGAACATGTCTGGGTAGAGCTCAGGGGCAGACTTCATAGGAAATACCCATACATCTGAAACACAAAAGGTGGCGCAGATAAAGTGAAAGCAAGGTAGGCAGAAGTCCTGCCTGAGATCTGGGAGGAAATACCCGAGGCGTACTTTGAGAAACTGTGGAAAAGCATCCCCGACAGGGTGGCTGCTGTAATTGATGCTAAGGGATGTTATACAAGGTACTGAGCATGTAATCCTATTCGATTTTTTTTCTCCTTACACAGACATCATTATAAGTATCTAGACACTTTGTATTTTTGGTTTGAAGACTGTATGATCATTGGTTGTGGTGTTATATTGATTGATGTTGCTGGAGAGTGGGTTCTCAAATGGGCACACGGACCAAATTACCAAGACTTTTGCATAGTGACTTGATTGTCCCCCCTCACAAAGAATGGAACTGATTGACCATCTTGTTCTCTGAGCTGGATGCCGTTACTCCAATTCAAATCTTCATACTCTTTTTTACCAACTCCATTATGGGACAACTTATAGCCAACTCCAATTCCTACACCCAGCAGTAGCTTCTTGGGTTAGAGTGGAAGCGGCAGCATGCCTGGCACCCAGTTACTGCTCAAGAGCTTCATCTCTGGCTGGCAATTGAAATTCATATGGGTCATATTGAAGATCCTCCTGGGAGGTAATGGATGAAGGATGGAGTTGACTTTCCCAAGGATGAATTACCACCTGCAACCTACATTGGCAAGACTTGCTTTCAGGAGATCTGCCACTTCATCCATTTGTCTCCCTCCAATTCACCAACTGAAAATGCTGAAGGCTGACCATGTTGGCTTTCATCAATGGCCTCATAATCTATTGAGATCTTCCAGCAAACAAACAGTGCGCTTTGGAGCACTTGGATTTACATCTCGCTATTCTGTGTGACTTTCTGTAATCTGAAAGTCCATCAAGAATGAAAAGTGCCTCCCACCTTCTGGCTTCACTAAAAATCACTCGGTTGGCTCACACCACCCAATCTGCCTTGAACCCACTGCCTACCAGGCTAGTATCCAAGAACACCTCCATTCCATCAGCCGAAAGATACCAGGAATGCATTCCCCACTGTGGATGGAGAGTAGAGTAGATTGTTTCCTTTGCAGCTGGAGATGACATCAGGGGCGAAGTGGAGAAGACATGAAAACCAACATAAAGTGTAAGGACTGCAATGAGGCATTGTGTTTCACACCCAAACGAAATGGTTTTTATGAATTTTGCCATATGTGTAGTATTTTCATTTATGCTGGGGGCAAAAAATGGCTGAATAATGTTTGTGTGATCTGTACATTAAAAGCAAGCCCATCTATGGGCCCAAATCTAGTTACTGGCAAAGGGAAAGTACCACATGACACATATGCTCAGACATACTGCCCCAAAAACTACATCCCTATGATCTGTATATCATATGCGGTAATTCTCCTACTATACCGTTACACAATACAAATGGTTAGATACATTGTGGGAATACGAAATAAAATTTGGGCTTTAAACTACTACATACACCGCAAGAAATCCAGGTAGCAAGAATAATAGTACAATTAAAGTCAATATTATCTGGAGTAGAAGATTGCAGAACTATTCCCTCTATTTCGCTTTATTCCAGCAAGTATTTTTCTAATACAGATTATATATTAATTGTGAAAAGATTAAACTCAGTAAGTGGTATTATATATTGTATATTGTTCAATTACCTAATGGTATACTAACTCCTTCATTGAGTAAATAAACAATAGACAATATTACAAATAATTATAGTTATCATCTATATGTAACTAATATACAACTGAATACAACTAAGATAAATAGTGATAATTAAGAAATAGTATTGACATCAGTGGTATATTTCTTGAATAGTTGCATGGATATAACAAGTAATTCATATATTGCAGGACTGACATTATTGACCAATAAACAATTTGGATTACTGTACTATTAGAAGTTCTCTCTTAGAAGTGATAATAGTGCTAGTAGTTTGCAATGCAAATATACTGTATACTTGAAATCAGTACACTGATAATTTTTAATATCATGAAATGGCAACCCAAAATTGTAGTAGTGTAGCCGATCTTGTATTACAAGTATATAGAGTGGCAAAGCATATATTATATTGTTCTGCATATACATTGTATTAGAATCTATTGTTAGCTAAATGATACAACCAAAATGGCAGGCTGTAATACAGGTTATCAGTGTAGTTGTATCATACACCACATCTACACTATCTAATCTAGTATGATCATAAAGAGGTAAGTTGCGAATAAGTAGCTATATCCGATATAGCATACAGTAAGCAATATCACAGTAGATTGAATAAGCGAGATACACTTCATAGAAGTTGAAAGATCTCTCAGCAACTTGGCATCACTAACCAGGCTAGATGGAAGTATATTATATCTCACAGATCAATGGTATTGGATAATGGTAAGGGGCTAGATCGAGTTCTGGCAATCAGTTGAGCTTCGATGACATCATGATGATATTGTCTATGTTAGTAAAACACATATGGCTACCAATTAGATCTGTAATGTTGTTACTTTCATATCATCCTACATCTTATAGTTAAATAATGAATTATTATAAGCACAATAATATACTGCCAAATAAAAATGTAAAGACATTACTACAATGAAGGAAAAGGAAATAAATATATTAAAGTTGACATTCAAATTCTACCAATATGTTGCAGACAATCAGTACTGATACAATAATTACTGTTTAAACTAGCCTAATAGAAAATAATAAATGCAAACAACTTATACAGTGTATTCAGTAGTTTTAGCAACGGTTCCAGACTGTCAGTTCAGGTCTGGGTCTGGGTGGAAACCAAACCATTGCTAAATGGACAGTGTGGGTTGTTAATGTAACCGAACCATCACATCTGGTTTAGTTGGATGGACACCTTCCAACCCATTTGAATTGGGCTGACAGTCAGCGGGTTGCACACTGGGTCCATTAGTAGATATATTTAATGCTCTGTTGGTTACTGTTTAATAATACCTTCTTATCGAAATCACATATTCAACAGCCAATAATCTCTGTTTCCCTGTTTTGCAGTATGTGACATTTATTATTATGGAATCCATGCTTTGTCAGTTATATTTCATATTTTCCCAATAGAGTCGGTCAATAGTTCTGTTACAAACACATATATCCGTGCAGTGCCATGATTACAGAATATGCGACACCAAACATTGTTGATGCTCAATTGACGCTCATTTTCATGATGGGGTAACATATATGTCATGTACTCTGTCAGTTGAAAAGGCTGCCATTGCTTAGTATATGAATTATTGCCACAAAGCAACACTTTGATTGGCCTAGATGCCAAACCAAAAATCGTTGATGCTCCATTGATGCTCATTTTCAAGATGGGGCAGAGAGCATGTTGCTATTGTTTTTGCCCCAGATGGTGGCCAATACAGCATTTATGGGTATTTGCAACCAATCGCCAGTTAGATTACCAAAGATGCCAGACCAAACATCGTTGACGCTCCATTGACCCTCATTCTCAGGATGGGGCTGGGAGGGTGTCACTATTGTTGTTGCCTTTAAAGGCAGCCAATACCTCATGTATGGATGTTTGCAACCAATCGCCAGTTAGATTACCCAAGATGCAAGACCAAAAAGTATTGAAGCTCCATTAATGCTCATTTTCAGGATGGGGCAGGGAGTCTACCCATATTGTGTTAGCATTTGATGACAACCAGCACCTCATTGATGGATGTTTGCAACCAATAGCCACTGAGGGTACCCAAGATGCGATGGCAAAAATGATTCTTTCGATCCGACCGCACTCCTTATGTGAATGGGGTACTGTCCGTGTCACCTTGCCCTCTGCATATAAAGGCAGGCAATACGTTGGTTATGCCTAACAGTGACCAATCCACATTTCAATTACAGTTCATACAAGACGAAAAATCATTGGTGCTCGGTTGACGTTCATTTTAATGTATTCTCTATACATACACTGCAGCCATTCTGTATTTGATTTATACTGATTCGAATGTATAGATTGCCTTTCTGCCTCATTGAGACTCGGCCCTTTGGCACAGCTGAGCCCAGTAATATTCTTGTACTGGTCACTTGCATTCTGTTCAAAATTATACATCTTGCCAAATAATTCATTTTGCCTACGATACTTCTGGTTCTTAAATCATGTTCACATGTGACTGTTCAAAATTCTCCCATAGTATGTCTCTAAATGCAATTCGCAGTCAAATAACATTTTGGATACCAAAAATTGGCTTGACTGGAATGGGGACTTGCATACTCCAAGTGACCGAGAAGTCAACTGAGAGGCAGACAATGAAACCAACATAGAGCTAGACGATGAGATCGAGGATCCAGAAACACCAGCATAGCAGAAAATGAGTTTCACACCAAATGTCCCCAGAATGATTCAGCCTATACAAAGGTCAAAGAAGCAGCCTGGAAAGATGCTGATATTGGTCAATACAATAGCAATGGAAAGGAATAAGAGGAACAAACAAAAGTAGCACAGAATACATCAATGTATTTTCACCAGATTCTTCATGCATTCAGGTGCATTAGCCCCAGCATGTATGACTGGATGGCTGTTGATTATCTTGATTCAGCTGATGTTGAATACTTTAGTTCATCCTCCATGGATGTCATTTACAGTCAAAGCTGGTGACATATGGGTTCTTTCTGACAATTTGAACGCAGCTGCACCATCAATTTGAAAGTTTGGCTTGGATGCTTTGACAATCTCTTCAGTATATGGAATGTATCCTACCACTGTGTTTTGCATGCTTTGAGTGTGAGATTCCTTCTCTGTAGCATGTTGGTTTTGGCTGCCCTGCCACACCTCCAAACATTGTGGACCTTGGCAACTTTGGGCAATTTTCTTTCCTCAGCTTCTCTCTTCATTTCCAAGTTGTTTCCAGTATTCATCACATCCAATGCTGGGTAATCGCTGGCCAATGTCAAATTATTGGCGCAAGCAAACTGCCTTATGACGAGTGTTTCGTAAAGTGTCTAGCCTGTGGTATCTTTCTGTCTGCAGCCAATAACATCTCGCCCCAGGGAAAACCAGACCTCTGCTCTGACAGCATGTGCTCTGATACACAATATATCCCATGCTATATCGGATCGTCCGGTGTACTGTGTGTGCATTTCATCACGCTGTCATCACCGGTCGGTGATCTTCGGTTTCCAAAATCTACTGCTAATCTTGGTAGGGACAGAGTGGTCATCATTAAGATTCGGATTAATTTGACCCCAGTTCTGCAGTCATTCAGCTGGTGAATTCAAAAAGAGCCTTGCTCATACTGTGCGATCACTTCATCTGGGAGTCACTTCAGCCACATCATTCGGCATCAGGTATTTTTCATCATCACTGGACAAATTGTATGGATCATAAGAAGATTAACCATATCTGGAAGCCAGTGCTGAGGAGAAGGGAATGTTGCTTGGTACGGTGATGGGTGTCATGATGGGCAATCGTCAATGTTTGGAGCAGTATTTATTCGCCACATACTTCAGCAATACCTCCTGCAATTGGATCAAATAGGACCTCTCATTCGCAGGATTACTATCCAGTCTCTTGTCCCACTTCTTAAACAATCCCAACATCTGGAAAGCATCAAGCATATGTGCTGAAACGAGCAGCATACATGCCATTGGCGTCACTTCAGCATAATATGTGCACAGCTTCTGGCCCACCTACATTGTGGTGAAGTATGATGCTTCTTTTCATTTTGTCCTGTTGTTAGCTAACACTCACATATTGCCATCCATATGGTCAAACATGTCATTGTACGCAGTGATAACATAATGAACGGTGACCAAATTCCTTTTCAACAGCCACTGGGTGCAGTACTGGATTAGTCTTAAAACCTCCATGACCTACGTGATGATGGTCCATTCATCCTGCATTGTGAAGAGCAGCCAGGAATCCCTATATCTCACGTTGTTAAGTCACTCACTGGGGAATTGTTGTAAACGGGAGGCTGGCTCAACCAATTTCAGTGTTCACTTTCACCATGTCTTCACATGCATCAGAGGGAGCACTGCAATTTGTACTTTGGCTTTTTGACAGTCAATGAACTCCTTTCAATGACCAGGTGTCAGCGTACTCAATACAGCAAGCATTCGCTGCTATATGATGGTCAGTTTCAAGGCTTTCTACATATTTTGAAATATGTACTGTCTCAATTATCTTTGTTAAACCTGGTTTCATGGCTGACACATTGTTGATTCTAGAATTACCCTCTTTTCGAAGTCTTTGACTCGTCCCAATGTCTATGTTTTCATTCTCTTCAAATTGCTGATCGCGCTTATGGGATTCCTACGATTTGGTACAGCCTATTATCCCTGGAGTCATCATGAATACACCTGAAGCAAGCTGAATGACGTGCCCCATGCATGGTATATAGTTCCTCAATGCAGGCCACTCGACTCCGGAGGCCTCATGGGTTGAATGTTATTTGCAAGTCATTGAGCAATTTGAGAAAGCATTAGCAGCCATAATTGCAAGTACACAGCCGTCGGTAAGCTTAAAGCAATCAAAAACATTCGTTTGATGTACTTCTAGCTCTGCTCCAGTATGATGACCTTTGACCAATCATCCTTATTCAGACTTCTAAATAGGAAACGAATAGGCTATCAACCTCATGGAATGCAAGTTGTATATCTCACAATGTCCAATTGCAATCTATATAGTTAGTAACAACCGATGTGATGGCTAATTTGTCCATCCATGTCCATCCATCTAAAGCTAAACTAACTTGATTTCTTGATGGCAATTGCTTCATTATTGCATCCACCGCCAGTGTGAATTTCCTCTGGCAGATGTTACTCAGCTTGGTGGGGGAAGATAGCACCAAATTGTATTATAATGTATTATATGACTGTCATAGGTAGAGGTTTGATATGCCGTTCCATTGAATGGTAGCTGAAACAATTCTTGACAGAAGGTAGTGGTTCTAGGGGTGATGGTGAAATTCGGCAGATTAAAAGTTCTTCGATGCCAGTTTGCTGCATTTTGTCTGTCTATTGAGTAAATATTACCACAATCAGAATGTGAAATACATATTGTGTTTCCGAACTTACAGTTGTAATTCCTTGACTTCCTGGAATCCTCGGTGTGGCTTAAGCAGATTCATCGACTGTTGAACTTGACCAATTGGTTACTTCTGACTCTGTTGATTTAATTTACCTCGAGATGTGTAGTTTTACCAGCAAGTGATTACGTACTGAGCTGGTCCCGTGAAGTAATTGATGGCCAAGTGATTGATGACATATGATACATATGATGCTTGGGCTGCCAGTGTTCTCCATTCTGCAGTGTAAACCAAATCGCTTTGAAGGAGCATCTCTAGAATCATGCCAAGCAATAGGGAGGTTTCAATCTATAGTCATAGAATTGAACAAATGATCAAATATGATTTGCTGAGTAGGGTTGGTCAAATTGGAAATCACAATGCGACTATTTTTGTTACATATCATAATCTCCAGCAAAGTGGAATTTCAAGATTTTGAATCTGACACTGCAATAAGAATTTGACAGCTCAGTAATTTGATCTGCAAGACTGTCAAAAGTCATGTTATGGTAAAGTAGATAGCTGGTATTTAAATAGTGTCTCCAGCGCTACAAGCGTGAAAGAAGTCAGATTAGTGAGATATTGCATGCAGATTTGTGAAGTGGAATACGAAGACATACTCAAAAAACTGAATGTTGAGAACTCTGTTCAGAAACAACATAGTGCAGTTCGTTGCTATGTAGGGTACTGAGCTCCCACAGAAACTGTGCACTGTTGACTGGCACTCACGTTGAGCAGGCGGTTGCGATACTGTCAGTTGAATATTTGTCCAAAACAGTGGCTGATTGTGCAATCATTAGTTATCACTGTTGCATAGTCATTTGATCATGCAAGATTGCAGAGCTAAAATAGTTAATGCTCTGTTGACACTCATTGTCAAGAGGTAATAGCGATATGATCACTACAATTTTTGCCCCTAAAGGCTGCCTATACTTTGAATATGAGTTAACACTGTTGCATAGCCTTTTGATTATCCAAGATGCTAGACCAAGAATTGTTGAAGTTCTATTGACACACATTTTTAAAAGATAGTAGCGATATCATCAATCACATTTTTACCCATAATGGCAGCCAATACTGTGCTAATGGGTCAATGCCATTGCACAGCCCTATTAATATGGAAGATTCAAGACGAAATATCATTCACACTGGAATGATGCTCATTTCTAGCATGGGGCAATGAACGTGTGGCTTCTTTTTTAACCCTTAAGGCGGCCAATACTTCCTCTTTGGAAGGATGTAACCGTGCAGCCCTTTGATTGCCAAAGGGTTAAGGCAAAAAATTGTTGACGCTCCATTGCTGTTTACCTTGAAGACATACTAGCAGATATTGGATGCTCAGCAACCATGAGCAAAATAGACACAGTCACTATTGACAGTGAAAATCTCATTTCTATGTATCATCATTTGCATCAAAATGCTTCAAGGCCTTTCAGTTTCCGTGCCACCACAATACACTGTATCTGAGGGATGAATAATGGAGGCCCAGCATGTTTCAATGCTTTTGGCCGGCGATGAACAGCACATTGATCCATCCACCCATGTTTGACACATATAGCCCAACTTCCTGACTATTCCATGTCCAGCTCTTTCTCATCGATTTGCATGATATACTATAAGTAATTTTCAAATTCTTGACCATGTGCAGCAGATCTGAGCGAAGAGTAATGCTGATGGAAAGAATGATTAAGGCAGCCAGACAGCAGTCCTTCATTCAGGTTCACGTTGTGCATTAACTACTCCTTCAATTCCTTGTATGGTATCACTGACTTAAATTTTGTGATTGAATTTTGTTCCTAATTTAGGTTATGCTGTCTCACTTAATCATAACAGAAACAACAATCTGAAGTTCTTTGGTCATCTATCAACCTGATTTGGAGTATACAACTTTCGCATGGCTCATAAAACCATTTGACATCCACTGATGAATGATTATGTGCCAAAATTCGGTCTTGGAAATGCACAAAAGGTTGACCGGAGACACAATTGGTACAATAATTGTTTTTCAAAGAAATATGTCATCTAAGTTGACTCTTTGACTGTCTATTTCTCCTGCAACGCAAGAGACATCACCATTTTTTCATCCGAATTTGATTTCTGGAAGGTATGTAGCTAGGGACACTGTATGTATCAGTCAAACCTTACAGGTTGAACAGTCTTCAATTTTATGATTGGTGATGAATTGGATGCCGCTCTGGGTGGGAGTGATGCTATACATTGGTATGACAGTGGCTTCTTGGAACCCAGCCTCAATTGACTACTTTGTAGTCGATAATTCCATTGCGGCATTTGCAATTGTCCATGGATGATATCATGAATCTACATATGCTCTCAAAAAGTTGTTGGCAAGGCTGTGGCTGTAGCCCTGTCTGTTTGGGGCTTGACAAGTGCTGGAACGTTCAATTTTATCATCCCTTACTTCAGATCTCCCTCAAGGATGTAGTCAGCTGCATCCCTGTATCCAAGTCCCTTCAATTCGTCAAACCTCATTTGCTTCTGCTGAAATTGCAGCATGCAGTGCTTTACCATTGAAGAGATTGTGCCCAACACCCGGCTGTGTTCATCATCTGCCCTGAACTTGCCCAGCTTTCAATATTTTTTGTCATCAACCTCGTCTTCCCCTTTCTTCTCATTGTCGGAACTTGCAAGATCGCTCAGACTGTCTCCGATAGCATACAACATTGTCTGACTCTATGTTGCAGGCTTTCTGATTGTCCATCCCACCTTTTCATCATTGCTTATATCTTTCTGCTCTTGCACACTTGCTCTCTCTGCATCTTGAACTCGCTTTGTTGCCACAGTGGTCTCTCTTTCCACATAATCCAACATCCATTTCTCTGTCTCTTAGTTGCTCAATAAGTGCTTTTCTGGATTGTTCTGCCCTGAAATCTTCTTTTACATTGTAAGCTGCACAATGCTCCTAATGCTCGGACCCTGTCTGCCTGCAAGCTGATTCAGCCTTCATCTGTTTGATGACGTCATCGGCTGGATCACTTGGTCGATTTGCTATATTCACCTGCCAAAAGTGTCAAATGGTACGTTTTTGAAACATTCACCATGGTGCCTTGAGCGTACTTGGTCATTTAGCAACGTGTCAGATTTTGCAAGATATGGACCACATGGAGGTAAGCTGTGACTTTCAAGTCGATGTTGGTATGTTTAATCCACTGGAACAAAGCAAAATCTGCCTTTTGACTGTCAATTTATTGGCAATACATTAGCAAAATGTATTTTAGTCACTGGAAGCCTCCAGGAGTGTCTGAGAGGATGTGGAGTGTAAACTTAGATGCATCAATTTCAGAAGTGTATCAGACCCTTGGAGGGCATTCCTGCCGGCCTTCATAGCAACTGGGAGCGCCGGCGACAAGCTTCAGAGCGCTGACATCAAGCCAGGGAGCACCTGGGAGCGCTGGCAACAAACCTGGGAGTGCCGGGGACAACTCTGGGTGCACCTCAAATCACAGTAGAGCTGTCTGGGAAAAACAACATCATCTTTGGCAACACTGCTGGTGCGCCTGGGAATCATTGCTACTCCTTATTGTTCAACGATTTTGAAAACTCCTGTATTCAGTTTGTATTCTCATCTATGTATCTATACAGAGACTTATCTACACATGGTATATCTGGACTGCCTGCAGGCGGTGCGTGAAGGCAATTCAAGATGCGCCTGAAAATGACGATTCAGTGAACTCTGAGATACACTCTGAAGCCGTGATCAAGTAAGTTTGGAGACACACTTGGAAGCCATGATCGTGTGAACTTGAAGGCCGTAATGGAGTGAGTTTGGAGACTCACTTGGAGGGTGTGATCTAGCGAGTTTGAACGATGCACTTGGAGGCTGTGATCGAGAGAGTTTGGAGATACACTTGGAGGCAGTGACAGAGCGAGATTGGACCAGTACTTGGAGGCAGTCGATGGACGGTGCGCCATGTACTGAGACTCCATTCATCACTTCGTTAACTTGCAACCGTGCGAATATGACAACGTGATCTTACCTTTGAGATCTCATGGGGAGCTGGCTGATGGCGGTCGATCGTGTAGGGAGGTATGCCGGAATCTGAAGAAACATTCAGGGGTCAACATGTCATCATGAGAATGCAGGGTGGACACACAATCTTGCATGGATGCTTTACTCAGTGTATGCTGTACACAGTGTATGCTGTACTAGGTGTATGCTGTACTCAGTGTATGCTGTGCTCAGTGTATGCTGTAATCGGTGTATGCTGTACTCAGTGTCAACTGATGATCATGGCATGGAGAGATAGAGAGGGATGACTAAGCTTTGTGTTTTGCAATGATGGTAGAGTTGTGCATGAGAAAGAAAGAGATGTGGATGAGAATGAGAACGATGTGGAGGATACGAGCGGAAATGAGAAATCAGGGGTAAAACTTGCCTGATTGGGTTGGGAAGACCTCCTATCGGTTTTATTACACACCGGACTGGGACTCATACCTGCTGTATCGAGGATAATAAATTGACTCACCCAGGAAATTCTCTTAATTCCCAGTTTCTCATGATTATTTGTCCCATCACCTCTCATCTCTCTCTTTCTCGGCCTCAACTGGACCATCACCTAGGAGCACGAAGTTAAGTCATCTCTCTTTATCTCTCCATGCCATGATCAAGAGTTAACACCGAGTGCAGCATACACCGAGTACGGCATACACCAAGTACAGCACACACCCAGTACAGCATACACCGAGTACAGCATATACTGAGTACTGCATACACCACATCCTGCATCATTCCAATACCGACTGTCTCCAGCTCCCAGTCAGTCTCTTATCCCTCAGCAGACCGTGTTGTACTCACAATTCTATACATTCCCACAATTATGAGTTAACCAATCAATTGGGGCTCAGCTCCCGTGGCACCTCCCTCCTGAACTACCGCCTCCAGATTGACTGCCTCGAAATACTCCCCCAATCTCGCTCGATCATGCCCTCCAAGTGCTTCTCCAGACTCGCTCGATGAAGATCTCGGAGTGCATCACTCAGTTCACTCAATCAAGGCCTCCAAGTGTATCTCCAAACTCACTCGATCACACCCTCCAAGTATATCTCCAAAATCGCTCGATTACGGCCTCGAAGTTCGCACAATCATGGTTTTCCAAGTGCATCTCCACAGTCGCTCGATCACGGCCTCGGAGTTCATCTCTAAGTTCACCTACTCTCAGCGTGGTTAAATGCTGGAGCTTGGAAGGCGGACAGCCCATCATCAACACTCCGCTGCACCTTGGATGGCATCTGAAGGGAATTCCTGACAAAGAGCAGTTCTGGCTTGAGGAGTGTAGGAAGAGGGTGAGAGGATATGATGGGATACAAGGCCATGATGAACCACACAAATTGTGTGGATCTACGAAAGCTTACCAAGAGTGCATGCCACCAAGCGCTTGGAAAGATACAGTGTGTATTTCATATATTGAGATGCTGTCTATCTACTCCGGGGTATTCCAAATATATACTGGCTGTTGCTGAGTTCATCTCCATCATCCCTGTATCTCCGTATGTATCTATATGGAGAGACGCAGATAATACATGCCATATTATGATGCAGCGAATCTTGTAACTGTAACAGACCAATATAATCGATGAAGTGCCTTGTGGTTATGGAACTGTAAGAACCACTGGTGTGAGAATACGGCAACAAGTCTCAGGCAGAGCTTGTGCAGAGATCTTAGCTGCTTTCGAAGTCTGCCGCAGACCTGTGCAGAGGTCTCAGAATCTCCAAAATTTGACTATCCTAAAAGTCACATTTGTAGCATCCTGAGTGCACCTCCATTACTGCAGGTGCTTTCAGGAGCACGTGAGAATGCTCTTGCAGAGTCTGAGATCACTTTCCAAAGCTCCAGGGAGGGCTGGGAGCATCTTCAAGTACTGGGAAGCACTGGTGAGGGCTACCGGAGTTTCTGGGAGGTTTGCATATGGCTCCCGGACCGAATTACAATTTGCTGATCTACCACTGCTAACCTTGCAACATAACGTGCTGATTAGCATCTGGTTGATGAATGATCTCGGGGATGTGTCAAGATGAACATCACCAGACATCCTTTCTGTCAAAGAATGTCATTTTGATATCTATCAACCATGAGATTTCAGCTGTCAGTTACTGCAATGGATCCCTGTAAATGAATCAGCAACATCAGATCTACCAACTGCACATTGCGGGACCATTGGTAACCCCTGCACCCTGCAGCTATATCCTGCAGTTTTCCTCTGGACTAGAATGGGTGAGTTGGCTGTCACTAATTCAATTTTGACTTGAAGCTAAGTATATATTCCTGAAGACTTCCCGCTTCTTATTGTTACCATCTTCCTCACCTTCTCCACAACAACAAGTGAAGGCTCCACAAACACCTCAGACAGGTGCGAGTGTCTCTGAACCGAGCTGAACGACAGGCTCTTCATCCACTCTGCCATCTGGTGGGATGCAGCAGCAACGCAGGCACCTGGTATTCCACCACTATGCTGCCAATGCAGCCACGGCTTACTTAACCCAGGATGCACATTTAAAACAGTTCCAGAAAACCACAAATAGCAAACATAAAAAGCAGCATGTGATTGAATGTGAGTAACTTCTTATTAAGGTTGAAAGGGGCCAACTACCAATAGAATACACAGCTGGCATAAGTTGAGGGCTACGAGACCAATTCATTGCTGCTTGTAATGGGAAACATTCATGGTTGACAAAGGAATTCGTCCGCACAGTCCGCAAATTTGCAAATCATGATGTTGTCAGGTCTGGAATTTTTATGTTTAAAATTCGTGATAAGCATCACAAGTGTGGATGAAACAAATTTTAAAGACATTGGAGTATGCTATGGTGTTGTATATCGTAGACGTAATCGCTGAATCTCACTTTTAGAAGTAGCAACAAATTTCTTGTAGGTTTTCAACATGTCAGCGCCTAAGGTAAGGCAAAGAATTCGACTATAGCTAAGACAATCTGCCATGCAACTTGTGTTAAATACGGCCAAAATGGCTAGAGGAGGATTTCAGCGTGCTGCGATAGAGGAAACCAAATAGCTGATCATGGTACCTTGAGCCGAACTCCGTAAAGAAAAGAAGTGGGCAGGTCAGTTTCCTGAGCATAGCAAGGTGAAGACTGTGATGGAAAGACACCCAGCAAGAGTTTGTGAAAATCAAACTGATGGCTGCTCTCCTGGCTATCATGGCGCAGCAAAGAACCCGCAGACACACCGTAGACGCAAAGGAATGGGCGCACCTGCACCAGATCCAGCGTCTCCCCTGTTTGAAATGCCAGCTGGTAATAATGAGGAAGCTCAAAATTCCGTAATCGATAGTGTGCCACCCAGTTATGTGTCTATATACAACCCGGTTCCAATTACTCAATGCGCCTATGGTGATGCATATGCAAAGGATGGCAAGTATGATAAAGCTTTAATTCTCGATATGCTGACTGATAACAGAATGTCCACTTGTTTGCACACTATCTGCTGTGTGATGATGTAGCTTACCTCGATTTACAGATGTGAGCAGCCTATTGAGAGAACCTGACAATGATGACAAGCATTAATAGAAAGAAACAGGATTTTTAAGTATTATTATTATCTACAATTAGTGTACACTTTAAGGTATAATTTAGAGGATATAGTGATATGAGTAATTGAAGAGAGATGTAGTGATAAAGGAGAAGTATACGAAGATAATAGAATGGCTGCCGAAACACGATTACAGATATTCAATTCCAAGTTCAATGAATTGATACTGTGAATATGCCCATGCCAAAATGAGGTTCAATGGAGTGTCAATGATTTTTGGTCCTGTCAGTCATGTACTTACAAAATGACTTACTCGTTGTTATACATAATTAGCATATTAGCTGCCATTATAGAAAATGAGAGAGAGCGAGATGCTCCCTGCCCCATCGTGACAATTAGTGTCAATGTAGCATCACTAATTATTGGTCATATATCGTGGGTAATTTATGTGGCGCTTGATTACAGACCTCTATACATGATGAGTTGGCAGCCATTAGAGGCAAATAAGCAAGAGATGTTCCCACGACAGCCTCCCAGACAATCATATCATGCTTTACATTGAAATCTGCAACTCACTGTTGGTGTGAGTGGTAGCCAATCAAACTGGTCCAAACATTCCTTATTGACTGTAACGGCCACATTGCGCTTTGATTCACCATGATTCAAGGCCAAATATTGTTGACACACTGTTGACGCTGAGTGTCAAGATCTGGCAGGGAGCGTGTCTCTTGTTCTTTGCCCAATGAAGGCGGTCAATACTGTGATTATGTAAAACAATGTCTATTTCACTGTTTAATTACCTGAATTACAAGACAACAAATCACTGACGCTCCATTGAGACTCATTATTAGCAGATATTAGTGATGTCATGGCTTGCATTTTTGCGTATTAGGGCGGCCGTTACTGTAATTACGTGTTGCAATGACATGATCTGATTATTTACCTGAATTACAAGACAAATCATCGTTGACAATCGCTTAACGTTCATTTTCAGGTTCGGGCAGGGAGCATCTCGCATTCACTATTACTTATAAAGGCGGCCTATACGATATTACTGAATGTCTGCAACCAATCACTGCTCAGATTAACCATGATGGAAGGCCCTAAATTGTTGATGCTCTGTTGATGCTCATTTTCTCAATGGGGCCAGGAGTGTGTCGCTTTCTTTTTTGCTTATAAATGCGGCCTATACCTCGTTTAAGATTGTCTGCTTCCAATTGCCACTCAGATTACACAAAATGCAAGACCAAAAATCCTTGACACTCCATTGCCTCTAATTTTCAGGATGGGTTAGGGAGTTTATCTTTCATCTTTTTGGATATGACATTAGTAACAACCCTAGTTTCCATCATAAACACCCGGGTGTTCCGGATGGCTCTGACGGCTCTGACAGAACCTCATACCCTCTTAACTGAAACTTCGACGCTTCCCATTGCCCAGGCGACAGGTCGCGTTTCATACTTACCTCAATTAATTTGCGCTTGAAATGTGGTGACGTATACGCACCATCAGAACGACACGTGAATTACACCCTTCGCATAGGCTGCAGCTATGCTGTAGCTGTTTACCAAACGCCTGGCGATGTTTATTCCATTCTTCGGCCCATAGCCACATTTTAGCTCCCCACTTTTGCTATATATCGGATGCCGCACTCGCCCCATATATGTTTAGCTTGGAGATTTTCTGACATATTGCAATACAGTCTTCGCTTCTGATAAATCGCTTGCCGTTCCATTTGCTTCGCCTTTATCATATTTCACAGATCTGAAATATATAGTCCAATCTTCACACGCTCTAGTACTATGCCCTCAGTCCTCCACATTCTGCGTTGATCCATCATCGGCTTGCAAAGCTTATTCCTCCTCATCTGCATCCGTATTGTCGCCATGCTCACACTCATACCCGTCGACATCACTGGTTCCTTGGACATACCTACTATGCCATTAGTCTTCCACATTCTGGGTTGATCCATCATTGGCTTGCGATTCATCTTCCACCTTATCTGCATCTGTATCGTCGCCATCCTCGCCCACATACCCGTCGACATCACAGTTTCCCAGGCTAAACCTCTCGAGTTCAGTCGCTGGCCGTCGTCTCTGGCTGGCGATGGGGATGGCATTGCGCACGTCGATTTTATTACCTACATTTTGGAAATTCCCGCAACCCCCTGGCATTCCGGTATGAACATTGTCATAGGTGCAATTGTTCTCTATCGGGATGTTTGGGTCAGTGCTTCTGATTTCAGGCTCCTCAAGCGCCACTGTGGAGGTCAAATAATCAACAACAATGGCATTGTCAACACACCCTGCTTCCACGCTGATGACCACGGTAGGCATTGGGTTCTCCGTCTGTTGGATCTGACGCTTGACTGTAGCAAGTGTGTTGTTATTCACCCTCTGTTGGTAGCTCTCCGGTAGTGTGTTCCAGGTATTTATCAAGAATGTATATGTGTCTGAAACACCAGGCGAGGTCAACAACTTGCGACCCATTGCAGCACAGCAGGATGTGTCCTTACCAGCATCATTCTTGTAATTGAGGTAGTTCGAGCGATCCGGTCTGTTCGCTTTCAGCTTTGACTTGGAAGCTTTTGGATGAACACTCTTGTTCTTTTGCCACTCCTGGAGAGCATGGCGCAATGCGGTGCAGCTAAACATGATCAGTGGCAAGGGTATATGACCCTCTTTGTCGTCAATCATGGAATATTAAAATCTATCATCATACTAAACCCGGTTATTTGCCCAATGACAAAATTTGATGTAGATATACCGTGGGATTGCTTCCGCGAAGAAGTACAGTGGACGCTGGCCATTAGTTAGCAGCTTTCAACACTCTCTGCATTGGATTTGGACCACATACACCACCTTCCACACGCTCTGCTACAGCAAAAAGACACTTCTTGTATGCCAGAAGGGAAACAATGAATTCCAAATGCTCTGCATCAGATTCAAAGGGGTGGAGATCATAAAGCTCTACTATGTTGTCCCTTGCTGATTGAATAAAACCGGATTTCACCTTATCGACTTGTGTGGGAACCTGGTTCCGGTGTTAGTGTGTAATATCCAATGTGGGCCGTTGTTTCAGCATACCTCTTTCAAGATCTCCTTTGTGCATGCCTGAAATGCTATGGACCAAATGTTGTTTTGCTGCATTGCGGTGTTCCAGTACATCTCTATTATCTACCAGTGTGGGGCTTCAGCTAATGCTTTAGCAACTCGTTGCGTTGCATAACTTACCATCTCCGAGTCACTTGCTCTCATGAAAGGCCATCTGTTCCACATCTATAGCTCCAGCAGTCTGCCCATTGCAAACACACACCATGTCATGTCTGAGTGACCAAATTGATAGATGCAGCGACTGCCGGAGACAATTCATCGAGGTGTTGACACCGCCTGCAGTTGCAATTGCCACTGCCTCTGTCTGTTATTCCTTTGTGTAGCTCCCTTTTGCAGTGGATTTGTAATGATCATGCGGGATTCTGGATTTGGAATGGGGGTATGCAGGTTTTCAAGACTGCTGAGAGGAGTGGCTGTGCTAGCAATGCTGGATGCGGGACTCAATACAACACGACGCATTGAGTCTGTTTGTGAGGTTCCTCTGTGTGTTGGTGTACCTGGAGTGGCGGTTGGAGTATTTATTGACCGTCACTGTGTATCGGACGGGGTGAGAGTCACATGTTGAGTGATATCTGCAATGCGAGAATTGTTCAGCGAAGAGGAGGTGGCGGACCTCGGACCTTTGATTGTAGAGGCTACGGAAGTCCCCCCTGCAGAGGAATCCATCTCGTCAGGCAGTACAGAAATGAGTCTCCTTCCAGGGGGAAGTTGAGACTTCCCCGAATGCCCACGCTTTTATTGATTCTGATGATTAGCAACACTTCGAACATTTCATACGACTGGAGTCGTGTCAGGGTGAACACTTTGGGAAGGCATAATCCAATATGTATATTCGACATTAAGACTTTAGGAATAATCTTCTCTCCATGTATATGCAACGGCACGCAAGGTAGACTTCTATTTGAGCGATCATGGAGGGATTAGACAAAAATGGGAGGTGCAGTGTAAACCGCACTAGACTCTAAACCATGACAATACTCGGGGACGAGATCCCTTGAAAAGTATTCAGTAGTGGGGTTAACTGCCATCAGATTAAACTCAGATTAGACTTAGAATTGATATTCCCTGTTAGAGCAACATCTGAAGGTCTATTCGAACCGCTTCAAGGGTGTTTATGCCATCTTGGCACGATTATCATTATATTGCACTCATTCCTGGCATACTACTTCAAACCATTGATTGTGTATATCTTCAGCTTCCCAGTGGAAATCCCCCTTTCGCAAGGCTAAAAGCATCGCAAAGCAACTAATGCCATATTCTCCATCCTATGACATCAGTTGTGTGTACTTTTTCCTCCGCTAGGGGTTGGTAGCCGTGTTGGATGGTTGCACAGTTGGGACAACTTGAGAACTACTCAGTTTGCCCCGAGATGAAAGAGGTCTGAGCGGTAAATGTGGTATGTGATGCCAAGGCACAGCCCGGCATTGCAAACAGTCCTCACCACCAGTACTAAATCTCGTCTCGAAGCTCCTCCTTGATGAGGTGCCTGGTGGTTATGCAAGATGAAGGCCAGGCCGTTTGGTGTTCATTAACCAACATAATGCAGGATATGAATCAAATCGCAAGAACTCATGTCTATATATCCCTTCTTCCCACCTACACCTCCATTCTCTTTTCCTCCCATATTAAACACACCGCCAGCATCCTGAACTATCTCGAAATCCTGTGACTTGCACAACCCAACGCCTGTCATTCCAATAGACACCTGATAACCTACTTAACTCTGTACGTTCACTCTGGGCTTCGTTCTGTTACGTTCAACTGTATCATAGTGCTAATGCCTCGGATGTAGATTCATATTCAACTCGCCGCGATGGCACCAAAGGGCAGCCGCAAAGGAAAGGGGTAGGCAACTGTGAGGGCCAAAATGCTGACATCGGTTATGAATCGACGCCTGTCAGTGGATCAGGACCGTATAAAGGAATTTATCGCAGAAGACATCCGTGGACCCATATGGATAAACAATGTTTGTGGCGTCAAGGATGAGAGAGCCTGGGACTTCTTATGTGATATATTCTTTCTTGATCCAGTTACGACTCGCCACTTTTCACAATTCCAGCTGATCTGGCCGCACCGCAGGAGCAGGAGTTCACCTATTTGGGGGTGGTGGGCAGCCTTCCGCTCCTATATGGGGCAAATGTTTGACATAACCCACGACGAAATGAACAATTGGAGGTGGAACAACCCCCATGCCTTCGGGGATCAAGTCGATCACTGCAATCCGCAGACAACCCACTCAGGACAGGTTAATCGCACCGGTGAGCATTTCTTTTGGTATGGTAGCGATGATCTCAGGGCAATGATTGAGCCTCCAAGCTGTTTGCAATACAAGCCAGGCAACTTCCTGGCCATTAGACCACTGAATTGGGATGAGATCATCGAGGAGAATGATGTTGATGAGAATTGGGCGGATCCCGGAGCGCCAAGCGGTAGAACGAGCCGTTCTGGTGATTGGAATTGCGATGATAATGGTGACCATGTGGAGGACATGCAGGGTGGCGGGAATGGGATCGGGAAAGGGAAGGGAACAAAAGATGGGAATGGGAAGGGGAAGGCGACTGAGGATGGGAAGGAGAAGGGAAACAGTAATGGGAAAGGTATTGTTAAACAAACCGCAGGTGGAGATGATATCTCTTGTGCTGTTGCTTGGCTGTTGCAGAAGGGAATGTCAGAGGCAGACTTGGAGATGGAGGGTTAACTAGAGTGGGTATATTTAAAGCTGGAAGCATCGCCCACCGTGTCAATTTCCTCAGATGTTGGTACCGACTCTACCAAGTCAGACGGCGAATATGACTCAGAACAATATACTGATGTGGATATGCACATGCAGGATGATGTAGGCTCACCGTACGGCATCGATTCAGATGGCGATGTGGATATGGAAAGGGATGGTGACTATGAAGAGGAGGAAGATGAAGAGGAGGATGATAAAGAGGAGGATGATGAGCAGGAGGAGGATAAGGATGAGGAGGATGAGGAGGAGGAGGAGGATGAGGATGAGGATGAGGATGATGGCAAAGAACCTCAGACAATTAGCCAGGGAGAGATGGTAAATACATCGGTTGACGATGTGGATACCATGGTAGACGATCAGCCAATCGTGCTTCCTGAACAAGGCCAGGAGTGGAGTGAGCATACCCCACACCCACAACCTCGGGCGCCTGCCCCATGGCCACAAACCCCGAAGCCTTGAACACAACCACGAATGCCGGAGACTCATCCGTCAGTAGGCTGGAAGATTTGAGACTTGTGATGCCGCAAGAACCTCGCCCAGCGGTGCCAAGTGTACGAGAAGCTGAGGGAGCCGGAAACACCTCAGATGTGGATGTGGATCAGCCGCTGCTCAGCGAAACAGCAGCTGGCAACAGTCTCCCAGATTTCCTCTCCCCGACATACCTTTCCCCAATGTGCATCTCCCTGAGGCGTGCCCGGATGACTCGTTAGGTGAGAAGTGAAACAGTCGTCGCATTGCCGAGGAGGCGATGGTTGTTGCGTCCGGATTAGTGTCAGGTTCTTGTCTTGTTCGTTTCCAATGTTCTAATCCATTTATCTCAGACATCGATTATTACACGCGTCGCGAGATTTTTGGATCGCTCGGGGTTTATTATATTCCTAGTATTATGGGACATTGCACATGCAGCTTTTTTTCAACTCCTGGCATGTAAGGAACCTCCTTGTGATGGTGTTGAGGCTCAATAAATCTCTCAAGTTAGCTGAATGTATCGTGAGCTTACACACCAGACTGCTCAGGCCCAGTACCAACTTACGTCCCTTTCTACACTGAATACCCCACTCCTCGCATATCATCGACAATGCCAGTGAAGAACCCTGTCTGTTGGCCCAAATTTTCATGCCAAAAGAAGTTCACCTCAGACAGCTGGCGACTTAAACATATCAAATTACACAATCCTGAACACCTTCAAGTTGCACGCCAGAAGAATCTGACTATTTGCAGCGCGCCCCGACTAGTTTATCCCACTTAGCATCGTGAATTTAACGCTACCAATGATTCAGTCGAAGACTTGGACGCGTTTCCCTACCTTGAACACATTAAAATCATCAAAGACTTCAAGTCTCAACCACCGCCACCTCCTCTGCCGCGGACAGAAATATACCCTGGTTCGAGCGCTCCGCTGAGCGATTACATTGCTGAGCCATGGGAACCCGACACTCAGGGTTGCCATGAGACGAACCTGCAGAACAATTCCTACTACCCGTTTGCAACACGTGAAGAGTCCAAATATTTCCAGTGTGGGATCAAGAAGAACGGTATGAAGACGTACTATGACAATGTGATGAAGGAAGAAAACACAGCTCTGCGTTTCGCCAAGCTTCAAAAATGGGGATGGCGTCAAGAAGCTCATGTCTAGCATGCCAGATGATCAGGCTCTTGGGGAGCTGGAACTACACACTCTCAAGGATATGAGATGGAATGACAATCACCAACGCCCTATCAAATACTGAAGTCAAGACATCTTCAAAAGCATGAGATGGTTGATGCGGCAGGCAGCCGATGCCAAGAATCTCATTTACGCCCCTCAGTGTTGCTTTAACAGCAATATGCCACTGCAACACCTCTATACTTCAATGCACACTGCGGACTAGTGGTGGGAGACACAGGAGAGCAGAGATACTCGAGGATAATAACATGCTAATTGAGGTCAAGGCAATGCTCAGAGTGGGGGGTACACTGCTTCCCTGGATCTGCATGTCCGATGGAACACATCTCTCGAATTTTGCTGGTGACACAAAAAAGTGGCCTGTATATATGACAATTAGCAATCTATCTTCGAAGATCCACCAGATGCCCTCAACGCACACCATCCTAATGGTCACTCTCCTGCGGATTCCAATCAAGAACTGCAATATTCCTCAGAAGCGGCTGGATGAGCAGCGGCACACAAACTGAGAGGTGCTGAATGACGTACTCCGGCTGGTACTCCAGCCTGTCAGCTTGAAACCCAATCCCAACATCGAGAGCGGGTATTACAATGGTCTTTGTGCAGATGGTAACTTCAGGCGTGGCAAACTGGTTGTAGCAGCATGGCTTGCAGATAGCCCTAAGTATAGCGACATACACCATCTTGAGCGGAATGCCTGTTTTTGGTGCGAGTGTCCAAAGAATGAACTTCGAGATTATGTCCCTCCTGACAGGAAACACCCCCGCCGGGATCACAACCTATATCGAATGCTCAGCAATGCCAACACCAAGGCAGCCGATGCCAAAGTCTCGTCACGCCATATTCACCAAGGATTCAACGTGTTTCGACATACTCCCTGTATCGTGAGCTACCTCCCAAAGCCCGACCTCCTCCATACAATCCAGATCAGCATGCCTGACTACCTTCAGAAGTGGATATTCCACTTCATGAAGACGCACGAACCTCTCGACAAGTCCAATGCAATCTGGTTATCCATGCCTGCTTACCACGACCTGACACAAAAAAATAAGTCATATCAAGAAGTTTCTCAATGGAATGGGAAGGAGATTGTAAAGGCATATGCCCGTGTATGGCCTCGTAGGAAGGTATATCAGTCGATACGGTTGCAAACGCGGATGTCAATAGTGTAGAGTAGTATAAGGTAGTTAAAGTGGGATTATCGCTAGAGATCTAAGGCTCGTGGCAAGCCGACTATATATAATGCTGGTGATACCCGGCCCTGGACACGTAATGTGCAGCCGTGCCGTTACATTATCCCCCTCTTTATGTGCCGACCCCCTGGGCTGCATAAACCCGTACAAGAGTAGAAACGAAACAACCAAACAACCGTTCAACGTACACAAATGTAAGAAGTCATAAGTCCCAGAACCGATCAGTACCATATGGTAGCCATTCGGCGGATCTGGCGCACGGGGAAACTCGACATCCACCTGACTTGTCTCCGGAGGTGGTAAAAACCTGTGCCGACGCCATTTGTACCGGGCCGAGATCCAAAGAAGTAAAGAAGGAAACAAGTAAAGAGAAGAGAAGAGAAAGAAGGAACATCCAAAGTGACACCGTCCTCCATGTCTCCACTTCTGGAATGTCCGGCATCTGACCATCCAATCTCGCACTCATAACTCATGCCAAGTGTAGGTTGTTGTCTGAATTAGACACTGTAATCTCCGTGAAATCTCCAATCATAGTATGAGCCTTGTCTTGACTCGGCGGCATCGGTGGTGCCTTCCGCTCGCTGCTCATCATCGTCATCGCCATCACCATCACATTGGTATATCAAACTTGTAAGCATCCCAGTAACCGGTCATACTCACTATACTTCCGAAGTCCGCTATCACTCGAGCACTCCCAATTCCTCGTGAACTCCGCAGGCCCAGCCCATCGGTGATCATTGTTGCTGCTTTGGAAGCTGCTTCGGTATCATAGCCGTTGGTGATGGTCAATTATATATGACCTCATATCTTTCTCGTAAGCGTCTCATGAAATGGTCATTCATAGCACATTTATATGCAAACGTGTTTCCGCTCTCCCGACCCTCGTGCATAGCTTTGTACGCCAGCCTCGATATCTGATATCCTCTCTTGCGGCCAGTGGCTCTCACACGGTGCCCGTCAGTTGTCATATTCATCCTCCTTCATCATTGGCCAAGTAGGCATATAACCCTCCAGTATGGTCGTTCAGCATTCATTTCGGTGAGCCGCCTGGTAAACATCCCAGTCAGTGCCTTCGGTAGTTAGGCTCCCGATAATCCTAAGTTCCTGCGCCCTCCATTCAAGGCAATCCGGGAATCATCTTTTGGTAGTTGTCTCAACAGTCTCTCATGATGCCATTCGGTGACTGTCTCTTGTGATGCCGTTCGGTAAACTATTTGGTGCGGTTGGAGATCATTTTCGGTCTCGTTCGGAACTGCTTCGATTGACATAATTGCACTCGTTTGGCATAGATCAAACTCGTTTGATCATCTCATCATCTCTCCTGTGCACTTGCAGTCGCACTGATCATCCTCCAAGTCGGTGCACTTGTAGGTACACTTGACATCCGCCCTGTGCTCGATGCACTTATCTCCAATTGCTGGTTGCGCTCGTGGGCTTTCCTCCGGGTATGCTTTCCACTCCTTCTCCAGGTGTGCTTGTTGTCACTTGTCTGGGTATCCACATCGTCGTTTTCTGAATTCACTTGTCGTTTCATTTCCAGGTGCATTGGTTGACTCTTCCCCATGTACGATTGTTGACTAATCTCCAGCTGTAATTCTCTGCCGGTAAGTGCACTCCAAGGTGCTTCCTCCCAGCACTTCCGGTCCGCTGATTGCTTGCAGTAGGAGTTGGTCTTGATTCCGGTACGGTCATCCCCCATTTGTACATCATAGCTCTGCCGACGACAAATCCATTACGGTTTCTTCGGGTGCCATATCGGTTGGCTAGGATTGATTCTGAAGTTGATTTCCAGTGGCAGCTGTGTATCTCAAGATTGTCGAGACTGAGTGGCGATTGCCGAGACTGAGTCGGAGTCTCATTCGAGATTGTAACATGGCCATGCGGCTTCCTGATTCATCTGTAGGTGCGTTTGCCATCACATCTCTGGGTGCACTTTTCGCCATTCTTGGTGTACAATTGTTGCTTCTTCTCCACGTGCACTTGCCGCTGCTAGCCTTCTCTATTGGTGAATGGGTTTCATGGTGCTTCGTTCCTGCACTTCTGGTACGGTAATTCCTCGCGGTAGGGGTTGTTGTGATTCCGGCACTGTCATCCCCCTCTTTTAAAGATCGTTGCTCCGTCAAAGACTAATCTTGTACGGCTGCATGATGAGTGGTATCGGCATTGTAGCTGTGTGACTCGGGATCACCCAAGCTGAGTTGGGATCTCGTTCGGGATAATATTCAGCGTTGAAACTCGGGCACATAGCTGTTTAATTGGACATCTCTGAATAGTGGTCTGTATTGTACTCGGTGGAGCCATGCCGCCAGTACATCGTATACATGTATATCTCCGTTCCAGAGAATATTCGTAGTTCAAAATCAAAGTCGTGATCTCGCGAATCGTATAACTTCGCATAACCTCAATATCTTCATATAGGAAAGAGACCGATTGTCATCTGCCTCCCATGACCCATCTGCTGAGATCAATCTCCTGGGATCCATCTCCTGTCATCCATCACCGGCCGCGATCCATGTCGGCCGTAATCCATCTTCAGCCGCGATCCATCTCCAGCTGTGATCCAGTTGGTTCCGGCCATTTGTTTCCACCCTGTGCATAATTGCGCTTGTATGGGCCGCATTGCGTAACATCTCCTGTAACTCTGTAAGCTCTCTAAATGTCATTGTTACTGACCTCCATAATGTCTGTCTTCCATTGACTCTTCATCGCAGTTCCATAATCCGGTGACATATTGTGCACCATAAGAAAATACCCACTCATCGATTGGTCCATATGGCATGCGATCGTTAAGTCCAAATCGATGATCCGGCCTCGTGAGCGCGTGATCTTAATCCACGCACTTGCCTGAATATCGCTCAACTCAACTGAAAACTCCGTTAAACTCAACTCCGCTCAATTGTAATCCGCCCATAAGGCAAATTGTAGCCGGGCTCCAAGTCGATAGGATGGTCAATTGACCGATGCGCCACGAGTGTCTTCGCCTCTTTGCTGAACGCCTCCACGAATTCTCAGTATATACCCGGGATATGTCCTCCATCGTCTGTAGGCACCATCTTTGTTGTTGTGGCGGCTCCATCTGCAAACGTGAGTTCTCAATTCGTACTAGATATGGAGTGGTATGAAGGAATATCCAGGAGCCCGGATTTAAAACGGTTCGCCACAATAGGGCCAACCCCCGCTGTCCTGTCCTCCCTTCATGTCGCCGCATGCCGGTAGCAGTCATTCAAGGTCCGCATTGTTGGTACACTCTTCTGCGGCAACTACCGCCGCTGCTCCCTGCTCGCCCGTCCAGTGCCTGGTACCTATCTCACCACTAGAGATGCTTACCATGGTCACTCCCAGAAGCCCTATATGAACTCCCACTCTTAGGAAGAACGTCCAACCGACCTCCTCACTGGCCAGTTGATCGTCAAAGGCATTGGCTCCAAGTATTGAAATATCCAGAACACCGCCACCTCCTTCGGAACACACCTCATCCCTGGCCATGATCCCGGTACATTCCCGCAGCATACCTGATGGCCTGCCCGGTCCACTGCCACATATTCCGCTCACCCTCGGATTGCAGAGCCAAAAGTCAAATGCTTTGCAAGTCGACCCTAGGATTCTTGGAGTTGTACCAAGGCAATCCAAACTCAATCTCCAGCTCACACAGTGCGTCCACTGCAGCTGCCACCATGTGTACGAATAAGCTCACTGAGCGAATCACATACTTGTCACACCCAATTGGGACTGTCTGACAAACAAATACTTTCCATTCCCACGTGGGGATACGACACATCGATTGAACCTCCGCACGCCTTAAATACATGCTTAATCCGCTGGTCTCCTGAGAGTGCCCAGACGGTCCATCCGGTAGCCCCATGGACTCTGAGAATCCCGGCTACAAATAAATATCTCCATTGGATTCCTAAAAACCCTCTTCGTATGCCATCGTATGAGCACACATCCATATTCGCTCGTTGCTGTATGTGTGGTCAAATTGAATAGAGTTGGCGCAGGTTGCTCTCTCTCCCAACGATCCGATTCGGTCATCCAATCAGGTGCCGATTGTGATAATTGACAATTGTAATTGTGAATCTTACCTGCTAGCCACTTTAGAACTCGCGGGGTTAGTATACTTCCCATTCAGTGCTACCACATGATCTGTGATCGCTGCTCCACTATCTTCAACTCTGTCCATCAATAGACGAAAGAAATCAGTATTCAAAGTTGTATCATTGCATAAGACTTTCGTAGCTGCTGCAGTAAACTCCTAACATCATCAGCAACATGGAGGACTCCATCGAGTTGTGTAGAAGGTAATCGCGATTGGAACTACCATCGGTGGCATTGCTAGATGTGAATCCAGCGTATCGCATAATACAGCCCTGAGCCTCCGTAGGTGCACTTCGTTCGAGGTATGTGCCTCTTTACGCACTTCCCAGCCTCGCTCGGCTCAGAGGAATATAATCGTAGGTGCACTTGGGAGTGCGATTATGGCCTGTGACGTCTCGATAGTGCGCATGCGATTGCATTTGTCGGATGAGGATCGAAGAAATCTCCCGAGAAGGGCCGACTTGGGCATTGTCGGTAACGCGACTCTTATGGGCGCTTTGGCTCTGGTATCGTCCCTGGAATCGTCAATTGACTCAATTGCAAGGTAACTTATTGAATCTTATTGATGCCGCGACTGATAGCCTTCGAGTTCTCGTATGAATCTGTTGAAATGGACTTCGACTGACTTGGTCGCTAACGCGTCTCCCTGCCGGTTCGCCTCAGGAATCAACTCGGAATTGACTCTGCTACGATTAGTCTCAATTGGGTGGGTAATTCATTCCTCTTTGCATCTGCGATTCATGGATCTCAAGTCTGTATGATTTCTCCTCCTCAGGTGTTGCGATGCAGCTCTGAATGATTGGCCACTGCAATCCGCACGAGATCGTCTCTGTTACCGTTAACCTCAATTCCATAGACATATATAGACACTTTGCTGATGCAATCAGTGCTCCCAAATCTGTAGGATATCCGCGTGTAAATTGCATGTCATGACGCGTCGGAAAGGGGTAAGTCATGAAATCCGGTATGCGAAATGTATCTGAAATTGTTGAGCAATAATAGTGTAAAGGCATACGCCCGTGTATGGCCTCGTAGGAAGGCATATCAGTCGATACGGTTGCAAACGTGGATGTCAATAGTGTAGAGTTGTATAAGGTAGTTCAAGTAAGATTATCGCTAGAGATCTAAGGCTCGTGGTGAGCCGACTATATATAAAGCTGGTGTTACCCGGCCCTGGACACGTAACGTGCAGTTGTGCCGTTACAGAGATAAAAGAAATGAGCCAGTACCTGCTTGGAGTTGAAACCCAGTCTCCACGAAGCGAAAGCCCCGCTCAGCATCCCATATTCAATCACGCAATTGAATGCACATGTGTATTGTCAGAATTGTATATATATGCTCCATATAAATCTCATGATGATGCAACATTGAGCTACATGCAGGGCACCTTGCATCGTTTTCACACCTTGAAAGATGTTTTGTTACTCGGGCGAGCCGGAAAAATGGTGAAGGCGAAAGCCAATGCCCAGAGAATGGAACTCGTGAAGAAATGAAATGTACACGAGGAAACTGATACTGAAACTTGGACTCTGTCGAAGAAGCGGCACAACATGAACACCTGGCGGAATTATGTCAGCCACGAGAGAGATGTTTCCAAGGAGTTGGATGACGACTTCAACTTTCTGAAGATCCACTTGATGTTTCATTGGGTCGAACAGATTAGTCGATACTGAGCCTTGCACCAGTATTCTGCTGACAGACATGAACAATCACATAAAATGAACCTCAAGGACAGTTGGAATGCCTCCAATCACAATCTCAACTACCTGCCGGAAGTACTCACCTTTCAACATCACATTCTCTACTTCGAAATCAGAGAGCTCAATCTCCAAGCTCTCACTCAGCGTCAGGCGAACAGCACTGCCACCTGCAAATCTTCCCTTCCTGTGCTGATCTGGCTGCACCCCTGAGCTACCAGTCATATGCGAAGCATGAATTCATGAGACCCCAAAAACGCCGTAATGCAAAGTATCTTGACACTATGATCAAAGACTTCAGAACATTACTCGACAATGCACAAGGCGAAACTCACTGCGTGACAAAATACACCAGCCCAGGGGGGAGGTTGTCAAACATAAGCGTCGTAAAAAGTCGTATAAATCAGATGAACAACTGCACGCAATGGCGTTCTGTATTTACCATGGTATTAAGATTCAAGTTGAGGGTTCAGATGGTGAACACATATCTCAGATGTGACGATGCACAGGAAGCTAGAGCTGGTGCGGAGGCAATTGATGGTACGACTGGGTGTGGGTAAAGCAACACCCAGGGAGGTGTTATGGCGCACTGAATGGGCATCTCCCGTGGTAACTGCAACGACTATTCAAAATCAAACTCCTAAACCAGGATGGAGCTTTCGTTGAGTACTGGTTAGCCATGGCACTCACCAAAATACCAGAAAACTCGGGTAACTTGGATCCCGTCTCAATATCTGTACAAGTGAGAAAAGCACCACCAGCTATTGCTTTGCAAGCTTTCAGTGTGGGAAACATTGTCGGCTGAGTGCACATCATTCCAGAGATAGCTACTCGGAGTAAGACAAGAGACGGACGGAATGAGCAATGGATCGTCAATAGACACATTGATCTGGTGACTTGCAATGATGGGTATAATTAGTAAAGAGAGAATTGCATTTTGCACACAGGTAGAAGGAACACGAGGAGAGATTTTTGCAGCGTCACCCATCGCAGTGCAATCCCGATGTAAGCGAGTACGTAATGAATCCATTCCGACATATGGTTGCAGTTGGCCTCAACACCAGAGTGATAGTTTGAAATAGAAGACCTACCAAACGAGAAGAAACGGTGAAATAGCAATCACAGGGCGAAATGAAACGCCATGCATTGAATGGATGCCCGTAGCAGATTTATCCGCTACTGGGGTGTCTCTGACTGCTCTGACAGAGCGTGTCCAGTCCGACGGGGCCATTCTGCCCGGATAGACTTTTTTTCTGCTGGATAATGAAGGTAGCCAATGCATTCAAAACCCAACAATGATATATCATTGTGAATATTTTGCAATTACCAGTAGAGTCCCTGAATGCAACGATAACTAGAAAAACCCGAAATGCAAAACAGGTGATTAGAACTGATAGGTCTAACCAACTGTGGTAAAAGCCATGGGTTGACAGGTATAGATTCAAATTGGGAGAGCCAAAATGCAGCAGTTGAGGTATTGTGAATAAACTGGAAATGAAGGAATCTGTTGTACTGGTCCCAATCCAGACCGCTAGCGAGTTACCTGGACCCATTGCTAACACCAGTGTTGTGTCAATTCCTGAGGCTGAGGCAATGCTTACAAACCTGACACATCCTGATAATGTGAGATTATAGGAGGAAAACCAACTGGACAACTAACAGGTATGCCTTGTTTAAAAGATTGAAATTGTTTGGCCAATATGAAAAATAAGCTTCATTAGCATCTTACAGTTAAGATGATAGAAAAGAATGTATATATAACATTATTAAGCATTCTATATTGCAATTACACATCCAATGGCTATTTAAAAAGAACCAGATTTTCTAAGTCAGCATGTAGATAATTGAAAACAATATTGGATTGTGATATTTGTATAGTCAGAAACCTTGATTATTAATACACAACATTCCGCCAGTGTAACAATTCCTTGATTGTGTATTATTATGTTAGTATTATTGAACTTGAATACAATAGTGAAGATAACTTTATGATAGATATTTGTGAATTCCAGATATTTGAATAGTCTTGATTAGAACAAGAACCAGGTGCTAGTAAACATTTGTAGAATACATTTAAGTATTAGAATTGGTATGGACAAATAGTGTTGAATGAATAAGTGGCTCTGTTTAGATTATTAAATAGCATATAAATTACTGTAGTTTTTATATTCCTATGACATGTATAGTATACACCAAGGTATAATGTACGATACACATGAACTTGTAATGTCAAATTAAATATCTCTTCCAATTATCATAATCACTCAGCAATCAATTAATATCGAATCAAGTACTCAATATTTCAGGTAAAAATCAATATTACATTGTGACATTGATATTGTAACTATTAATGTCGAACCTGTGGTAACTTTCCAAATCATAACCTCACATAGACATTGAATTTGCTGAGCTCCAGAAACATACTGAGTATAGATTAATATGTTGGCATCACTTCTAAATATCAAAGCTGGATGCAATTCCCTATTGCTATTAAAAACATTTAATGAAATACGAAGAATGTGAAGTTGAAAGCAATATTGTCAATTATGTGAAACCTAGTCAGAAGAAGTCTACAAAGTTCAGTTCAAAGTAGTATGACTAATTATTTTGCTTCCAGTGAAATCAAATTGCAATTCTTAGATAGTTTGAAAATAGATTCTTGTGTACAAAGAGAACTAATAATAAATACTAACTAAAAGAATCTATATTATAAATGTAAAATTTAATATGGTTCCAATTGGAGTAGTGTGATATATTTTTCTCAGATTTATTTTACTAGTTATACTTTTTTCTAGCTGTTTTTATGCCAATTCTAAAGATAGTACAAAATATCTGCATTAAATATAGTGTATATCTATTTGTACAAACCAAATTCAGAATTCAAACAATATTATACCTTCATCAAGACAAATAGTAAATTATTCATTTGGAATATTCTGACAGAAAGGAAAGATATCAAAAGACTGCTGAGATTGTATGGTGGAATTATAACCAGCCAATCATTGATTGCTAATTGATGAGAACTGACAATACTGTATAATGTGATTAGTGTTAGCAACGGTTCCGTTTTCGGACCGTTTCTAATATAGCGATTCCAACAAAACCCGGCCCCCGCCGGTTCAGTCTGGGTTTGTACCAAATGGTTCCCTCAATTAAGGCCATGAATATTCATCACCTAATTTAGTGTTTGGTATATGAAATATACAGCTTTGGACGGCGCATCTTTTGGTTGTCTCCGATCTTTGATATCTTCAAAACTCAGCAAGCTGCTTTGAAATTATTGCGATTTTTGGCCCAAAAACAAGGTTTTTGGGCTACCGCTTGCTGAGATGTGAAGATATCGAACATCGGAGATGGCCAAAAGATGCGCCGTACAAAGCTAGATATTTCATGTACCAAACACTAAGATCTCTGATTAATATTTGTAGCCATAATGGGATGGTGCGCTTAAAAAATCGTCGATTTTTGATGGGGTAAGGCCATTGCCACGCAGACCTATAAAACCGGCCGGGTTCAAAACCAGAACAGTTGCTAACACTAAATGTCGTGTAAATTGATTAAGAATATTACACAATATAATTGTAGATGAATAACATACTAATATTGATTATGTACACAGCATAAGTACAAACATATTGAAATGGATTTAATGGAGTTACGATACCAGATTGTCAGTTGTGGCATTGTATTTGATAATAGTAATCAGATTTACAATGTCTGGCTATGTTAGATCGGTGATATACTTGATTTTTGCAACTGTTGAACTATTTGAAAATTATTACTGTATACTGAATATCCATAATGCCAATTACGACTTTGAATCACTGTTGGTTTGGAATAGACTATCTATTCTATTACTCCACTATAGTATAGTAACTAAGTATGCTTAAGGTAACTACTAGATAGTTCATTTAGTATATATATTGGTAAAAACCAACAATATGTACAATTGCCAAGAACTATGTAATCAGATCAGTAACTCTCAGTGAACTGTATGCAGTGAATACAAGATTTCGCATATTGGTTAGTAGTCTACTATGCGATTGTGCATACATCAGATAAAGTCTTAGTAGATTTCGTCATTATGTGGCTCTAGATTAGAACTTGTATTTAGTATATAGGCCAATAGTCAGCTCAGACATAGAGTTGATCAAATGTCACAATGTTGCGTCACTACTGGTTAGGAAAGTTGCCATGACCACCATGCAGATAGAATTTTCCAAAATTGTGAAGTGGAGATCATAGTTGATTAACTAGCCAATATAAGAGTAAGATCACAGAATCCCAGACATGTTTAAAACACTTCTGAAATTAGAAGACACTATTGAATATGGATGATGATAATCAAATGGGGCAATAAATACCTCTACTCGATTGCATCCCAAACTCACTGGCCCAGTGGTCTGTAGCAACTGCCATGGCATCATTGGTGGGGATGGCTACCATTGTTGCAATGGCTGCAGTGTTTGGTTTGAAAGGTATACAAGGTAATTGTAACGGAATAATACATGTGCTGGAAACTCTCAGGATCAGCACTGACACGATATTGACAGGAGTGCAGGATGAGTTCAGATTGCTATGAGTTACTGAAGAATTCATCTTCAACAATGTGAGGACAGGTATTTGAGTGGCCAGCAAATGCCTGTTCAATATACAGATCAGTACATCAATATTTGAATACTGGGTAGATACTGGAGTACAGTGTCATAGGAGATTTGTACATTGAACTCATGATGAGCATGGTAGTTAGTATAATACAGTGTACTGCATATGGAATATGGAAATTCCAAGGATAGTGGTGACCAGTATGGCAAAGTATCAACGAAGTATATAGACAACTTCACTGAACATAGCAGGAATTATCATGGGATGCCGTACCCTGGGAATGTTCAATACCAAATATTTATACATGACAACACAGTGCTATTACACAAAACATTGTGGATGGGGGGCAACGATCTAAAAAACTGTGTATCCAAGGACAAGCCTCAATGAAAGCATAACCTTGCAAGAATGTGGCGACTTTGTATAAAAGCAACGCAGATGTATGTTGAATTTTGATAGCAATACCAACACGAACAATACTAACTCCAATACCAATATAATCACCAATACCCACACCAATACCAACATGGACTCTGACACCCACACCAGCACCCACACCAATATTCACACCAACACCCACACCAACACCCACACCAATACCCTCCCTCTCACCAACACTAACACCCACACCAACACCCATTCTGACACCCACAGGTACCTCTGTACTGACACACAGGCCAATTCCCACACATACCCCCATACTGACACCCACATCAACACACACACCTTTACCCACACTGACAAACTCACTTAAATCCACACCAACACCCACACATACATCTACAGCAATACCCCCTCTGACACCTGGGCCCACACTGACAGCCACACATCCATACTGACACTGTCACCCACAGTATTGCGGACACCAACACTCACACTGACACAATCACCAACATGAACATGGACACATTCAGTAAAACCAGCACTGATTCAAATATTACAACGAACTAATCATCCCATTTTTGGCACCGAGAGATAGTGAGGTGGAATCCATAATAGTCCTCCAGATTGGTGGAGTACTTTTGATACACTATACACTACATGGAGCATGTTGACGTATATTTCTCAATGAAACAATAACTATAGCAACTTGCTGTAGTGTGATTGTTTATTACATTCACCAGACCAGCAGACCAATATGGGGGACAAAAGAAGCCAACAGTACAATTCTACACCAAGTTTGAGTGCATCCTTGTAGTTGTTAACTACAACAGATAAATGTTTGAGAAGAACTATGGGTCTGGCATCTCAGAGAAGCATCAGCATGGTGTATTGCTTTGTAAGAACTTGTGGGCATACTACAATTTGGCACATTGTGGCTATCATCTGCCAGTTATTTCTATGGCTTTATTTTTGTCAGATGAGATATTACCCTGGTTATGTATTAGACTGAGTTATCCTTCTGTACAATACCAAGTTGCTTAGGGTTTGGGCTGGAAGCTACTATATAGGCTTTGAGTTTTCTTAAACTTAGACTCAATCAGTTGTGTCAAGATATTTATCACAACAAAATTGGATAGTCTATACTGATGGAAGACTATACATGTTAAACTGGATAATTAATGAACAGATACCAAATAGACTAAAAACTACACCAATGTAACAGACTTCAAGTAAAGCTTACAAAGTGGATTTGAAGAGAAGATGATAAAGTCAAGTTGAAAATAACCTATAGTTTAAACTGAAATATAAATATTCAAATTTGCAGATTGAGTTCTGCTATAACTGGAGGTAATCACCAAAGAGAATATATGGATAACATCAGTAAAAAGTCATTTCACCACATGCAATTTACTGGAACCTATATAGCCTTTGGTAGTCTTCTGTAACTGGCATAATTCTGGACAACCGAATTTTGCCCAAAGCCATTATACAAAATGCATATACTAACCACGTAATAGACAGTAAGCTTACTGTAGTATTTCTACCTTATCCCTTGACTTTAGAGTACTAACTAAGTACTCTCAGAGTGATAGCAAAAGTGTCTGTGCATAACATGGGGTTATAAGATATGCTAGATCTGCACTATAGATCATACATCAGAAGCTACTTGTGCAATCGCTGGGTCTGGTCAGAACTCACCATCGGTTGCCAGAGTAGTTGCTGTGATTTTGTCAGAGGCTCAACACTCTGTCACACTGGTCTTGTGAGAGCTCATTTCCAGCTGCCAGAATTCGCTTGTATAGTTGCGGTGATCTTGTCAGAGGCTTCTCAGGCTATCGCCCTGGTCTTGTCAGAGCCCACTGTCAGTTGTCAAAGTCCACATGTATATTCACCATGATCTTGTTGGAGGTTTCCCATGCTGTCACCCTGGTCTTGTTGAAGCCCACTCTCAGTTGTCTGAGTCCGCACCTGGCGTCCCCATGAGCTTGTCAGAGGCTTCCAACACAATCGCCCTGGCTTTATCAGAGCCCACTGTCAGATTTCAGAGTCTGCATGTATACTCGCAGTGAACTTTGTCAGAATTGAAGTAGATTATCAGAATCAAGACATGTGTTTCACTGATTGCCATTCTGATGGTGAATTCAGAACCTTGTACGTGTGGAATGAATTTAGTCTGTTTTCCATCAATTGTATCCCAATAATACACCGTCAAACTAATCTATATTATTTACATGAGTAGCTACACATCCTCATCATTGATTACCATCTCTGGAATCCACTGTGTAGCTGCAGGTATATTTCAATTTTGACTATTCATTGAGTCAATCCTGTCTATAAGTAAAGTGAAGATTGTTTTTGCATGTTGGGTGGGATACTTTCCCATAGTTCGAATACATTACTGTATATACCTACAAAAATATCAGATACGTATGTCCAAAACGTTGTTGTGCTTACTCTTGCATATCTCAAGTTCAACTACCATGCGGAGGAAGCAGGCCGCCAGCCCAGTTGTCCAAGGAATGCTTAACTGCAGTTGGAGCAAGTGAAACCCACTCTGCTGTGACCACATCAGCAAAGTGGAATGTACATGACCGTAGTATGAAATTACGCATTGAGTTTTCGAAGACGGTTCTTGCCATTACTCCTGATTGCAAATGATGCAGAACCATCTTTTTCGGTATCTAAGTTCATTGTCAGATCATTAATACAATCAATTGTGTTCAGTCATGCTTCACACTGACAGCTCGAATGATGATACCAGTATCTACGTGGAGAGATTAGCCTCGTGACAAGCTGATTGTGGTCATTGTTTGAAAGAGTCTAAAACCTAAGGGCATCTTAATGAAAAACGACTTCACGAGACAGTTAGGCAAAGAGCACGCAGGCAGCTGATTGGAGATCTGCAAGTTTGGTTATCAGTGCAACTGAACAGGGCTTGAAACATGCGAATACATAGAGTGTGGATATGTGTATTGGAGAGGCCAAACAATAAGATTGCTGTTCGCAGAATTTTGTGCACTACTATGTAGCTTTCGTCAGACAGTTTGTTGGCATCAACTGCATAGCGGTCCCTGCTACAAATTCTGCCAAACAATACATCTCTGGCAATGTCCCACCAATCACTTGGCCCCCGATGTCACCCACCTGGTGCTTGTGTGGACAGCCAGTATTGATGGGGGGACCTGTTCCGCTTTTGCAATCAGCTGTTGCCTTTGTCAGAGAGGTTGTTCAATGGCAAATCGAATCAGGAAATGTTGCTCTTACCAGCTGAACATAGTGCTCCTGGTTCCCTGCAGGCGTGTCACGTATTCATTGCAATCACTATATATTGTCCGCTAGAGTGTTCAATGACGGATGCGTGTGTGGTTATAACTGCCCTCCCCCCGGGTTGCCAAGAGAAACAGTGATCCATTGTACCTAGATATTGTCCATCAATGCAGAGGTGGTAATTTCTTCTTCTAATTGCCCACCGCTGGTTGTCAGACAAACTATGTGTTCACAATGAGAAATAGTTGGTCGAAAGTAGACATCGTGATTTCAGCTCCCACTAGTCTGTTACTGGCTGGTGGAACGACTAAGTGTTTGCCCCTAGACAGTGTCAGTCAGACACAACTGTTGAGCTCAATGCGTTATTGCCCCATCTTAGTTGATCAATCTGGAAGAACGACAACAGGTAATTAAAATGCGGGATTTTCAACATGTGGATCGCAGTTCATTGTTATTGTCATGGCAAGCACTCATATGCTGGCGTTCTGAGCCCTCATTACTGCCATTATTGCCGCTGGATTGGTTTTGTTGTTGGAGATTTTCACTGGAGTGAGTCACATGGCTACTGACACCGGAGTTTTGATGATGAGTGTGGCTGCTGCTGCCTTAAAACCTGCCACTGGAATTTTGATAGGTTCAGTCACTGCTGCTTCCGAAGTGTCTAGAACGGTTGCCAGTGCTGCTGCCTAGTGTAAGCAACGGTTTCGGATCACCGTTTCAGGTCCGGGTCCGGGTTGGAACCGAACCATCAGCCAATACGTGGTCCTGGTTGTAAATAAACCTGAGCTGTCAATTCGGGTACGGTTCGATGGATAGCTCCCAACCCGTCCGAATTGGGTGGGTTGTCAGTGGGTTGTCCAGCGGGTCCGTCTGTACATTCATATACTGCTCTTGCTTTTGTCATTCGACAACTGTATTTAATAAAAATCGCTCAACTAGCATCCCATACTCCTGTTTTAAACACTGTACAGGTTGCGGCATTGGGTATTTTGGAATCAATGTTTTTCCTTTTGTGTGTTATATTTAGGAGTACTGAAGCGGTGAATAGTACTGTTATAAACTCATACATCCATGTGACGCCTTGATTACCCAATATACAAGACCAAAAATTGTTGACGCTCAGTTGACGCTCATTGTCAGAATGGGCCAATAACTGTGTCACTTTCTTTTTCGCCTATAAAGGCAGTCATTGAACCCATTATGCCTAGCCACAACCACATCACTTTGTAATTACCTGACTTCAAAGACTGAAAATTGTCGACGCTTGGTTGACGTTCATTTTCATGATGGGGTAACGAACAGCACTGGCATTGTTTTGGCTGAAAAGGTTGCTAATCCATTGTATATGAAGTAATACCACAAGTCAACACTTAGATAACCCAAGATGCAAAGGGAGAAATCAATGACTCTCAGTTGACGCTCATTTTCAGAATCGGGCAGTGACCACATGACTTGCTGTTTTATCTATAAAGGCTGGCAATGCAAGGGTTATGCTAAATAGTGATTAAATCGCTCCACAATTACAATACTTACAAGACCAAAAATTGTTGATGCTCCATTGACGCTCATTTTGAGAATGGGGCAGTGACTGTGTCGCTTGCTGTTTTGCCTATAAAGGCTCCCAATGCAACAGTTATGTTAAATAGCGATTAAATCACTTCACAATTACCAGACTTACAAGACCAAAAATTGTTGATGCTCTGTTGACGCTCATTTTCAGAATGGGGCAGTGACCATGTCGCTTGCTGTTTTACCTATAAAGGCAGCCAATACAACGGTTATGCTAGATAGCGATGAAATCACTTCACAATTACCATACTTACAAGACCAAGAATCGTTGATGCTGTGTTGATGCTCATTTTGGCACGGGCGTATCTGCAATACGCAATCAATTAGCTTGGCGTAGTCTATCATTCACATTGTTTTGGCAGCCTGTCTAGAGTTTTCATTGACTTTCTTCTTGATTACTTCATTGTGCTTTAACAATACATATAAATATATTCTTTAAAATATACTTTACAGTGTCCGCTAATTGTAGATAATAATACACTCCAAAATCCCGTTCATTTCAATGAATGATAGTTATCACTGCCATGTTTGCTCAATAGGCTGCTCTGTCAGCATATCTGGGTCACAATCGGAATAGTTCTGGCTATCCTTGGCAGATGCATCGAGAGTGAACGATTCAGCACAGGGAAGAGCTGTATGTAAATACTCATCTCTGGACGGCACATCAACGATTGAGGAATGTTGAGCTCCGGCATTGGTACCGGGAGGCGCAGGTGGCGTTCCGCACTGAGGTGGTGTTTTGGGAAGAGGTGCTGCCAGCTCTGGTGTTGTCTGTCTGTGTCGCTCGGGTGGAGGTGCACCTGTTTCTCTGCGTCTCCAGCGCATCTGGGGATTCTTTCGGCTGCCATTTTAGCTAGGAAGGCATCCGTCAGATTGATTTTGACGAAGCATCACCGGGTGTCTTTCTATCGCATTCTTTATCTTTTTATGCCCTGGAAACACAAGACCCCACTTCTTCTCTTCTCGGAATTTGGCGCAAGGTTTCTTGATCAGATACTGTGTTCCTTCTTTTGCGGCGCGTGAAAACCTGCCTTTGGCCATTCTGGCCATATTCAATGCCGGGCGCATGTTGGACTGTATGAGCTGTACACGACCTCCTTGCCTTGCAATCGTAGCAGACGGGTTGAAAACCTATAAGAAATTAGTTGCTGCTTGTGACAATGAGATTCTGCTAGTACGTTAACCATGTACGCTTCCGTCGCCTCCTCTAAGGTGATCAAAGCCTAATTTGTCCTCTCCTGGGGATGCTTATCACAAAATTCGTATGCGAAAATCCGAGAGCTGAGAACATCATGATGTTTGATTTCGCGCACTGTGCGGACAAATCCCTGTATCGACCATGTAGGTTTCCCGTTCCGGGCGGCGATAAATTGGTCATGTAGCGATCTACATACACCTGCCGTACATTATATTGTTATTTGACGACCGTTCACTACGGTATGGAAATACTCACATCCAATTGCATACTGCTTCTTATTCTTTCTGCTTCCGGTCTTATGGACGATTCTTAAATGTGCATCCTGGGTCATACCTTTGGTGGCTGCATCAGCAGCGTTGTGGTGAACTAACTGGTGTCTGCATTCTTGCTGTGAGCCATTGTGTGACGTCTCGGTCGAAACGCCCGTCGTTCGGCTGGATGCTGATCTGGTCACCCATGGCTGAGGTGTTTGTGTATCAAATATTTGGTGGTATGGAATAGGAGAGGAAGATGATAACAAAAGCAAGTGGAAAGTCCTGAGGAATATATAGTTAGCTTCATGTCAGAATGGCATAAGTAGCAGCCAAGTTGGACGTTATACTCAACTTGAATCCTGCTGTGTATGGCTGCAAGTTGCAGGGGTTTCCCACCATCCCACGACTCAAAATAAGTTGGTCCGATGTTGTTAGTTTGTTAACATGGATAAATTGCGCTGTATGAGAACTGAAATTGCATGATTGTCAAATATAAATAGGACATTCTTCGAGGAAACGGACGCCTGCTGATGTTTGTCTCAAAAAATCCCGTTGATAATACATAAAACTAACACTAACAATCATGTCATGTTGTACGGTTAGCCTAACTATTCCCAATTTATTGACAGTCACAAGCCAGATTTGGCTGAGTTCAAGATGATTTAACATACCAACCTTGACATAAATGATGCAGCTTGCCTCCATACTGTCCATATCTTGGAACATCCAACATCTTGCCCAACAACAAAGTCAACACAAACTACAATGGTCAATGCTCTGGAAAAGTTCATTTCGCCACTTCCGGCTGGCAAATACAGTAAATTGACAAACCGTTCCACACGACGATGTCATCAAGCGAATGAGGGCGTGAGCAGCTTGGAGGCAGAAAGAGTCCGAGCCCTTGGGGCATTGCGCACCTTGCAATCCAAAAAGAAGCTTGCGGCAGAGAAATGATAAGAAATGCACTTCTTAAGCAGTGAAGAGATACAGATATGGATCGAGGATTATGTTGAGAGAGAAACCGCTGGGGCAAGACACCGAGTTGAAGACGCAGAGGCAGCGATTACGCAGGAGCAGAAAGATACAGAGACGGCTGAAAACTCATGATTGACAACTAGAGAGCCCAAAAAAACATGTCACCAGAAGATGGTCACTATCGGAGACAGTCTGAGCAATATTGTATATTCCAATGATGGAGAGGATGGGGAAGATGAGAATGATGAAGACACAGAGCAGGGCAAGCTGAGCGAAGATGACGATGCTGGCTGGGTGATGGGCACAATGTCCAAAATTGTCCAGCAGCGCATGGAGAGGTTTCGCCAGAAGCAGATTAAGCTTGACGAATTGACATAACCGGGATGGCAGGAGGCAGCCGATTACTTCCGTGAAGGAGAGAAGAAGTACGGCACATATGAATTGAGGGTCACTGCTGTCGTTGATCCGTAAACAGATCACGGTGTAGCTGCAGCTGCTCTTATAACATTTGGAGACGTTATGGACTGTTCTCATATTGTACCCGGAATATCGCAAATGCCAAAAGGGACTTCTCGACCAGGAAGTAGTCATATGAGGCTAAGTTCTGGGCAGCGCCAGTTGGATACTGGTATACCCGGTCCTGCGCCATCCACGGAGGTGGATTCATCAAGGGTGCTGAATGCGACACCTGTTGAGCTCGTAAGCTTTTACCCCTGAATATAGCCTTCTCCGCTAATCACCATATAGATATCAGATCCGGACGAAGACATGGTGACTGCTCCTGCATCACTGGAGGAACAGATAGGCACATCGTCAGTTTTGATGTCATATCTCAGTGAAAGATAATTTGTGTACCAATTTTGCTACGTGTCAGCTTTGTGTTGATTTTAGTGACCAAACTGTCAGACATGATAATTCGTCTAACCATGTGCAAGGGTCGAAAGCACCATGCGAATGTTCTAGAATCCAAATCACGTTGCAACACAGCCAATCAGCTCGATATTTGTTTGCCGATTAGTGTTAAGTGTGAAAGCAAAACCAAAATTAGTGATGAAATATACTAACAAAATTTAAGTGAATAATGTTATACGAGTCATAGAAGGAGTGGTCAGTGTTTAATACCAATCTGTCTGCATGACGACTGTCATGCGGTGTGTATCCTGTTATCTAACTGCATATCTCTCCGCACAGACCTGGTGCACATGGTTCAGATAGTTGATAATTGCTTATGATACATCACAGAAATTGAGGAGAAGGAGCTGGATGATGAAAGGTGAGGAAGCCGAGCTATATTAATCAACAATTGGTGAAATGATCTACATGCCATCAATTGCCGGCTGAAAGTGCAGGAATGTGATAGGGCCACATCATCTCTCAGTCACATAACATGCAGGGAGATTGATCAGAAATCAAGAGGCCAGAAAGCTTCTGGATCCAATCGAACATAATTAGAAACGCAATACCGGATGTCAATAATGAGTATGCGATTTGTTGCATACAATGATTGAGTGTACAAAGGCTGTTTGTCGTTTCCCCATTCTAAAAATAAGCGTCAATAGAGAGTCAACGATTTTCAGCCTTTCACATTCGACCATCAAAGGGCTGCATTGTCACTTCACTCCAAAGTAAATGTGTTGGTCGGCGTTATAGCTAAAAAGGCAATTGACACGCTCCTTGCCCCATCCACACAATGAGTGTCAACAGAACGTCAACAATTGTTATCTTTGCATCTCGGAAAATCCAACAGCTATCAGGTGACATCAGCCCATCATCGAACTATCGGCCGCCTTTCTAGGCAAAGACACTTGCAAAAATATCACTTACCATATCCTAAAAATGAGCATCAATAGAGCATCAAAGATTGTTGGCCTAGAGTTTGGGAAAATGCTATAGTGGAGCGGCGACATTCACCCACAATTGTACTACAGGCCGCTCTTTGTGTCAAAAATGCTTGTGACAACATCGTTACTATGTCCTAGAAATTAGTATTCATGGAGCATCACTGATTGTTGGCCTTGCATCATGGCAAATGCTATGGCAGTCTGGCAACATTTACCCATAATCGAACTATCAGCCGCCTTTGTAGGCAAAAATGGTTGCGACAACATCCCTACTGTGTCCTGAATCTGAGCGTCAATGGAGCATCAACGGAGCATCAACCATAGTTGGCCTCGCATCATGGAAAATTATAGGGCTGTGCGATGACATTAACCCATAATCGAAAAATTGGCCGCTTTTCTAGCCGAAAACATTCGTGACAACATTGCTACCAAGTCCTAAAAATCGTCGTCAATGGAGCATCAACGATTGTTGGCCTTGCATCATGCAAAATGCAAGGACTGTGCGGCAATATTAACTCATAATCGAACGATCGGCCGCCTTTCTAGGCAAAACTGCTTGCATCAACATCGCTACTGTGTTCTAAATCTGTGAGTCAACGGAGTGTCAACAGAGCGTCCATGATGCATCAACAGAGCATCAAAGATTTATGGTCATGCAACTTGCATAATCCAACGGCTGTGCATTGATAAATACCCAGAATCACCGTATTGGCAGCCTTTTTTGGCAAAAATCACACTAACAATTCCGCTGCCGCCTTGAAAAAATCTGTCAGCGGAGAGGCAAAATATTTTGTGGGGCTCAATAAGCCTCACAGCAACGAAATGCCTTGGGTCGTTCCCAAATGCCATTCTTAAAGGTCAGTCTTTTTAGTATGATCCTGTATACAACTTAACAACTATGCATGCAGTGTCTCACCTGTCTTACTATTGACTTGCAAGTAGCTCAAGAGTCAATATGTAAGCACCAGCGTTCTACTCAATAATAATGTCACCTTTGACAGTCTCTCAACTGGAATAACACAGTCTCCAACTTCTTACAGCCATGTCGAATTCCCAATCTATAAATATCTCGTTGCAAGAGGTTATGATATCTTCCAAAAATGAACGAGTCTTTAATCGCAATTTGACCGACCTTATGTTACAAATCATATTTGACACTTGGTGGGCATCAATGAATGTGGGTTGGAAACGACCTATTGCTTGGAAACATTCTAGACATGTGCCTTCATGGCGCTTCTATTTGCACTGCGGAATTGAGGTGACCGGCAGCCCTGGCATCATATGTATCGTTTGTCATCAAGTTCTTCGGCATCCATCAGAGCATGAGACTAGCTCCACGGTGAAACACTTGCTGGCAAAAGTGCACATTGCAAAGTTAAATGAACTAACAGAGTTGGAAGTTTCTGAATTGACAAGTACAACTGTTGACAAAACAGCATTGCCCATATTGAAGAGACAAGGCAGTCGTGGAATTACAATTGTAAGATCGCAAAAGAAATTCATATTCGACAGTTTGGTCGTACTTATATTGACTTCGTTGACATATACAACGCTCTAAACTGGCAGCAAAGGACTACCTTACTGCCGTATTTCACCAAGATACCTGGAATCGCTACCTCATGTCAGGATGTGTTTCAGCTCACATTCCTTGGGATGCTATATGAAACCTCGAGCTACAATGGTCATATAATGCACTATGCAGCGAGCTGGTGCTTCTATCCGCCAGCAACCTTAGCAACCTTTGCCAGAGGGAACACTTACTGACAGTAGATGCAATTAAGATGTAATTGCTGTCAAGAAATAAAGTTAGCTTAGCTTTAGATGAGTGGACATCAACAAACAAATTGGTGATAACATCGGTCATCGTGTACTATATGGATCGAAATTGGGCATTGCAAGAAGTACAACTCGCATTCAACGAGGTAGATAACCTGGTCCATTGCTATATCGAATGCTAATTATGATTACTAGGTCAAGGGTCAACATACTGGAGCAAGGCTTGCCATTCATTTGAAGGAGGTCCTGGATCGTGTTGAGCGTACCGACAGCCGTTTACTAGGAATTACGACAGACAGTGCTTCTTCAAATTACTCGATGACTAGAGAACTGCAATCAACCCTTGATGCCTCCGGAATCCTGTGGCCAGGAATGAGAAACCACAAACCATGCATGGCGCACGTCATTCAGCTTGCTTTGGGTGCATTCATGAGCAGTCGTGGGGTCAAAGGCTGCACCATATCTTGAGAAGCCCTTGAATGCGATCAGCAATTTGGAGAGAATGAAAGCACCGACATTGGGACGAATCAAAGACTGCGAAAAGAGGGCAATGCTAGAATCAACACAATGTCAGCGATGCAGCTGAGTTTGGCAAAGATAATTGAGAAAGTACGTATTTCAAGACATTGTGAATGACCTGAAACTAACATTCATATAGCAGAGAATGCTTACTGTATTAATTATGCTCACACCTGGTTGTCCAAACGAGTTCATTGACTGTCAAAAAGCCAAAGTCCGGATTGCAGTACTACTCATTATGGATGTGAAGACACGATGGAACTCAACACTGGAGTTGCTCAAGCGCGCCTACCGATTACGTGAAATCACACATGAGTGGCTTACAAACCCAAATTACAGCCATTACCGGCTACTCTTCACAACACAGGATGAGTTGCCTATTGTGAAGTGTGTGATGGAAGATTTATGGCCATTCCGGTACTGGGCCCTATGGAGGTCGAAACATCATACCGTGACTCTGCATCACTGTCAACAATGACATGTTTGATCACATGGATGGCGTCATGCGAGCTTTGGCCAAGAAGAAGACACAATGGAAGGAAGACTTATACTTCGCCTTGAAGGTTGCCCGGCTGAAGCTGTCCAAATATTAGGCCGAAGTCACTCCCACGACTGGTCTGTTTCTGATTTCAGTGCATATCCTTGATCCTTTCTGGAAGTTGCGATCATTTAGGAAGTGGGACAAGGCAATGGATCTGAATCCTGAGGATGAGACATCTTATACTACCCAATACCAGGAGGCCATTCTGAAGTATGTGGAGAACTAATACTGTGCCAAACATTGACGAATGTCCATCATTAAACCCGAAAGTGCTCAGCACAGCAACATCTTCCCCTCTGCAAAGGCTTCTGGATTTGGTCAATCATCTTTTGACCCATATAATTTGTCCAGCAATGATGACAAATACTTAACGCCTAAATGCATGGCAGAAATGACACCCAGACGAAGCGATCGTGCAGTACACTTATTCACTTCGGCAAGGCTTCATTTGAATTCTCCACATCAATCACCAATGAACTGGGGGCAAGTTAATCGAAATGATAATGGTTACCATGCTAACCCCATGGAGATTAGCAGTACATTTTGGTTACCGGATATAACCGACTGATGGCGGCAGCAGCAAGAAACGCACTCAAAGTACGCCGATCTCTCCAATGTGGCTCGCGACATATTCTCTATTATACCACATGGTGTCAGAGTGGAGGCCAGGTTTTCTCTTGGAGGAGATGTTATTGGCTGGAGACAGCCTAAAACCACTGGCAAGACACTTAGGGAAAAGGTCGTAGTTAGGCAGTTTACTCAAGTCAAAAATGGAATATTGGTGGGCGATTGTGCAGCATTGGATACCGCGGAAACTGACAACAACTTGGAATTGAAGCAAGATGCGGAGGAAAGAAAATTGCAAAGAATGGCAAAGGTCTACGACTTTTTGGGAGATGTGGCAGGGCAGCCAAAAGCTACGTGCTACACAGAAGGAATCTCGCACTCAAAACATGCAAATAACAGCCATAAGATACATTTCAGATACCAAAGAGATCACCAAAGAATCCTGGTCAAACTTCCAACATGATGGTGCGGCTGCATTCAAATTGTCAGAAAGATCACCTTTGCCACCGGCTTTGTCTGCAAATGTCAACCCTGGAGGATGAACTAAAGTATTAAACGTCCGCTGAATCAGAAGAATCGACCGTCAACCATCCGAAAGTGATAAGGATAGTGCACCTAAAAGCATTTCTGACACCGAAAATTGGATTAACTGGAATGGTGATTTGGATAATTCAAACGAGAGCGAAGATGACTGTGAGGCAGACGATGAATCCTACACATAGCCATGCGGTGGCATCAAGGCTTCGGAAAGCCCAGAGCATCGTGTTGTGAGTGCCACACCGAATGTTCCTGGTTTGATTTGGCCAACACGAAAGTTCATGGAACAGGCTGAAAAATGGTTGCTGACTGTCAGTGCAATGGAAACAAGGAGGAATAAGGGAAACAAGAAAAAGTAGGACAGATTGGGTCAATATGTTTTCACCAGGTTCTATATATTGCTTGACTGAGAATTTCACTTAGAGATATATTACGGGAGAATAGTGAGCAGTCTCATGAGGATATTTGTTCATACAGAAATCTATAGCTGGCTAAATGCGGTATTCAAACAGATGTATCAATTTTGGTAGACTGAGAGAGGCCCATGCATGAATATTTGTGGGCTTGGCTTTACCAACTGGCTAATTCTGAATCGGACAGAAAGGCAATGACTGAGTTCAAATAATGACTTCTACTAATATCGATTGCAGCAGAAAGTGACTACACAACACTTTATAATGAGCATCAATGGAGCGTCAATGATTCTCAGTCTTGCGTCCTGGGTAATCAGACCGCCGATAGATTGCAAAAAGTCATAACGCAATGTCTGGCCGCCTTTATACCCAAAACGGATTAAGGTACCCTCTCTGCACCATCTTGAAAATGAGTATCACCGGAGCATCAACGATTATTGGTCGTGTATCTTGGGTAATTCAGGTGGCAACTGGTTGCAGACAGTCAGAAACATAGTATTGACCGCCTATATAGGAAAAAGAGAAAGTTGCATGCTCGCTGCCCCATTGTGTAGATGAGTGTCAATGGAGCGTCAACGATTGTTAGCCTTGCATCATAGTTTATCTCAGCGCGAAGTGGTCGTTATTGTCTATATACGTCGTTTTGGCTGGTTTTGTAGGTCAAAAGACTCAAGAACACTTTGTGGAAGCTGTGTGAATGACATAAATGGTTACTGTCGGGGAGGATGCGGCAGAAATATCCCATACATATTTGCCTATAAAGGCTGCCATATACTCGTTTATGGATGCTTGTGGTCAAGTGCTACTGATATTACCGAAGAAGCAAGATTAGAAATCGTTGACATTCCGTTGACACTCGTTTTCAAGATGGGGTAGGGAGCATGTAGCTTTCTCTATTGTCCAAAAAGGCGGCCAATACTAGCTTTCTGACTACATGCAACCTGTCGCCCTCCAGATTACCCAAGGTACACAACCAACAATTGTTGACGCTCCGTTGACGCTCATTTTCAGGATGTGGTAGGGTGTGTGTCGCTGTTTGTTTTGATCATTATGGTGGCCGATACATCCAAAAGAGTAAGGTACGTACCCATGTCAATATTTTGTGTTTAACAGTAGCATATCGGATTGCAACCTATAAATAGTGAATCCCGAAATGCAAAACCGGAGATTGGAACCGACGGGTCTAGCTGAACTCGGCAGAACCCGCGGGTTGATGGGTAAGGGTCCAGGTTTAGCCTGCCAAGATGCCGCGGGTCCGATTCTTGGACGGGTCTGGAACCCAACTGATCTGTTTTTGGGGTCCAAACCCAGACCACTGGGAGGTTACCCAGACCCATTGCTAATAGTACTGCAGCCAGATCGGATTCTGTTGGTCATTCTGTGCATTGAATGTTGGTGTGCAGGTTCGCGTTGGGTGTAACGGCATTGTATGCACTCCGATTCCACGGCACTTCACCATTGATTATATAGTGCATTTCTAACTCCCATCTCCGGAATGCAACCATGTTAGAATTGAAAATAGACCCAATACTATTGGTTTGCTTGTCAGAGTTATCGTCTATGTGAAAGTTGATGTTATGCTGTAAACATGTCAGAATCAAGTTCATTGCCAGAGTTATGATTATACTGTATACCTTGAGTCTTCAGTGTCAAAGTTGAAGTAATTAACGTATAGGCAAGGTTTCATCTGGTGTCAGAGTAGGGTTGTTGTCAGTTGGGGCGATTGTCAGAGTTGGGGTAATTGTCAAACTTATGGTGATTGTCAAAGTTAGGGTAATTGTGAGAGTTATGGTGATTATCGGAGCAAGGGCAATAGCCAGAGTGAAAGTTATACCATGCACATTGCGTCTCCCGAGGCACTGTTGAAGTAACACCATATTATAGGTGTGGTTGCTTCTCATATCAGAGTGGGGTGGTTGTTAGAGTTTCCAAAATTGTCAGAGTTCAGGTAATCGCCAGATTCAAAGTTATACTGTATATATTGGGTGCTCCCAAGTCCCAGTAAAAGGAGTGCTGTATTATCGGTGAGGGTGCTTCCCAGATCTGAGTACAGTCGTTGTCGGAGTTTTGGATGTTGTTAGAGTCGAAGATATACTGCATATGTTGGGTCTGCTGAGTTAAAGTTAAAGTAATGCCATACTATTGGTGGGATTGTTTCCTGGATCAGAATAGGGTGGTTGTCAATGTTTTGGTGATTGTCAGAGTGCAGGTAATTGTCAGAGTTTTACTGTATACATTGAGTCTTTCATGTCAGAGTTAAACTTATACTGGACTGTCCCATGGTCAGAGTAAGTTTTATATGTTCCATAAGTTAGAATAGATATTATACGACTATGTTAAGTTTCAGAAATTTGTCAATCCTCCCGACTATATACTTGCCCACTAACCCCCACGTTGGGCGGCACTGTGTGACTGTTCTGGCACAACTACTCTGGGATCTGGCACTGTGGATTGTACCACACAGGTGTATCCTGCTATGGCACAGTAAGGCCTTCACTGCCATGCGGGTCACAGGGGCAGAAACAGTCACAAATGGTGTGCTTTTGCAAGTCCAGCCAGCTCTCCCCACCAGTGCTCCACATGCAATGGCCGCTGACCCAATCTGAGGGTCAACAACATAAAGGCCTTATAGTTGGAAGAGTGAATTGCAAATAGTATAGCATCGTGAAACTGCATATAGTTTGAGGTGGATGGGACAAAGCGGTGCAGGCATCCAATTTACAGAAGTATATATCTAACCACTTTGAGGAGGTGACTTATCCAGTTAAGTGCTGAACGATGAATATCCCTACGGGTAGTAGTTCATGTTAGTTGGTTGTTAGGTGCCCATATGACAACAAAGGCAGCTGAGAATGATTTGAGTGGACCCTGAGGACCAATGTTATCCCACATCTGGTTTGTGACCGCTAGTGATTCTGGAGCTAAAGTAGAGTATGTTGATTGTGTTGGCCAAATGAAACTAGCACTGTGCGTGTTAGATGCGTATTATGTGCTGGACAGAACAACCAGTCAAAACAACCTATCAGAGCAACATTGTAAGAGCGATTTTGGTAGAGCGAATGGGTTAGAGTGATCTTGTGAGAGCGATCTTGCTAGAGCGATCTTGATAGAACGATTTTGATAGAGCAACCTTGTCAGAGCGACCATGTCAAAGGGACCTTGTCAAAGCAATCTTGTCACAGCGACCTTGTCAAAGCGACCTTGTCAAAGCGACCTTGTCAAAGCGACCTTGTCAAAGCGACCTTGTCAAAGCGACCTTGTCAAAGCGACCTTGTCAAAGCGACCTTGTCAAAGCGACCTTGTCAAA
>Ga0307514_10000169_pt1 | contig 185833 bp, 201 predicted proteins | sample 16_EM_MG_FD_203088 | JGI IMG/M metagenome (GOLD analysis project Ga0307514, IMG submission 203088) | Populus trichocarpa ectomycorrhiza microbial communities from riparian zone in the Pacific Northwest, United States - 16_EM | ecosystem: Host-associated > Plants > Roots > Unclassified...
TCTGCCGAGAGACATGAACAAGCACATAAAACGAACCTCAAGGACGGTTGGAACGCCTCCAATCACAATCTCAACTACCTGCCACAAGTAATCACCTTTCAGCGTCGCATTCTCTGCTTCGAAATCAGAGAGGTCAATCTCGAAGCCCTCGCTTAGCGTTCGAAGAACAGCGCTGCCGCCTGCAAAGTCTTCCCTTCCGGTGCTGATCTGGCAGCCCCCCTGAGCTCCCAGTCATATGCGAAGCCCGAATTCATGGGACCCGAAAACCGCTGTGATGGAAAGCATCCTGACGCTATGATCAAAGACTTCAGAGCATTACTCGACAATACGCAAGACGCAACACACCGCGTGGCAATATACAGCGGCACACGGGAGTTTCTCAAGCATAAGAGTCATAACAAGACGTATATATCGGATGAACAACTGCACGCGATGGAGCTCTGTATTTACCATGGTATTAAGATTCAAGTTGAGGGTTTAGATGGTGAACGCATATCTCAGATGTGTCGATGCACAGGGAGCCAGAGCTGGCGCGGAGGGGATCGACGGAATGACTGGGTGTGGGTAAAGCAACGCCCGGGGAGGTGTTATGGCGCGCTGAATGGGGGTCTTCCGTGGCAACTGCAACGACTATTCAAAATCAAGCTACAAAACGAGGATGGAGCTTTCGTTGAGTTCTGGTTAGCCCTGGCGCTCACAACAATACCTGAAAACTCGGGTAACTTGGATCCCGTCTCGAAATTTGTACAGGTGAGAAAAGCACCGGCAACCGTTGCTTTTCAAGTTTTCAGCGTCGGAAACATCATCGGCTGCGCGCACGTAATTCCAGAGATAGCTACTAGTAGTAAGACAGGTGATGGACGGAACGAGCGATGGATTGTTAATAGCCACATAGATCTGGTGACTTGGAATGATGTGTATAATTAGTAAAGAGAGAATTGCATTTTGCGCACAGGTAGAAGGAACGCGAGGAGAGATTTTCGCAACGTCACCCATCGCATTCCAGATGCATGCGTGTACCCAATGAACCCATTCCGACGTATGGTCACAATTGGCCCCAACGGCAGAGTCTTTGTTTAAAATAGGAGACGGACAGAGCGAGAAGAACCAGTGAAACAGCGATTGGAGGGCGATATGCAACGCGACGCGTGGTATTGAGACCGGGTGCGGAGTAATCCGCCACCGGGGTGTCTCTGACGGCTCTGACAGAGTGCGTCCACTCTGACGGAGCCTTTCCGCCAGGACAGAAATATTTTTTGCTGATTGTTCATCGACTTGTGAATCTGCAAGCCTCTCGACGGCTTGACTTTCCACCTTATCAGCGGATACATACACCAGCTCACCAGTATCCCCCTCGTTATCCTCATCACCCGCGTTATCGTGCAGCAGACTGCTCACAACCCTTGACAACAACCGGTCCATCACAGCTGGAAGCTCGAGGAAGGGAGCATTGCCATCCAGGTCGAAGAAGCAGTGTGGAGAGGATAAATGAGCTACAGAAGGCCGAAAGGAACGGCCAAGTTCACACTGGGGAGAGCTTGGTGGTGTATGCACCGTGCGAAAGATTCTATGAACGGTGGTGAGGTTAAAAAGTGATCAAGCTGGGGTCCGAGGTGAAGGTCCCAGTCGATATAGCTAAGTGCTTTAAAAATTTGACGTCACTCGAGTGATGGCATAGGGTTTTATTACACTCGGCAAGGCTACATCATTTGTTGATGGTTACAAGTAGGAAATGGCTGAAAGTAATTGTCAGTGAATGAAACAGAGCTCTCAGAGACCGTGAAAACTGATCCTGAATACAGTACGCTTAAGTCATTAGACAATACAAGAAGATACTGACATGTAAAGAACTGTATGAATCCAAATATTACAACTCAATAACATTGCCGAGGTTGAGTTGAAGGTGTATATGTTAGTACTGACCACTACAACCTAGTGGACTCACTCTTCCCTTCGTATGTACTTTATTCACTTATATACAGAAAATTATGCCACACTAGAATGGTCACGAACAACAAAAGAATAGAACCATAACAGTAAACGACGCGTAAACAGAGCTGCCGCCACTCCACCTGGACTCTCCCATTCCTGGCTGGAAGCCATTTCACTGTGTCTAGAGTCCAAAAACATACAGAGCTTCCCTTGGTATATGTAGGGATGCCGGTGGACGGGTTTTTTCAAGCTAAACGCGCTGCTTTGGTTTAACCACAGCCACTCTGCTCCTCTTCTAACTCCCGTCACTTGCTCCTGGCATCAATGATTCCAATTATTCCAACAGTCTACACGATCCCATTCCGCAATAGGGCTCAGTCCAGTCCAGTCCAACCGGATAGCCGAACTGGACTGGACCACAGACTGCCAGTCATCCACTGGACGGGCTCAGTCTGGACCGGTCCATGCAGGTGATGTGGCAGGAAAATATGTTTCTCACCACCACAACCACTCGGTTTGGCAGGGGGATGCTGGCGGGGGGCGTATGGATATACAGGAATAGAGGAGATGGAATGTGCGACGGGGAGTGTTGATTGAGCCTAAGGTTTGTGACTACTCTTTTAGCCTTCACACTACTCTTCCATTCCATACGCATCTTGGACCTTTGGACCTGTATCTAGTTATCACACAATAGCCAATACACAGGATTCTCCCCTTCACTATCGCAATAGGGTGTATATAATTGGGAGACCCCAGGGTTGATAGACATCATCTCATCAAACAACGAAATACACACTGTTTCTTTCACAGCTCTTGGTCCCACACACTCTTGCCGAGCTTTAATCAGTCCACGCAATTTGTGTGGTTCGTCATGCACTCTTGCCACACCTTTATAGATCCACTCAATTTACCTTGTTCCTCACGCAATCTTGCCAAGCCATCATAGATCCACGCAATTTGTGTGGTTCCTCACAGCCTGGTACTATATGACATCGGCCCAACCTCTCCTTATGCTCCTGGAGCCAAACCGTGCTTTCTCATGAATGTAACTACTCTTGTATATCACCATTAAGTGACTCAGTGTATGGCTGACTCCAAGTGACATCTGGCAAATTCCATCCAAGTGGACTGGTCTGGTCACAGGCCTTACCAGTACAGTGGAAATTTGGACTAGTCCGATCCCGGTCCAAAAATGTCTTTGACTGGACTGGATCAAACCTGGACTGGTGGAATCAATGTTTACTTTGCTCTCAGCCTTAGGCTCTGGCGCCAAAACCTCCAGCTAGTGCTCAGACTCTAGCCCAGGCTCAAGATCCAAGCTCTTGCTCATGCTCTGGCTATAACTCTAGCTCAAAATTTTGCTTGTTCTCGTATTTTCGGTTTCCCGCTGCAGCGCATGCCCATGCTTTTGTGTACTGTGCAGTAAGATGAAGTATGGGAAAACTCTTATTTGTTCTGGCCGAAAGGCTTGGAATAAATCGAGTGAACCCATTCAATATAGTGATATTGGCCGATACATGCCAATACTGGACAGTAACGGGTGCTGCAAAAGCAATCAATGTAATATACAATATATGAAGACGGGCGTGAACTCAATGAAGTGTTAAATATGGCATTAGACAGATTACTACTGCGCAGTATTGAGCAGTATGAATATAATCCCAAGTACTTTCAATGACAGACTCTGTACGTGTGCGAAGTGAACTCAACAAATGCTCAGATACAAATGACTACGGATGAATACAAGATAATAACAGGCGGTATATACAAGTTGGAGTATCACAAGTGATACAGTCTGGACTGTTCCGCCAAATCAACATCGCTCAGCCACAGATACAAGCCAGTACATACCTATACTTGACAGTAATTGTTTGTGCTGACCATTGCGAGAATGACATTAAAGTGAGGTCGAATGAACAATATATATCGCCCCATACGGGTCAGCATTGACGCATATTTGAAAATACTGGCTGAACAAGTGCTAAATCACGAGCGATCTGAAATGCGCGGGGATAGATATAATCTTTGTTATCGCACCAGAGAATGATTGCCGTCCAATACCAACACGTACTGATAAGTATGACTCAGTATTGAAAAGTCGGAGTCTCGGCGCGAAGTAAACCATCACAAATTTATTACTACCAAGCCCGTGGGCAGCTGCCCACCACTTATCAACCATGTTTTATCAAGGCATTTACAAATGCCAAGGACTATATGAGGACATAAAATTGCATGCCATAGGTGGATTTCAGGTTGGTTATCAGTCGCATATTTGATACGTGGTACTATAATGTCCTATGGACATGCGCATTGACTAGATTACTATGAAACGCATGAAATTATGTGCGCTTGATACCATACATCATGCTGCATTCAACAAACTTGAAACCTAATGGCCATATGCATTTCTTTGCATGCTCCCAAGTACGCTCTGAAGACCCTCTCAATCACACTCCCAAGCACTCTCTCTATCACACTCCCAAGCTACCTTTCAAATTCACTCCCAATTGCACTCGATGGCACACTCCTAGCCTGCTGGACTGTATGCTCTCAAGTGAGCTCTCAAGATGCTCTCAAGCACACTACTGAACATGCTCTCAAGTACACACCCAATTGCACTCGATAGCACACTTCCAGCCTGCTTGACTATTCGCTCCCAAAAAAGCTCTCATGACACTCTCAATCAGACTCCCGGGCACGCTCTCAGATACACTCCCAAGCACGCTCTCAAGTACACTCACAATTGCACTTCATGACACGCTCCCAGCCTGCTTCACTATATGCTCCCATGTAAGCACTCAAGATGCTCTCAGTGACATTTCAGAGCATGCTCTCGAGTACTCTCGCAATTGCACCCGATGACACACTTCCAGCCTGCTTGACTATACGCTCCCAAGTACGCTCTCAAGGCACTCCCAAGAACACTTAGGAGTATTCACCCAAGTACACCTCCGAGTCGCTTGCAAGTACACTCGCAAGCGGGATGATACTCCCAATCTCACTTGACTATACGCTCCCATGTACGCTACAGTATACTCGATCCAAAGTCTTGCTGAGTTGCCGAAAGCTGTCACCGGGTGGCAGGTGGTGGGTAGCGGTGGCCGAAATCATGATGTCGGTTGATATTATACTCTAAATCTTATCTTTATCGTGCCCACCGCGACGAGATCACACAATGCCTCACAGTCTTGGTGTTGACAATCGCAGCCTAAGATACTGCAGGAAAGGCAGACAATTGGATCTTGGGGAGAGGAGATCTCCGACTCAGATTTTCCAGCGGAATCTGCTCCCTGCTTCATACAGATTGGAGGCCTGTATGTGTGGATTTGGGCCGGGGCTGATAGTGATGATGGCGATGGTGATGATGGCAACAGTGATAATGGCGATGGTAATGATGGTGATGGTGATGGTGTCGGTGATGGTGATCATAGTACCAGAAGTACTTAGACAAGTGGGTTCGCTACATCCACCTCAGCATCAAACCTTCTATAGACCTAGAGCCTTCTACTAGCCAAAGCTTCCACAGTCCTAGAACCTGCTACTAGCCAAAGCTTCCACCGACCTAGAGCCTTCTATTAGGCAAAGCATCCACAAAGTCACAGTTTTCCATTAGCCAGAAGCTTCCCGCGGAAAACTCAACTCCTTGGGAATATGTTCCTACATGCTCGATCCAGAGACTTGTTGAGTTGCTGAGGCCAGGCACTGTGCCGCATGAGGCAGGCAGGTGGTGTGTGGCGAGCAGCATTGGGTGGGTAGCGTGTGACATGAGGCAGGTGGCAGGTAGCGGGTGGCTGGCGGCCAAAATCATAACGTTGGTCTGTATCACAGTCTGAAACTCATCTTTCAAGCACCCACCGAGACGAAATCTCACAATTCCTCATGACCATGGTGTTGACAATTGCACCCTTAGATTCTGTTGGAATGGTAGGCAATTGGATCCTGGGGAGAGCAGATCTTGGACTCAGATTCTCCAGCGGAATCAACTGCTTGCGTCCCTGAGATTTTGGGAGTATCTGTGCGCATATGGGCTGGGGCTGATGGTGAAGATGGCGAAGGTGATGCTGGCGATGGTGATGGTATTGGTGATGGTGATCACAGTACCGGAAGCACTTAGACAAGTAGGCTGGCCATGTCAACGTTAGCGTCAAAGCTTGCACCGACTTAGAGCCTTCTATTAGCCAAAGCTTCCACAGACTTAGAGCGTTCCATTAGGCAAAACTTCCAGACTTAGAGCCTTCCATTAGCCAAAGCTTCCATATACTCTGAGTTTGCCCAGCAGTCAGTAGGTAGGCCAAGTTGATCTCTCTGTCTCGAGTCATATCTACAACAAGATAATACTTGGTCGCAATGTTTGCAACTGCGGTTCCGGAGTAGATTCTGTTCTTGATGCTTGCGATCAGTGCCTGGGAATCGGAGAACACGTGAGGGATCGTCAGAATGCCGAGCTTGTTCAAGAGATGTGAGATCTGTATGAGTCTCATACAGCCTACTCCAAAGGAATAGTATTCGGCATCAGTCAGGGAATGGGCAGTCGACTTCTGTTTTCTCGATCGCCAGTCGACTACTTCTCCGAAGGTGATAACCAGTCCACTTGTGGATTTATAGTCATATGGGCATCCACCAGAGTCCGAATCGACGTAACATCTACATGTGCATTCTCCTTCTCCTCCGAGTCCTACTCCAAGTGCTTCACTGAGTGCTCCTCTGAAACGCGGAAGCCAGTCCTTGGTGCTGTTGAGATACCAAAACACGCGCTTGAGTGCTACCATATGCTCATTGCTCGAGTCTTGATTGTACCGGCTAAGAACTCCGATGGGAAATGCGACATCGGTCCGATTGGTGGTCATGGCATACATGAGGCTTCTGATCATCGGTTAGTATAGGGTCCGATCATGGGCATCTTCGTCAGGCTTCTTCTTTTGAAGCTTCAATTCATCGCTGTGGCAACTGGCCTGGACTCGCCGATTCGGAACGTGGCGAAGATTGTCTGAATGTAGCTGTGCTGATGTATATCGATTGTGTGAAGGTCCCGATTGCTTTCAATTTTCATGCCGAGATAGATGGAAACACTCCCGAGATCATGCATCCGGAACCTCTTCTTCATCTGATCCTTGATCTGCCCAATCAAGCCCTCATGAGCAATGATAAAGAGATCATCGACGTACAGAACAGCTGCAGCGATGACTTTGCTGTGATCCTCCTTGTCATGGAGCACGAACAGTCCTCTGTCGTCACGTGATGCCACTAATCCATTCGAGATCACGAAGTTCTTAAAAGTGCCATACCAATCGTGCGAGGAGTGTTTCATGCCATAAAGAGACATGCTCAAGCGGAGTACAATTTTCTGCGAAATCATTGTTAATCTTGGATCATAGTATCGGCTCGCAGTTTGGACCAAACAATAACATCCCTGTGACAGGTGCATATAGATCTCCTCCTCCAAGTCAACTGCCAAGAAAGCCGGGCATACGTCCATTTGATTGATCTCGAGATCGTACTTGGCGGCGATGGCGAGTGCCAGCCTAACATGGCCCAAGTTAGCAGTCGGTAAATGCGTAGCCCGGTAGTCGATGACTTCGATTTGGGGATTTCCTCCACAGACTAGCGTGGCATTGAACCGCTGCACATTGGTTGCTCCATTGCGCTTGATCTTGTATACCCAGTGACTTCGCAAAGCCTTTCTCCCTTCCGGAAGCTCCACAAACTCTCCAAAGACTTGATGCTGACCAATTGCATTAAACTCTTCTTTCATCGCAGTAATCCATTTCTCGGCGACTGGAGACCCGGTTGCTGCTTGGGAAGACTTTGGATCGTCGATGCCATCCTCATGATCGTCGGAGATTGCAGCTGCTGCGTTGATGGGAATAATATCCTCAAATTACTCATCTGCAAGAGCTAATTGTGCAGAATCTGCCAATGTATTCTTCCCAGCGCTGTTCCTGCGACTACCTTCCGCCGGTGGCTTCCATTCATCTTCAAGTGACGTCTCAACGCCAACCATTTCTTTGGCACTTCTTCTTCGGCTTCGGAGAATCCAGATGTGAAATATCCAATGGCTCCTCTGTTTAACGTTCAGAATTTCCATCTCCTGTTGGCTGCGAGGTTTTAGATTGCTTCTTGGTGGGTGTGGGTTTGGGTTCCTAGATGACAGCTCTGTAGAAGTGCTTCTTCTGGATTGCTTCGTCGGCAGTATTCAGTGCGGTGTACCACTGTCCGTCGCTGAATACCATATCGCTGGAGCGGTTTAGCGTCCTGCGCAATAGATCGTATACGAAGTGCTGCGTAGTCAATATGCTGTACCCAACGAATATGCCCGGAGTGGCTCGGTGATCCGGCTTCTTTCGTTGCACTTTCAGAACGTGCAAGAAAGCCAAGCATGCGAACACACAAAGATGCTTGATTGATGTCTTCCATCCCGATCCATGCCAGGCAACGTATGGAGTCTTGCCAACCACAGATCGTGTTGGAGTCCGGTTGTTGAGATAGACCCCCACTGAGCCTGCACATGCTCAGTGCTTCTTCGAAAGTCCGGCATCATCCATCATACATCATACACGTTCCATGATCGCGCGGTTCTGCCATTCGATGACTCCATTAGACTGAGGTGAGTAGGGCATAGTCGTTTGCTGTATTATGCCTTCTGATTTTAGGTATTTTCCAAATTTCTTGGAGGTATACTCACCGCTTCCATCATTACGAATTCGCCTCACTTGCTTGCCCGACGCCTTATCTCTAAGACCCTTCCATTCTTTGAATTTCTCAAGGGCTTCCGACTTGTACTTCAATATGTAATAGTCCATATGCCTTGTGGCTTCGTCGACGAAGAGCAATATATATTGACCTCCTCCCATGGTTGTTTCCAGGGGACCGCAAATGTCTGAGTCCACGAGCTGCAGAGGCTCAGCGGTGCGGGAGGTGGTGGGAGTAACGTGCTTTCGAGCTAATTTGCACTTGATGCAGCTCTCGCAATCCCACTGGCCGGTCATCTTCGGAGCATTGGTAATAGTCGGCAAGATCTCCAAGGCCTTTAGACCGAGGTGTGCCAGGCGGCGGTGCCATAACATCCGCTTCTCTGCATCGTGCTGAGATACATGCCTAGTCGTCGTAAGTGCCAGCATGCAGCTGTCGTCAATATCGGTGTATTCGGTCGATCCCGTAGCTCGATCCAGATTTTAATTGAGAATAAATAGCCCATCGACCTCAGGTGCACCGGGATTCAACTTGCCATGGCGATTGTACAGGTTGCGATTGTAGTGATTCACCAGTTCGACTTTGACGTCCTTGTCCATGATCTGAGATTGTGAAATGATATTGAACCATCCCGGCAAATACACTACTTCTTGGAGTATGATCATTTCCGTCTTTCCATCTGGCAGCTGGTGAATCAACCTAACTCCTCCATATCCGAATGCAAACGATGTGACCCCATTGTATCTCTTGCCCTTCTTTGTATTCGGAGGATATTCAGTGTAAGTGATGAACATTGATCAACCGCCGGAGATGTGAGTCGCGCATCTGTAATCAATGAACCAATCACTAGTTGAAGCATTTGAGCTAGCCACCATCCAATAGTTCTCGATCGAAGTGGTGAGAGTCGAAGTAGTCTCTGTCGATGATTTTGTTGGATTGTTGTCAGACTTTGAATGATTGCCGCGTTGTTTGCTCAATCAGTTCTCGGTGGTATGCTCTCGCTGCTTGCAATGAAAGCACTTCCGGAAATCCTTCTCTTTCCTATCGTTCTTATGTTCTCTCTCATCATCTCTCTTATCCTTCTTTGGACTTCTGGCGCCTTCACCGGCTTCACCGCCATCACCACCTTTTCCACGCTTCTTTGCAAAGAGCAGAGCCTCTGGAGCGAGCCGATTTTCTCTCTTGATTGCAGCTTCCTTTTCGATGAGCTTGGTGACTATCTCATCGGGGTTGGCAGTCATCGTGGCATGTTTATCAATCATGAACTCCGGGATGACTTTCCACTCGTCGTTCCTTGGGATTCCGTGAGGCAGGTACAAGATGTGCTCTTGCTAACTCATCATGGCGATTGTCTTTGCAGAGTCCGTATTGGTAGCAGCAGCGTCAGTGGTCGATGGCCCAGCACAGAGATTGTAATCCTTGACTTTCCGATTGATTCGCGATGCGTAATTGTCGACCTCTCCACAGTCCTGTTGCTTGATTCACCGAAGTTCTTCCCTAATCTCGAAGATATTGAGCTTCACCCTTGACCTGCAGGGTGATGCTAGCTTTTGCCAAAGTGTCTGTCCATCATCGACGACAGTATGTTCCGCTTCAATCCTTGGTTCCATGCCGAGCAGCATAGTCGATCTGGCAATACCATGGTGATTCATCCACTCTTTGAAAGCGGCCTTCTCTGCAGCAGTCGCATTCGCTGCTGGCTCTTCCAGCTTGTCATCGCATCCTTTGATAATGCCATACACTTGCTTTTGCTCGAGATGTCGTGCCATATCGGTTGCCCATTGTGCATTGTTTATACCATTATACTTAGTGATAGTGATCGTAGTCGAACTCATCTAGTATCGCAATGGTCAGTTATCGTAGTCTCTCAGATTACACGTTACGGGTGAAGTCCCGCAGCCGCCGTCAGAAGTACGGTGGTGCGCGGGGTAATTGCTTAGGTTGTAGAGACGCATCTCCGTGATGATAACCTCCACTTGACAAACGAAAATGCAAGTGTTTGCTCGTCGGTGCGCTTTTTAAACGCATGGGCTCATAACCTGTTGTATGGTGCCCTGTGCTCAAGTTGTTGAGTGTGCATGGGAGTATGTGAAGGTGAGTCTATTGTATCATGTAACGAGACATGTCACATCGACATAAGGTCGATTGGTGACTAATGGTGCTAACTACAAAAGGGACCAGTTACATCTTAGTCCTTGGCATAGTGATATCCGTACTTCCAATCAGCTCAACACACCCAGGGAGAGTGTGTACAGTACCGGTATAACAGCAGGCAGTAAAGACAAGTATAGGTCCATCTCTAGCCAGCAGCCGTATATAGTTCCATAGGCCCATGCTCACATCTCAATAAATCGACTATAGATGACAATAGGCTGCGCGTTGCGCTGGGGTCCATGGGAAGCTTAGTGTGAGCTGCGCATAGTGCAGCCTACAGTTAATTTGCACTTTTGCTGATGGAGTAAATAGTAATCAGATGTCTATATATTACAGCAATGATTCCTTCAAGCATTGAGTCGAATAATCAACATATCAAACTCATTTGAAGTATTCAGGTCAATCATGTTGCTCCAGTACCACTGTCAGCAATCTGGTGGTGGCATCAGCAGAAGAATGGGTACAGCATATTGAACTACACTTATATGGATAATATAAGTAATTCTAACGGCGAAGAGGCATACCAAGGTGCCTTCAATTGTGTATATGTTGCACCGGAGGTTGGGTGCCTCTCCTTGACAATCGAGTCCATGCCAGCAATCAGAGATATAGGACTTGTTGCAAATGTCTAAACCAAGGCAACAAGCCCTTTAATGCTCGATTCAACATCCTCCATGACGAAATGACAGTTCAATCATGTGGGAATGCATCCCGCAGTCAACTGAAAGAGGCTGTCCTGACTGGTCCCCATTCAGAGATGCACTGTATCATTTCTTCTTAGCTAATACATTCTCCCCTTTGTCGACCCAGTCCAACAAACCAAATGAACAGTTTACTAGTTGAATTGAAATGACGTCACCAGAATTACTACCATGCGGTACCCAAAGTATTTTGTATTGTTGAAACGACTGAGGTACTGAATGTGATTGACATACTCTGTGAAGTCGGCAAATCTCTTGAAATACCAAGTAATATAATTCTGTAGCTCCCCTTGTGGCATTGCACACCACACAGCCAAGTCATCAAGGGCCATGATTTCTGGTCATGGGTTTTTGATGATTCGCTTGATAGACATTTTGGTTAGAGGTATATGACTGTCGCAACTCGGTTTTGCAATGTATGCGTTCTAAACTCGATACCGAAACACATCTTTTCTGAATTTGATTCTCAAAATCTGTACTGCGGCCTTATGACAATTTGATTGTCCGTATGCTTGTTTATGATCCATTATTGCTTTTTCTGACAGTCCATAGCTTACATTTCAGAGATTACCAAGTTGGCGGATATGATCAGTGGAGTGGTTTAGGAGATGCATCTTGAACAGGCCGAAATGGGTTTCGTCCACAAAATGTTATGTGATTTCTGACTGATTCCGCATTTCAGCTCCATCAATGGTATGATGCTGTGCAGGTGCTGAAGGATTATTCCAAGCAGGGTCACTGCCCCATTCCTCCCATTTGACCAAAGTATGCTGGTTATTTATATTGTCTGGGAACCTCCTTGTGGATGTACTGGCACGGAATCAACTTAAAACTTCATTGTGATAAAGAAACCCCTTCAGATATTTCTCTATTGACTTGATCATGGCCTCAGTTTGGTACCAGTACTGTGCCATAAGGTCAACATACACTAAGCTCTTGGTGCACAACAAGGCTTCTGTAAAGGGAGTCCTTCTGCTTACACATGGGTCAGAAAGAGTCATCACAAAGACTCGAACAATCATGCACCTGAGTGCTTTCATCTTCTTACCACTCTATTGCATCACTAGGCTGAATGGCTAGTTGAATCAAGCAAAGTGAGGATAACGAGGCATCATCGCCCTCCGCTGGTCGAATAAAACAATTGTGGAATGTGATTCGGAGAAGGATGTTACCCAGGCCATCAAATGCTAATGGATGCGATGCACATGGTATGTGGAATACCAGGTACGAGAATAGTCATTGGTGAGATGGATTTCATATTCCTGCAGACACCATCTGTGGTTCCAACTACTCAATCTTCGACAAATGTTCCTGGTTCATGTGTCTCCATCTCATCTCCCTGAGTTGCAAGTATCACAATCAGGAAGTATAGCCAATAGTCACTCAAGTGCCGTCATTATGAATTCAATTTTCCAAATAACGATTTGAGTGCTACGTACAAAGAACAATAGAGCTGCTTTGTCAAGTGCAAGTGACTGTTTTCGATGTTGTCCCCGGTCTATGCTAAGACTACAGAGCAACATTCCCGCATACCACAATCCACACAAAGCATATGCATTCTAGTGTTCAAAATCATTGGGAGAGGACCAAAAATAAGCTCCAAAACCTTCCTTGAAACCTCTTGATTGCAGATTTTATGTTCCTTCATGGCAGTTGTTTTTCCATCTCCTTAAAATCGATATGTCGGAGGAACAGGAACATGGGCAACAAAATGCATGCCAGATTCGAAGGCTTTGATTTAATCATCAAGTCAATATTTCAGAAACTCAAATATACTGCCCATTCCATCTTTTTGTGCTAATAGAGTATCAGATGTGGCTGGTCTGAACAGCCGAATGAATGAACAATTGGAGCTCCAAGTGGCCGCCATACCAGTTGAAGTGGTCAAAAGCATTGTTGCTATGACCAGGTTCAATTACTATACCTGTTCATTCCACCACCACAAGTTGTTAGATTTCACCTCTATGTAGAAATGTTCCGCACCAGCTTTGAATTCCTTTGCTGGAGCATTGGTCATGTGTTCTCAGGATAGAGGTTGTTGAATCAGAAACCAAATGAATTCAATAGAATTGCGATACATGAAAGGTGGGTTACCATCTTTGCGAACATTGTTTGGTTTGGCCAAACTTTTGTTTACACACTTTGCCTGATTCCCAACTGTCGATGCCCGTTGCATAAAACATTTGATTCCACTTGTTTAATCCAGTGTAAAAAGAAGCGAAGTTGGTAACAGTTGCAATCGTATTGTTCCTGAAACACTCATTGATAGTAGCTCTGCTCAAGTTATACTTAACAAACCTGTGCACTGATGAACACTCCTGCTTGTAAGCAAATGGTGACCTGAGATGTATTTCATCATCAACGATATTGAAATACTCGTTACTAATCAGCATGGTAGCTAGATGGTGTCAAAGTTTGGAGTACCATACCTACGTATCCGAACAGAATGTTGGGCTTGATCAATACATGCATTTTCAGTGTTAGCATCTGCCAAGTTGCATCAGCAAAATGTATTTTAGTCACTGGAAGCCGCCAAGAGTGTCTGAGAGGATGTGGAGTGTAAACTTAAACGTGTCAATTTCAGGAGAGTATCAGACCCTAGAAGGGCATTCCTGCCAACTTTCAGTGTAACTGGGAGCACAGGCGACAACTCTGGGAGCACCAACGACAGGCCTGCGAGCACCTGGATCTGTCAGTGACAGGTCTGGGAGTGCCATCACCATGTCTGGCTGTACCTCGAATCACAGTAGAGCAGTCTCGGAAAAACATCATCTTCTCTGGGAATGCTGCTGGTCCGCCTGGAAATCATTGCTATTACTTATTGATCAATGATTTTTAAAACTCAAGTATTTAGTTTGTATTCTCATCTATGTATGAATGTATCAATATAGCTACCCTTCTACACACTGTACATCTGGACTGGCTGCAGGCGGTGCTTGGGAGCAATTCGAGGTGCACCTAAAGATGGCGATGGAGGGAACTCTGAGATACATTCCAAGGCCGTGATCGAGCAAGTTTGGAGATGCATTTGGAGGCCGTGAAGGCGCCAGTTTGGGGATGCACTTGGAGGCAGTGATCAAGCAAGTGAGTCGATGCACTGGGAGGTTATAGTTGTGTGAAGTTGCATGCTGTAATTGAGTGAGTTTCAAGATACACTTGGAAGCCATGATTGAGTGTGTTCGGAAATGCATTTGGAGGTTATAATGAAGCAAGTGTGTACATCCACTTGGATGCCACAATGGAGCGAGTTTGGAGATGCACTTGCAGGGTGTAATCGTGCGACTTTTGGACAAGAACCGAGCGGCAGTCGATGGCCTGGGTGCTCGGTATTGAGACTTGTTTAATAAGTTAGCTAACTCACAACTGTGGGAATGTGACAAGCTGACATAAATATTCAGCTCTCAAGGAGAGCCACACCGGAAGGTGATGCAACATTCAGCGGTCAACTTCCAATCATGACAATGAACGGAAGACAAACAATCTTCGGTGGATGCTGTACTCGGGGTTTGCTGTACTTGGTGTTTGCTGTTCTCGGTGTATGCCATACTCGGTGCCAACTAATGATCATGACATGGCGAAATACAGAGAGATGACTTATCTTTGTGTTCTGCGATGATAATAGAGTTGTGGACGAGAAAGAGAGAGATGGCGGATGAAGATGAGAACAATCAGAAGAATACGAGAAATCAGGGGTACGGCATACCTGATTTGTTTGAGAAGACCTCGTATTGGTGGTATTACATGCAATATCGGGAGTCCTACCTGCTGTATCAGGGATGGTAAATTGACTCACTCACGAAATTCTCCTAAGTCCCAGTTTCGCATGATGATTTCCCCCATCTCCTCTCATCTCTCTCCTTCTCATCTTCATCTCTACCATCACCTAAGAACACGAAGTTACGTAATCACTCTCTATCTCTCTATGCCATGATCATGAGATAACACAAAGTACACTATACACCAAGTACTGCATGCACCGAGTACTGCATCATTCCAAGAGAGACTGTCTCCCGCTCCCAGCCAGTGTCTTATCTCTCGGTGGACCTGTGCTGTACTCAATGCACTACATCAGCAAAATCCAAAATGGTTCGGAAGTCATATCTCAATGACTCAGCAATTCTGAACAACCACACCGATCCTTCCAGAAGCTCCCAGAAGCTCCCGACCAGGCTGAATGCAATACGATGTGCTTCGCAGGTGCTCTGAGACGTACTTTCAGGTGCTCCTCAACGCTCCTGAAGTTGCGGAACAGAATACAAGAATTTTCTACTGAGTATAAAGTCATCTTCAGAATGCTATAAAATCATGCCTTTGAGTGGGCAAAATTTCGGAGCTGCTGGGATTACGACACTTGTCGCCAAGACCATTCAGGCGCACCTGGAGCCAGACTCTCCAGGAGTGATAAATGTATAATCTCTATATCGAATAGTACAGTTCGATAATCTATCTCACAGCTATACACCTGAATCAGGCATTCTAATATTATTAATATACAGTCCAGTACGTATCTAAATCAACATGATTAGTTACAAGCCATATACAATCGATGCCGCCCGATGCAGCATTCTCCCGCACCAAATTTCCAGGTCCAACTATTGCTCCAACTGGTACAATATGCATCTTATTCATCTGTTTGACCACCCGGATGAACGCGTCAACACAATCAGCACAACCATGAAGATCTTTGTACTTTGTTGGAATCACCACTGCGTATTCTTGAGCTTGAGGACTTAATACCCATTGTTGGGTCTTTTTGCACCTCTTGGAAAACGTCAATATTGCTTTGCCGGCTGGCTGGCGCTCCTGAAATTGGAGGATCTGATTTGGTGGAGTCCAGCTGAAGTATAATACAGGAACACAAGGAATTCGCCCTGGGAAGGTGCGATCAAGGTCATTCTCTTCACTTTGCGTATACTGGACCCAGATGTTATGAGCTTCAGGCATGATCCCGTGGTTGGCATGGGTATATTCTACCTTGCAATCAAGTCCCAGACGCTCAACAGAAGTAGGGTTGTGAAATGGTTGATGGTAGTACAATAGCCGATTTTGGAGTTTAATCAATATACTGTCAATGAGTACATTCTGATCATATCCGAGTACGAGTCCAGAAACTTCGGTCCCCAGTCCTCTTCGATCTGAGTGCGGAATAGCTGTCCAAAGTTGGGAATTCCGAAATCTTCTGCTACATCTCTGAGTGAAGTTATTTTGATACTTCTGCACACTCCGCGGACATGTGTTTCTCTCAAATGATATACCTGTTGTGATACAGGGCGGATAATGGGCTCGTCTTGAATTGATTGGAGATGTAACAGATGGGCTATGCGTGTACTTCGCCGTTTATCGGTAGCAGACAGTAGGTTGAAAACTTTTGCAGAGTCAACATCGTACCAGCCTTCGAGTGCAAGATATGAAAATGTCACCTCCATATAGTCAAGACCGGTACACTGTTCATTATGCTTAAGCATCTGTCGAATGTAATTGACTTTGTTGCTAGATCGATATGCCTCTTTCACGTTGGCGATATGTAGCTGTTCAGAAATTTCAGTGGTGAAATTGTCACTGAAACCCATTGGGCCGATGGACTCTGATATATAGCTCACACGATGGATCTTGGGATATCCGAAATGGATTACACGTTGTTCAATGGTTTTCCGCAGCGCCTGAGTGCCGATTGTCTCCCACCAAGCTTCAAACTCGATCATGCGGATGGAGAATTCCTTCTTGCATTGCTTCTGTTCATTCGAGGTGATGTCGTAAAACTCTCTATCCAGCTGGAGAGTGACGCGCTCCGTATCAGCGAAGCTGCAGATTAAGGCATCCTTCCCAGCATCGGATAGGCGGATCTGAAATTGCAGTCGCTTGTCAGTGGTCATGTTTGCCGCCCCATCAACCTCGTCTTCGGCTGCAGTTTCCATTAGTGCAAGTTGTTTCGCAAATATGCTTTTGGGACCGGTTCCATTGGTCCCGACTTCATGCAATCGTTGTCGCTCATGATGTTGGAATAGTTTATCACAAAGCTTGCGTTTAGCTGGTGTCACTCGAAGGATTTCGCTCTCCAATCGCTCGATTGCCTTCTGACGATCAGCATCTGACCAAGTGGTTGCTGCTTGCCAGGCTCTATTCAGGCGCACCTGAAATTGCCTACGTTTTGTTGAGAAAACCTTTACAGCCCCATACACAAGGGCCTCCATTGCAGCAGGAATCTCATGAATCATTTGATCTCGTAACTGATGGGATTCCGTTGCCAACAGGTAATCTACTGTGGCCTTCGCAGACTTCAACATTTTCTGTTCTCAAAAAACATGTTTCTTCTGGTAAAATCGCTTCAGTGCATCGTCAAGTGCGTTGAGGGTTACATCAGAGTGATTTTGTTGGCTGACAATTCGAGAGAATTCTCATAATACCCGGACTGCTCCCATTCCTATTTCATTGGAGGCAGTTTTCCCGTCATCCTTGGAGCGGACATGAATTGGAGCACAATTCGCAGTCAGTGTTCTGATCATTCCACGGACCTCTTTACCTTGCCTGGTGCTGCTTTTCAATGAATCAAATGGTTTAGCGAAGTGATGGAGGCAGGGATATCATTGCACCTAGGTGAATCGATTGTCAAATTAATCCTTGACGTGTCTCAATGTCAGGTATTTGAGTAGCCAGTCCAATAACTCTTTAACTAAACCCATGAGCAACCGATGCAATTCATCAGGCTGCCAAAGCCGATAGACATTGCTGAGAGGGTATTGGCAGAACTGGTTGCGGATTGCGTGGACACCTGGAGTGTGCAGAGTATCAATATTATTGTCTTCAAGGAGCTCCGATTAAATATGCTGGTCTCTTGAGTTATCGAGTGGTCAAAAGGTTGTATACCCCATCGGCGCACCTTTAGGAATTTCGCACATCGGACATGAGCCATATGAGACTTGAGCAAACATGCCTTGTTCCGGAAAATCTCGAACCCAAGCAGCTAACAGCGGGTAACATTGTCGCTGGAATCGATTAGCACAATGCCATTTCACGCCGGGTCCAGCAATTGTTAGGGGGGTTCGAATGACCTAAGTACAGGTACTTTGAACGGCCCTAGATCCTAATCCTGTTTATATGGTTTTTTCTTTTTAGGGAAAGGTGCTGTCCCTGTCTCTAATTTTTTCCAACGGAAGCAATCAATGGTCTTATAGCTTCCTTTCCTATCTTGTGGCCAAACGCAGCGCTGACACTCTCGGGCTGCCTTTCAGCGTCGTAGCTCATTACCGTCAATTCCCTCGGTTTGAGTTCCGAAGGTTTTGATAGGGTTCCTCTTATTTGCTGTTCATTTTAGCACTCTGCTAGCCTGCCGTAGGGAGCGTCCCACAGCTTTCCTTGCCTGTTTGGATTGTTGCAAGAATTCCTCGCAATTATCGATAACCTTGTTATACATATCAGTTTCAGTTGTACTAATCGATTCGTGCTCGGAGGCGGTATGATCGCTACTGGAAATATGAATTCTTCCAACCCGATCTGGATGTACGTCAGGGAAACCAGAATGCTCGGGTGACCCTACTGGAGCTATAGGGTTTCGGATATTGCGTCATCTATTGAGATTTTCAATATGAATAACCAATTCCTTCTGTAATCCGATAATCGAAGATATCCACCAAACTCTCTGCGCCAGGAATATGTACTGAGTATTTCTGGGGTAGAATATCATTCTCTCGAGAGTGTATAAGATAACGTCGTTGTCGTTTTCAAAGATAGTAGTCATCCGCAGTATAATACTTATTGGTGCGGGGCTGCCGCTATAGCAAGCTAATAGATTTTATATATACATAACAATAGTAGGTATAGGTATCATAAAAACACAATAATATTTCAGATCGTTCTTCGCTGGTAGGTATCATTGAATGTTTTGCTTCTAGAGCTTGTTCTTCTCATTCCCGGAACAATGTGACATCTTTATAGAAAGTTCATCGGGATGTTACGCATGCGCCCCCATATTTCCTCTCTATGATTCTGATAGCAACATGCTTTGCGTCTTACATTCCTTATCGTCCGCAAGCATGCTTAGGCAGGTCGGCACTTGAATACGCACGGTAGAGATTGCCACGAATCCCCAAGGTTATCGTATATATGCAGGTGAGGTATTAAAGCGTTACGCTCCTGATCAGAATCAGGCCACACCCGCACGTTATCATATATCAGGTCATAACTTCAATTGGGACATCTCACACTCGTATGGTTCGGTAATCGGGAACGCTGCCGACATAGCGTACAGACATCTTTGAGCTAATCAATACTATAGTATGATTGCATCACAGGTTTACATGGCGGACAACCACTAGTGTACCGATGTAGATTAAATGACACGCACATAGCGTTGCTGTTGCCATTCCATTACATATCAATGTGTGGGGATGCTCCGACCTCATATCAGCAGTCATGTCATAATCCCTCAGTTACACCCAGCTCAGGTCGAGACCATTCTCTTTGACCGGGGAGTCCCCAGTGCTCCGACATCACACAAGATAGCCGGTCTTAAGATCCAACGCAATAGCTTACGCCATCAACTGGCGTGACTGCAGGGCGAACTCCTTTGCTCTATCCGATCAGACATAATCACTCTAGAATTGGAAAAGGCATCTGGTTGAAAACAACACCCTCGGCAGGGTTGTGGCCCTTTCGATCTGGCAGTGTTATTGCATCATCAAATCAGCTGCCGCAGCGTATGCTTCAATGAATCTGCTAAGCCGAAGCTTATTCAATAGAGATGAGTACCACTCATACCCCGGTAAAGGTAATCATGACTGTAAGTTCTGAAGATACCTAGGGCAGTCGTTTTGCAAGTCAGATAACCCGAAGGCTACTGACAAGTACCCATCATTGGTTATCCCAGGTTACATATACTCTGCTAAGGGAGAACCCCTAACAGCGATGTTGAGATGCCTAAGTTGAGACAGCACAGTTCCAACCGCAGAATCCCAGGTTTCATCAATGTTCTTGCCACCTTTCCGGGGACATGGGATCAGGCCGACGAGAATCCTAGAGTGCTTTTAAGGTGAACAGCAGATATCTTTTCAAATATTTCCGATCGTGAGATATAGCGGCCAGGCATGCTGATCGCCAGAAAAATTGGTCCAGTGAGTCTTGTCAGATGCACAAATGACTGGCACAATCATCACTCCAGCAGGAAGTCGATCCTGTGTATCCCACCACCAATGGCCCATGTTCATCTCGATGTAGGTTCAACGACCCTCGGAGTCTGCGAGGCCCACCGATTCAAAATTGTGGTGTGCCTGAAAAGGAAGATGTGCCTGGAGGAACTGGATACATTTGAAAATATCCCTGTAGTATAATGTTCTAAAGATATGTAAGTCATCTTCAATCCAACTATCATTGCCGAGCCCAAAATCGAGTTCAGAGATGAGTTTTTGCAAGGCATCTGCAGATTGGAAGGATTTTATCTTGATGTTGTCCAGGCCATGCCTGAGATGATGATCGATGCAGGTTTTCGTTTGCTGGTTAAACGATTGAGCTTGCTGAATGTCATGTGCGGACCCAAATGGATGCCATGGATTCCATTGTTCTGAGTACTTGCGATGCTTGTTGTACAATCCAGTTGCTTTGCCATACACATTCCCCACCGCATTTTCCACTCCAACTACCTGACTATGAGCCTTTGTCGTGGTTGGATCAGGGGTACAGGTAAGATCAGGCGGCAGAGGGTCTATTGGTTCTTCGTTCGGAGTATCCTCTGGTGGTGGTGCACCTGGTACGGTGTCTATGAGTAGATCATTAATTGACAGCTTGTCAACGACCATTCAGGTGTAGCAACTGTAGTCAAACCATGATCGCTCAGGGTGAGGGAAGCCTGCAGGTGGTAGAATCCTGTTGGGTAATAGCCCTTCATTCATTGATATTGGATGATATTGTTGATAGTGAGCTTCCAGTCAGTTCTCGTTGCATAATTTCTTTTTGCAGATAAAGCATTTAACATGTTTCCGGCGAGTGTTGACCATATTTGAGAAATGCTCAGTGTTCTGACAAATCTCGATGATGCTTTAGTGGGTATGGTTTGTTGCTGGATTTGAGCCTCAAAAATATTTGTTCGAATGTGAGCTAACTCTAACTCAGGTTAGCGGATCACTTTCAAAGCCGCATCACACCGCACCAAATGTAGAGGAGGGGTAAAACAAAGTCACCTCAAGATCAGTTTTCTTCACAAACTAGGATAATATCTACTTAAAATCGTTAGCGGAGAAAGCTTCTTTTGTCATCACGGTGATCAACTTTTAATACTCTTCATCAGGTGCAACTACGATCGACCTTATCGTAGACTACGTCATTGCGGCATTGTGCAGGTTATGTCTACGCTTGAGCCTCAAGCAGTGGATAACATCAGATTAATACAATGAGTAGCTAAGTTTCCAAGCTGACTGTATGCCTGCTCAATGATCATTGAGATCTTGATAGGCTGGTAGGATGTTTTCTTCAGTAATGATCCTTGACCGGTGGGTAGATCCTGAGCAGACAATGAGGTTAACACAAGGAGCTCAAAAGGAAGCAATCACTGTTGATGCCGGACTGACAGGCCTCATATTGAATGAAATAGTAGGTCGTACACACACATTTTGAGTATAAAGTGCCTATCGGTGCTAACCTTCCAACCGGATATAGTTCTTGTTAGGTTCCTGCAGATATCATGTCGTATCCCTTCTATGACCATTACAGTTATGACCTGAACAAAGGTGAGCTTCTATCCAAGATCCTACTATACGAATTGGAGCGTATAACAAAGAACGGCGGGAAGTGTGTGACTATGATTTCTTTTTCCCAGCCAGGTTTCATGGGATCAAAGGTGAAGTGAAACACCACAGTTGGTGACAACGAAGATGGATATTAGAGGCCTTCATTCCGCCGAAGGTCACTGCTACCTTCAATATTCTTGACGATACTCCGCTTCGTTCGAAATCACCAATTGAATTGATTATTTGATTACTACCATCTGTTGTTCACATACGATGTCGACGAATGGATCTCCGCCGAAGACAACCAATATGGCTCCAACCAGTGGGCTGTTTGGCTCACAACCTCCCCCGGAAGACAATGTGCAAGCGTCAGATAATCATGCAGGAAATACACCGAGCCAAGATACTCAATTCGGGCAATCCGCAAATCCATTTCGTCCACCACCACCACCACCACGACCACCACCACCACCAGGGTATCGTTACCCGCTTTCACAGCCACCATTTCCAGGCACTCCCCAGTTCTACCACCAAGCTCCATTCAACTTGACTCCATGCTCACAACCAAGGTCTGGTGACACCCAAGGATATCAGAGTTAAGGGCCATCGTGGCAAGCATTTGATTTCCCCCAAAAAGGATATAGTGAACTTCAAATGTTCCTCCCTCAGCAATTCGCAGGACATGGGACATCATCTTCCGGCGCACCTCGAGGGCCTCCAGCACCGCCTGGAAACAATCCCGTCATTCGGCCGACCTCTTCCGCGTCCACGGCTCCAGGACAACTTCCCAGCGCACCTGATAGACCCCCCATTAGCCTCCCAACAAAATGATTCCAGCCGGCTGCGGAACCGCGCAGGACAGATGTTGCCGGGATTGCCGATTTGCCCCCATTGTCAGAGATTTCCTATGACCAATACGATGCACAGTATGAGAGCGACAAGTCGTTGGACTTGGGCGGAGCCGAAGGCCAAGCCGCAATTGGCTTGAAGCAAACGGAATCCTCCTTGAAGCAATTTGCCAAAAGGATGCGGCAGCCTAACTTTAGTACATTCAACAAGTGGAAGAAAGTATGGGTGGCTGGGTATCTTAAGACGCATCAGTCCATTATCCGGCGACAGAACCATCTGCAACAGCTGCGAATTGGACCCCTGCACTGGGAAACGGCGGTTGCAGATTTTTTGGAGACTTTCCACACCTGGCTGCCTTTGGAAAATTTCGATAATGCCCAATGGATTCGGTGACAAAGGGTGTAGATAATTTTGAAGAGATGTGCAAGCAATGTTCGGGAGACAAGGAAGAAGGGAAGGCGAGACAACAAGCAACTGGCAACGGATGGGGGTGAGCACACGGGCAAAAAATCGAGAGGTAACCTCCCAGAGTTGCCGAATACAACATTCATGGTTGTGATTCGTCAAGTGCCGAATGGCGACAATGACCGTACATCCAGCATGGAACTCCAAGATTCGTACACAGATGTGAGGCACTGGGAGGAGCTGATCAATTTCTTTGAACAAAATTTTAGCCCGAAAGAACCATACAGTCTGACTGCGATATACCAATGGAACTTGATGCAGGAAGAATTGGACGAAGAGTATATGGGATTATACGCACCAGGGCAAACGATGAATCACCGTCTATCTGCTCAGATTTCATCCAACAGTTCTCTTTCAAATGCCTTCAAGTTGAAACTGGAACACGATGTGAACCTTGTTTTGGTAGAAATCAAGGCAGCGACAGGAAATGATATTGCAGAGCACTGAATTAGGCCGGTGAAGGTAATCCCCGCTAGCCTTGTTCCGGTCAGTAATGCCCACTGCTAATCCGTATACTGAAACTTCGGAGGTAGCCGATGAAAATGAAAGAGTGGTGAATGAGGAGGCAGGTGGGAAAGAGACTGATAGTAGTATTAATGAAAGTTCTGATTGAGTGAATAGAAATGATTATATTCCACATACTTGTTGGGTCAAAATGCTTGTCTGTGAAATACCTAACATCGCGGTGAATTTCAAGAGCGCCGGAGTATGAGCCCATCAGCCCAACTCACCTCGGAGCAACTGAAAGAGATTATTGACGACGAAATAAATACTCACCAAGCTGCAAGAGAGGTTGAGGAGCAAGTGGAGGATGGTGAGGAGGACCTTGATCCAGAAAATATCAGTTCAGTACTAAATACTATTGTCAATACAATCAACAAAGAATTTGAACATGAGTGTCTTCAGGAGGCGGTCAGGCTGCGGAAAGCTCATCGAATTGGTCGATCAATAGATGACCGAGTGCCAGGCCACAAGTATTCAATTCCAGGCCTGTCTGGAACGAAGTTTCTGGCGCACCAGGTTTGGGCGATCTGGTTCATGGTGAGGAGGTGGGTGTGGGATGCTGATATGCCAGGAGCACTGGTGGCGGATGAAATGGGTCTTGGAAAGACTTTCACCTGGGTGGCAGCAGCAATGATATGCAAACTGCTGACTGAGGAGGTAGTAATGGGGTACCGCTGTCGATTTTGTAGGGAATACCCTTCCAGAGTGGGTGGCTATGGTACAGAATGACTTTCCCGGGATAATCAGTGAAATACAGGAATGGTATCCACTGCAAAGACAAAATTCAGTGACCCGCCACCTCATAGATATCCTGAAAACTCCACCGCAGGTGCTTTCTGCACTAACATCCGCCCTTGAACTAATGCTGGTGGTGACAATCCCCAGAGTTGCAGAGACGTTAAAGAGTGTGATCGACGAGATGACATTTGCAACAGATTTCCAACTCATTAACTTGTTGCACACGGAACATGTGAATCGCACCCACGAGGATCTCAACACCAGTCTTGACGAGCCAGAAAACAAATGGAATATCCACCTTGTGTCATATGATACCTTAACATCCCGAGCGAAACCATCAAGCAATGGCCAACTCTCCTACTGTTCATTGACTTTTGGGATATTTGACGAGTCTCATCGGTATAAGACGAAAAATAGTGTGGGCTGGCGAATTGCAATGAATGGGACAATTGGATTCACACTTCGAGTCACTGCAACGCCGGGATTCCATTCACTCTATAACTGGTGTTTTCAGACCATATGGCTGTTTTCAGGTACGCCTGAAGATGCAGAGGATGAGACTGTGATGGAAATGCACGGCGCCAATGCACTATATTCCGCTGTGAAGAGTTTGATGCATGCTATCCGGACTCAAGACTAAAACGCTCAACAGGATGTGGTACACCGGATGATCCAAGTGGGAAAGTCCCAGATACTCAGGAGGTGGTCCAAATCTAAACTGAAGACTCTAGTAGAAAGATACACTTCACGGGGTGCTTCAGGAGCGTGGAGGGTTCATCGATGGGGGCTGGCATGCTTCTCATTGGTATTGGGAGACACCGAGGATCGGAATGACGTTTCTAGACAATGGTACAATGATTGGCCACTCGACACTTGGGTGGATTCTCCAATCTTCCGATGGCTGAGAGACATATTTCTGCCAATGCTTGTCAACGAACAAGGGGAGTATCCGGAGCCTGACGAAGATGAAGCATCAAATGAGGCACTCCGGCACGAGCCTGAAAGCAATCAAAGCGCCTTGCCTCGTGGACCTCCTCCTCCTCAAAAGGCGGTGCTATTTTATCCGCCGCCAGGCCAAGTGCATCATGTGAAGCGGTGGCTCTCAAAGTTTTTTGCAGATCATTTGGATATATTTTACATGAATGCGGAAATGGGCAACGATGAGTGCACAGAAATGCAGCTCCAATTCCAAGATTCGCCAAATCCCTCTGTGTTCGTAAATACACCCAAAGTGGGTGGGACAGGCCTCAATCTCAGTGTAGCAAACCATGCGGTAATAACTCAGAAGTTCTGGGTATTGAATGAGCAGCGCCAGACATTTGCACGGGTTGTCCGACTTTGGGAAACCAGAGTTCCAAACACCTGGCTATTCAACATTGGACCAAGTGGTTACGATAACAATGCGAGTGATCTCCACCAGCTCTCAGAAGGGGCACAAATGAAAGTCCTGCATGGCCTGATGAGCCGACTGAACATCACGACTTCGATGATATACCGGATTCTGGAGTGTCGCGAACACCATACCAAGCGGCTTAGGAGGAAGGAGATGTCGTACTGTCAGATGGTGACGATGAGCGATAATTATCTGGACTGTGTAATCGAGGTGCGCCTCTTTTAACATTCTACAATCACACACTCCCCAACAGATGAGAAATAGGCAAATGGTATGGAGAATAAGGCGCTTGAGGGGAGTGTTGGTTAGAGCTCAATTGCATTTCATCTTCATTGCTTATAATGATGAATATGAGATGAAGTCAATGATCAACAGATATCTGGGAAACTGTAACATAGCCTCATATGGATCCTCCAATATGTGATGAAAAGCAGGTGCGCCAGATTAATGGTCAACTACGTCAATTTCAGCGATACCATACATTTCTCTTAGTGTCAATTTGATGAACCTGCTGTCACATATCATTTTCATCGTATATTGTCCGTGTGGAATTGTGACACCTAACCCAGCGAACAGGACTCCAGTTATGAGGTGCACCTGAACCTCCATGTGGGATTCAAATAAGTTGTTTCTTGTCTACTGAAGGCGCACCAGACACTTGAATTGCGAAAGAATTTGGGATATTCACTGAATCTATACTGCTGAAAGATTTACAGTCAATCGCACATGAGAATCGCTGTCAACTTCTCGACTCTCCTGACCCAGAGCTATCACAGTATATCTCAAATCATCCACAGATAGAAAGACTATCAAAGCCATATCGATTTGATGTATCGTATCCTAAAACACGACTCTGGTATTCCAGGCTTACGCAAAGTATACTGCCAAGTATTTCCTCACTCAGTAATGAAATTCAGGCCCACCTCAGATTCACTATCCTGTCGAGTGTAATTATCCCAGATTTGACACCGCACACATATTCTATTCAACGGCTAATTTCGACATGCAGGCACTCATAAGTCACATATGATCCCACTCCAGGCACGTCTCTGAACCGTGAATTTCCACTTTGCATTACCTTTGAATCTGTGGCTGGCAGCACACAGAGTATCATCTGACAGACACTAAACTTTTAGATGCAGGCGCGGCTCATCCCGCTCGAACCCAGCTGAATATCAGAATCTATACTTGATCAGTATGTGAAGGCAGCCGCTTAAATGCCATAACTGTCATACTCCATGTCAACCAATCGATTAGAAGAAGGTGTCCACCAAATGTTTTCCGTCGATGCACGGCCCTGGGCGATAAGTTTCCACACTTAACTGGATTTTGACTAAGAAGGGTGTTCGGACCTTACATTTCCAAGATCCTAAAATGGCTTCTGTTGTTCGGGCTCCATAATCGAGCTGCAGCTTGAGAGAGTGAACCTCAAAAGACAGCCTCTCCTCAGCGATTCTGCAGATGGCCGGCAACTCCCGCTGCCTTGTATACCACACTTCCTCGAATACGCTTAAATTCACAACTCTTCTAATGCAGACTTAGCTACATTTTGACAAAATTGTATGTTTGGGCCTCCAAAACCCGTATCTTAAAATAGATTGTGTAAACCGATTTCTATCAAGAGAGCTCGAAGAAATAGAATCTGAATGGCAATCTCTGCTCAGCGGCTGGATCGGTGACTGACAAGTTCCCAACCACCTCATATCTTCAACGCCTGAAGTTCGTGACAACGCATGAACAGATGATATCTGATTTCCGCCAACGTCCAATCCCAAGAGTGCATGAAGAAGAAATGTTGATGAAAGCTCGAGTTAAGAAATGACAGTCTCTGAGAGTACATGTAACTGTCAAAGTAAGGCGAGCCTGCAATTGCAGACATTAGAGTGTATCATAGGTGCCAATTCAATACTAGCTGCACGTCAATCGGCCAGAACTGCATGCTGTTATTCGTCTTTCCGCTGCCAGATGAAGCCTCATGATGCATTAATATTGTTCTTATGCACTGCTTTGAACGCGAATATTTATGTTAAGTTAACATTGTAGCATTGAAACTGATAATGAGTTTGGGATTAAATGATGTGGTGTTTATGAGATAGTATGCACAACATCATAATGTGATTGACTATTGATGACCCATTCGCTAGCAATCTTGGCATTGACGGGAACTGGAATCGATTAGATTACCCCTGAGTCTTCCTCGTACCTTTATCGTTCTTTCTCTATGTTGAATCGCTTCTTTGAACACCCTAATTCTCCGTCCTCTCTTACACTGACTGCATACAGTATGTGACTTCAGCAGACTCGGACCGCTGAAAGTTAAGTTCTGCATCCGATATTGTCTAATCGACTGCTAACTTTGCTTCAGAATCCTAAAACATCAAAATATCATCAAAATAGGGTGTCTATCCGACTGGTATACCGCATTCGGAGATTCATATTCATCCACTATCAGCAACAAACTCGTTTTGAACCCATGTAACTTCAACTGCTGCCACTCACGAAGGTCCCAACTCTATCCTCCGTCCAAATTCTGCAAGATTCTGTATCACGCCGACAATGCTGTGCCACGCAGTCACCACTGGTATGATCGAACTAGAGGCATGATGAACTACCTTTGGCGGAGTTATATGCAGGGGCGATCATGATCAACCCATTTCTCAGGATTCCACCTATGTCCAGCACTGAGAGTAAGTTAGTGATACAACCATGTTAATGTCTTGAGTTCTTCAGGTGCATCAAGTTGAAATTCTAGGTATGTTGGCATAATCCAACCTCCTATTGTGGTACCAATAGCGTATTGGGATACGAATGCTAACATTCGGGAATGGGGGCATGAAGAATTCATCTAATCCAGTGCACCTGACGCGTCCTAAATCCCAACACTGATCTAGCTTCGACAATATATATATATGAACTGCAGACACAGTCTTCCGACCTCATTCCAGGCACACCTCGAAATACACCGTCCTCGGCAACACGTCACTGTTTCCAGGCACGCGTCGAATTGCATCCTCCTCGACCGCGTGTTACATTGTCGCCCTATTTTCTTGTTATTCTAATCAACTTCCTACTGTATTTACTCTTATATGCTTCTGTCTACATTCCGCAACTTCACATCATCAACATGGAACCTACGGCCAGCCAGGTGAGGAATCACTATTCACAGAAGAATCAAGAAGCACACCTTGAGCGAGCACTTGCACGTGCATTGCAGAAGACAGCCAATTTTCATTGCCAATCCAATGTTTGAACTCCAACCTTCCAGTATAGTGTTAAAGATAGCTAATGTCCGCGCTATAATTCATATAAAGCAGGATGATGACGATACTGATTGGGAGGAGATTAGCGAGGACGACAGTGAAGTCCTTGGAGAGTTAGCATTGTCATCTGTTATCGAAGAAGACAATTTGGACAACCAGCAAGAGGTCCTACATCAAGACCAGGCGCACCGGGATAAGATAATACGAACTACAAGTGTTCCACAGCCAAAGAAACAGAACCCTGCCGATACTGTCATTTCCCGCACTTCACTTCTAAATCTGCGACATCCACATCAGCAACAACTCTAGTTTCCGTGAGAAACGCCCGGGTATTCCCGACAGCTCTGATGGCTCGGACGGAACCTTGAACCCTCTGACGGAGAAGTACACACTGCCCGTCTCCCACGCGACAGGACGAAGTATACTGGGACGATTTAATGCCCATCAGGCGCACCTGGGAGCACCTGGAAGCACCTCGAATCACAGTAGAGCAGTCCGGGAAAATAACTTCTTCTTTGGGAACGCTGCTGGTGCACCTGGAAATCATAGCTACTACTAATCCTTCAACAATGTTTAAAACTCATGTATTCAGTTTGTATTCTCATCTATGTATCTATGTATCTATATAGCTACCCGTCGACCTAGGTTATATCTGGCTGCAGGCGGTGCTTGAGAGCAATTCGAGGTGCACATGACAATGACGATCGAGTGAACTCAGAGATACACATGGAGACCGTGATCGATTGAGATTGGAGATGCTGTGGGAGGCCGTGATCGAGCAAATTTGGAGATTCAGTTTGAGGCCGTGATCGAGCAAGTTTGGAGATGCACTTGGAGGCCAAGATCGAGTGAACTGAAAGATGCGCTTGGAGGCAGCAATCGAGTGAACTGAGAGATGCGCTGGGAGGCCGCGATCAATCGAGTTTAGAGATGCACTGGGAGGCCATGATCGAGCGAGTTTAGGGATGCACTTGGAGGCCGAGATCGAGTCAACTGAGAGATGCACTCCGAGGCCGTGATCGAGCAAGTTTGGAGATGCAATTGGATATTGAGATTGAGTGAACTCAGAGATGCACTGGGAGGCCGTCATCGAGTGAGTTTGGAGATGCACTAGGCACCCGAGGTCGAGTGAACGCAGAGATGCACTGTGATGCCGTGATCGAGCGTGTTTAGAGATGCAAATGGAGACCGAGATTGAGTGAACACAGAGTTGCACTTGGCGGCCGTGATCGAGCCAGTTTGGAGATGCACTGGGAGACCGTGATTGGGCGAGTTTGGAGATTCACTTTGAGGCCGTGATCGAGCGAGTTTGGAGATGCACATTGAGGCCATGGTCGAGCGAGTTTGGAGATGCAATTGGAGACCTAGATAGAGTGAACTCAGAGATACACTCCAAGGCCGTGATTGAGCGAGTGTAAACATGCACTTCTAGCAGGCTATGATCGAGCGAGATTGGCGGAGTACATGGAGGTGGTCGATCTGGAGGCGGTCAATGGGAGGCGCACCAGGTGCTGACACTCTATTCATCGGTTAGTTAACTCGAAACCGTGGGAATGTGACGAGGTGACTTTACATTTGAAGCTCTGATGGAGAACTGGCTGGTGGAGGTCAATCTGTAAGAAGGCACGCCGGAAGCTGAAGCTAAATTCAGGGGTCAACTCGAAATCGTGAGAATGAAGGGACGACAGACAATCCTAGGTGTATGCTGTACTTGGTGTATGCTGCACTCGGTGTATGATGCACTCAGCGTTAACTCATGATGATGGCATGGAGATATAGAGAGGGTTGACATAACTGTGTGTTCGTGCGATGATAGTACAGATCTGGACGAGAAAGACAGAGATGAGGGATGAAGAGGAGAACAATATGGAGGATACGAGCGGCTATGACAATCAGGAGTACCACTTGCCTGATTGGATTTAGAAGACCTCGTATCGGGATATTTACCCGCCGGATGGCGACTCGTACCTGCTGTATCGGGGATAGTTAGTGTTAGCAACAGGTCGGGATCAGGCGCCAGCGGTCCGGTTTTTGGGCAGCGGTTCTGTTCGGTTTGTTTTGTTACCCAGCCAAAAACCTGAACCACTATGTCTTGGCGCATTTGTTACCCGGACCGGACCGAAACGCTGTGTTTTTTGGCCGGGTAGGAACCAGACCGCGGGTCCATTTTGCAGTTCCTACATTTTGGGCTCCAATTAAGTATTTGAGTTCTGATCGTATCATGAGATGATGTACATGTAGATTGTGCACTTTAAGCCGATCTTTCACCTCCCGCTGCCAGAATTGAGATCCGACTGATATTCGTTGAGTGGCTGTGAAATAAGCGTAGATTTTAACCGAAATTCGCGTGTTTTCGACAGCGACTCCACGATTATTGGTCGGATCGCAAAACTAACTGCGGGAGGTGAAAGATCGGCTCAAACTGCACTATCTGCGTATACATCATGTGATTATATGATCAGAACTCAAATACTTAATTGGAGCGAAACATCTGGGCTTGCAAAGGGCGGGTTTTGAGGTGGAAACTGGTCCAATTGCCAGCGGTCTGGGTTTTTCATCTGGTAAAACTGTTGCCAAGATTCGGGTCTGGTTCCAACCCTAACCCAGACCCGTTCTAGCGGGTTGGAACCGTTGCTAACACATGGGATGGTCAATTTACTTGCACACGAAATTCTCTAAGTCCCAGTTTCTCAAGATGATTTCCCCCATCTCCTATAATCTCTCTCTTTCTTGTGCTCAACTCTACCATCACCTAAGAACACGAAGTTAAGTAATCCCTCATTATCGCTCCATGCCATAATCATGAGTTAACACCGAGTACAGCATCATCCCAAGATCAACAGTGTCCCGCTCCCAGCCAGTCCCGGTGGATGTTGTACTCAACTCTCTACATTCCCACAATTACAAGTTATCCAATGAATCGAGTCCCAGCTGCCGTTGCGCCTACCTACATATCAACCTCCTCCAAGTACTGCTCCAATCTCACTCGATCATAACCTGCTACAAGTGCATCTCCAAACTCGCTCAGTCACGGCCTCGGAGTGTATCTCTGAGTTCACTCAATCACTGTCTCCAATTGCATCTCCAAACTCGCTCGATCAAAGCTTCCCAGTGAATCTCCAAACTCGATCGATCACGGCCTCCATGTCCATCTCTCAGTTCACATGATCTAGGACTCCATGTGCATCTCCTAACTAGCTCGATTGCGGCCTCCCAGTGCATTTCCAAACTCGATCAATCACGGTCTCCAAGTGCATCTCTCAGTTCACTCGATCTTGGCCTCCAGGTACATCTCCAAACTCGCTCGATCACGGCCTCCCAGTACATCTCCAGACTCGATCGATCACGGCCTCCAAGTGCATATCGCAGTTCACTCGATCTCGTCCTCCAAGTGCATCTCCAAACTCAGTCGATCACGGCCACCCAGTGCATCTCTGGGTTCACTCAAGCTCGATTTCCAATTGCATCTCCAAACTTGCTCGATCACGGCCTCAGACTGCATCTCTCAGTTCACTCAATCTCGGACTCCAAGTGCACCACCAACTTAGCTCGATCACGGGCTCCAAGTATATCATTAAGAACCGACGGTGGGTGTACTGAGATAAAAGGGCAATAGAGGTTGAATGAGCGACGCGGAGTAGATATTCGGCAGACCCCTGGGTATATAGACAGCACCTCATTTTCATCTCATCTTCTCATACAACGAAAATACACACTCTGTCTTTCCTAACTTTTGGTTTCACTTGCTCTTTGCGAGATTTCGTGGATCCACGCAAGTACGCGGATCCTCACGGCCAGGTAGTATCATATCTTCTCACCTTCCTATGCTCCTCGAGCTTAAAGTAGAAGGAACGCAAGGAGAGATTTTCGCACTGTCAGATTGTATTGCAATCCTGATGCAAGCGTGTACCCAATGAACGCATTCCAACATATGGTCACAGTTGGCTACAACGCCAGAGTTTTTCTTTAAATTAGGAGACTGACAGAGTAAGAAGAACCAGCGAAACAGCGTTCCGAGGGCAATATGCAACGTGACCCGTGGTAATGATGGCCGGGTGTGGAGTAATCAGCCACCCCAGTGTCTCTGACGGCACTGACGGAGCGCGTCCACTCTGACGGAGCCATTCCGCCCGGACAGAAATGTTTTTTGCGGATGCAGCCTGGGCCATGGCACCACCATTGGTCGAACACCGAAAGTCAACCGTTAACATATGACGCGAGTCTGACCTTGTACCCACACAGGCACTCCCGCTTCCCAAGGCAGGTGGAGATGATAGTGTTCCTCAACCAAAGGCCGGTGGAGATCACAACGTTCCTCAACACCATAAGGCTTCCTTTGAGGTAGCGAAACAGTTCATGAAGGCAATTGTATTCCCAGAGACTCCCTTGCCAATAATTTCCGATGAGAAGTATACGATGGTTGACAAAGCTTGGCACCTAGCCATTGAAGCCCAGGATCAACAGCGGGCATCAGCAGGTGCTCCTGTAGGTGCACCATCCGTACGTCAATCACCCGGTGGTCCATGTCTTACAATGGATCCACAAACCCGAGAAGCCATAAGTGTATACTTTGTTTTCTGCTCCTCGATTGGACTTGTGATGATACTAATCCCCAAAAAGATACATAGTGAAAACTAAAGTTTAGTACCATTCGACGGCGTTGGGCAGATCGAGCTTGTCGAACTATTGTCTGAAGTTACCGGTTGCATTGAGGATCTGAGATTGAGCTTCGAATCCAGGTTAAGGAGCTCCTGTTTGATGATGGTTATCTCTTGAGGGTCATCGAAGATAAGAAGTCCTGGTTCCCGAGGATGGAAGTGCTTGACATAATCTACCACCAATTCTTCTTCACTGCCAATAGCTTGGGGCGACAGCCAACCACATCGCAGTTCTTTCAACCGCTCGCACCGCAGACGTTAGCCCTTGTGGCCACAGCTATTCATTGTGCACTATCTGAGTATGCCACTGGAAAGAAGATTACAGTTATGTTTTCCCAAGATGAATATCAAGGTAAATTTTGCCCTTCCACGGTGATGAATTGTATTACTGCAGAAGCCACTGCACTCATCAATTACCCTTGGTGGGGCTGCTTCATACCCCCCCCTATGGTTATCCTCCACTCTAATAGGCACTCCTTAATCCCCATCGGCGCTCCTCCACAATTAATGGCGCTCCTAGATCCCCATCGGCACTCCTCGGCTATCATAGGTGCAGCTCAATCCGCTTCGGCACTCCTCAGTCTGGATTGGCGCTTCGATAGTTCATTCAGCGCTCCAGACTGCATTTCTGTTGGCGCAGCTTCTCTAGAATGGGTGCTCCTCGACCTCGATCAGGAGCGCCTCAATTTCATTCCACACTCTTTCCCTCCCTCCCTTTTTGCGATGCTCAGCATAGATGGGCTGCTCTGCTGGATGGGCACTCCTTGGCCTGGATTTGCACCCTCCAATTTCATTCCGCACTCCTCCATCATCGTCATCAGCACTCCCCTTGCCCACCCTGCACTCCATATCAGGCACTCCTTTCTTGGTGGCTCACCTGTTTTCCCCGCGAATTCATCATATTGCCTTTCACACTCCATTTTGATTCTCTGTGAGCTAACCTCTCAATTCAAACCCTTTACATATCACAAATCGATCCAAACGACATTGGAATTCAATTTCACCCACTGGCCAGACCCGAATCATTTGGAAATACAAGGAGCGCCTCCAGCTTCTTTGTGCCGTTGATGAATTGTGTGTTCCTGCATTTGTCGGCCCTAATGAGATGGAAGATTCAATGGATGACATTGAGACTATATTCGATTCATATCATTCGATCGCTTACCCAGGTTATTGTTTCTGGTTTACCTGCTTTCGTTTTTGAATCACACGTCATTTTCTTTGGTTTTCCTTGATGTAGCGATGCAAACAGTAGAATGTTGAATGAGATGCTGGGTACTATAGTATGATTTAGAAGTTGATAATGAACAATGATCTATGCATAATACGTGGAGGGTATTCTTATTACTCGTGTACATCCAGAGAATCTCAGATACCACCTGCATTCCTTCGAATGAATATCCCTAAGAACCCAGGCATCTCTCAGAGTTAGTATTGGATTCCCGCATTCATTGGGCGACAGTCCCAGGTGCTCCCAAACTTATCACTACCGCTCCCACGGTGCTCCCATACCAGTCATCAGAGATCCCAGTCACTCCGATGGCCGGCCGGAATGCCCTCCTAAGGTCTGATTATCTCCTGAAATTGACGCTTCTAAGTTTACACTCCGCCTTCTCTCAGACACTCCTGGAGGCTCCCAGTGCCTAAAATACATTTTGCTGATGTATATTCCCACAATGACAAGTTAACCAATAAATAGAATCTCAGCTCCCATCACACCTCCCGCCCGATCTATCGCCTCCAAATCTACCGCCTCGAGATGAACCACCTGCCAATCCACCGCCTCCAGATCGACCACATCTAGATCGACCGCTGCCAAGTATATCTCCAATCTTAATCGATCATGGCCTCCAAGTGCATCTCCAAACTCCCACGATCATGGCCTCCAGGTGCATCTCCAACCGCGCTCCATTACGGCCTCCAAGTGCATCTCCAAACTCGCTCTTTCATGGCCTCCAAATGCATCTCCAAACTAGCTCTATCATGGCCTCCAATTTCGCACGATTAGGGCCTCCAACCGCATCTCCAACCTCGCACAATCACTGCCTCCAAGTGCATATCCAAATTCGCACGATTACAGCCTCCACGTTCGCATGATTACGGCCTCCAAGTGCATCCCCAAATTCACTCCATTATGGCCTCCAAGTGCATCTCTGAGTTCACTCCATCTCCAAGCGCATCTCCAAACTTCTTCGATCACGGCTTCCAAATACATCTCTAAGTTCACATGATGACAGTCTGCTGCGAAGGCGGAGCTCACACGGCATCCGCAGAGAATTTGTAAGCACGGGCAGTTCTGGCTCGAGGAGTGTAGGAAGAGGGTCAGAAGATATGAAGCAGTACCTGGCTGTGAGGAACCGCACAAATTGAGTGCATCTATCAAAGTTCGGCAACGGTGCATGAGACCAAGAGCTGGGAAAGATATACTATGTATTTCATATATTGAGATGATATCTATCTATCCGGGGATCTCCCAAATATATACTCCCCATTGCTTAGTCTATCTCCGTTATCTCTGTATCTCCGTAAGCCCCGTCGCTTAGTCTGTTTTCGTTATCTCTGTATCTTGCACAGACCTGCGCTGAGGTCTCAGCTTCTCCAACATTTGACTATCCTAAAAGTCAAATATCGGAGCATCCTGAATGCACCTCCATAACTGCTGGTGCTTTTAGGAGCACCTGTGAATGCTCTGGCAGAGTCTGAGAGCACTTTGCTTTGCTCCAGGGGGGCCTGGGAGCATCTGGAAGTACTTAAAAGCACTGATGAGGTCTACCGGAGTGTCTGGGAGGTTTGCATGTGGCTTCCGGACTGATTAACATTTTTCTGATGTGGCATCATCCACTGAAGCATGAAAAATGAGTCGCAAGGCAGTTCATGAAGGGATGGAAGTAGAATACTATCGTGCTAGCTCACAAACTATCATCTGCCAGTTGTTTGGCTGATACTTACATTATTCTTCCTTTGTTGTCGCAATGGAGGTGAGTGATATAAGCGCCAATGTAGGAGTACGTCTTCGAGCAGTGACAACACTGTTGACATATATCCATGTTTCGTGGGCAAAATGAAATGTTGCCCATATGTTAAAAAGAGTTTCAACTATCTTTTGGCTGCTCATACCGTTGCAATTGTTGTGACGAACCTGTCGAGACCATTGATTGATTGAGTCTAATTCTAAGATAACATGTAGCCTATATACGAGCTGCCAGCCCTAACCCACAGCCACGTGATGACGTACTCTACAAAGACTCGGTCTAACACTCCTCCAGGGCGTTATCACGTCCGTCAAACACTAAGCCATTGCAAAAACAGACAGAAAACAACCAGAAGACAGAAGACAGAAGCCAAACCATGCCATGCCCTGAGCTCCTCCCAAACGACCATTCTCCCGCTCATGCTTCCTAAGCTCAGTAGTAGATTGTGCTGTCGGCTTCAACTGTCTTGACTTCCAGTCAACCGCTGCTCCGAAGGTGACACACAGTCCTGTTGTATCATGATCGGTATTGCACTAAAGAACTGTATCGAAGGTACTGCTCCAACCAGCTTGAGGATCGTTGTTTCTCGTACGCAGCCTCTCGGTCCCAATCATGGGTTGTGCTGTCGGTGACGGTGTTGGTGTCAGAATTGGAGACGCTTCTCCGCGGCGATGTTGAGTTCCGCTCGACAAACGAAGCAGAATACCGTCGTTTCCCTTTTTAAACTCAAGTGCTCATAACCTGTTGTACGGTGGCGGATGCTGGAGTAGTCGAGTGTGTGCGTGCGTATGAGAATGTGAGTCTGTGTCGGTATCAAAATTGGAGACGCTTGTCCGTGGCGATGCTAACTGCCACTCAACAAACAAAATGCATCAGCAACGACTCAAGTTTCCGTCTGAAACACCCGGGTGTTCCGGACGGCTCTGACGGCTCTGGCGGAACCTCGTACCCTCTGACGGAGAATCAAACGCAACGCGTCGCCCAAGCGACGGGTCGCATTGCATACCTCCCTTGCGGCGGATATTATACCATGCCTCTTATTCTTGCGACAGGTCGCGTTGTATATTACACTCGCCGCTCCGGCGTCAGGCTTCCTTTACTTTACGTCCGGAATGTGGTGACGTATACACACCATCAGAACGACACGTATGTTACACTCTTCGCAGGGGTTGCAGTTATGCAGTAGCCATTTACACAACGCCTGGCGATGTTTATGCCTTTCTTCGGCCGATAGCCACATGCCGCACTCTCATTTGTTTAGCTTTGAGATTTGTCACATATTGCAATACAGTCTTCGCTTCGGATACATCGCTTGCCATTGCATTTGCTTCTCCATTATCGTATTTTACAAGTCTGAAATATACTGTCCAATCTTCACACTCTCTGGTACTATGCCCTCAGTCCTCCACATTCAGCGTTGATCCGTCATCGGCTTGCAATGGTTCTTCCTCCTCATCCGCATCGTCGCCATCCTCACCCTCATACCCGTCGACATCTCTGGTTCCCAGGTTAAACCTACTTTGCCCTCAGTCCTCTACATTCTGCGTTGATCCATCCTCAGCTTGCGATGCTTCTTCCTCCTCATCCGCATCCGCATCATCGCCATCCTTGCCCTCATACCCGTCGACATCACTGGTTCCCAGGTCAAACCTCCCCAGTTCAGTAGCGGCCCGTCGTCGCCAGCTGGCGGTGGGGATGGCATCGCTTTGGTCACCTTCAACTTCGAAATTCCCGCTGCCCCCTGGCATCCCGAAATGCAGTTCGTCATCCGTGCAATTGTTGTCTATCGGTATGTTTGAGTCAGTGCTTCCGATCTCAGGTTCCTCAAGCGCCACTTCAGAGGTCAAATAGTCAAGAAGAATAGCATTGTCAACACACGCTGCTTCCACGCTGATCACCACGGCAGGCGTTGGGTTCTCCGCCTGTTGGATCTGACGCTTGACTGTGGCAAGAGTGTTGTTATATGCCCTCTGCTGGTAGCTATCCGGTATTGTGTTCCAGGTATTCATCCAGAATGTATACGTGTCTGCAACGCCAGACGAGGTTAACACCTTGCGACCCGGTACAGCGCAGCAGGATACGATCTTACCGCCGTCATTCTTGCAGTTGAAGTAGTTCGAGCGATCAGGTCTGTCCGCTTTCAGCTTTGACTTTGAAGCTTTCGGATGAACACCTTTGGTCTTTTGCCACTCCAGGAGAGCATGGCGCAACGCGGTGCAGGTAAACATGATCAGTGGCGAGGGTATATGACCGTCCTTGTCGTCAATCATGGAATTATCAAATCCATCAGCATACTTACCGCAGTGATTCGCCCGATGATAAAATTTGATGTAGAAAAACCGCGGGATTGCTTCCGCCAGGAAGTAAAGTGGACGCTAGCCATTCGTTAGCAGCTTTCGACTCTCTCTGCATTCGATTTGGACCGCATACACCACCGTCCACACGCTCTGCTATATGAAAGAGACACTTATTGTCTGCCAGAAGGGAATCAATGAATTCCAAACGCTCTGCGGTGGATTCACAGCGGTGGAGATCATAAAGCTCTGCTATGTTGTCCCTTGCTGATTGAATAAAATGAGATTTAACCTTATCGACTTGTGCGCGAACCTGGTACCAGTTTGAGCGTGTAATATCCAACATGGGCCGTTGCTTCAGCATACCTCTTTCAAGATCTCCTTTGTGCGTGCCTCAAATGCTGTTGACCAAATGTTGTTTTGCTGCATTGCAGTGTTCCAGTACGTCTCTATTATCTACCAGTGTGGGGCTTCACCTAATGCTTTCGCAACGCGTCACGTTGCACAACTTACCATCTCCAAGTCGCTTGCACTCATAAATGGCCGTCTGTTCCACATGTAGAGCTCCTGGAGCCTGCCCGTTGCAAATATAAGAAGCCTCATGTGGGAGTGACCAAATCAATGGATGCTGCGACTTCCGGAGACCACTGATCGAGGTGTAGACACCGCCTGCGGTTGCAATTGCCACTGCCTCTGTCTCTGATTCCTTTCAGTAGCTCGCGTTCGCAGTGGATTTGTAATGATCGCGCGGGCTTCTGGATTCGGGATGGGGGTAGGCAGGTTTTCAAGACTACTGAGAGGAGTGGGAGTGCTAGCAATGCCGGATGCAGGGCTGGATACGACGCGACGTGTTGAGTCTGTCTGTGTGATTCCGCTGGGTGCTGGCGTGTTACGACTGCTTGTACCCGGCGTGGCGGTTGGAGTAATTATAGACCATCGCTGAGTAGCGGACGGGGTGGAAGTCACATGTTGAGTGATATCTGCCACACGAGAATTGTTCAGCGAAGATGAGGGGGTGGAGTTCTGACCTTGGATTGTAGAGACTACAGAACTCCCTCCTTGAGAGGAATCCCTCTCGCCAGCCGGTACGGAAACGCGTCTCTTAGCAGGGGGAAGTTGAGAATTCCCCGAAGGCCCACACTTTTGTTGATTCTGACGATTAGAAATACTTCGAACATTTCATACGACCGGAGACGTGACAGGGTGAGGGCTTTGGGAAGGCATCATCCGATATGGATGTTCAACATTAAGACTGTGTGAATAATATCCTCTGCATGCATATGCAACGGCAGGCGAGGTAGACTCCTATTTGAGTAACCCTGGAGGGATTCGACAATGGAGGGAGGCGCAGTGTTAACCGCGCTAGACTCTAAACCGTGACAATACTCGGGGACGAGATCCCTTCAAAAGCATTCAATTATGGGGTTAACTGCCATCAGATTAAACTCAGATTAAACTCAGATTAAACTCAGCATTGATATTCACTGTTACAGCAATGTCTGAAGGTCTATTTGCACCGCTTGAAAGGTGTTTAAGCCTTCTTGGCGCGATTATCATCGTATTGCACTCGTTCTTGACACACTACTTCGAACCATCGATTGTATATATCTTCAGCTTCCCGGTGGAAATCCCCATTTGGCAGAGCTAAAAGCATCGCAAAGTGAACAATGACGTATTCTCTATCCTATGACATCAGTTGTGTCTGCATTTTCCACCGCTAGGCGTTTGTAGCCGTGTTGGATCGTTGCACAGTTGGGACAACTTGAGAACTACTTAGTTTGCTCCGAGATGCACGAGGTCTGAGCGGCAAACGTGGTATGAGATGCCAAAGCTATGCCCGGCGTTGCACACTGTCCTCACCGCAAGTACTAAATCTCGTCTCGAGGCCTGTCGTTCATGAGGTGCCTGGTGGTGCGGCAAGATGCAGGCTGCACCGTTTTGTGTTCCTTAACCAACAAAACTCACAAGTTGAACCTTGAACCAAGAAATCGCCAGAACACGAGTATATATATCCCTTCTTCCCGCCTACATCTCCTTTCTCTTTTCCTCCCGTATTATACACACCGACAGCATCCTGATCTCGACATCACGTGACTTGCACAAAACAACGCCTCTCGTTCCAAAACACACCCGATAACCTACACAACTTTGTACGTTCACTCTGGGCTTCCTTTCGCTACGTTCAACTGTATCATAATGCTAACGCCTCGGATGTAGATTCATTTTCAACTCGCAGCGATGGCACCAAAGGGCAGCCGCAAAGGAAAGGGGAAGGCAACTGCTAGGGCAAAAATGCCGACATCGGTTATAAATCGACGCCTGTCGTTGGATCGGGACCGTATAAAGGGATTCATCTCGGAACACATCCGTGGACTCATACGGATATACAACGTTTGCGGCGTCAAGGATGAGAGAGCCTGGGACCTCTTTTATGATATAATCTTTCTTGATCCAGTCACGACTCGCCACTTTTCACAATTCCAGCTGATGTGGCCGCACCGGAGGAGCAGGAGTTCACCTTTTCGGGAGTGGTGGGCAGCCTTCCGCTCATATATGGGGCAAATGTTTGACAAAACCCGTGACCAAATGAACAATTGGAGGTAGAACAACCCCCGTGCCTTCGGGGATGAAGTCGATCGGTCCAATCCGCAGACAACCAGCTCGGGAAAGGTTAAACGCACCGGTGAGCGTTTCTCTTGGTACGGTAGCGCTGATCTCAGGGCAAAGATTGAGCCGCCAAGCTGCCGGCAGTACAAGCCAGGCGACTTCCTGGCCGTTAGACGACTGAATTGGGATGAGATAATCGACGAGGATGATGATGATGAGAACTGGGCGGATTCCGGAGCGCCGAGTGGTGGACGGTGCCGTCCTGGCGATGACAATGACAATGACGACGGCGAGGGTGAGGAGGACACGCAGGGCGGTGAGAAAGGGACCGGGAAAGGGAAGGGAACGAAGGATGGGAAGGGGAAAGGGAAGGGGAAGGGGAAGGGAAACGGTAAAGGGAAAGGTATTGTTAAACTGTATGAGTCAGACTCGGACACAGAGGGCTAACCAGAGCGGGTATATTTAGAGCCGGAAGCATCGCCCGCCGTGTCAATTTCCTCAGATGATGATACCGACTCTACCGAGTCGGACGGCGAATATGACTCAGAACTTGATCCTGATGTGGCTATGCGCATGGAGGATGATGTGGACGCACCGGACGGCGTTGATTTAGATGGCGATGTGGATATGGAAAGGGACGGTGACGATGAAGAGGAGGAAGATTAAAAGAAGGAAGATGAGGAGGAGGAGGAGGTGGATGAGGATGAAGAGGAGGATAAGGATGAGGATGATGGCAAAGAACCTCGGACGATTGGCCAGGGAGAGATGGTAAATACATCGGCTGACGATGTAGATATCATGGTAGACGATCAGCCAATCGTGCTACCTGAGCAATGCCAGGAGATGTGCGAGCATACCCCACGGCCACAACCTCTGGGGCCTGCCCCACGGCCGCAAACCCCGGGCCCTCACCCACGACCACGAACTCCAGAGACTCATCCCCTCAGTGGGCTGCAGCATTTGGGGCTTGTGACGCCGCAAAAACCTTGCCCAGCGGTGCCAACTCAGCGAGAAGCTGAGGCAGCCAGAAACACCTCTGATGTGGATGTGGATCAGCAGCTGCTGATTGAATCGGCAGGTGGTGACAGTCTCCCCGATGTCCCTCTCCCCGATGTCCCTCTCCCTGAGGCACACCCGGATGGCTCGGTAGGCGAGGAGTGAACCAGTCCTCACGATGCAGAGGAGGCGATGGTTGTTGCGTTCGGGTCAGGGTCGGGTTCATGTCTTGTTCGTTTCGTTTGTTCTAATCTATTTATCTCAGGCATTAATTATTACACGCGTCGCGAGGTTTTTGGATCGCTCAAGGTTTATTTTATTTATAGGTTTTGTATTGGTTTTATTTTATTGGTTTTATTTTATTCATAGTATTATGGGACATGGCGCATGCAGTGTTTTTGCAACTCCTGGCGTATAAGGAACCTCCTTGTGATGGTGTTGAGGTTCAATAAATCTCTCAAGTATCGTGAGCTTATACCCACACCAGACTGCTCAGGCCCAGCACCAACTTTCGTCCCTTTCTACAGTGAATACTCCACTCCTCGCGTGTAGTCAACAATGACAGAGAAGACCCCTTTCGGTTGCCCCGAATTTTCATGCCGCAAGAAGTTCACCTCAGACAGCTGGCGACTTAAACATATCAAATTACACCATCCTGAACATTGTCAGAAGAATCTGACTGTTCGCAGCGCGCCCTGACGAGTTGAACCCGTTCAGCGTCATAAATTCAACGCTAACAAAGATTTAGTCGAAGACTTAGACGCATTTCCCTACCTTGAACACGTTGAAAACATCGCAGACACAGAGTCTCAACCACCGCCACCTCTGCCGCGGACAAAAATATACCCCGGCGCCGGCGCTCTGCTGATCGATTACATTGTTGAGCCTTGGGAACGCGACACTCAGGGCTGCCTTGAGACGAACCTACAAAACAATCCCTACTATCCGTTTGCGACGCGTGAAGAGTGTAAATATATCCAGTGAGGGATCAAGAAGAAGGGCATGAAGACGTACTATGACAACGTGCTGAAGGAAGAAAACACTGCTCTGCATTTCCCAAGCTTCAAAAACAGAGATGGTGTCCAGAAGCTTGTGGCTAGTATGCCAGATGATCAGCCTCTCGGGGAGTGGGAACTACACACTCTCGAGGATATGAGATGGAATGACAATCACCAACGTCCTATCAAATACTGGAGTCGAGACATCATCAAAAGAATGAGATGGTTGATGCGGCAGCCAGCCTACGCCGAGCATCTCATTTTCACTACTCAGCGGTGCTTTATCAGCGATACGCCCCCGAAACGCCTCTTTACCGAAATGCACACTGCGGACAGGGGGTGGGAAAAACAGGTAAGGATAGATACTCAAGGATAATAACGTGCTAATCGATGTTTAGTCAACGCTCAGAGTGGGGGATACACTGGTTCCCTTGATCTTCATGTCCAACGGAACGCATCTCTCGAATTTTGTTGGCGACAAGAAAGAGTAGCCTGTCTATATGACAATTGGCAATCTATCTTCAAAGATCCGCCAGACGCCCTCAACGCACAGCGTCGTAATGGTCGCTCTCCTACCGATTCCAATTAAGACCCGCAATATTTCTCAGAAGCGGCTGGATGAGCAGCGGCAAACAAACCGAGAGGTGCTGAACGAAGTACTCCGGCGGCTACTCCACCCATTCACCTTTAAACGAAATCCCAGCGCTGGGAGCAGGTATCACAACGTTCTCTGTGCAGATGGCAACTTCAGGCGTTGCAAACCGGTTTTAGCAGCATAGCTTGCAGATTGTCCAGAGTATAGCGACCTACATCATCTCGAGCGGCATGTCTGTTTTTGGTGCGAGTGTCCAAAGAACGAACTTGGAGATTATGTGCCTCCTGACAAGGAACACCCCCGGCGGGATCACAACCTATATAGAATGCTCAGCGATCCCAACACCAAGCCAGCGGATGCTGAACTCTTGTCGCGCCATGTTCACCGAGGTTTCATGGTGTTTCGACATATTCCCTGTATTGTGAGCGATCTCCCGAAGCCCGACCTCCTCCATACAATGCAGATCGGCATGCTTGACCACCTCCAGAAGTGGATTTTCCACTTCCTGAAGACGCACGAACGGCTCGACAAGTATAATGCAATCTGGTTATCCGTGCCTGCTTACCACGACCTCACACCAAAAAATAAGTCATATGAGGAAGTTTCTCAATGGAATCGGAAGGAGATGAAGGAAATGAGCCGGTACCTGCTTGGAGTTGTAACCCAGTCTCTACGAGGTGGAAACCCCGCTCAGCGTCCCATATTCAATCGCACAATTCAGTGCACACGGGCATTGTTAGAATTCTATATGTATGCTCGATATAATTCTCACGATGATGCAACATTGAGCTACATGGATGACGCCTTGCATCGTTTTCACACCTTCAAATATGTGTTCTTACTCGGGCGATTCTGCAAAAAGGCGAAGGCCAAAGCCAATGCCCTGAGAACGGAACTCGTAAAGAACCGAAAGGTAGACGAGGAAACAAATGCTTAAACTTGGACGCCGTCAAAGAAGCGGCGCGAAATGAACGCCTAACGGGATTATATTAGCCACGAGATAGATATTTGCAAGCAGTTAGATGCCGACTTCAACTTTCCGAAGATCCACTTCATGTCTCATTGGGCCGAACAGGTTCGTCGATACGGAGCCTTGCAACAGTATTCTGCCGGGAGACATGAACAAGCACATAAAACAAACCTCAAGGACGATTGGAACGCCTCCAATCACAATCTCAACTACCTGCCACAAGTAATCACCTTTCAGCGTCGCATCCTCTGCTTCGAAATTCGGGATCTCAATCTCCAAGGCCTCGCTCAGCGTCGGGAGAACTGCACTGCCGCCGGCAAAGTCCTCCCTGCCGGTGCTGATCTGGCTGCCCCCCAGAGCCCCCAGTCATATGCGATGCCCGAATTCATGGGACCTCAAAACCGCCGTGATGGAAAGCATCCTAACGCTATTATCAAAGACTTCAGAGCATTACTCGACAATATGCAAGACGCAACACACCGCGGGGCAATATACAGCGTCACGCGGGAGTTTATAAAGCATTAGAGTCGTAACAAGACATATATATCGGATGAACAACTGCATGCAATGGAGCTCTGTATTTACCATGGTATTAAGGTTCAAGTTGAGGGTTTAGAAGTTGAACGCATATCTCAGATGTGTTGATGCACAGGAAGCCAGAGATGGAGCGGAGGGGATCGACGGAACGACTGGATGTGGGTAAAGCAATGCCCAGGGAGGTGTTATGGTGCGCTGAATGGGCGTCTCCCATGGCAACTGCAACGACTATTCAAAATCACACTCCAAAACGAGAATGGAGCTTTCGTTGAGTACTGGTTAGCCATGGCGCTCACCACAATACCGGAAAACTCGGGTAACTTGGATCCCGTCTCAAAATTTGTACAAGTGAGAAAATCACCGGCAGCCGTTGCTTTGCAAGTTTTCAGCATGGGAAACATTGTCGGCTGCACACACGTAATTCCAGAGCTATCCACTAGTACTAAGACAGGAGACGGACGGAACGAGCGATGGATTGTCAATAGTCACATAGATCTGGCGACTTGGAATGATGTGTATAATTAGTAAAGAGAGAATTGCATTTTGCGCGCAGGTAGAAGGAACGCGAGGAGAGATTTTCGCAGCGTCACCCATCGCCTTGCAATCCCGTATAAGTAGTAAAGAGAGAATTGCATTTTGCGTACAGGTAGAAGGAACGTGAGGAGAGATTTTCGCAGCATCACCCATCGCATTGCAATCCCGATGCAAGCGCGTACTGAATGAGCCCATTCCGACGTATGGTCACAGTTGGCCACAATGCCAGAGCGTTCGTTTAAAATAGGAGACCGACAGAGCAAGATGAAAAAGTGAAACAGCGATCGGAGGGCGATATGCAACGCGACGCGTGGTTTTGTGGCCGGGCGCGGAGTAATCCGCCGGCGAGGTGTCTCTGACGGCTCTGACGCAGCGCGTCCACTCTGATGGAGCCATTCCACCCGGACGGAAATAATTTTTGCTGATGTGGAAGTGTTGATCATAGCCGGTTCCGTTGCGGATGGTCATGTCGTCGAGTATGTCTCAGTGTCAGTGTCAGTGTCGGTGTCGGTGTCAGTGTCGGTGTCGGTGTCGGTGTCGACGTCGGTATCGGTGTCGGTGTCGGTGTCGGTGTCGTTGTCGGTGTCGGTGTCGGTGTCGGTGTCGGTGTCGGTGTCGGTGTCGGTGTCGGTGTCGAATTTGGAGATGATTCTCCATAGCTGCAATTCCAATTGGAGACGATTCTACGTAGGTCGCTCTTCCTCCGCAAGCCCTAGGAAACTCATTCCCATAGATCGTGGATCCCCGTACTCAGCCTCCTGGGTGGAGGAGAGGTTGTCGTCATTGAAGGATTACGGTGAGGATACAATACACACTGTACAGCTAGCCAAGCTTCCTCATCCTCACAGTAGAGCAGTCCGCAGACTGCATCGATTCATGGCCACGATTGCCACCGCCGGTCTCTCGAGTCTGTCGCAAATGGTATACCCTGCACGTACCTCGGGAGGACGACCTGCAGCGCTCCCCAGGGGTTTCGTGTGTGTTTGCCAACATGTCCCAAGTATCCACAGTCCATTACCCGCCCACGTCTTGTAGACTATCCAAATACTATACTGTATGTCGATCTATGCTTGGCTTTGCCACCGGTTGACCACTTCTCGAAATCGCTTCGAACACATCTGATGATGCCGATGTTGACCCGAACTCATCGTGATGATGCCGAGGTTGACCCGAACTCCTCCGAAGGGGTTGACACAAGCTCCTCCGAGGATGTTGACATCATGTCCTCCGAGGGTGTTGACACGATATTGATTCAAACTGCTGCCAAAATGCTCTCTGTACTCATCCCGAACGTGTCCTGTCGACATATCGCTCGGTTGCCATAATCTCGTATACCCGTAGAACTCATCACTGCGGCCATCGCAGCAATCAAAGCCATCGCAGCTATTGGGCCATCACGGCCATCGCGGCCATCGCAGTCATCGCAGATCTCTAAGCGGTTGAATGTGAGATTTCATCGAGAGGAGGCATCATTTGAACCTTTCAATCAGCGTCCTGAGTCCTTAGGGTGTCCTGATCCAGGATGCGTTCGCAACACATCCGGGACCCTGTGGCCTCGCTCATATGAAGGTTCGCGATTCGACTGTTATCTCCGCTTGATAGTGGTCAAAAATGGTGTCCTGATCGTGGTCGCGCCTGGGCTCATAACCTGTTGTAACGAACCTGTCTAGACGATTGATCAATTGAGTCTAAGTCTAAGATGACACGTAGCCTATATACAAGCTGCCAGCCCTAACCCACAGCCACGTGATGACGTACTCTACAAAGACTCAGTCTAACAGCAATCTGGCTGGTTCTTGGAAACAGCCACACTCTGATGTACATTTTCCAAAAAGTGGTCCTGCCACTCTTGTAGGATTACTCTGATCCTCCATCACTCCTTTGGAAAATATTCAATCTTTCTCTCATGTTCAACAACTCTTGGATCACACAAAGTGTGCTACATCGGCATTCAGCTCATCACTGCGATTGTTTTGCACCCTCAACAGTCACTCCTACACCCATTACCCCATTTATGGTTGGCACTTTCTGTTACGTTCATACCATACATACGCCATACATCATATTTAAATACCAACCCAGCAACATCAACATCAGAGGGTACAAAAATGAGATCAATGACAAATGAGTGAGATATGACTGTAGAACATGCATGTCATTGTCTTCGTGATGAACATAAGCGCTTAGTTGATGAATCAGGGTGCGTAGATGATGCTAAGGAAATTGATTCCTCGCTGAATATCCGCCAAGATGATGTCGCCAGGTCAAGCAAACCCTCCATGCCCATATATATATTTGCCTTCCGTGTCCGCCATACTTACAAACTCCATAATCTTGGTCATATCCTTCTCTCCTCTGCGACCACATCGCATCACCCTTAACAATATATTCAACACTCCCAAGGCTGGTTTTGCATAATGAGCGTTCGATATTTACCACTCAATCATTGATCACTATTGAGAATATGATATGTAATGTAAAGCCTTTTGGTTGCCAAAATCAGTCATTGCAGATGCTAATACAATCCAGATGCTGCTTCTACATGTCCACATCTGAGTCAAGAACACCAGTGTTGGAGTCCGCCAATGGGCAGCAGAAACAATAGGAATTTGGCAGATTAAGGGTGGCTTGACACCACAACAGAGAGATGATAAAGTGAGGGAGCATATCTGTGAGACTACCCAGTCCATAACCATCATCAACAACCAAGGCACTGGCCCCGAACAATGGGATTTTCTAATCGATTGTTGCATTCCTCCAATTGGAGATCTGTTGTCTACAAGGCCACTTTGAACACAGTACATGGCGAACAAGACTGCCCTTAATTTCGAGAATCTCAAGGCAGCACTACACCAGTTCGCAGAGATTGGCTTTCCCCGAGGGATGAATACAATCGACTAAGCCCCAACTGAGATGAGGAAACTTCTGCAGGTGAGTATGTATTTCATCGCCCTAATGCTTCTTTTGCACTTCCTAATAATATGCAGATACCGAAGCGGGCGGTGTGGGTACCCTGGGTATGAGAACTTCCCCAATACAGGTGTGTTATGATGCATTGAACAAGTTTCCTTGCAGTGGCATATAACTTTACCTTCACCTACGTGTATCCCAACATTGCTGGGATGTTGGTGGGTGAACACAATACTCACCCATTTTCAGGGCACTGGCATGGGGATAATAAATTGATACTTTCAATATTTACATCAAGCATCGATACGACCATTTTCTCAATTTTAAATACTCCAATCCCCAGTGTGTCCCACTCCAGCCACACAATCGGAAAGGATTGGGGTTCTGGGAAGGTGTCAATCGGAAATGGTGGTCTCCACAGACATAATGTTACCGGAAACTTCGATAACAAAACTGCTGCCGGATGGATTTAGGCAGCGATGAAATTACTCAACCCAATCATTCTACACATCATTTATTGTAGCAAACTAGCCGACTGCACAGCTGGTGCCCAGATTCTCAGACATGGTGGCCACAGCTACCATCCTCATGATGTCATCCTCCCATCTTCAGTCATGGATATACTTGACAATATCAAGAACGAATTGCTTCATAATGCTGAGAACCCGCACCCAAGTCCGAGACACTTTGTTACAATTAAATCAAGCATCGAAATGTTTGATCTGAACCTTCAAAGGACGATTGTCTGTCATCAGTGATACCTTGCAGTCATTAGAAACCTTTCTCACAGTGGCTTTACCAATTACGAGCATAGCATTATTGCTGATGAGGATGGGGCATCCCAATATAGGTACAATGACATTGTGGGTACTCCTGCTGCACGCTCTTTCGCCAATAGGAATCATTCACACAGCCACCAAGCATCAAATTTGTCATGGTGAGGACGGAATCAACTGACTGGACAGTTTTTCAAGACTTTGGGTTGAAGGTGGCTATTTTTGTGGTGCTTTGGAGAGTGGATGGATGGGTGATAATTTGGAGTTTTTTGGTAAGCTTTAGGGTCTCATTTTTGGTGTTTTATTTATTGTAATATTACATCGTCCATATTAATGCATGAAGGGCTGTGTTAAGGGTTCCTGATGTTCAAATTAATGTATGAGATATCTATATTTGTGAGAAGCATACGGGATGCAATAGGAATTCGTGTGTGACTATCATGTAATATGTAGTTCGGTATCTTCACCCAGCAGAAGTTAGCAATGTGATTAGTGAACCACAAATGCTTTATAGCATGTTGCAAATATGATTTTCATCAAAGGAAGCCAATCAACGATCCTGCTGCATGCTTCTTACCTGCCATTGTTATGTCCGTCCAAAGTGTTGGAAGTAGAGGTAGAGGGAGTGACCAGCATCCTTGAATAATCAACAGGATGAAAAGACGCATCACGAAGATGCTTTTAATTATAACAACACTTTCATTCCCTTACACAATAGTACTTTAATTTCTTTCCTGTACATTTATTCACATTTCCTTTGGTCACTTCATTAATTTTTTCATACATATCACTTGCCACCTTTTTAAATCATTACAAGACACCATATATCGGCACCTCCTCCTCTTCATTCCGGTTCCAGGAGAACCAGATGATCTATCCACAATCAGCATCACGATTGCAATCTCAGCATGATTCCCAACAATTCGAATAATCGTCAAATGCAAATTCAGAATCCGATGACGCGGCTCTTCTGCTACCATCCAGAAATGCAATGGGCAACCGGCAATCAAATGATGTCATTCACGTCAACACTTTGAAATTGAGTTATGGCAACTCAATTAACTCCTACCTTTGCACAACCCCAACAGCTTCAGTGGCTAGAGGTCAATATTGTCTCAGAGGAGCAGGATACACGCAAGCCTGTACTTCAGGCATCCAAGAAGGTATTCAATTTAGCATTGCAATGATTCAATCTGCCCATTAATATATATATTTACTACAAGAAGAATTCAAATGAAACCAGTGAGTAATTGGTTGCATGGAAAGCTCAAAATCTGAGAGAATATAAGCCCAGTATTGATGACGTGGTAGGCTTCATCTTCAGCTCAGGATACAATGCCCAGGTTAGTCTTTTGGGCATTCTGGCAATGGTAATAGCCTGTGTGAAGCCTATAGCTACCAATTTTGGAGTGATTGTGAATCCCTTTGCCACAAATGCAGTGAAACCAGCCCAGATTTATAGTTGGTGGTATGAGGAAATCACCGGGATTTATCCAGCCCAGAGAAACTCAGACTCTCCACATGCCTACATTTCAGTGGCAAATGCACCATCTCAATGATTGTTCTCATCACTCACATGGTGCATCTGGCTTTTCCAAGGATTACTTGCCCCTTGCAGCAATGGTATACTGATGCAAGGCCAATATCAACACTATTTACGGATTTTGAACACAGTTGCCTACAGATATCCAGAAAATGGCAGCCTGGCTTTGAATCCAGAATGGGTTTACATGCACCACAAACATTGGTGATGTAACTTCATAGTTCACTTCTTGTTTAATCATTAAATTGATGATCAATTTGGGACTGCAAGTTGCAATTTGCAGCGACTGAAATTGTGGATCTTATTTACCAGACATACTGCTATGGCATACAACACATGGGAATAAACGATAGACCATTGATTCATAAAGTCGACCTGATATTCATTGCCCTCACTACAACAGCCATCCACCATTGTCAGTTGGCCTGGAAATGTGGCAGGTTGAGGGTCCAGCCAGAGTTTAGTCCACGAGGTGGAGCACAACATAAATGTGATACAAGAAGTAATAATCACACGGCTAATAATGCACACAGAAATGAATTCCATTGTCTTGACCAGTGTTAGCAACAGTTCCAAAATCTCATGTAGTTTCTGCCTGCGTTTTTGACTGGAAATCAAACCGTTGCAACTGGGCATGCCACACGAGAACCTTGACTGTTGCAATTGGGCCGGTTTTACAACCAAAAACTTGGCATTTCAATATCACAAGTTTCGCTCCAATTAAGTATTAGAGTTCTGATTGTATCGTGACATACTCAATACGTATATTGTGCGGTTTGATGCGATCGTTCACCTCCCACGCTCTGATTTGAGTTCCGACCAAAAGTAGTTGAGATGCGATCAAACACAAGCGAAATTCGCTTGAAATGTGGGGTGATTTCACAGCTGTTCTACAAATAGTTGTCGGATCGCAAATCTGAAAGCAAGCTCTGAATGATCGCATATCACGGCACAATCTACGTATTGGCCATGTCACGATATCATCAGAATTCAAATACTTAATTGGAGCAAAAGGTGTAGAAACCATCCAGTTGGAACGGTGTTCCAGTTCTAACCCGGCCAACCGCCCACTGTGCTATGTCAGGTCCAGGTAACAACCCTGCACCACAGAGCGGGTCAGGTTCCTTAGCGGTTCCCGACGCGGTCTGTGGTCTCAGTTCCAGTTCTAACCCGAACCAAACCCGTATAACCCGGAACCGTTGCTAACACTAGTCTTGATACACATTTTCGTTCTTTCTCACCAAAGTTTCAACTCAAAAACATTAACAATATCCCCAGCATGATTCGCCACAGGATACACTAACTGGTACAGACCCAGCAATGGTACAACCTCACAACAATCAGGGCAGCTTTGATCAAGACTTTCTTGATCACTTCCCAGAAGAGCTAATTCAGCAGCCTTTAAATTCTTTTCATTGTCTCAGCACCTTTGTTGCTGCTACTGAAGCTAGCATGCTATTTTCAGCTCTTCTGCCTATGGGTGGATCTGACATCGCCAGCAATAGCCAGCCCGTCCCCTGCAGTGACAGCAACAGCAACTGCAACAACACCACCAGTATCACGAATATGCCTGGCATTAAGAATCCAGACTCAGGCAATGCATGTACCATTGTAGCTGGTGGGATATTGGTTGGAGGTTAGGAATGGTGTCAGTGATCGGATTTAGGATTTCCTTTGTATGCTATTTTATTCTAGGTTTTGTCAATATATCATAATAGTGATAAATGTAATAGAACTAATTGTGTACTCAAGTCTGATCTCAAACAGGTGAAATTGTAATCGCGATAATGCATAACCCACCCACGCTGGTCTCACTGCAAAGTACTAATCCATCTTGTGCCAATAATTTACATATCAGAAACCGCTTCTGCATGGTAACTTTCATCCGGCAAATTAAACCATAATGGTCCTTAAAGACAAGAACTACATGCTTCATTAAACATATGGAGTGAGGACTATTATCATCGCCATGGCAAATTGACTTGGGCAATATAGGTGTATGCTGTGAGATAATTTGTGATATTGCCAAAGACAGTGTGAAATGTTCATCAAGTACTTGATGTTACATTTGGAATAGTGAGTACACTGGTTGTAACGCCTGAAAACAGCATCACGACAGTTTAAAGAACACTCTGGAACAGTAAAACAATTCCAAATTTCAGCAAAACCTCGATTTCATTATTTTGAGTGTGTGGATACAATAACCTAAATATATTTAATGAAGGAGATTTAGTTATTACTGATGTTACAGCTTGGGGAAGGAGGGGAATTACGTTTTGCAGTGTTGTGTTAAAGCTTGACCGAGAAATGAAATCAAGTTCAACTAGAGGTGCTGCCAAAAGTGTTGTATTTGTTAGCGAATGTGTATATTTTAGTCTGAATTTTATTGTGCTGTAGCTGCCTTCCAGCCACCAGAGGTTTACAATCATCATACCATAGGACCACTGCAAATCATACCATCACTCTTGTAGACGACCTCAACTTTGTGACCATCGTACCATCACTCCACTCGAATATGTAACATAATGCTGATAGACTACTACAACTCTACAAGTATCATGCCATAGCTCTACTAGACATTGTGCCATGTCTCCACTGGAACTCCATTCACCATTATACCATCGTTCACCCAGAAATTCGGTTAGCATACCGATAGAAGCATATAATGCCCGTTCGGAACATTTATAGCTTTGGTGTGGACTCAGCTTGTCGCTGCCACATGCCCATTGTGTTATCGCAAAATATCTATCCTTCATCTGGCAGCATAATCTAATCCTATAGATTTAATGTAACCTTGACTTGTAGTTGCCATGGACTCATTGTGCAATCATATGATATCCACCCCGGTCCATCTAGCAGCACTAAAGTGTTCTCTATGCACCTAGTGGCTGAATACAAGTAGTCATATTGGAATATACAGAGCTGAGTATGTCCACTGGATATCTGTATATCTCTTCTACTAATGCATAGATCTTGCGGGTACGCACTGGGCAAGATCAGTCTGATGATAGTCAACTCATACACCCACAAGTCATAAATGCATCCATCAGCCCATGCACAGATGTCTATGAACCTACTATTGATGACAATAGGCTGCACATTGCGCAGGGGTTCACAGAAAGCTTGCTATAAGCTGCACATCTGTGCATGTGCGCATAGTACAGTCTATAGTCAATTTGCACTTTTGCCAATAAAGGAGCTTGCTGCAATCTCTCTAAACATACTAGCATGCAAACCATATACAAAGTTAAATAATGATAATATTCAAACAATATAAAGGCTAATTTGATCTATTTGGAGAAGATTCACTTGGAGTACCACTACAATATCAAAGATAGCCCCACTATGCTGCATAAGAGATTCCCAAACTGTAAGAAGTCCTATTGCAAGGACAAAAACTATATCACTCCCTGTGCCAAAAACAAAGAAACTCATTACCTTCTACATTTTGCTATATTCTAATCTTTTCTAATGTACCAAATACTTGCCTGTCAGATACTCACACTGAGTCAACTGCACTACCAAGTTGACACACAGCCAGATTACAGCTAAAGGAATATTTGGTGGTGCATTGAGGTAGTACTGCTTAGAGAGATAATACTATATAATCTGCAGTATTATCTGCAATACTATCTTCAATAGTCTGTTTCGGCAGATTTAATGAATGCTCAGTTACCTAAGTTGGACTCTTGACAGATCAACAGCTTTAGCAGAGCACTTTCATAACTCTATTTTGGACAAAATATTGCATCCAATTGCTCACCATGTTCACAGGTGGATTTCAGCAGCAGGAGGCCTAAATGTAGTGGGTGATGTCATGTGATGGTGTTGAATTTTAGTGCTGTTGATGTAGCTATTGCTAGAGTGATGAGATTTAGAGTTTTTGAGGCTCTTTTGGCAATTATGAAGGAGATCATATGAAAAATCATGAGAATTTAGATAGTAGCGATAACCGGGTTCATAACCTGTTGAAATACTGATTGCTTGAAGCTTGTGTATACTAAGCTACCAGAATTGTTGTGATCTTATATACAGCATTCAGAGTATGCCTTGTACACATGCATGCGCACTAAGCTGGTATCTCCAGCTGACTCTGGAACGACCATCATCATCATGAAATCATGATCCCCATCAGCCCAGCTGCAGCTTATAAGCCATACGTATGAGAGGCGATCTATATATGCAACAACTAGGGTGCAAAGGCGCTGGCAGTTGCAAGGAGCTCAAGTTGTCCTTTTGGGAAGTATCTAGTTTTGGCTATTCGGGGCATATTAGAAGGAACTACTGCTTATTTTTAAATATTAGTTTAGTTAGTGTATGGTAGCTTCAGCACCAACAGACCGTCTGATATTATGTCAAAAGCGGTATTAGCTGTTGGTGACTGTTCATCCGGAATGGCCAGTGATAAAACCAGCATGATGCAAGAAACGGACTTAGGTTGAGCAGCTGAGCAAGGCGCTGAAAATGCTAGGTTGTATGTTCGAAATCGGCAGTAGTTACAGTTGGGGTTATATAAACACAAACTTCCCAGACCTAGGCAGAAAACAGAGGTTACCATTTTTGCTCTTCTTTTGCGTGCCCTTCAGCTTTTTAACGTTGGAACAGGCGTGGTCAGCCACCATGAGTTCTACTGGCGGTGTCAGACTGCCGTACGTGAAGATAGTATTAGCAAGCTATAAGTTTGCACGGTGATTAGTAGTGGTGGCCAAAGTTGACATATCAACATGAAGCACTCACGTAGCTTAGCAGTGAGTATGGTGCTAGAAACACCTGGTTACGGGTTGAAAGCTGTACTCAGCAGTGCTATACTCACCACGTTCCCAGACTGTAAACCTAGGTTATCATCCTGTTGCTCTTCTTTACATACGCGCTCCGTTGGCCGTTCAAACGGCAGTAGTCAATCATGGCCCCAGACACCAGGATGGGGGAGATACTGTCGGTGCTGGTACGTTACCATGGGAGCTGTACTAGCTTTGTATACGCCCAGCCCGGCTATACTTTTTTCTGGCTATAAAATTTACATAGCCAGAGTAATTAAAGTCTTACAATAACAAGAAGTAATCTCTTAACCTAGAAATCTTAGCATAATGGTAGTGGCACTATGATGCGTGTACTAGACTTGTAGTACTATAAAATGTTGATACGCGCGTGTTACAGTGGGTGTGGAGAACATGTCAATCGTCTAAGTTCTAAAGAGAAAAGGGAAAAAGAGAAAGCTTAAGGACACGATGTTAAAAGTACTATACTGAAATGGCAACTTTCATAAAGTTAAGCAATCACATGATGCCTGTCGATGATCTTGGGCAAAAGCCCAGCATTTCCGTCGACAATAAATACCAAGCTCACAGGTTGGAAGCCTGTGAAGTTATCACTTACACCACCGTAGACTCCAGGCTTCAAACCGGCGGCTATCACTTTTTGCGCCTTTTACAAACGTGTCCACCAGCGCGCGGTCGAGGTAGGCTATCCATTGTCTGGGTATGTAGATACTTTCTTCTTTTTGCAAGTCAGGCGCCTAGTGGGCAATAAAAGAACGAGATCAAAGCGGGTTTCGATCCTGCACCAGGCGTTTTAAGCGCCGCAACCCGGTGTTTCAGCACATATCAAGGCAATTGCATCTTCCCATCTTGCCGGCATCCTCAAACGTCAATTAGACAAAGAGGTATAATAGCAAAAGCTGCAATTAAGTAGCCACGGATATGAAAGAAAATGTAAGTTATTTTATGAAGAATATGTAGATGTACTGTCACGGGCAGGGCGGAGACAACGGTCCGAGGATCTGACAGAAAATATTAAAGATACACACTGCAAATGACCTATTTATTTCGTGATACAGAGGAGCGATGACATGTAGTGCTACAAGCACTAGTTTGAACTGACCAAGGGAAATTGCATTATAAAGGCAAGATGAGAATATTCATGCCCTATGCAGTTTGTACACGAGCGTTGTAATTCAAAGTTAGTTCTGTCAGATTTTATGGCTCAAACACACTTCCACTGACTTCTAATTCTGGTGATACATAACTGATCCGACTCTGACACTTGGTTGTATTCGAAGATACAAACACCCTGCCTGACCACTGACGTTGTCTCCGCCCTGCCCGTGACAGTATGTTGTATGAAACACCAAGTGACTAGTAACCAAGCTATGACCCGAGTATATATGTCGAACTATTCAAAAAGCATACCGATAATAATAATGCGCCTCGCAATGCACCCCCAACACACATGAACCCAATAACAAGTATAGCGCCTCCAAATCCCCGCCGTCTCAAAAAGTGGAAATCAGAAAACAAACAAAGAAACCGCCCAAATTCGCTGTAGTATCTGGAGACTCCTAAACCTACCAAATCGCCGTACTTCAATCCTCAGAACTCAACCCTCTCGTACCCCATTTCACTAAATCACTGACCCAACAACACTGCCACCTCCCCCACCCTCTCCTCCCTGCTCCTCCTCCCCCTCTTTCCTCCACCCTCTCGGAACGCATCTGCCACAATCTTCCTCTTCTTTTTCTGAATCTCGAGAACCCTCTCCTCGATCCCTCCATCGACAACAATCCTCCACACCGTTACCGGCCTCGTCTGGCCAAGTCGATAGACACGATCAATCTACCCCATCGTCAGTGTTTTCCAGAGTTTGGAGAGGGGGAGGGTACAGCTTGATCTTCCACCGCGGGCGCCCACCAGGAATCCGCAAGGACGACCTGGTTTGCCATAACTAGGTTAAGGCCGACGTTTGCGACCGCAAGAGAAGCAAGAAGGACTTCACAGGTATCGTCGGTAGAAAAGCGGAGGATATTTTCATCGCGCTTGGGAGGTTTCATCGTGCCATCGATTCGTGCGAACGCGATTTCTTTTTCCGCCAAGAATGGTTCGAGGAGGGTTAGGAAGGAGGTCCACTGTGAGAACACTACCGTTTTTGTGCCCGGAGATTTCTGGCGAGTGGCAAGGAGGATAGTGGTTATAGCTTCAACTTTCGAAGACGATCCGGCGGGGGTTTCGGAGGGTTGGAGGGTAGGGAGCGGGGGGGAAACGGTGGAAGTGGTGAGTTCAGGTAGGGGACAACGGCACATGGGGCATTTGTGCTGCAGCTCGATCGCCTTCTCAATACACGCATGGTCAAAGACATGTTTGCAGATTGTGATGCGGGGGTTGTGAAGGGGGTCGAGACAGATGCTGCATTCCTCCTGTGCGTCGATGGCGAGCTGGAGAAGGTCCTGGAGCGCATGGGTGTTCTCGTCTGTCAGGTCGACTTTATCCGTGTGCGCGAGTTTCATAAGGCTTTCGATGCGGTCTCCGCATAGCGACTGGTGGTTGCACATCTGGCGCATGCGGAGGAGGATTTCCAAAAGGAAGCGGTACTCATCTGCGCCATTTGTGTTTTTTCCTTTCTGGTACTTCGCGAGTAATCCCTTCGCTTCCATTTCAAGGATGTCATATTTTTCCTTTTCTTCTTTCCAGAACTCGACTTTGTGGAGGAATTCCGTCATCTCTGGGAGACGGAGGTCGACAAATTTCATGTCCTTGACGCGGCGGAGACAGACGGTTGCCATTAGGATCTGCAGAAGCTGGCTTGCACCGGGTTCACCGCGGTTGAGAGGGCGGATCAACGTGCGGTTGAAGATGTCGAATTCTGCGAGTCCACCGGAGTAGCGCAGGAAGCGGATCAGTGAGTACAGATCTTTGAGGTTGTTGACGATGGGTGTGCCAGAGAGTGCCCAGCGGGAGGCGGCGTCAAGGTTGTTGGCGGCCAGCGAAGCCTTGGATTTCGGATTTCGGATCAGATGCGCCTCGTCGAGGACCACCCGACGCCATTTGAGTCCGAAGAGTCCCTTCTTCCGCGCGCCATAGTCGGAGGAGAGGGTACCATAGCTGGTGACAACGACATCGTAGTCGGCGAGTTTGGCCTGCTTACCGGAGCCGTGGTATCGAAGGACCTTCAGAGGGTGGTCTAGCGAAACGTGTTGCTCGATCTGGCCGCTCCAGTTGCTCATCACAGAGACAGGTGCTATAATCAAAGTTCCGCCAGTACACGTTAACCCGTCGACCTTGGGAACCGGAACCAACTTTTTCTCTGTTGCGACGTCTGCAACGATCAATGCAATAGTCTGTAGGGTCTTTCCCAAACCCATGTCATCTGCAAGCAAACCAGCTGAAGCCAGAGTGGGTTGAGTGATGGTAAAATTAGTGGCAATGTTCGTGTATTGGTTGGGGGCGGTGAGCTTCCACAACTGAACGACTTGGTCGCCGGTTGGAAGCTGGGGGTGCTCTTGTCGAAGGAGCCAGGCAAGGCCCTGTTTTGAGTCAGCGTTGTTAGTTCGTGATCACAGCATCTCACTTGCACATCACGTGATGGGCTCACCTGAAGTTGATACGGCAGAAGCTGGGTCTTCAACCGCGCCGGCTGCATCGCCATTTCCATCTTCTGAAGCTCCTCCTCGCTGGCACCAAACTTCTGCACAAGCTCGCTCACCTCTCGCGGATTGATCATCTGCTGCGCCCCGCTCGTGAGATTCTCCCAATTCTGCTTGACCTCGACCTGCGACAAAGTCTGCGACCCCATGAACTCTGCATCTGGGCCAATCGGCTCCTCGATAGCACCCTTTCCACCGGGTCCCGCCGCCCCTCCCTTCTTGCGCTTCCTCCTTGCCATTTCCGCCTTCCCTGCCGCTTTCTCTCGGTCGCGCATCTCCTTCTCGATGCGCTTGTGTTCCTCCGACAGCACAGCACCGGGGATCCTAGCCGCCTTGATAGCCGTGATAGCAGCAGAACGATCGGGTTCGCGCGAGGGACAGAGGATTTCGTAGCGGATCGGCAAGTCGAACGGGCCCTTTCGTCCAGCAACGGTGCCCTCGAGTCCGGCAATGCGGCGGTCAAGGAGTGGGGCGAGTTTTGCTGCGAGAGGTCTGGGAACGTGGCCGATCTGTACGCCGTCGACATTGTCGATACGGATCGCGTTGCGGTCGTAGGCGTTGGTGGGCTCGCGGCGGAAGAGCACGTGTTCGCCCATCGTTGCGATGCCGTTGTAGTAGCGCACACCTACGCACCTACCGTTCAGGACCGAGTACGGCTCGAGGTGCTCGGAGTCGTCGTCGCGTTGGGCTTGCGTGGAGTCGATGATCTGTTCAGTCAGCACCGGGCGGGGGGGGGCAATGGGATTGCTACCTCTTGACCAAGCTCATCGTCATCCTCGTCCAAGTCGGGCTGAATGCGGGGCTGCTTCGGCGCGTCGTCACTAAGCGGACCAACAGCTTCGGGGGCTTTGCGCTTGGCCTGCTTGGTTCTTGCCATGCTGTCGGCGGGTGGTGGATGGGGCTGGTTGGAAGCGGCCATGGTGTTTTTGGGTGCCACGAGTTTGTTTGAGTGGCCAAACGCGTGCAAGCCAGCCAAGCCGCGCCAAACCACGAGAAACGCCAGAGCTGCGACGAGCCCGACTAGACTCTCGTCGCATGCTCCCTCTCACATACAAACGCGTGCGCCAGGGCCACAGTCGATTGAGAATGCGGTAGACGGATTCTCTCGTCCAGCCATGCATTCTCGCGATGCTGCTCTCCCCCAAGCCACACGCAGTACTGGCCGTGTTGCCTTACGTACTCACCAACACACCACCCATCACCGTCTCTTCCCGTCACAAAGCGCTCTCATCTCAGCTTCATCGCACAACAAGCAACAATATCGCATATCCGACTGATAGTCCCGAAACCCCTACACTGTGCCATCGCTACCCGCGCCCACACACGCAGCATTTGTCGTAGTAATCGGTGTGTGTCCGTGTTTCAGCGCAGCGAGAAGCGACGAGAGCAGATTGCCCTATCACGCCATCCAGCCAGCGCTCGATCACCGATGTCGTATACTGCTGCGCAGAGCAACAATCCGCTCGCACCCCCACCCCCGCCGCCACACTCGCCAACCCAGCCATCGTCGTCGTCGTCGCTGCAGAGCCAGGGCTCGCCCGTGGCCACCCACACAGGTACGCAGCGTATGCAGCTCTCCTCGTGCTGAAGACACGGTGCGTACTGACCGTTGCGTGCTTGCTAGCGGTCGCACGTCCGGCACAACCCGCCCATAAACGCACGTACCAAGCGTCAGTCGAACGCTCCTCTCTTGAGTTCCCCACTCTGACGCTCGTGCAGGTGCATTCCCTGTCGCCAGAGAAAGGTCCGCTGCGATCTCGGCTCGGTTGAAGCTCCCCACGACCCTCCGTGCGTCCGGTGCAGGCGAGAATCCAAGGTCCCTCTTCCCTCGTGCACACTGCAGGCTGCATGCTAAACCGCCCAGGAATGCTTCTTCTCCGCCACGCGTCGCAAGCGAACCCCCTCCGCCGAGATCCTGCCTGGCCTGGGTCGTGGCCGCGGCGTGCGCAGGCTCGACGAGGGGATTGAAAATGGCGACGGCAAGCGAGTTCGCACCCTGCCCCACAGCGACCAGCCCATCTTTCGATCGCCCGAGTATGGCCAGTCTTCGCCTACATTCAGCCAGCCACAGCAGCAGCAGCAGCCGTACTCGCATGCGATCGATCCACAGTTGAGTCGGCCACAGCCGCTGCAGCCTCCCCTCCACCCGACACAGACGGCCCAGCACGGCGCTACCACGACGGAGACTCTGCTGCAGACCGAGGTGTATAATTCCCACGAGGCGCTGTTGACGTTGATCGAAGCGGCTGGAAAGGACACGCCGATGGACTCTTCCGGTATGAAGTCGGAGAGCAGAAGCCCGTCGACGGAGGTGAACGATTCTGTGCCTGGCGAGCACACCCGTCCGGCGTCGTCGAACCAGTCCCATCACCATTCCCCGGTGCAACCTTCATCTGTACGGTGGAATCAATCCGTGCATTTTGCCGAGGCCGATTCGGTTGCGGGAAGCAGCACCAGCTATGCCAGCTCGCTCCCGCACCGACAGTCAGCGTCTCACATATCCCCCAAGACACAGACGACGCCGCGAAGCCAGCCGATCGCATTGGATGACGGTATGGAGAAGGCGCTCAAAGCGTGGAACAAGTTTCGATTTGTCAAAGCGGGATGGTTCACGGCGCGCGAGGCCATCAGTTTTGTCGAGTAGTGTGTATTCCGTGTGTGTGCCGTTGTGAAGCCTCGAACTGACATCGACAGTTTCTACAAACACCTCCACCCTTTATCGCCAACCCTCACCAACCCGACACTTCTTCACGTCTCCCACCCTCGCCACCACCACCTACTTCTCCGCCACGAACCGTTCCTCGCCACCACTATCCTCACCGTAGCATCGCGATATTTAACGCTCCCTGATCCCGGTGGCCAATCCCGGTCATTCGCAATCCACGACATGCTCTGGCGTGAAGTTCGTGGTGCCTTCGAACGGTTGATGTGGGGCGGCGGCTGGGGTGGCCTCGGAGTCCCACGACCCGTCGGGATGTCGAATCTCGCCGTGGACCCTGCCAACGACGCAAAGACCGGTCGGGGACTACGCACGATTGGAACAGTGGAAGGACTTCTGATTCTCACCGAATGGCACGTCCGCGGCCTGCATTTCCCCATGGACGTCGAAGAAAGCGATCTGGGGATTGACCTAACCGACGACGAATCCGCACCACCTCACGACTCCCGCCCTCACCGCGTCGTCGAAGGCCTCGGCGACAAAATCGAAAATATCCTCGAACCTGCCTACCGTAGTGATCGAATGTCCTGGATGCTCCTCGGCAACGCCCTCGCCCTCGCCTACGAACTCGGCGTCTTCGACGAAACGATCCACACCACCACCACCCCGCCACCCGCCCTCCGCTCAAAACGCATCCAAAAGCTCCTTCTCGTCTACATCCTCCAACTTGCCTCCCGCCTTGGCTGGACCTCCATGATCCCCCGCGGTGTCCGCGACTCCGTCCGCCACCACCGTCCCACCCCGACCCCCACATCCTGGTCTAACCCGGATGAACTCCAAGACGCTGTCTACAACGCCTGGGTAGACCTAACCATACTCATGAACTCCTCTTCCGAACTTCTCTTCCCCTCACGGGCACGCACAAAATCTATCATGCGATCAAACGAATACGTCGAACTCCTCGACCATTTCCGTCCGCTCCTAAAATCCTGGAAAGATGCCTTCCTCGCCCTCAACCTCCCCTCACCTATCCACCTCATCCTAGTCCTCGAATACGAACATGTCCGCTTCTACATTAACTCCCTCGCCCTCCAAGCCGTGATCGACCGCTGCTCGCAGCGCCGGGGCGTCGTCCCACAAATCGGACGAAGGGATACAGAGTTTATCCGTGAAGTCGTGTCTGCATCCCGCTCACTGCTCACAACAGTCATCGAGGAAATGTTCCCTGCCGGCTACCTCAAGCACGCCCCCGTGCGTATTTACCTCCGTATTCTCTCCGCAAGTATGTTCCTTCTGAAGACGTTCTCATTGGGTGCGCGGGGCGTAGAGGTGGATCGGAGTATGGAGCTGATCGAGGGGGTGTGTGGGTGTCTCCGGAATGCGGCAGTGGATGATGTTCACCTTGGGCTTCGGTTCGCGGATTTGCTTGGGGGTCTGGCGGGACGGGTTAGGGGCGCGCTGGAGAAAATGGTTGTTGATAGTGGCACTCCCGGGAATGAAGGGGGGGGGCAGGAGGAGGAGGCCGGGTATGTGTGGGAGGGGAGTGGGGAGGAGGTACTTGAAGGGTGGGGGCAATGGGGGAATGAGGATTGGCTTGCGTTACCATTGGATCCGATTTTGGGGTTTGAGGGGGTTACGCAGGGGACTATGGGGGTTGATGTTGGGGGGATGGATTTGTTGGAGGTTTTGTTGACGTAGGGTTGATGGTTTTGTTTGATATGGTTAATGTTATGTTTTAAGGATATGGTTGATGTTATGCTTTAAGGCGTGGGCATTTGTTGTGGATTTTTTCTTAAGGGATGCTTTAGTTACTGTTTATTTGATTGTGGCTTTTGATGTGTAGGTTGCAAGTTTATGTTGATGATGTTGATGAGGAGGAGACGTATAAATAACATGAAATACCTAATGATAATGAATGAATGGAAGTGGATGATTATTTCGTACCAGCGAGTCAATTATGTCTGTACGTACAGTAGCTGGTCAAACTCGCTACAAAAAAGACCCGCAGGTCTGAAGCCTATGAGATCTTGGTGTTTATACCACGGCAGGTTTCGAACCTGTATCCTGGTGTTTTCTAGCACGATGTTCGGCTTTCTAGGCCAAGTGATAAATTTCTGTCAATTCGATTGCATGAACCCCCACAACGGTCATGCAAACTGTAGAGCCACTCCCTGACCGGTTGCATAGCTTAAGATTGCTTCTTGTTAATTTGATGGCTTTAACTTTCATGACATATGTAACTATTGAAACTCCTAGCATCTGAAAGAGCAAAAGCGATAACCTAGTTTCCAGCCCGGGAGCTTGATGTTTATAGCACCGTTCGTTGCGAGCTGCAGGTTTCGAACATGTATCAGTGTGTTTCTTGCACCAGTCGAGCAATTTCAGCTAAGAGTTCGCCTCGTGTTGCTGTGATGACCTAGTTGTCATGATATTTTAACCACCGTGGCGGTTCTGGTCAAGAACGGCCAGAATTGACCGCTGAGCGGAAGCGCATGTAAAAATAAGAGCAACAACAGGTTTTCAACCCGCTTGTGTGGTGTTTGTCGCACCATAGGTGAGTCAGGCGGATTTCGAACCTACATCCAAGTATTTCCAGCAGCGTACTCAGCTTTCTAGGCCGAGATATATTTTCTTGTTCATTATTTAGAGGACTCAGTTATCATCGCAATGGAATATTTAAAAACATTCACACCCGGAAACATACAGAGTCGGTACACAATACCCATTTTTACATACACTCCGACGTCCCAGCATCTATAGCTAAGATTGACACTACCGTCCCGACCGCATGCAGAAGAGCAAAAAAATAATACCCAAGTTTAGAGCCTGGAGTTTAGGGTTCGTTGATTAGTACCGCAGGTTTCGAACTCACATCTTGGTATTTGTAGTACTAGACTCGGCTTTCTAGGCCAAGAGATTATTGCTTGTTACTTCGATGATTTTAGCCACTATGCTCATTCGGACGGTCGCCGTGACCATGGTGGAAATTCACGAAATAAGAGCAAAAAAATCATAATTGCAGGTTTTGGGCCTGGGAGATTAGCTATAGCACCAATTAAGTACATCCTGGTGTTTACTATACCTCAATATTTAGCATTGCAGGATTCGAACCTGTACGATGATGTTTTTAGCATCATACTCGGCTTTCTAGGCTAAGTGATCTCTTTATGCTATTGGATTATTTCACTATTCTATTTGAGTTATCATTAATTGTTCTACTACATTGTTGCGTTCGTAAGTTGGTGATATAAGTTATCATAGTTAATCGTATATACAGAACGAGTAAAAAGTAGAATCCTAGGTTTCTGTCTTAGGAAATTAGTGTTTATAGTATTAATTAAGTACTGTAGGTTTTGGATCTACATTCCTGGAGTTTACAGTGCCACTGGGTACTGAAGGTTCGAAACTGCGGTGTTTCTAGTTCCATAACAAAGTAATCTAAATGATACTTATTGTTAATCCAATGAATTTAAGCACCATAACCATGCAAAATTTATCTCTTCGTTTGTATATAAATTTCAAGACCACTCCCGGTTCCAAAAAATCCACACCACAACCAAAATCAACTACTCAAGAGTGAAATAACTGCAAAATTACCCTATATAGATGGCAAGAATATTATCAGAGTTAAGAACCGGATTTTCCTTTGCGGAGGTTGTCTAAGAAGGTCGTTGAGTGCGGCGATAGCTTTCTGTAACTATCTTGATATTTGGACCATGATTTATCCTTTATGAACGAACGGATAACAAACAAGTACTACTATACACCCACGCATTCATCTAGTTAGAGCTACCGTGCTCATCTTCACATAAACTCCTGGCGTCTGACGGCATGATTAATTTCACACGGCCAGACTCTAGGAGTCCTTTTAAACGAAGAGTAAAAAGTGGAACCGGGATTCCAGCCCGGGTTATTGGTGTCTATATCACACTTCAAGTTTCGAACCTGTCTCCTGGTATTTCTTAGCACCATACTTGGTCTTTCTAGGCCAAGAGATTGCTTCGTGCTATGTAGTCTGATTCAATAATCATGGCTATCGCAGCCGTTCCAGTTGGAGGTGACTACGACGTTGCCAGTGCACAACCTATAGCCGCTTGTGAGCTCGCGGTTGGAGCCAACTATAGTAAAAAGGTATACTATTAACTATAAACGTATATGTTCCGTACGGTACACAACCTGTGACAACTCGCAACCTGGAGCAGGCCAGACCATGACCTGGAGACGGGTTGCAATTGGACAGCCAGTCTACGACCCTACGAAATTTTTGGCTGGAGACATCAGCAATCGCCGCAATCAAACGCTACTTCTATTTATGTGATTAAACGCCCTGGGACTTTTGATGGGATCCCATGACACTGCTAAGACTTATTATCGGATTGGGCGAGTTGAGCAATGATGAAACCATGAACATATACTAAGTAACCGTTTCACCTCATCTCATGGCTAATACTATGCTTACACCGTGTGAGAGTCTTTGGTGAGACAGTGACCAGATGAATCTTTTTGTTTGTAGAACAGACCAGTATGGTCGGGGTTCGCAAACGCTCACTAGTTCGTGAGATGGACTGTAAATGTTGCGAACGGCGACCGCAGTTCGTGAACCGAAATGGACGTCCATGGTACGGAACATATATATATATGCGTCGTTCAAATGTTAATCAGGAAATACGTTTAGATATCGTTTAACTTTTTGTTTAAAAAAAGTGGAAAAAGTATTTTACCAGATTTGAACCTAGAACCTTAGGTTTAACCGCAGATATCTTAGCCACTTTTATACCTTCTGAAGAAATTGTTGGTAAAATGACTGATTAAAAGCGTAGCACATACAAAGAGGTCTTAAGAAAAATGCGAGTCTAGGTGGTGAAACAAGATTGTACCGAACAGCTAATGTATTTCTGGGCCCGTCTCGCGTCCATCTCCCTACAGCTTCTTATGTGTCTGGGCCGCCGGCGTAAGTTTTCAAATGCGTGCGATCTAGAAGATAGAGCGCTAATCGTGCGTAGGAATGTGATGATTAAATATTAGGATAAGAATTTCAGTGTGAGTGAGAGGCTCAACGTGTAGATTTAGTAAGTTTAGAAGATATTTTGATTTTCAACATGTTAATTCCTTTTGTTCGGGTATAAATAAGGCCTTTGTTCTTAAGTTGATTCGATATTAACCGTTGTATGGGGTGCTTGATCTGCTCTCTAATGGATGTTTTGGTGTTTTGCCCATGTAGTTCAAGTCATGGGTATGCCCTAAGTTTCAATAACCTACGGAGGATAGGATACAGATGTTCTTTTCGCTTTTCACCTCGCTCGCAAGCTCACTCGATGTAAATTTAGTTAACAAGAGCAGGTTAGCCACCCAAAGCTTTGCCGAAGCATTTCACTTTGCTCCGCGGTTCGGTAAGCAGCTCAGAGCTCATTGCGGATGCCGCACCAGGACATTAAAAATCTTGCTTCCATATATCAACTACAACAACTAGTGGGTGATAGCTAGCACCTGCGCTCGCTTATTTCCGCCTAGGCCTCGGCAAGCTTGTGAGGGATGAAAGAGTTTGGGAACGAGAGTAACCATCACTTGAAGTTTATATGGGGTTAGTTCCAACGGCGAACATGTGTTGGGGTTGAGCAGAGGGAAATATTTACCTCTCCAAGCGAGTCGCCTCCTAAACACTACTTCAATTGCACCTCCACTCCGCCAAGGTGTCTATTGAATGCTTTGTATCATGATGTTCATTGCCCAATATGTCAGAACGAAGAGCTGCAACTTGTGCTATTAAGGCAGCTGCTTCAGTGGTACGACCTTGCGATTTTCGTGTGTAGGCGAGGTTGGCCATGATGGTCAAGGTGTCTGGGTGATCCAAGCCCAGAACTCTTTTCCTCGTTTCCATGACATTCATTTCAAGTTCCTCGGCCTCCTTCCACCGGCTCTGATCCTTGTATGTCGATGCGAGGTTGGACATACTGTTTAAAGTAACCGGATGGTCTTGTCCGAGTGCCTTCTTTTTGGTCTCCATGATCTCCACCTCCACCTCCTCCGCCTCCTTCCACCGCTGCTGACGTTTATATGCCGATGCGAGTGTGGACATGCTCTTCATAGTATAAGGATTCCCCAAGCTCCAAATTTTCTTCTTCGTTCTTATCCCCTGCAACTCTAGCTCCTCGGCCTCCTTCCACCGTTCTTGTCCCTGGTTCCAAAGTGTCGATGCGAGGTCAGACATGCTGAACACGGTACATGGGTGATCTTGTCCGAATACCCTCATTCTAGCCTCCAAGGTTTGCACCGTCAGTTCCTCGGCCTTTTTCCACTGCCGCTGCTTCCTGTATGTTGATGCGAGGTCGGACATGCTTTTTAGAGTAATTGGGTGGTCTTGCCCGAGAACCCTCTTTCTGATCTCTAAGACCAGTACCTTCAGTTCTTCGGCTTCCTTCCACCGTTCCTGTCCTTGTTGTCCATATGACAATGCGAGATTTGCGATGCTATTACAGGTGTCGGGGTGATCCTGGCCCAATACTTTTCTTCTCGTCGCCATCACCTGTTCTTCCAGTACCCCAGCCTCTTTCCACTGCATTAGATCCCTATATTTCGATGCGAGCTTGGCCATGCTGGCTACGGTATCTGGATGCTCCAAACCTAAAGTTCTTTTCCGCACTTCCACGACCTGTAACTGCGGTTCCAGACCCTCTTTTCGCCGATCCATAACATAAAATGATGCATAGTGTTCCATACTTGTCAAGGTATCTGGATGCTCCAGGCCCAGAACTTTCGTCCTCGCTTCCACGACCTCTCCAAACAGTTTTTGTGTCTCTATCCACCGCCCTTGGTTCGAGTATACTGCTGCAAGATCAGCCATGCTAGCACAGGTGTCTGGATGCTCTAAGCCCAGAACTTTCGTCCTCACTTTCACGACATCCCCTAACAGTTCCTCCGCCTCTATCCACCGCCCCTGGTTCGCGTATGTTGCTGCAAGGTTGGCCATGCTGGCACAGGTGTCGGGATGCTCCACGCCCAGATCCTTCTTTCTCATTTCCACGATCTTCCCAAACAGTTCCTCTGCCTCCATCCACCGCCCCTGATTTACGTTTTTCGATGCAAGGCTGTTCATTCTGGCACAGGCATCTTGCTCCACCCTCATTTCTACTATCTTCCCGAACAGTTCCTCCGCTTCCTTGCACCGCCCCTGTTTTTCGTATATCACTGCGAGGTTGGATATGCTGGTACGAGTATCCGGGTGTTCCACGCCCAAAACTCTCTTTCTCGTCTCCATGACATGCACTTCCAAATCCTCGGCTTCTTTCCACCGCCCTTGCTTCACGTATGTCAATGCGAGGTTGCCCATGCTAGCCAAGGTCTGTGGGTGCTCTAAGCCGAGCAACCGTATTCTTGTCTCCATGATCTGCGCCCCCAGCTCCTCGGCTTCCTTCCACCGTCCCTGATCCCTATATACAGTTGAGAGGTTGTTCATGCTGATCAAGGTCTCTGAATGCTCCAAGCCCCAAACTCTTTTCTCTGTCGTTATTACTTGCACCAACAGCTTCTCCGCCTCCACCCACCGCCCTTGGCCTGTGTATGCGCGTGCAAGGTTAGTCATGCTCCCCAATGTCTGCGCATGATCTCGACCAAGCACCCTGATACTGGTCTCTATGATTTTTACCTCTAGCGCTTCGGCCTCCTTCCATCGCCGCTGGTACAGCAATGTTGAGGCGAGGTTGCTCACGCTGGTCAAAGTATCTGGATGCTCCAAACCACAAATTCTCATTTCCATCTTCATGACCTGTTCGTCCAGTTCTTCGGCCTCCTTCCATCGCCCTTGGTTTCGGTACGTTGATGCGAGGTTGCCCATGCTGGTCAAAGTGCTGGGGTGCTCTTGGCCGAATATCCTCTGTCTCAGCTCCATGACGTGTTTCCCAAGCTTCTCTGCGTCCTTATACCGCCCCTGGTACTGGTAGGTTTGTGCGAGATTGGACATGCTAGTTAAGGTCTCAGGGTGGTCTTGACCGAACACCCGGTTGTGATCCTGCACGGCCTTCATTCCTAGCTTCTCAGCTTCTTTCCACCGCCCCTGGTTTCTGTATATCACTGCAAGGTTGTTTATGATGCTTAAAGAATATGGAAACTCTAAACCCAAAGCCTTCCCCGCTTCCACGACTTGGGCCATAAGCACTTCAGCCTTATTCCACTGCCCCTGGTTCATGTATGTCGATGCGAGGCCGTATTTGATTGTCGCAATCGTGAAGTTCTCCACTCCATTCCCAGAATTTACAAGCTGCACGAGAGTTTCCTGCAGTGATTGTGCTTCCACCCATTCTCCCAACCTGACGTGCGACTTCAGTACTTCAAAGTTTGATTGAAGGAAATTTGGATGGTTCGGTCCTGTTTGCTCTCTGAGGTATATCCGCAGTGCTTTTGCTCCCTCGAAGTCTTGTAGCTCATCCGCCAGATCTGCGATAATTTGATTTAAGTATAATGATATATAATGGAGTTCTCCGAATTCTCGTGTTATATCGTTAGCCTCTCTTTCGTACTCCTTCCGAGCCTCCTCTAGCTCCTTCCGTCCCCGCAATCGATATTCGTGGGCGAGATTGATTTCATGGAGGTGTCTTTCGTTCAGAAGCCTAACCATTCTCTCATTCTTCCAATGTTTATCTCGTACGGCTTTCTTTTCATGTTGAAGGGTGTCGAGTTGTTTTTGGCTTTTCACTAGCCATATATCCCGTTGGACGTCGTTTGCCTTGACCCCAAACCCAATTTGGTAGCAAAAGGCAACTTGAAATGCGATATTCGCAGCAAAGGGTTGCGATTGATTCCGAAAGAAGTTCTTTTCAAGGCTCTCTCTGATTTGTGTCCTCAACAGATAGTCAACTTCCACAAAGTCGAGAACATTTTTGGCAATCTGCGCATTACTATTACTTAGTAGAATTCTTACAAGAGAAGGAAGAGTAGGGACAGAGATCCGAAGAGAGGATCAGAGGGTTAGAGGAGGTACTGGAAGTAGGAAATTTGGTGATAAAGATACCATCCACTCCGACAGGGAACCAAAGGTGGAGACATGGTTGATATAAAGGCATGGCCGCTATGCGGGCGGCCAGGATATAGAAAATTTCGATAACTTCTTGGAGAAATATGAAATGATTAATGATTACCTGGAACTCTTCGTACGCTTTGGTGAAAAGCCCATTCGTTGTCTCCAACGGTTTTATAGTGGGGGGACGAGATCTAGTTCTAAATTCCTTAGCCAAGCCCATCGTTAACCAACATTGGATCTCAGTGCAACACACCGTTCTTGGCTCAGGAGAGCTGCTAAATCTCCAATACTCGGCATCCGGTGATCCTCGGTAGAGGGTTGCGATCCAGTTCTGAGTTTCTTAGCCAAAGTTCGTCATTCAGTATCAGATCTTGGTGCAAATTCACCGTTCAAAGCTCAAGAGAGCGACCGACTTTCCAATATCGGACGTCCGATTTTTGGGATTGCAGGAAATGGTCAAGCAGAAAAACTCTTTCAGACGAGCTTTATGCTCCACACTCAGACCCGACATTTGCATAAGTTTATCGGCAAAATCACACATTTTATCTTCGTCTTTCAACTGCTCAATTAGTGTAGGTTTATGGGGGGGAAACGGCCCCTCAAACGAAACCACCTCAGTCAGCGTGTCGTCGATAGTAACCGCCGATACTCTGTTTCCAAATAAGACCCAAAGACACAGCATCCCAAAAGAGTACACATCAGTCTTTTTGGCTTCCGGGACTTTGAACTCCCCAAAACTATGCTCAGGTGCATTCCATGGCCTTGATTTTGGCAAGATGACCGTTCCAACTTCACCCGCGACGAATGTCGAATACCCAAAATCGGCTATCTTGAATGTGATACAGCCTGTAGCATCTTTAAAAACTAGAACATTTTGCGGCTTGATATCGCCATGAATCACGCCTGTTTCAACATTAACACGTTAGGCAGATTTCGAGAAAAAAGACAAAACTAATTACAACTACTAACCATAAGCATGCAACGCCGTGATGGCACTTCCTATTGCGGTACAGATAATGAATCGATCCTCGACTAGCATGTTCATGCCTTCATCCACGCTCATGAACTGCTGCAGATCCCATGCCGCTTTCTCAAGAACCAGCACAGGGACGGCTTCATGGGTATTGGGCTTGATCTCCCAGCAAACCCCCTCAAGGTTGATGATATTCGGGTGGTTTTGAATACGGGGCTGACTTAAAATAAGCACCTCCGTTATTGGTGGTAAAAAGAACTCGTTTGAATCTGTGGAGCCATGAAACCTCTTGAATGCAAGGCTCACGTCTGTTGTGATTGTTGATTGGCTTATCACCGCAGAGCCTCCTTCTCCAAGGCTACCGGGTGTCTGCCACATAATGGGAAAGTAATCGACATCGTATTTCTGGACAACGGAAAGAAATGCGATCAAGTCACTTTGGACATTGCTGCTGACGCAGTTCGCTGACGCGCCCTGGTGACTAAATATACCTTTGGAATATGGTACTAGGGCGGACTGAGTGCGGTTCGAAAACATAGTATGGTGTGTAGATAGTGTAGCGGGAAAGTCGGGGGGAAGAGATTGGTGATGCTGAACGAGGGAGGGGACGGAAGTATGGATGGTTCTTCAGCTAGCTGAATGAATAAAATATTACCACAAATTGTTAGAAAACATACGTATGACTCACGCAAGTCGAATTGTACAAATTAAGCAAATGTTCCCGATGCAGTTGTGCGGTCGATCGTGTGCAGCGATTGACAGGTAATCACAGATTCCTGGACTGCAACTGGTGGATATGAGCTCATCATTGCCAATTTATTGGTCAGATACAGCGCACGACATTCTTCTAAAATATTTATATACTCTAATTGAAGCCTGGAATGGAGCCGATTGGTAATCGTGGCCAGTCTAATGCTAATCGGGAAAAAAAGGGCATCAAAATGAGTGCCCTGAGCTGAACCTGCATGATCCCTGTCAAACCCCATTTCCCCAAGTCGCCAGCCCAAGTCCACGAGTTTTTGTCGCACCACAACGTGTTCTATACAAGAAGTGTGCATAATTATGCGTACTTCCACCTCCCGGTCTCAGATTTAAGATATCACTAATACTCATTGCGCGGTTGTGGAAAACGATCGATTTTGGTTGATTCTTTGGACTAAACTAAAGCCCCAGAATAAATCTTGCAGATATCGTAAATCGGAGACCAGAAATGAAACTACATATTGTTACGCATATTTCATGTATCTCGGCCAGCCCTGGTCAACCGTTTCCAGCCTGCCCTTGGGTACCGTCTCTGGGCCAGCACAGATCCATCATCTCCGGCCAGCTCCCGACCACCGTCACCAGCCAGCCGTTCCAGTTAGAGGTGACTACGACGTTGCCAGTGCACAAGCTATAGTCGCTTGCAGGCACGCGGTTGGAGGCTAGCTCTGAGCACGAGATACATCTACGGCCTAGATCAATGCTCGCGGAAATTGATATCAGAATAGAAACGTCAAAGTCGGACGATATCTAAGGTCAATATCAACTATTAGTTGAAGCACATGTAAAAGGGGCAAAAGGTGACAACGCAGATTTAGAGCCTCAGGAATTAGTGTTTACACACCATGGTTTTTCTTAGTCTCAAACCATTATTGGTATAGCGATTCTAGCACCACATGCAGCATATCTAGGCTAAGAGACCACATGTTAAATACAGTGAATTCCACGATCACTATTGTTTCAATCAAACGGTTTCTAACCTTTAAACTCAAACATTGGTGGAAATAGTAAAACAAGAGAGCAAAACTTTACAAGCTATAACCAAAAGTTTTGAGCCTAGAATCGACGTCTTAGTGTTTGTTGTATAGTCCCAAGTTACTACCAACTGAGTACTTCAAGTTTCGAACCTGTAATTCGCAATACTAACACTATGCTTAGCTAGCCGAGTCATGATCTGATTACTTATAAGCAACCTGATGACCCTAATCATGACTTTACAAAGTTTATACTAGGTAATCAATGGAAGGATAAAAGTACACTATTTTCTACCACGGGCTACATACTTTATATTACTAACTACAGGAGGAATTTAAGACATCTCGTTCCGTAGCTAGTCTTTAGTCCGGCTTTGCTTTCTAGCTGCTCCCCTTGCTTAGCGGCCCCTCGGGGGTAATGAAGTTATAGAGTCTTAGTTGTACACCTCTCAACACCTTTTATATATGGGGTAGCAGGTTCTTACATCTGCCCCAACACTCCACTCTACTTTTCATGGCCCTCTCATATACATCGTAACAGAACCAGACGCCATTCAACCGTACATCCAAATTCTGCTACCAATACGCGGCCAACCAAACCTTTTCCATTGCAGGTGCATCGTGATATCGTATAGCGTCGACGTCCCTACCGAACAACGTCATCCCCAGCCAACGATATTTGCCAAAAAGAGAGATTTTTGTTTTCTATATTGTTGCTCCAAATCACTCGATCGTACGATATCAACAAGCCTTGCAACATCACCCCTTCGCCGCATATCGGCTTCCTCCAGATGTATATACTGCCGGGACTGCTGTATAGGAATAAACCCGCGCTAGCTTAAGCGCCCTGCATTCCTAAATTCGATTATCCCGACGCCGACTGTCAGAACGACCTGGGGTATACATGGGTATTTATGCCCCCCGCAACAACGGCAACTCTGCATAATCGCTTCAAACACGCCGTGTATTTACTGGATCGGTCGCTGTTTGCGGCATATAGTAGGTAGCGCTGCATAACGGCGCCATTCTTTAGTCTCTCCGAGACCCGGACTGCCCGGCGGTCAATACTATTGCGGGTTGGCTTCGCACTTGCCAGCCGGCATAAGACGGGAGTATAACCAACACAGGCGTGATAAACGGTTCCTGCGTCTATTTAAACTCCTAATTGGGGGCTGCACTTTATTTATTTATAACTGCCCTGCCTCCGACAAATATAGTCCGCGCTTAACTAGCGCCGCCGACACATTGCGCGGTTTGAAGCGACAGCTTTCAGCAGTTGAGTGTGCTGCAGTTCTCGGCCGAGATGGTGTGGCCTGCATTGACATGTCTCATGGCAGCGTCCGCTCCAGTCGGATCGACGATTGTCTTGTCCCGATACTAAGGCTAGCAGATCGACGCGATAGGCAGGGGTTTTGTGGGCTAGGGTTTGCAGCACCAGTTCGCCTGTTTCAGCTACTGCAGGCTGCAGGCAATGCATACACGCATAGGGCGGAGTCAGCATTTCTATGGGTCGGGGAAAGCCGTCCTCAAAAGTGAGTCTGCTTTGGGAGACCTCGTATGCATTGCGGTCAGCGTTGGGCGCCAACTTCAGCTGCCAGGGATCGGCTAGCTCCGTGCGGAGAGAAAAACCAGAAACATGACGTTTGGTGGTGTTTCAGGTTGGCACCTCCTGGATCTGCAATGCCCGGAGCACGCTTATAGCTGATAGGTCGTGCTCAAAGTTGTGCGAAGCTGAGTTCTCCCTTTCTTCTTCTTCGCCTCTGTTCCCCTCCTGCTAATCCAGCGGCATTCGTTGATCGAACTCCTCCGGTTCCATTCGCCCGAGATCGGCGCTGCTGCTTCTTCTCTCTTTGTCGCCGCAGCAGGAACAACGAAACGCACTGTACACGCCGACATTTCGACTTCTACCCAGTCTCCGGGGACCCATCTCTCCTCGTTAGCGTTCCCTTCCACAATCCGCCATGCACGCCCGCACCACCACCCTCCTCCTCCTCTCCGTCCTCCTAACCACAACCCACGCCTACGCCTTCAACCTGACTGCAATCGAAGCCATCCCAGAATCCTACGTAACCCCCAAATGCTGGGTAGCCTACAACACCCCTATCCCGGGGTGCAACGCAAACAAAAAAATCCCCTGCACCGATGAATGCATCAAGTCCCTCGCCAGCACCGACACCCTCGTACGCAAACAATGCAAGGGGAACTTCGTTCACCCGGAGAGCATACTACGCCAGATCCTCGATGGCGGACTCATGTACGTCGTTTGTCCGGCGTACTCCAAGACCCACGTCGAGATTGTCGAGAGCACGATGTATTTCAAGCCTGTGGTGAGCAGTAGTGTGCTGGCACTGGACCTCGCGCCGAGTCCGACGGTGGGGAGCGGAGTGTATTTTGCGGGGACGAGTACGGTCGCTGGGACGATGGGGGTGCCAGTGGAGAGTGGGGCGGCGGCGTCAGGGACCGCGGAGAAGCATAGCAAGGCGGCAAGGAGGGTGGTGGGGAGGTGGGCTATGGTCAGGACGGCGGTAGTGGCTGGGTTGTGGGGGGTGCTTTAGAGGGGCATTCGTGGCGTTTTGTGATTTTTGGGGTTTTCAAGCATTGTACAGGTATATTTTGCGGGTTTGAGGTGCTAAACGTAACGGGGCTTAATGATTGTATGATACTAAGAATGCTCCGGATCTTAAATAAGAGTCTTGGGAGATGACATTTTGGTTTGTTGTTCACTTTGAGTACTGTGTCCGCTCTTGAAACACCCAGATCAAACCAGGGGTGGGTGGTACATAAAAGCCGGCAGTGTCAGTGGCGAAACTGCTTACCGCCGGTTTTATCGCGCTCGCTTCATTCTTTGTAGCACGTATTTAATTATAAGCCGATACATGTCACAGCTTGGGAGAGACGCAATGCCCCCCCGTCGACGGGGTCTTTATGCGGAAGGGAGTCTGTAGCCGCCGTACGCCCCCACCATGCACGGCAGACGATACTATCAAGTTGCGGGAAAGAGTAATCGAAGATGCGCGTAGAGGCGTAAGAGGAAGACGGGTACTTATTGAGGCGCGAGGAGACTTGTAGCATTCGCTTGGTGCAAAGAACAGCAGGACACAGGTTCGAAACCTGCTGTTCCCAAAAGCAAGACCTTCGGCCCCTACAGTTGCCGTACTGAAGACCAAAATTTGACATTTCAGAGGGCCGTATCTGCCTTACTGTACCCATAGATGAAGTTGGGATGGCTTCCACCGGTGTGTGTATGGGCTGGACTGAAATGATAGCGCTGTTGAACAAATCAAACTAATAAAACGAAACGTAGTGTGGGCGAGCGGTATCAAGAGTGAAACATTTTCGGGGTTTTTCCCAGACCTTCGTCCTACAACCTTCGAAGATATAGTACGGGTTTCCGCTAAAATACCCCGTGCCACGACCTCGCACTCTGTATCCGTGGACGAGTCTGAAGTTAAACTTGTTTGGTTACCACTCTTAAAATCAGATTTTATCCAAAGGGTCATGGGAGAGGGTTGTGTTTTTGAAGATGGAGTCATGGTATGGGTACAACCTGTGGATCAAGTCTAGTTTTTGAGAGTGGTCCGGGTAGAGTGATATTCAGAGTTTGTGATGTGGGACTACGTGCAAAAAGCACGGGGTACAAGCAGATACAGGGAGAAAAAAAAACGCAACTTTGTGGACAATACCTGGTTTTAGGACTTATATGTGAATAAAGTCTGAAATTCACATATCGCCCATGGGCACGGATACGGAGTATTTTAGTGGGTAAAAAGCCGCATACGAAGCTTCCCTTATACAGTTCAGATATCGATAATGAGGTATTATCACCGAAAAATTTCGTTTTGTAAACTAACTTAATATAAATCTCTTATAATTTTAAACGCCATTAGCCAGTGCAGCAATTAGGGTTGAGGGTTCACAGAGGGCAGGTAACGTCTGGTGCGAGACAAACATAGAACAAGATGACGTTCTAACCTCAGCTGTAGGAATAATGTTTGTCAGGAGCGAGTGATACATTGTGCGTCCTCGACAACTCCATCTTACCAACCTACAAACCCCGTCCCACATCTCCACAACCCGAGTGACACACATCAACGCTATCACAATCATTACTACAGCCAAAATGCCATTTACAATGGGTGAATCCTTCGTCCTTGTTGCTCCTCAGAGACGGGAGATGCTTCGTTGCAACGGCTGCTACGATATCTTCCGCCAGCTTTTCGGCGGCAGGGCAACGGGCCTAGTCCGTCACCTCTGCATCCCCATCCTTCCTGCCAGGGAGAACCTTACAGTTCCGGTCTCAACGTATTCTACCTAATACAACTACCATCACCGCTAAATATTCAGCTAACAAAAACAGCAACCGTGTTCTCTCTCGTCTAGAGACACTCCCCACCGAGTTGCACGAGCAAATCTTCAGCCACCTGAACACCGCCAACGACGCCTTCTTCTTCGGCCTTGTCTCTCGTTACTTCCGCCTCCTCAGCCTCCCTTACATCGATGTCCTCCGCTCCTCTCTCGGTTCCTGGGCCGGCTACAAACTAATCAATGTCGGCCAGAACGCTGACATGTATCCTGACGGTCTTCTGTCCCCGAGTGAAATATCTGAGGTCGTTGAGTTTACTCTCGCAAAGTTCTGCGAAGGCGACGATTATGCTACTGAGTTCGCTGAGGATCCTCCTACTAGTCTACATTGCTTTGCTATAGATGAATATAACCCCATTACGGATATCCCTGCGGACGCGAGGTTCTTGCCCTCTGACAGGCTGTGGGTTCTCAGAAACCTTACTGCTAGAGTCTATGTACGCGCCGACAAGCTTGCGATTGGGGAGGGGTTAGTTGAAGGCCCTGTTATCCGTGGCATCGGATTCGGCGAGGTTGTGGTGATGAAGACATGCTGGCCTGGTGTGTATGAGTCGGGTGTTCCTGGTGTCGGACAGGGGGAATGGGCGGGCAATTGCTTTGATATCACGAGGATTGATATGGTGAGGGGCGACGAGTGGAAGGATGTCAGTGATGAGGTTGTGGCTCTGATTGGGGCCGTTTGGGAGGCAAGCTTCGGCCAGGATTGGAAGAAAGTTGTATTGGCCTGCGAGAAGGAGTGATACCGGCTCTGCTGTTGGCAAAGTGTGCACTTTGAATTCACAAATCTTGGTAATATCATTCGTATTTCTTAGATATCAATGGTATTTTGACGTAATAAACGTTTCTGATTGGTTACATTTTTTGCCTTCGCTTCAGCGTACCAAGCGATGACCCGGACGTACTTTGTTTTGAAAGCTAACACTCAAGCGCACCATGCTTTTGCACAACAGAACTAGCTAGCTATGGACTTTGTGTGGTCATAATCGCTGGGATCATAGGATTAATAAGAACTGATCTCCTAGCATTGCTAACTGAGCATGGTGCTAGAAATATCATGGAGCGGGTTTGAAACTTGCAGTATTCAACTGGTGCTAAGACACCACCACTTCAAGCTCGAAACTTACGATTATCACCTTTTAACTATATTTATATAACGGTCAACTTTGATCGTTGATAACTATTCAGCAACAGCCATGGTAGCGTTCTAGCTCTGCTGTTCCGACTTTCGCGTTTCGCTAGCGAGCTTACGAGCTCGGCAAAGTTTGGTATACGAGAACGACGTGGTGGTTAAAATCAGAATTAATAAGAAATGAACTCTCAACTTAGATGGTTGCGTATGGTGCTGGAAACACCATGCTACAGGTTCAAACCCTGCAGAGCTCGGTTAGTGCTATAAACATCGGTCCCAGGCTCTAAAGCTGTGGCAATCACGATTTTGCTCGTTGTTATGCATTTACTTCCACAGACGGTTGATCATCAGGTGGTTGTTCAACAAGAATGGTTATTCCTGTAAACCAGGCAATCTGGGAACCCGAGCCTGGAACGGGTCGTGGTAATTAAGATTTTCAGCTGAGCAAGAAGTGGCCTTAAAACACTGGTTTAATTCAATCAACGGTCTCGCTTTAGAGCAATTATCTGTTCGTGATTTTATAAGTCAGGTCTTAGACTCTTCATCAAACTTCGCAAGGAATCTAGAACTATCTCGCATGTGATAAGTGAGCCATTCGCGGTTAGTATCGATTGTTGAGTCCGTGATGGCTTTCGGGCTGGGTAGAGCTACAGTTAATGTCGTCAACAAGCTCTTCTCCATAGCAGCACAGGGAGAGTCAATGTCTAGGCATGAGATTAAGATACGGTCACTACGACGTATGATCCCTGCAAATATTTAAAATGTGCTTCTACCGCCAGTGGTGAATTCACTCTCTCCATCTTGGATCGGAAAGCCTACAGCTCGGGATGTGATTGACAACACTCGATGGATCTGATCTGGCGATCATATTCTTGGACTTGAAGAGAATCACCGTGTACATACATGTGAAGACTAAATTATTCTTCATTATTTATCTATCTGGTATCCTCTGAGCGAGTCTTGAATCCTTTCTCTTACAATCTCTATCATTAAGCTATCGAGACAAAGATTTAAAACAAGAACTCAAAGTATACAGAATAGGAAGCATCTGACAATCATATTAACCCCTATTATAGACACCATTCCTAAACCTCTTTTCATTGTAAACATGTACCGCTAAAACTCCTTAACTGCTAGAGTACACAATCCCACTACCTCTTAATCATATACGGGACCACTTTGCGGAACAGGCTCGGAGGCAAAAGCCGGTGGTCTATGCCAACACCAGCCGGGACATCATCGGGGAGCATATACTCCGCTAATTCGTTGAGGAGCTCGCTATCCATCCTGATAACATCAACCAAAACTGTCCAACGCTGTTCACCGCTCGCGTTTCCACCTGCGATCTTCCGAGGCACCAGGCTCTTGATCTTTGCCAATCCAAGCCTCTCTCTTACCTCGGAGAACAGCGCAATGATCGCAGATGTATCCTTCTTGTATCCGGAGAAGGCGGATGGAAGACCGGCATACCAACGAGCAACGTTAGAGAGGGACGTGATGGCTGTGATCGCGGTAGTAATGTCTCCTGATGCAAGTGTGTCACGAAGGGATAGGAGCGGGCAAACTTTTGCGCGTTGGTCGTGTCCAAAGTGATGACAGTTGGGGCATTGAGTGTCCGCCCTGCCGCCGGTGATAGGGACCTTTTGGATGTAGTTTTGCTTCATGACCAGCGAAGCAAGGGGGGCATCGTGAGCGACGCTACAAGAATTAGCTTGGATTTATTAGCGGGGATAATTGACGAAGCACTTACCTGATAAGAAACTCGTAGACATGAGAACCGAAGGGGATGACTTCAAGGGCCTTGGTAAATTCTGCATCTGATACAGAAGGGGTTGGAGGTGTAGACATAGGTAAAGAACGATGTCTCTTGGCACCGGATGAGGAATTTGGAGCGGATCCTTTGCGCTTGAGAGGCGTTGAGGAAGGGGACTCTGCAAAGATATATTAGCATCCAAAAACATGGAGACGGGGGATCACACCTCTAATCTCGTCAAAGTCCTTGATAAGGTTCTCTAGCCTTTCATAACGAGGATCGTTCGCATCTTTGAGGTGATTCGTAACAGTACGAAGGTGATCGGCGGCGGTACAGTACTTGATCGTGTCGTGTGCCCAGGACCTTCCAGAGTCTGCACGCTGCAAGCACTCCAGGAGGATACTCGTGGGACAAGTCTTTGTAGAGTTGATGACGTGTCCGCGGTAGTAGCATTGATTACAAACGGAGTTCACTCTTGTTCCGAGGGGCTGGAGCTGAAAGATATCGCAAATGTCTGGCCTCTTTGCAGCAGAAGATGAAGAACGAATTCTCTTTGGTTTGGGGGAAGGGTCTGAAGCTTCTCCGATCTATTGGGCTATTAATATCTGACCAAGAAGAGATGAATTGAACTTACACCGTGGAGCATAAAAGATTCTGGCACATCTCCGTTGAGTGCAATATCAACACCGTCTGGAAGAGTGTCTTCAACTCCAACCTTGGCATCTCCGAACTACGAAAAACTGTTAGCTGGAATGTCTCTAGAAACTGCAGTCAACTGCGCACAATAAAATCACCACTCAAATCATCACCTTCTAAGCCGGTATCCTTGAGGATCAAACCCTCATTTTCGATCTGATCGCACCTCTCGATCACAGTCTCCAATGCTTTAACTGCCGCAACTGTAATCCCGAAAGTTGTTGCATCACCTTCCTTGAAGGTCGCAAGTGCCCATTCATACCCAAGTCTAATCAATGTAGTATCAACAAAGAACATGTCGATATTAGACAGTATGCCATTGGATCCAACAGTATAAGGAGCATCTATTACATCGTTGATGTAAGTCAACAGTCTTGCGACCGGACAATACTTCTGATCGGTTGAGTCATCATGGCCAGGATGGTAACAGCAATGGCACATCTTTTCTTGGCAAGGGCCTTGCTGCGACATCCTACGATAATATATTTCTCGCAAAGATATCATACGAATTTCCTTTGCTTGCGAGACGTCTCCTAAGAGGCCTTTCGGAAGGTGATCCAAAAGCGTATCGAGGTCAACGTCGGTACTCTTTGATACTAGTTTCTTCCCTGTGTTACGACAGGCTGGGCGTTGAGTTGGAGGAGTTATCGGGTGAATAGAGGTCGAAGTAACAGGACTAGCCATGTCACTGCCCATCATACCATCCGTGAATTGGGCTGGAGAAGCCACCGGGGAGGGTGTAAGGGTAGTAGAGGTCAAATTGGCAGGTCTATCCATGTCACTGCCCATAATACCGTCCATGAATATTCCCGGAGGAAAGTCCGGTGACATAGAAGTCGCAGAGGAGTCTGGCATGAAACCACCATCAGAATTTCTACTCCCATCTTTGATTCCGTGAAACCACGAATACAACTGAATTCGAATATTGTTATCACTCCAATAATTCGGATCAAATGTAACAACACCCTGTTGGACTGCGTCTAGATATCCGGTCCATTCGCTGATTTCCTGATGGGAAGGCACGGGTAGCACCGTTTGGCCCAGTTCAGTACACACTTGTTCAGAGTAGTTGGTGAAGAGGTAGGTGTTTCTGCAGTCTGAGGGGGAGCAGAGAAACATCAGCTGCTGGCTAAGTTGCGGAGACTGTAAATTCATCTGATGATCAGGTTGGAGATAGAAACTCTGCACCGGCTGGTGCTGTGTAGATGGTTTTCCGAATTCATCAAGGGCACTTTGTAATCCCTTCGCTTCCTACAAACTATTAACATTTTAACAATTATGTACAAAGCGGGAGGCACGTACCATGTTTTCGCTCGGGCCCATGTTCTCTGCCATCATATTAATATCAAAGAATTTGAAATCTTCTTCCCCAAACACAACCTCTTGCGAGAAGTGTTTGTCGTGTGTATTTTGGTAGCTTGTAAAATAGCATTGATCAACAGGTTTCTGGGTCGACTGAATGTCACCACGGTCTTCAGCATGCTGTTGGAGTTCAGGCTGCTGAGGCTCAGGCTGAAAACCCCAAAAAATTAACTGACAGATACGTATCGCAGGGTTCTAGATACAACCGGGACTTACCAGGTCGAAGACAGCATTGGGAGAGTCCTCGGCCAGAGACATAGATCGCTGATGGTCATGGATGCCTTTTACAATTGGAACGTCTGTTGGTCCATTGGTCTCGGCAGGATTGACATCGCCCCCTTCCGGAGTAAATCTGGCGCCAGAGTCAATGTTCGGAATTCCGGGGCTTTGAATTTTCATCTCCTCCGTCAGAACAGACATCAGCCTAAACTCGACTGGGGTATCCGGGGGTAAGTCTCCACAAGCAGCATCGGAAGGGTTCTGCACGATAATATTAACGCATTACTTACACGCTAAAGCAAAGATGACTTACCAGTACTTCGGTTGAGTACTCGGGATCCTCGTCATTCATTTGCGCTCCGGGATTGGACTCATCCGAGTCCGAATCCTGATCATCAAATAAAGCATCGATCGATGAGTCGATTCCGTGATTGGTTTCGATACGACGAAGGACCTCGACTGCAGAGTCCGGGAGAGTATGGTAATACTCGCCATAGCCGGTGGTGATACCCAATGCAATTGCACTAGGTTGGTTGGCCATTGTTGGGGATGATAATGACCTTGGGGGGCTTGGGGCAGCGTCAGCCATTGCCACGTCATTTCTTCATAAACATCATAGGGAATTGGGTATCAACATTGGCAGCTGACGTCTCGACATGAACAGACGAAATCAAGATGCGATCCGCCGACAGAAATGATGCATCATATCCAACAGTAGACGGAATGCTGCAAACGTGTATACCACTGCTACCAAGATTTAAAAAGCATAACAATGAAACCGAATACTCACAGACGCTAGATATTAGTTTTCCTTACCGATGAATGAATGGCTATGGAAGGCGCGATTTGGTCTGGTTGCGTCGTGTCGGTTGTCGAGTGAATAACTGTTGGAGGAAAACTGGTTAAGGAACCGAGTTTAGGAACCGAATTTCGCAGGGCTCAGAGGGGGAGCGCCAAGAGGTAAGTTAGTTGGGGTTGCTGTGTAGGTTCACAAGCGATGACTCGGTCACAATTACCCATTATGGCAATGCGGCCAAGGAACTAAGAGACGAACAGAGCGCAAGCAAGTTAACATTCGGGCGCTTTAGATGTAATACTTAGATGAAAAAGGCTCAGTGTTTCTACTGGATGATCTTGAACCAGGAATTAAAATTTGTAGACAGGGTGTTACTTGAGCGGATGGCGCATCTAGCCATGAAGCCCAGTCGTTAGTGCATACGAATCTTCCCTTTTGCGATCCATAAAGTGAGTTCTTGTCCGCTTCCATAGTTACTACTCGCCCGCTTCATAACTACTCTATCATCCAACTCTTACCGCTAGCATTAACTCATAACAAAGACGTTAGTATATGGTGGTGTGCATGTGTTATTTTCGACTTAGTATGATACGTGGCTTGAATGGATCAATGGTTTGTTCATGAGCGCATCTATATTCTGAAATTTGATTCAACGGTATGAGTTATAAGCGATCATAGGTAATCACTCATTGTTGCATCGGGTAACATCCATACTTTACTCAAATGCTCAAGTATTTCAAGATCGCACCTGCATCGCCTCCAAAATCTCAGCCTGTATATCTCCGCCAGGGAAGGCAACGCAACGTATCGGTCGCGGGGTCCTATCACAGTTCATTGAACGCACTCTGAACGAATCGGCTGTTACATGCAGCTGCTATCTTCTCTCCGTTCACGTACCACCTATCGCAACCAGGACAAATAACTGTCCAGTTCCAACTTCTGTTTCTGCTCGAGGTCAAGAAACAGACACAATCGTTTTCTCTAGAACACGTTATATTTGAGGTTCGTACTTACGATGTTGAAATTTGGGTACTGACATGTTGACAGTCGACTTTCTTGTGCTCCAGAACATGGTACCAACTTCGAGGAATATAATACAATAGAGAATCAAGCGCTAAATCGAAGATAGGGTTTGACCCTGGGGAGATTTGTGTAATAACAAAAGAGAGTTGAAGTTGTAAAGTTGAAATAACAGCACTACTTTCTCATCTTTCGCCTGATCTGTCCCAGTTCAATATCCTCCCACATACCACCCATTTGGAAGACAATCTCATGCGCCAGTTCAAGATTCATTATGTCTACTCATATCGACACTCTCGTGACACTCTATACAATGGAGCGATCTTAGAGCAAACTTCCCACCGAGATTCACCTGGATATCATTCACCGCCTCCCCTGAATCTCGCTAATGCTCGTCGATAGATGCTTCCAGGCATCGTTACAAGGAGCCTTACAACATGGTTTTCCACTCCTCAAATCGAAGGCTGATTCACACATCGGAGGCGCCGGCTGGATGGAAGGAAGAAAATAGACTATTCCATTCCAACCAATACCGGAACTATCTCGTCTGGCGTGCTGTTTCATCTTATTAAAATCAACGACTGTAGAGCACTGGAAAAACTTCTTATGGCCACATCCATCCGGCCGTACTATCCTGATTTGTCGTACGCCTAGGAGACAGTTCTTTTTGATGTACATATCTTAGAACTCCCCGCTAGAGTTTGAACTCGAATCTGGTCCTGTGAAGCTGAAGCAGTCAGGGCTTGCTTGCTAGCGGCGACTAAGCCGACCTGAAGATTTTTGTGGGTTTCAGTCATTTGGATTTGAAGAAACGGTATATCATTGCATCAATCGCTGGAAGTGCTTCCATACTATCCGCATAATATCCAACCTGCGCGACTACATCCCACCGAGAGACCTCAAGCGCGACATTTAGGGCACTTTTACTAGCGAGAAGATTCCGCAGACGGAAAGATTATGAACATAATGCTGCAGACTAGTGGGAAAGTCCACTGAGAGCATGTGAAAGAGACGTTTGTGGCCAGAATGGAACAGGAAGAATCGGAGAGTAATGCTTACAGAGAGGTGAGGGAGATTCTGTTGTGGAACTTGGGCAGGAAGGTGCAGATTGCGGCTGTTCAGAAACTCGATAAAAGTTGGGTCGAATTAATGAAGGATACGTGGAGAAAGTGGGGGAAGGTGCTGCGGCGATGGCTTGAGTCGATTATTTGGCGGGAAACTTGGTTTGATACTTCGAGAAGGTATATTGCGGTGTTTGGGAGGCTATGAAGTCAAGCAGTAGCTGTTGGTTTTCCTTTGCCCGTTAGTAGTTTGCAATATCTTGTGGAGGCCTTCAAATCATCGCACAAACATAAAAAGCATCTTCCCGCCCATACAAACCCTCCACTTTCCCGTGCAAAATGCCATCGACCATCTACTATGAAGGTATCTTCCCATATTAACGCTACTCATTCTTTTCATTTACCCCTAACCGCAACTGGGCTGCAACCCGATTTCTAACACCGCAGACTTGCTTCAACAGAGATCCTAACCTCAAAGAAAAATAGCTTACAACTATCATCACTTGCTTGTTCAACTTAAACAGATTTTCATAAAGTCTAGGTAAATAAAGCCATGTGCTTACTATATTATATCACTCTGGGGTCCAAAGTGGTCTGGTTGGCACCGAAGGGTCGTGAGCGAAGCACAAGAGCCTTCCAACACAACACTTACCCAGCTATTCGACTTCGCTAATACTAAAACATTTACTTCTACACTGTAAAATCTTCGACGCAATTGATCAATACAACAGCACTCGCCCTTACACCTCCTCGACACAATAGCACTTATTCTTACAGTTACACCTCTCGACGCAACACTTCGAACCCTCTGAATCAACTCCACTTCCGCCTCGCTTTGACACCCTTCACGCCCAAACGCCCTCTAGGTCTGAGTACCGCTTCTTACCATTCTCAACGGCATCAATTATACCTCCACCTCCTCCTTCAACTCAATCTTCTCTGCTGCCAGCTATCACTAAAATCTTCCACAGCCATGGCGGCCCCACAACAAACCGGCTGCTACAAATGCGGAGCCCTCGACCATGTCGCAACCAACCGTAACTGCCCTCGTCCGCGCAAACCCTCAGCCGTCACCGCCGCCGCTCCCGCTGCGCCTCCTCCGGCTCCAGACCGAGACGCAAAATTCATCAAACACGCACGGCTCGGCGACGACACTCGCTTCTGGTTCTACACCGAAGACGAGACCTCCTCATCCGACGAGGTGACGGTAAAGCAGGAGAAAGGCGAGGACGAGGATAAGAATAAATGGAAGATGTCGGATCCGGTGCTGAGGGCTGCGTTTGCTGTAAAGCCCGGGGTGTCTCCTGTTAAAGTAGAGAAGGAGAAGAAGAAGCAAGGGAAACAGCCCATCGCACCACCGAAAAAGTTACCGAAGAAGCCTGAGAAGAAGCAGCGAGGAGCCGCCAAATCTGTCGTCCGCAAGAAACCTGTTGCAAAGCCTCGCAAACCCATCACCACAATCAACGCTGCTGGTGACATGCGGCAGACAAAACCTCTCAGCCATCCCGCAACAGCCATTAAGCCCCACGAGCCCTCCACGTCCTCCTCATCGCTCACTGAACAATCAGTATCATCGACAAAACAAGAGCCGAAACCCACCAGAGAGGGGCCTCTGGGAACTTTTAACGGCATAGTCATCACGCAGGAGTATCTGGATTGGTGTGACCGTCCTGAAAACAATCCGTTTGCGAGACAGAACTGGGAGGGTATGATGTTCAACAACATGGGCGAGTGTAATACGGTCCGTGGTTTCAACAGAGTTAGATATCAAAGGGGTGTGCAGGGATGGAGGGAATGTAGGAGCCTTGGTGGGGGGCTGGGGCATCCATTTCCTTGAGGCGAGGTGCTGTGCATGATTGGGCGAAAGGTTGTGATACAACTATCGGGAAACTCCATGGGGTTTCGTTGGATATAGTTTCTGTGTACTAATGTTTAGATTTTTTGTGGAAAGATTCGTTTGTACTGTACATATGCTACTCCATTTAGAGTTACCTTTATTCTAGACTTTTCCGTCCGCTTTTGAGGACTCCAGGGAATCACAACATTGTTTGCAGACTACATGCATTCTTTTATACTACGGAGTTATCACTTGAACCAAATGCGTAGGTAATGATAGGGTCCCAACTTCAATTATCATCATGAAAGAAGAGTTAGAAAGCCTATGTCGACAAGACCAAAGGTAAGAGAGCTTAGAAACCCGATTTGGCCAGTGATCAGATTGTCGTTTTCCACGTTGTCGTTTCCATGTTCTCACATTAAACAGTTAGAGAGTAGTCCAACATTAATGCATTGAATTTTGTTGGTTAGGTGAAGCATTATATTGGGAAGCACATATTTAATCCCGAATTCATTTCCAAGGGTTTTTGCACTTTTCATTCATACATGTTCGTTCGCGCCTATTACTCTAAAATTGAGCTTGATCATCACATCACACACAACACCGTCATTTCGGTTCGGTTCAAATGGTTCTGTTTTTCCCAAACACTTCTCGGGAGTCGTGTAAGTTGACACTTGAGTAGGTCTCTTTCACAATTTTTAGACGTGGGTGATCCCGTACATAGACCAACGAGCTCACATACGATGTTATCCTACGATCCTTCCTTTCCAATACATCGAAGTTACGTCGCAATTCACATACCACCTACTTCACCGGACCTACACCAAAACTACTTCCCCAATATCAGCCCAATCACACCGGAACGCAACTTTACTCTACGCTCGATCGCTTCATCACCTCTAACTACGAACCCTGGCAACCGATCCTGACATCTCACAGCTGCATTGTATGGCGGCCATACAGGAATTCAATTCCTCTCCACCTGATCCCCACTTTTCTTCTCCTTCTCCTCTTATCAAGCCAGCTATACCTTCGAAGCTTCCTTCTCAAACGATCAAGGTTTTCGAGCCCGTTTCAAACCTCTGAACCAATTGCAACCAATTGCAACCAACCCGACTATAACGCGTCGGAGTGAATCGTCTATTCCTCACTATGATAATGATATTAATGAGCCTTAAGCATGCCTGCTGCCTGTTTTGAGGGGGACTACTTAGTAAATATGTAGGGGTTTTTAGGTTTGGTACTTCTTTTCCCTCGCCTCGGACTCTGGTTCTTGATCTGACAATATCTTATATTCCAAAGGGGTTATTCGTATCATCAAGTAATCGATACTAGCCCGAGCATACATTACCGCTTAGCGATGCTCCCCGAATGCGTCGTCGGCGTAGATCGTAGCTCCTAATGACTTGCTGCGGAGACTTACGTGCTCCATCTAAGCAACAAACGTACCAACATTACTTCCAGCAGTACTGCCTTGTATCAGCAATAGGTACTCCCTCTGCCTACTACCATATTATCCATACACCTCCTATCACCTACAGCAAGCCCAAACTTAATGCTAAAATTAAAAATTAAAAAAATATAAGCGGTGGTATTGGTGATGGTGGTGTGATGGCAGCAGTGATCTAATTTATAGGCCCAACTACAAAAAAAACCCCTCATTTTATGGTGATGAAGGACTAATTTGAATGAGTGGTTGTTGCAGTGTAGTTGACAGTGACAATGGTTGCACCATACCGAAGTTTGACTCTATTCACGGATTCCGTGAACAGGGTCCCCATTCACAGATTTGTCCCATCCACAGATGGGGCTTAACAGCACCACGAATAGCTCAACCCACGAGTAGAGATATTCTTGGAAACTTAAGTTCAGGATAAGGAGATTGTTGACACCATAGGACAATTTTTTTCGCAATGTTACGAATATGGGGAGAACTATGTGCATTGACTTAGATACAGAGAAGAGAGAAAAAGAAAGAGTCGAGCTATATACGAGAGAGAAGTGTGCCTTGTGCCTTGCCATCAGTCCCGTTTATTGTTAGCTCGTGTCAGGTCTATATATATGCAACACGCAAGACTAGGACTCTGTGAGTGATGTCCTAAGATGTGAAAGGGATGCAATTGCATAATGATAACTAGATCAAGGTCATAAGCGGCATCCAATGTTAATTTGAATCTCACGAACAAAGCCCCGGGACTCCGAATGAGACTTACCCAAGTCCCAGGCTCACAAAGTCTGCTGCCACTGCGACGAAATGTCCCCAGACCTTCTCAAGACTCGTCTCGTCTACACTCCTCCGATCTTCGGCCCCATACAAGCGCCACCTGAGAGAGACCCATTGGTGCGATCCTTAGATATCCGGGTACACTGTTGTCGGTAGTCTCTCGGGTCTCCAAGGCATCAATTTCTTTAGACCGAGGCCACAAGTCCCATGTGGCTCTGACTTTACTCTTGCCCGGTAACTGCTCTGCCGGATGCTTCGATACATGATTTGTCGAAGGCGTAGTAGGAATATACCTCCCTTTAATCAACCTGTCCACCCACGAACCATAATTTGGCAGTTTTGAGGCGTCACCTACATGATATGATTGCTCGGCTTCGCCTAAAATATGCAGGGCTAATATACAACTTCCTCGGCGCTGTCGTTTAGTTATCAACTGTAATTGGTCTACACATCCATCCTAGAGGCTCTATCGGTATTAATAGACGTGCTTAATATGGCCTCGACGAACTTTAGTTTGCCCGTGAGTTGCTCCATTACGAGGGCGGTAGTTGACTCGCTATAGTTATGCAACACTCGATGGACACTCCAATGCCGTCAAAATGATCCATGGACATCTTCTTACCACAGCTAACGAGATAAACCGTTGGGACTCCCTCGCGGTGCTTTGTCTGTTTGCTTGACATTAAGGGGGCTGTTTTTTGGAGGGGGACGGGAGGGATACGTATACGTACGTATTGGTGGCGCTGCGGTCAATCTCGTTTTTCTTGATCCTTTCCAGAAGAGTTTTCATTATGGTCTCAGCCGCTCTTAGGCTTTTGGTATTAAAGAAACCGGCATACTCAAAATCTCACAAAACTGGATGCCAAGTAAAGTATGAAATACTGTACATTTCCATTCAAAATCACATACATACACTTCCTTCTAGATTCCTCCCCTAGAATCTTCCCTGGTAATTGCCCCACTATGCACAATACTTAGCGCAGACACCCGGCACTATGCAAATATAGCTACAGTGAAGGGGCATGGCGGTAGTTCAATCCTTATGAGCCTTCATGATGTCCTGTGAATAACTATGGCCCGGGCTCGTCTTGCTTCAGGCCAGTCATGACTTTCAAAATTCCAACACGCAATATATGGCACTAGATAGGTTTGGGCTATTTTGTACGTAATTGAATCGAGCGAGCTCCGATGCTGAGATCTTCCGGCACTAGGGCGAGATAAGCGAAACTTTATCTTCACCCCACTCCAAAATTGAGCCTCCTACCATCATCGTTGCATCTTCCTCGTTTCAAATCAGCGAGGCCGCACAACATCTAGAAACCTCGCTTTCCACATCACCAGTGTTTTATCAATGCATTTCTTTCTAGCTCGTAGATGAACTAGCAACTAACAACTGCTGCGCTCGCCTTGCCTCGCACAACTACCAAAAGCTACGCAATATAGGCCCATCCAACATCTAATACCTCTCATATTGCTCTTGGCTGTATCTTGAAGCCTTTTATCATTTTTCTGTTAGTTAGATTTGCGTAGGGAAATGGTGCTGATATGGAATGGGTAAATTGTGCGTCGGTAACGACGTAGTGGAGTGCAAGAAGAGACCCCTGATATTAACATTCAAGCGCGTTAAGCCTCTTTGTACTATACCAACGATAAATATCCCGCTATGCCTTACGATGACGGCTGCAGGTTGTGTGTAAAGTGTAGCTCGTCCTATGACGAGGTTAATTGGGGGTGTGAACTATGTTGTTTATGTTTGAAGATTCGTAACAGATATTCGGCTGTTAGATGTACTGGGTGCTCAATGATTATCTCGCCCTTCGGATGAGGAAGAGCATCGTGAGCCTGCGAATGCCCACACCTGCATAATCACCACGTTTGCTTTGGATTCCTCCACTGACGCATACGGTGGTCACACTGCCCCCACTTCTCCGCAATGCAACATTAGCTCAATAGAGACTGCATGATGTCGCACTGAATGAACACTGTAAAAAAAAACGCAAGAGAAAATAACTGCATAACGAATAGACATTATTTTTGGGATTGCGGGCACCAATCGATAGTTGGGGATAAGCAATTGTGCCAAGCAGAATAGATTAACAAAAATAGCTACACGTCAGCTCTCGAACTTCCAATACCAATGTCTGAAATGAGATGCTCGTGCTCAGTCGATGCAAACCAATTCCTTTGTAAGTACTTATTTGTCCGGCTGCAGACAGCGACTCAGGTTTACGAGAAAACGAGGCTATGCGTTATGAAACGCAATAAGATGCGGCACATCGTTAGGGGACACTGGTCACCAGTGTGCGTCACTTATACGCCTATACTCCTACGGGAGTTCATTCGAATTTTTTGGGGCTGGTCTTAATATAACGCGGCAAATGCTGCTGCAAAGCAAAGCCAAGGTTGAGAAGGTGTGGTAAGGGAAGGAAGCCTGTCCCAAAGGAACGGGATGAGGCGAACCGGACCGCTGAGGGCCAAAACTGTACCGAGCATCAAGGTTCATACGTCACACACCACGGAAGGCCCGTCCGAAGAGATTTTATTACGGTTTTAACCTACTTTGGTATTGGAAAAAATCGTCACACTCGTAATCTCATATGATCCTTGACGCTCGGTACAGTAACTCTGTTGACGGTTCTTCCGTTCCATCAAAAAAACTATGTGTACGGAAGCCAATAAGGTATACGAGCGCCATAGCTCAAAACGAAAACAAAATCAAAAGTCAACCAACTACCACTCTAAAATCAAGCACCACCATCTCCACCCACGAACCACCTTGTGTGAACATGCTTGTTTGTATGCTAATTCATTTTGTACGATACATTTCTGGAGTGGGCGAGTAAATTATTAGGGGGATATGATTGACAAGCGACCGCAGAATATTTCAAAGTACACTCCAGTTATTTTCATCAAAACAAAGTAGCACCACGCCCAACTCAAACAGCCTCCATATCACTCTCGGGAAACACACGGGATCCTTTGTTTCCACTATTGCTCGGTCTCAATCTTTGCCTCTCACTCACAAAAACCTGTAAATCTGAGCTCTCGATATTGTCCCCTCGATGTGCACAAGAACCTTCACGCTCCCGACGACTGTAGGTTAAGGGGTATATTGAACTTCCGTCGCCAGTCTGCGTGTTTAGTGGCTTCAGTTAGTTGATAGATCGCAGGAAAAAACGAGGCTATATCACATACCATCCATTGCCATTTGCATGGGGCGAGCATGTTCATAGTCTGGATCCAGCAGCCGGGGGAAACCACTGATAAGCTCTCTAACTCCGTTGTTTGAGCAAAAATATATGCACATGTTTGAAATTTTAAACCCCACATCGAATCTGATTGGCAGTTCGAATCGCTTACCGCATCGCAAAGACTCGACAAAACAAGGACCACATCGGAAACTATCAGTAACCTGGCCATTCTCTTGGATTTCAAACGCAGTATTCGGGTCCTCGAGAACACCCAGCATCGCTTTCATGGCATTGGAGTTTGGCTGCAATCGGCAAAGGATATAACCGCTACATTTAAAACCTGTTCCATCAAGGCTAGTTTCCCAAATTTGACTGTCAAAATGGAATAGAGATGCTCGAAGTTTATTGCAGATTCCATTGGCCTCCCTCGAAAACTCTTCACTTTTGGAAATGTATTCCAGAATGTTATTACGGATGGTGGGTAACATTTGAACATCAGCAAGGTCTGGTAGCGGACCATTGACAGGCAGGTTCAAGCGCCGATACCGGCACCTATCTTCTGTTGTCGAGTACTCCCCAAGAGTCCGGCTTAAAATATCTCGCCATTCTCTCTCGCTGTCCAAGGAACCAAGAATAGCGTCCCATAATCGCGCCAGGGTCAGTTCTAGGTCAGTTACATGTGCTTGCTGTTCGGTACAAAATTTTACATCCCTTGTATCTTCCTTGTTGCGCATATCGAATCCAGTGCCAATAGAGAGCAGGATATCCACGGGCCCGGGGTGAATTGAGAGCGACTTTGCTTCTTCCAGTGCAATACCCGCTGGGTTATTGAAATAAATTGCTCCGTCCTCGAACTCCTCGGGTTTGTTTGCTTGATGTCCGGGCCGTATGAATTTCTTGAAATAGCTGGGCGCTGCTGAGGTACATCTTGCTCTAAGCTTAGTCAGACAGCTTTCCCTCAAATAGTCAAAATGGAGCGTCTCTCACGCTTCCCATACGGCAATTTCATTTGCTGGCACGTCTTTTCTCGTTCGTTGTATAGTGACTGAAGTTATGATAGTCAGCACCTGCACAGAATATTGCTAGATATCCGGCAGATACTGCCAGGGAGATCACCTAATCTGTCTTGATTATTTCTTTGTACCTTGACAGATCCCACATGGCCGTAATTGGATAAGATGCCGGCAGATTGTTGAGAAACGTAAGTGACTGCAACCTTAGTCTTGTTTCCTGAAATTCCACCTAGACTTTCACTCCCAGACTTGCGCCCGAAGAGTAATCCGTACTCTCCAAACTCTTCTTGAAGTGCCCTTTCGAATTTAGATGTGCTAAACTGGGATCTCCCTAATACCGTATCCACGATTTTGCGTGGTATCGTCTGTTGTGTGGAATATCTAGGCTTGAAGGCTGATTTGCTCAATGACATGAATCGATCGATACACTCCGAAATACTCCGGTGTGTAGTACCAAGCGCAAGTGCGATAATTCCACCTATGAAAGGTGTCAACCAACGATTCTCGGTATCAGCGCGTCATCATACCGGTTGAAGTCCCAACAATGAGGTCAAATATGTCTGCAATACGAAGCCCTAAACCAAGCTTAGTCTCAAGCGCGCTGAGTATTTCCAGTTCGATGATTCCGCGTATGCCCCCGCTGCCGAAAAAGTTAGTGACTGTTTCGGCTGAGTGCCCTGAAAAGGTTACGACTTACCCGTCCAATGAAAGTACACGCATGCCCGCCATAGGTGACGGTACCTTTACCATTGTTGATTCGGAGCTTTGGCATAGTGGACAGTGTTGAATCTCCACGTAATCAACCAATTTCTCTGTGGTTCGCCCGAAGCGCATAATGCATTCCTTGCAAAGGACATGCCCGCAATGTAATACGTGAACCGGGATTGAAAACAGACAGGTGAAGCATGTATCGTGCGATATAAGAGGGGAGCGGCGGGTTGTTGCAAATGCATCTCTATACTGGGCCGCCAAAGTTCTAGAATGTAGCAGCATTGATCGAGTTCGGACTTCTGCCGCACCAAACTGTTGGTAGAGAGCGCTCAGCATCCGCTTTATTTCGCTAAGAAATATGTCATGACCAGCATCTTTACTCCCGATCAGCTCTCCTAAGCAAATATCGCCGGCCCCTAGAATCCTATTGCAGTATCTCAGCGTTCTAAAGTCAAGTTTTCGTTTACTAGTGTCTTGGTGATTCTTCTGATGCAATCTAGGCCCGTTATCACAATGCATTCTAGTAGATGTTCACTGGAAAGGGTTTGTACTTGTCGCCTTTAATTCCACATTTCATTGAGTTAAAGCGGTACTGACAGGGCCAGAAACGATCATAGAAGTTTTCGTAAGCCTTTGTACAATCTCCTGAATAGATTTCGAAGATTTGATCATCAGAACCTATTATTGTAAGTAAATATTTTTTTGGAAGCATAGGCAACCGTACCTACCCCTGTATCCACTGTGGCTGGCATTGAATATGATACACGAAGCGACTAGTGGCGAAATCCGCAGAAGAACGGCATGGATTGACATATCCGGGTATCTCTCGGTCCACTTAATTATTACACGCGTGATTTGCTCGCTGAAATTGGGAGAAATTGGTCGGTCTTTCAGCGCAGCCATAGCAAAATCGAACGGAACGTCAAGATGTCCCGAGAAATGGTCTAAAGCAAGCTGAACGTTATGCTCAAATTCCGAAGAGTTAAACCGCATTCGTACCGCCAAGCGCTTTGTGATTGCGCTCTGCTGATTGTTATAAATCTCGTCGTAAAGTTTTTGGATTTGATCCAAAAATGTCTCTGGCTGGGACCCGGAAATAAATGGAACCACAACAACCGAAATATTGGAATAATAGATTTCCAGCAGCTCCTTCATTGTTTTAATGTCATTTTTGCCTTTCAGCTTCCAAAATTCTGTGTATTCCTTGAGTTTTGGGCTATTTTTGTGAACGTCACGATTCTGTTCTAGCCAGGTCATCGTGACATATCCGATATCCTTATAGTGACTGAATAAGTCGTCCTGAGAAGCAGAAACGTTTGCGAGCTTGTTTAAAATAATGATAGCAGAGGGCAACACAGGCTGGTGGGCAGACTTATCCAGCCCTGTTGACGCCCATTCTACCATACTCTCAAGGATCTCCTGTCCAGTTCTAGCATATATTCAGTAATAATCCTTCACTACTCTTTAGCTGAAGGAATACCACTCACGAATGCTCTGGGGTAACATAGCAAATCACATCCGAGAAGGCGTAAAAAAATTGCGGATACAACTCGTATACGAAATCCTGCTTAGAGATCGTTTTCGCATCCACCCATTGGATCGGACGAGTTTTCCAAAGCGATGCAACCTTGGATCCCGCTTGCTGCCCTCCCGGCAATCCCCGGGCCACCCGTGCCGCGAGAGGGCGCTCATCGCCTGTTTCTGTAATAGCTAGGGCTGGGTTCCCGGAGCCACCGGCAAATCCTTCGCAGTCTGCAAAGAGAATTGGATATTTATCATGGAACGATGAGGGATCTTCGTGTAGATGTACCTATTACAGCAGTTAGAAAGTAAGATCTTACATGATGGAGAGATTTGATATCTAACTGCTTCGGTGGTCGATTTTCCCAGGTGCATAAAGCCGCCAGGTATTGGGAGAATTGGTGGAGAATGTGTGTTCCGCTGGCTGCGCAAGACCATGAGCGCTCGTATTAAAGTCGATTTCCCAGAGCCGCTGCGGCCCACGAAGGATACTAGTGAGGGAAAGTGTTCGTCTGGCTTGTCAAGTCTGCCGAGCAGGGCTGTCAAACGTCCAGTGCTGTGGAGAAAGAATGTCTTTTTTCCTTCATCATTTCCCTCTTTAGCGCCGAACCAATGCGTGGTATCAACGTTATGTTTCTCCTCTGGAATGTAAACATCGAAGATACGTTCAACATGCCGCTTGAGTGCCAGAGCAGTCGAGGTATGAGGTTTGAGTGAGGTTGACTTATGCTTCGCCGCGCCTTCGCTCCAGCATTTCTTTGGCTGTTTGCAGAAATAGGCTTTGCAGTCCGCGCACCAGAGAAGGTTATCATTGGTAATCGCCTCACAGACCTCACAACTTATCGGTTCATTGCCGGCCATTAGGAATGTCTCACAGCTGCGATTTCGAAAGAAACTGGAGTCATAGATGAGAAATGGATGAAGGACGAGCTCGCAATCTCAAGTTTGAGGAAAGACTAGCCGCCATTATTTCTTATAACTAAATTAACACTTCCCATGCGCACTCAAGACCCATCATTGAGCATTGCTGTCCAAAAGCAAAGGCTTCACTGTGTGTCTACGAAAAACACCAGCGGCTAACGCCGTGGAACAGTGAGCTCAATACGACGCAAGGCGGAAGGGCTTTTCACGACTCCCCACAGCAATCTACTACGTCAGCTAGCCTTATATTCTATTGGTGTGGGTGGTAACCCCACATTCTATGCAAATTTACTGATGTTATTGTTAATGATAACCGCTTACAAATATTTAAAACTAGGCTTGAGGAGAAACATATGTATGTATACATATAGACTGCGGAATGTTGGAACATGCGGGTGGGAATCAAGGAACACATCTACTAAACCATCCATCGAGCATGCGCAGACTCCATGGCCCATTGAAGTCAGTATGGTGTGTCTTCTCCGAAGGCAGCATCGCCGTAGCCGCTCCACACATTATGTGCCGGGTCGTAATGCAAGGCTAGTGCTGCTGTGTAGCGGCACATACCAGCGCATTCCTGCACGCATTTTCGACCAATGTTTCCACAGTACCGTTAATTCCCAATAAGGCTGTAGCCATCCCCTAGCCGAAGTGGTTGCTTATTTTACTGTACTCTCATCGGCAGCTGCGCGGTTTGCCATGTGATCTTGTTGTTTGTTGCAAACAGGTGCTTGAGCACAGGTGACGGAACTGCCTCCTATTCCGAGATGCTATTTTACACTACGCGGAAAGGTGGCGCTTTTGGCCGCCAAGCGAATTTTTTTGGGTAGCCAAGGTACCTCGTAATCAATGAAACATTGTGGGCCTTAGAAGTACACTCTTTTAGGTGGGTTAACTACATTATTTACGTTAATATTATAATTTTTTACTGTAAGATTAAACATTTCTAATAGTCTATCATACAGCTTAAATACGGCGTTGCGTAGCAACAGCAAAATATAGCCGACTCAAAGACTACATTTCTGGTCCTACAACCTCCAACTCTTCTAGCTCCTAGTCTTGGAACCTGACAGATACTCTACTAACGAGTAATTTTAGGTGCCACCATGACCAGTTTGTCAAGTTAAATCCCTAGAGAGCAGGAATAGCCGGGTAAGACCCAGCTCCTGTTCAACAAAGATGGGAAACCATGGACAGTCAGGACCATACCAAGAGCTCTATTGCTGGATGTTCCTTCCGTCCTGCACTATTCGTGCCGTCAATGTGTAGATAGCTTGTATGTGGCATTTAGTCTACAATGCACACGGAGTATAATTAACCATGCAGAAAATATTTTGTTTTTCAGACGGGACAACTGTCGCCCGAAAAGTTGCTCTCCGCCGCCATCACAGATAGAGCGTTGGAAATTAATTGGTTTCAATGATCCTTATCTCTCGAACAATTTTCTTTTGCTTCAGCCTAGGCCACGCCACCAGTGGTGCTTTTGGACAGAGTTGGTAACCTTGCGCAGCATCGTGCAACGTTGCACAAAATCTAAAGAATGTGTATAGTGGACTGCTGCTGAATCCATTCGTGTCCGGGCGGTGTTCATCTGAAAGGCTCAGCGAGAAAGGGAGAGAACCTAGATGATGCACAACATTGACGCTCGAGCTGCATGGCCATATCCAAATTGTATTAACCGCGACAGTATCTACTCCTCCAATAATTGTAGAAAAGCTTAAAACACTAAGATATGACTATACATCCACAACATGAAGGACCCGGAATCAGACGTTAAGATCCTCAAATTCGAGCTCATCTTCATCTCTAATGTCCACTAAATACACTGGGTGCAATATTGTTGCATAAGAAAGCAATTGCATTATACCGAGAATGAGCACTGTTACACAGGCAGAATATGCCATTCCTGCAAGTGCATCGGCTATTTGGACCCTGGGAATACTTAGTACTTCATCATACAGTTTGAACATGTAGGCTCACTTAAATTGCTGCGTGCCATTTCCATCCAGCGCCCCACCTTTGATGTCTGTATATCCATCAAGACGCGCAATTTCGGCCCTTCATATTCACGTTAGTTAGACTATCCATCAGTATTCATTATTGACACTGACTTGGCAAAAATCCCGGTACAAATCATTCCTACAAAACCAACTACACCATGAATTGCAAAGAGGTCGAGATCGTCTCGATATTTGAAATTTTTAGAGGATAATAGGTATCTGAAAAATCCTTGTGAAAGAACACCGAAAAGTGCCCCTAGAACTCCGAAAAGTGGAGAAAATTGTACCGGAACCTGAACAGAGCCACATGTGAGTGCTATTCTGGTTCAGTTAAGGGTCAAGTATCATACGTAGCCCGCTGCAGGCGTGATTGCAACCAGTCCACTCACAACCCCATTTGAAAAGCTGACCAATGACAGTTTCCGTGGACGTGGCTTCAATGGCACCTCCGAGTCCCCGGGCAATTCCTTCCTGTTATCGTTTAAAGGGACGTAGTAAGAAATCATGCACCATGTCAGGCCTCCAAAGCTTGCTGAAAAAACTGTCGATACACAAGCAATTATGGCACTACATATATAGGAATTTTAAAGTTAGCAAATTGCTAATGAATTGGGCTGCGGAAGATTGAAGTGGAACTACCGAAGGTTTACTCCAAGAGCTGATCCTCCATTGAATCCCAGCCAACCAAATGCGAGTAGCGAGGTCCCCAGTATAACATGAAGTTCATTATGGGCTGGTGGGGCCGGTAATATAGGACGCTGTCTGTGATGATCTCCGAAAAACATCAGGAACATACAGTAGGTTGCCCCTGCTGTTGCAGAACTAATATGGACAGCTGTACCGCCAGCAGCATCTAACACATTTCTCAAATAAGACCAGCCTTGTGGGCTCCAGGTCCAGCGGCATTCAGCCGTATATACGATTGAACTCCATATAAAAATAAATATGAGAAACGGAAGAGTTTTGCCTCTGCCGACAACTACACAGCTTACTAGGCTTGCACTGCGCAAGTTAGCACGTAATCTGAGTAAAATCTCATGACCTGGGAACCTACGTAAACGATGCGAACATTCCCTGGTACAGGGCGTACACAAGTTCCGGAATCCTCGGACCGCCAGGATGTGTAGGGTATATCAGAGGCGCCGAATGTACCTGTTGGAACCAGCTGTTTTGGAAGCCCCCCAGGAAGGAAAAATGCTGCCCGGTGGATGAAAATGATATCGAGTATCCCAAAAGTAGCCACTTTAGTTAGTGAAAACAAAAGTTTTAGTAAGCCATCCGACAGAAGAATGGTGTTGTCGTATACCTGTACGCTGACCACCGCAGCGGTGACGACAGGGAGCCACATTCCCCGTAATGCCGACTCTCTCCCAGACAATCCAGAATTCAGAAGTCCCACTGCTGGTATCATTAACGAAACTAGCGCAGCGCAGACCAACATCCACAGAGTGTCGGCTCTCTATAGTTATTAACAACCGTTTGAAGAATAAAAAGGTTCATCATACCTACATCATACCAAAAATCCGGATTTTCGTTGAAGTTTGGTGAGCTGGTGTTCACCCCGCGAAGAGTATTGATTGCCATCACTTCTTTCTTCTCTCAGGTGGATGTAATGAAAGATTTCGGCGTATCTTGTTGCAGGATGTTTGCAGCGGGTAGGTCGTTAGGGACGGACGGTTGATTTCCTATAAAGATACAAACAGAGGCACTGCAGAGTGTGTTCTGTGTATCTTATGGGACAAGGATTTTTGTATTATTGTCTGGGCAGGCAGACACATGCATGGCACATATGAATGGGCAGATCAAGGTTCCAGCCTACATCGGTGTTGACAGTAGAGCTGAAACCTTATCCAGCCAGATGATTGGCGGCGTATTGTTGTGTCGAAATGCTGAAAGCAATAGGTATTCTCGTTACACAAATAACCCCCACTGCACCTTTGCCGCGAATCAAACCCTACCGATAGCCGTTGCATATCATCCTAACAGGTCCTGATAACCAGTTGTGAAAGGTGCGTTAGTTCGCCTACAAGGTTATGCTTCTCCCTCCCGCTTGCTCTCTAAGGCTCACTAGTTGAATAACAGTTAAAGATAACTGGGAATACATCCGTTGCAATCTTCAAATTAGTTGTCATTCACAGAAGAGCCTTCAGACGCACCCGTACATATCAGCTCTGGTAGGAATGCGCCTTATGGTGGAAAACAATATTTAACAGTTCAGAGGTTAAGAAAAAATCTGTACGACACAATCAACTCCCTATGTGGGCTTATTAGCTTGCGCGCGGTATATACCACGCCGTCCTGCCTCCTGTTTTCTGTGTTTCTCAGCTAATCGCTGTCCAGAGTCTACGATATCACTCATTTCGACCGCAGACCCCGGTTCGGCGACCTTCAAATATCAAATAGCAACGAGGGAGGCAGTTAGAGAGCCGCCGATCTTTCGCCTTTTAGGTATCAATCTCAAAGGTCAATTACTTGCAAAAAGCAGTCGCATGGAGACAAGTCAACGTTCAAGTTCCGCTTCGGCGGCAAACAGTAGTGGAGCAAACACAACGGACCAGCTTACGGCGGGGGAAGGCCAGGAAGGGTCCATCGCCGGCTCATGGCCGGGCGGGCGGGTGCTAAAACCGGGGAGGCTCTGCAATGATGCAGACCTGGATGTTGTTATCCGTTGTTCTGAAGACTCCAGTACTAAACGACTAGAAATACGTGGCGATATCCTAAGCAACTCTTCGCGGGTATTGAAGCAAAAGATTAATACCATCGAGGTAGTGCGTTCGAGCGATGGCGAGGTAAAACGTGAACTTGATCTTACGGTCGAAAGCCTACGCACGGCCAAAGCATTAGGCTCGATGATTAGCGCCACTCATCAAGTTCCATTACTAGACGACTACCAGACGTTTGTGGATTTTGGCAAGACCATGTATGACTACGGGTGGAGAATCGAGGATTTCGAACAAAGCGCTTCTGTTTTTAGAAATTTGCATTGGAATGACGACCAGAACTCAGATTTGAAAATAAAGAACTCAAACCCTACAATTCCAAATATCGAGCACTTCGAAAGTTGGACATTATTGGCATTTGTATTCAATTGGTCAAATGTTTTTGTAGAGGCTAGCCGAAATGTCATTATGAAAACGGTCCGCTCCATTGATGAGCCATGGGAAACACACAGCAGCCTGCCCGAGGAACTTAGAGGTAAATGATTTCTGGCTACCTTCTTGGATGCAAACTCTAGGCTAAATATTTTAGTCGCAGTCTCCAAACGGAGGACAGAAGTCGAGGATGAGATACGAAGATTTGCAGACAACATATTTGATGGATCTGATATGGAACATACACTTCAAAAGAGATGTAGACGAGTGAGACAGGAATTCAACGATGCTATGAGGGAGGAGGGCTTCGGTCCGTATACCCCATGGTCCGGCAGTCCGGCGGAAATATTACAGAGCTTAGTGAAGTGTGCCGCCAAGGTTTTAAACCCATCAATATCACTATCGTCACCACAAGTTTCTCATTCGGAATCCGATAAAGGGATCACCGCACAGCCTATTCTACAGTCTATCCCGCCAGGTGGAAGAGGGAGCGGTGGAGGTTTGTGGGTAGAACAAAAGCTTAGTGGTGGAGGTGTGTGGGTGGGACAAAGGATTCAGCAGTTCAGGGCGCATCAATCCAAAAACCAGTTGCATCACAAATTCTCTGCAGGAGTTAATAACTTAAAAAAACGACTCACTGGTTTGGAGTTGAGCGAGTACACCGAGTTGCGGGAAAACAAGCTTATTACGTAAGAGTTCTGTTTATTTGTCAGACGGTAAAAGGAGATAGTGGGATTGTTTATGCCTTGATCATTGGATGACCTATCAGTACTAGTTCATATGATTCGTCTAAATCTTCAGAATGTTAGCGGAAATGAACGAGGATATTGCATTGACATGTAGGTGGCTTTTAAATTTCTATCGGTCATGTCATGTTATTAGGTGTAGAAATGGCGGAGGTTCTTTGTTGTATGTAGTTCTTCTTAGCGCTGGTTCCATTGAATGCTAATCTTTAACTTCTCACTAATTTACCTTAGGGATTGTTTGGTAGTCGTAGTGTACGTGAACTGAAGTTAATATACAAGATCTGTGTATTTTGGTTGGAGGCAGGGCTGGTCGGCTTCTTCGAATTCATCCAAAACTAGCTATGATTTTAGAATTTTTACCTCTGAGAACAAAATCTAGGAACGAGAGCAATTTTAAGAACTCCTGAGCTCCTCGAACTCTTAAGACACAGACACTAGAGCTATAATCACATGCATGGCACAGCCTACGCCAAACGTTGGAACGAATGTTGCATGTGTACATGTGCCAGAGACATGTTACAGGTCTGATACACGGTCACTGCTGCAGGGGCTTGATGCCTCCTGTATATCTCGAGTCTTTCTCTTTCTATATTCTCTGTACCATAGTCTATGCACACGGTTCTCCCCATATCGTAACAATGAAATCCCCGTAATAGCCGAGTGCTCCGCAGTGAAAATAAGTATTCTAGCCGACCAAACCGTAGCGCTCTTTGCTTTAATTGGCTCAACAGTGCTATGCACCTAAATACAGTCTTGCTCGCCATAATCGATTCAATCTCAGAATCAGTCTTGAGAAAGCCGCCAAGTTCAGATAAAAATATTATTCTCCAACCGACGCGCCTCCGGACCGTCCGTCCCAGCGTCCGTCCAGAGCTTTTGCCACGCGCGGCGAAACGCCAATGTATAGACAGAGCAGGATACAGATTGTTGCGAGAGGTTACGGATACATTACAACACTACCACAGTGAATAATATGAAATATGCTTAACCAAAGGGATGTGTCCAACTCGTAGTGCCACGCAGGGATGGAGACGGTCAGTCGAGCAGGGCCCGAGCCGCCACCAGGGCTTGGGTGGGGTTTATCGCAAGGGCCGTAGCATTGGTACTACACCCGTATAAAGTTCGCCCTAATCCCTCTTAGACTCTGCTTGTCGCTTTAAGTGGACTGATCCAAGTTGCTAGTCACAACGCAGTTTAGCCCCTGAGTGCCAGGCCTGGTTCTATTCACCCATAATTGTTTAGACCAATTAGTAGTATGTTTAATAAGTCACCCCGTGTGGTCGCAGCGATAAACCCGTTTTACGTTCTTTGGTTAAGCAATTCCTAGCCCCAAATATTTCGACCCAGTGGGGAACAAGGCGTTGGATGCCCGGGACGGAGGGGTGTTGTCGCCAACCCCCCGGAATCACAGACTTAATGACACCGCCGTACAGAGGTAACTTCTTCTCCTGTTACAGCTGAGCGGTAATGAGTTAGAAGAAGAGACTGGGTAAATAGCAAATAGCATCCTTCAAATTTAAGAATATGCATGAATCGGCGAACGGCTAGACTATTGGCCGGTTATAGACGAATGGTGGTAGAACTGGACCGTTCTGGAGCCGCGGGGCACAATAGATGCATTATAACTAGCTACCTACCAAAACCACTAGATTCAATTACCCAACAGCCTTAAACCGCCAAACCCCAGGTTTGCCAACTCCTCCTCCAAGAACGTCACCGCCTTCTTCCAGCCCTCATTTCCACCTTTACATGTCCCCAAATCAACCCGTTGAACCAACGCACTCAGTGTCTCGAATTCTCTTTCTTGATGTCGTTCATTTGGATCGAGTTTGATTTCAATTTCAAGGAAAAAATCTCTAGGGCGATACATCGGTGTTGCGTGAACCGGCGAGGCTACATGTTGTGTAAGGCCAGCTGTGGATGAGAAGACCTTCAGGCAGATGGCGCAGGTGCACGGGTTGGCGAGTTGAAAAACAAGGTCCGTATCGATGTCCAGTCCCTCTGCAATGGCTGGATTTGTGTCAGATGCCCAGAAGGCAAGCAAAAGATAGCTATGGAAAATCTGCTTGTAGGTGCGAACTTACCTAATGGCGTGGGCACACTTGTGGGAGTTGGAGTAGTGTTGTGGCATGGCGATGTAGACGGGGGAGTATAGAAGATGTGGACACCTCCTTCATCGTCATTGTCGTTGCCTGTTTCCTCCACAACTGTCGTATCTGGTGTTAAAAACTTAGTCTCATCGATGCCAGATGGAATGTCGGCAAGTTGCAAAGTATCATTGATGGTGGCAATTTTCGTGGTGTCGTGCAACTTTATCAAGCTGTTGATTGCCTGCTTGCCAAGCCCAGAGACACAGGCGTCACTCTCGAGGTGACGTATCACATCCGTAAAATAGCGGTATTTCCTGGGGCACTCACTGCTTTTGTGCAACTTTATCAAGCTGTCGATTGCCTGCATGTTGAGCTTGGATACACAGACGCCACTCTCAAGGTGATTTATCTTATCCGCAAAACGGCGGAATGACTTGAGGCACTCACACTTGACCGGTTTGTGATTGCTGAGGTGGATAATAAGATGGCTGCGCTTACTAAATTTTTCATTGCATGGCTCGCAGCTGAAGGTCCCTCCAGGCACTGATTGACAAATCTTGAGGTGTCTATTCAGCCTCTTCGCAGTTGGGAGCTGGATGTCGCAATCGCGGCATCGGAACTCGAGACATTTATTTTTGTGCAACCCAGAACCCCAGCTAGGGAAGAATTGTTGTGGCGACTCGCGGGAAGAGATGTTAGGGCCTTCGTCTTGGCGGGCGATGATGTGGCTCTCGTCCCGTCCTTGTTGTGGTATGTACTGAATATCGACCTTATCATCACACACCTCGCAATCTAGTGGCGGCTCTTGCTGATGGATCTGTTCCTTCATGCCTTGGATGCAACTTGTAAAATGAGATTGCATATCGGTGTTGCTAAATAAGGATCGATGGCACGCCCCACAGTAAAGGCCAGCCACTTTGCATTGTCTGACATGGAAGGGTGAATTTGCATGCTCCTCAATCATAGATGGGAAAACAGAAACTCTGCATGCCTCGCAGTAGTTTACGCGTTTGTGTTTGGGAAGGGTTTGAACTGCGGGATTTTGGTGTATGGATATTGGGTGGCATGTGCTATCGTCATGCGCGCCGTGGAAGAACATTTTGCATTTTACGCAGTATACATGTTGTATCGGGGTTGCGGATGCCTTTAAGCATTTGGCACGATTCTGGCATGGTGGCGGAGAAAAGCCGTGCTTCAATTCGAAATGAATTAATAGTCCAGCTTGGTTGAGACAGCCTCTGTTACAGTTCTGGCAGCCAAAGACCTGTCTGTGGAGCTCGGAAACCTTGACATGTGTGTGTCGATCCTGGTAGTTTTTGAAATCCAAATTACAGAGCTCGCATCTGATACTACCGGTTGGCTTCGGCGCTGGCTTCGGCGCACTGGAGCCTGTTGGATCCACGCCTCTGGAGACACTTAGTAAATATCGGGGTCGTGACGGGCATGGCAATTTGCCCCGGCAATGGTTTGTCCATTCCCTTTCTTGCAGAAACCCCATGCCACAATAGTTGCAAAAAAACCGGCATCTATGAGCGTCGGAGCTGCTTACGTGCTGACGACGGGCTTGCTCGTTTTCGAAGCTCAAGTTGCAGACGTCGCATATGACGGCCATGACAGGGGTCAGCGCGGGATGTACTAGGTTGGTGAAGGAGTCAGAAGGCTGCGATTGTGTTGTTGAGGTAAGAGCCGAAGTTGTCGTTACTGGCCGCACGGTACTGTCTTCATTATCGTGATCGTGTCGGAATCGCTCACCAGTTGTGAAGAAGGAGCAATCGCATAAATCGCAATAGAGACCCTGAATTTTGCATTGGCGAATATGGGAGGGCTGTGCTATGTGTTCCTGAAGCATAGTTGGGTACACTTCAACGCGACAGGCAAAGCAATGAGTAGACGAAGGAATCGTGACGGTCGTTAACATCGTAGGCCCTGCTGGTGTTGGACCTCGCTGGGCAACATATGCCGTCGAAATGCCAGAAGTCAGATGGCAAACGTCCTTCCGTTTATGGAGGTTTAAATCTGCCCTCGTAAAGAACGGCTGATGGCAAGCATCGCAAAAAATTCCCTTCCGTCGACAATTCCAAAAATGCCCTGTTGACTGCTCGTGCTCTTGAATGTCGCTGATTTTTATCTCCACGTTGCAGCCCAAACAATACAACTGATGTGGGCTAGTCATTTTTGAAGGCGCACAGTTTTGGCTGGCTGGGGGTTGCTGATGGGAATTCCGAACGTGTAGACGTAGCGCTCGCTCGCTCTCGACTCCCAAGTTACAGATGCTGCACATAACCGTCTTTGCACGTGTTGGTGGGGCGGCTAGGGCGACTGGTACTGAGCGTGCTGGTCCTGAAATCCCTTCTTCTGCAGGTACTGTGACATCGCTAATTTGAATCGGTGCAGATGACGCCTTACATACTGGAATTTTCGTCGACTGGGCTGGATAGCACCCGCCCTGGGGTTCGAAAAAATGGGTTTGAAAGTAGGTGTGATTATTTCGAGCTTCTTCCTCTGTTCGATAAAGTAGGCCACACTGCTTGCAACGAAAACCCTTGGCATTAAATGTAACTTTATTCTGTAGTGGAACGCATTCTTTCCCCGCACCCGAAGTTAGTGTCTCGAACATCATTAGATTTTGTGGAATATGTATTTACCTGTGCTGGAAGCCACATTCGATGTGCCTGGCCCATTAGACACAGTCCGGGTATCCGGGTGTTGCTCCATCGAGTCATAGACTGCACACATGTCCACTTCGATATGATTATGATAGCGTCGAACATGGTGCTCTAGCGCTATGCTGTTGGTACAGGAGATTTTGCAGAGATTACAGCTGAGCTGCTTCTTCGACTTCGATTTGTTTTTCTTTGCCATGGTGAGGTTTGGGAAGACCTGGGCTTGCAATGGGATCGTGGGAGATAACTGAGCGGGGAAAAGTAACCGGCGACCATACAGGCAGGCAACACATGTTGTGGAACCACGCATCGTGACATATCCATACTCCCTTTATGCTAATATCAGGGAATGATTAGTATAAAAATACCCAGGACAGAGAATTCCAGCTAAATAATCGCCATTTTCTCTTTCCCAGCAGACCCGCTCTAGGTCATTTGGGCACGTGATCTTGATGATGAAGAGAGACTATTGTTAAGAATCGACGGGGTCGGACATATTAGATGTCTGTCACCGGTTTTAACGGCAGTGTTCAGGGAGGGCGGGCCAGGAACTTATGTGTGGAGGGCCGGGGTTGCTGAGAAATTTGGGCTAGTTGCACCTAACTCGGGCCATCCAATAATGCGGCTTGGCGTATCATGCAAAATACGGCGAATACAGTAGGGTAGCCTCGAGACAATTGAAAACAACCCATTATTCCCCTGTTATGGATGTAGTGCTATTAGGAGAGAGGAGCTCCTCCCAATGCCCTCGGCGTGACAACAAGCGAAAGGTCACATCCAGTTCTGTGATGTAGCTTAATTATCCATGACAATTGCGGTTAAAGTAGTTGAAAAGCTGGTTATCAATCTCTCTTCATAGTTACTCACCTAGATATTGGATAACTTAAGTACTTGATACGGATGGAATTGTTGAATTCACCTTCTATCACTCAGTATTTCTCTAATCTGCATTGTTACGATACGGAAGTTGGGGAGAACCGTATGCATTGACTATGGTGCGATGACTGTCTAGGTACAGGTATAATGGTCCAAGATAAAAGAGCAAAGTGTGAAGTCTAAAAGAGCAGTCATAAACCCTAGGGCTCCGGCTCATGTACATCTGTAACATGCATTTTGAAATAGTGATGCTAGGGAAACTTGTAATTGTTGTAACTACGAGGGAGTTGTGTATTCTTATATACGGCACTCTGAGTATGCCTTATACGCGTGCATGCGCACTCGGCTGGCATCTCCAGCTGAATCCCGAATGACCGTCATCATGATGAGATCATGATCTCTATCAGCTCAGCTGAAGCCTATAAGCCTTACAAAGGGGGGCGGTCCATATATGCAAGAGTGAAGATATCCAATTCTTGAATTATCTCACACCAGTCAATAAGAGGTCTCACAGAAATTGTCATTTGTCTTGAGTCCGGATCTAGTTCAACGGATAACGCTGGGCTAGCTTCAAGTGCATACTGTACCCGCGGATAAGGTTGGGAGGTCAGCAGTCAGCACAGGGTGTCCGTCCCACAAAAAAATGTGGCTGTCAGCGTCAGAATTTGCTGTCCCAGATCCAAGGATTGTCAGCAGTGAATTTCATCGGACTTGAAGATCTACTGTACATGGTCTTCCTAACGGTCCACCGTTATATACATGCAATATGGTGAATAGGGGGCGGTGCCATAAACAGTATAGCTACAGAAACCTGAGAGCCGCTGAGCCAAATCACACATCGCCAGTCATTATTTATCACTCTCACAGCTGTCCATTAATGGTATTGCATGATAGGTCTCTGCCTTCTTATGGCCGGAGATGACTCGTATGACCGGAGGTGAGTCTCGTATGGCCGGAGGTGAGCCTCGTATGACCGGAGATTGCTGTCGGGCTGATGGCATTCAGCCTGATCTATACATAGATACGTACGCACGCATTCACACTTGTATGCCATATATATATGGCCTTGTGGCCCTCTTAGATATTACAATCAAGCTTCTCTAGAATCACTATTTTAACAAATGGAAAAACCGTCAGCAAGCTGTATCCCATTGAAAATTTCCTGTCAGCAGACGGTGCTGTCCCAACCTCATCTGCGAGTACAGTACCTAATCCAGGGTTATCTTCGGTGAGCGAGTGAGCTCTTGTATAGTTATTGATACTATAAGCAAACCGATTCAGGGCAATTGAACTTTCTTGGTCATCATGAATATCACTCGACAAGCTAAAATGTTCTACACTTCTGTGATTGCATGAGGCATCATTTGACTTGGTTCCAAGTCCGTACCTTATATCCTGACACTGCGACAGAAAAATTACGCACCTTTAATCCATTTTGAACTACGAACAAACAACTATTGAGATTGAATCTAACTCTGTATCAATTGTACATACCATTGAATTCAGGGAATGAATGGGAGATGAAAATTGGAACAAATGCACGTGTACAGGTATACATAAGACTTATCTTTGATGAAACAAGAGGGAGATGTACTGTACTTAAGATTCTAATAACTGCTTAAGAATAGAGATAGATTTGAGGATTTTGTTCGTATTTTGAACACGGTAGCCGAAGTTTGCTGACATACTAACACAAAGTAGCCGTACCGACCGACTGTCGGGATGCATCGAGCTACCCTCAGGGAAAGGAGGTGGGTGGTCTGGTAACCGGAGGGGCTAGATGCAGTGTATGGCATGGGAGGCTTGCTATGAAACCACACCCATCACATACTGTGCACCTTGTGTTTGTATTCGTAGGATCTATTCGTAGGATCTATTCCTCAGCCTGCCGGGCTAATCTCTTGTGAAACCATAGCCCCACCTGGACCACTGGGAAGCTTTACAGCAACACAGGAAAGGGTGTTGCTTCGTTTCGCGGTTGCAATTATATACCCTGTAAGTATAAAGAATAGAGAAGAAAATATGAAATGGTATGGGTAACCGAAGGTGGAGAAACGATCTTGTATGCTACCCCGGATACTACAAAACCTATGCAACCAATTAGGAGAGCATTGACCATTCTGAATGTTGCGATAGGTGGGTGCACAAGGCTGAAGCCCACTACAGGAACCAATAGGGAGGGCGTCCTTTCACGTCACACTACTCTATTTTCCCCGGCGAGCTGAAAGTGAGCGCCAAAGATGTGTTCGGCTGATTTTGATAAGTAATTTTTAGGTCCATTTCAAGCGATCCGTAGGGCCCAGACTGCATGGCGTACCAGATCGCCCAAAAGCTGTTTCAAAAAATCGTACTTCAAAGCTGGCCTAGACACCCCGAACCATTAATTCTGTCTACACACTGCTACTCGCCTGCAAGTGACAAACAAACTTCACATATCACCCGCTCTTACAGCCTTGCAATTGTATCTCGCCCACTGCCGCCATGGGTGTCGGAGAATACCACACCCGCATATTCCTCGCCTGCCTCCTCAGCATCCAAATCACCATAACCTTCTTTGGGCCGCTCCATTTCTACCTCCTACGCAAGGGCACACGCAAGCGTAGCACTTGCGCTCTCTGGAGCGATGTTTTTTTCGTCTCTGGATGGGTTATTGTGATGGGGCTGGGATGGTATATTATTCGCCGCTTCGTCGTGGGTGAAATACGAGTTCGGCAAATCGCAGCGAATGAGTTAGAGGTGATGATGTATTTTGCGACAGAGACTGTGGGGAAGGTGTGATACACCGCCAGGCCAAGGAAGGAAGAGCGAGCGCTGACGTGTTGTGGTAGACGTTCTTGGTCTGCTTCATACTCTGTGTAGCATCGATTTGGAGCTTCAAGATGGCGTTTGTGTGTTATTACGGCGATCTTTATAACCGCGTGGTCACTATCCGTAAGCATGCGCTGTACTTCACGGCTGTGTTTGTGCCGTCGTCATTTGTGGCGGCGTTTGTTTTAGCGCTGACTGAGTGTCGTCCGCTTTCTCTCTCGTGGTAGGTACAGTGCTTCGTATGAAGGTGTGAACTGATAGAAGTGACTAGGGATTTCGACCGTCTCCTCCAAACCGGTCGATTCTGCTCTCCACTCTTTTCGCGACATGTCCAGATAGTCATAGTTGCCCTCACAGTGTCTTCCGACCTTCTCTGTATGCACATCCACCCTCCTTGTGCTAGATACACGGCTAACCACCACAGTAATTGCATTACCCCTGCACATTCTCTCCTCGCTCACCCTCACCACCCCAGAGAAGCGCGGTGTGGCGTTTGTCTTCTTCATTGCGTCAATCTCGATTGCAGCTGCAGTTGGGCGTTTTCTAGTTCTCAACAAGCGCGGGGCTTATAACGTTGATAAAGGAGGTGAGGACCAGATCAGTTTTGACAAATACTACTGGACTGTCGTGCTGGCGTTTCTGGAGATTGCGGCGGCAGAGATCGCGTTTGTGCTACCGGCACTGAGGAAGGTTTTGCTCGATAGAGGGAGAAAACATGGCCCTGAAAAAACAAAGGCAGTGAGGGTTGCGCTTGTGGAAGAGGACGAAGAAGATGATGTGTCGGTGGATAGAACAGCTCCGGAAGTAGTGGTGTGAGGACCCGCTTCCCGCACAGGAGTGGGGGATGAATGCGTGCTGCGAGCGTCTGGAGAACGTTAGGGAGATGATAAGGCCTGAGAAGATATATATGTAGAAATACTTCTAAGAACCAAGACTATTATGTTGTCTAGTGCCACTGCCGAGTGTAGGACTAGCAATAAACGCCGTACGCCCCCGAAAATTCGAACCGATCGACATGATACTTACAAAGGGTGCCATTTTGCTTGGCTCGCTCCTGCTATATGCTATAATGTAGACCTCTAGAGTGCACATGAGTATTGAAGCTGTGGTGAAGCTGCTTTGGCACATGCAGCTCTAAACAACGTTGCATTTGAGTTTTACATCATGGATCAAGAGACGAACAGTGACAACAGCCGCATTTCTCAACCACGTGTAACCCAACCAAAAACGAAACAACCAACTTAATCCCTCTTACCCGAATCCTCGCTATCAAAGATATTAATTAGCGCGCTCCAGCCCCCACAGCAACCGCACCTCCACACCCCCGCACCAACCGCTCCCTCCACCAGCCTGCGCTGCCCGGCACCCTCACACTGAGTCCGCACGGCCAATAGATACTCCCACCGCGAGCGGTACCACCACCTGACTGCTTTCGTGCTCCAACAAGTGACTTTACGCAAATTCTTCACTGATTACAACCGTTACTTCAACCCTTCCTTTGTCGGGGGATTTGCGTCACATCTCCAGATCGTTGGGTGGCACTTAGTCAGGCCTCGAATAGTGTGGAGAGGAGTCTATCACTCCACCAAGACGTCGACAACATCGGGGCATAGGTATTTTCCCGTCGTATTGTTACCATGTGTGTGCAGAGTAGTGTGTAGGCGCGGGTAAACTTGACCTTGGTGAAGGTAAAGGATGGCTTTCGGGGGCGATGGAAGAGTACCGGCAGTCTACAATCTTCCGTACCTATATTCGTCAGTTGGAATATAACGTGTAACTACGGTAATTTGCCGAGGATCGGTGGATCGGTCTTGCACTACGGCAAATATAGAATAGAAGTTTAGTTGAGCTCTAGTTACAGGTTTCGAACCCGCGCAACCTGTGCCCAACGTTTATAGCGCTATGGTGTTTAAAGCACCATGCTTTGCTAGCTATGCTAAGCCGTCAGTTGTGCATTTTCCATCGTCCTATATAAGACGTATATATAAGACGTAAAAGGCAAACTCTTCCAGAATTTGGCATGCGCGAACTACCAGCAGAGACGACCAAGCAAGATTAAGGGCAAACAAAGCAGCGCAATTTAAGAGGTGAGTACTAAGTTACAGGTTTTTAACCCGTGGTTTGGCGTTTATAGCACAATCTTTAGCCGGCTAAGCTAGGCAATCAGTTCCGATTGATGAGTTAACGAGCCCACTAGAGCATTACTTCAGTTAATAATTTATTAGACATCCAAACATGATAATTCCTGACCAACAAATATTTCCACCCCTAGCAGGTAATACCCACGCCAGATATCTCATTACAGCCAGCCTTCTCCCCAAGTCATGGCCACCTAAGATCACATCAAACATAAGAGGCACCGACTGTCATCTATTCAAGATGCAGCATGTTAGAAGTCTAGTTCTAAGAATGATTTATTTTAGTAGAATATACCTAGTATCTCAGAAGCGTTGCGTTTTCGCCCTCTATACCATCGTGACTACCGCCTTGGAGGTTTCCTCTGCTGCGCGGTTGGTTGCCTTATGCAATACTTCGATACCACCATCTAAGCCGAATCATTCACATCAGTGTTAACCCCGTGTTCCACCAGTTTCTCGATCACATTTACATGGCCTTGTTCCGCGGCAATGTGTAGGGCCGTGGCTTGCCCAGTCCCGTTGTATTGGCGTCCGCATCGCGTTTCAACAAAGTCTCAACAATCTGGATGGCCCTGTTCCGTTGCGAAGTGTAGCGCCGTCATCCCGTTTTTTCTTTGGACTCAATCCACAACTTCCTTTCATCTATAGGGCTGAAGTATAATAGTAGTGTTTTAGTTGCTTACATGTGCCCGCCGATTGCCGCGAGGTGCAACGTCGTCATCCACTCCTAGTCAGTTGCTCGGTTTGTTTAACAGCATCTCGATCGTCTTTTCGTCTCCCCTAAGTACCGTAAGATGTAGCACCGTCCTACCGCCACGGTCTTTCGCGTGATATTCAAAGTTCTACTCCAATAGCAATTTCATAATTGTCGAATATCCTACGATAGCTACAAGGTATAGTGAATTTCTCTAGTAGATGTCTCGTGCTACTGGATCTCCCCCCCACCCCCCGCGCCTGAACGCTAGCTTTTCATTTCAGAGCAAACCTCAGCTTTTGGTATCGTCACCGAACTCTAATTACTACATAACGGATGATTGAGGACTGTACTAGTCATTGTGATTGGGACGTTAGCAGTTAGTAGAGGGTGTGCGTCCCATCTTTTCATGGTATCAGTCAGCATCAGGAGACCATTGTCCCATGTAATTCCATGGTCAGCACAGACAGTGAATCTTGAATTTTCCTCTTATAAAAAGTGAACTATACTAAAAACTTTCCTGTACCAGTCAGTTTCATCCCCAAGGGCTTCAAGTCCAACCATCTCAAAGTTGTCAGGTACAGCTGTCCCATACAAATTTCCGTGTCAGCACTTAGCCCCGTCCCAACCACAATGACTAGTACAGTATTACCGATTCACAATGATGAGTGTACATATCAATGCTCAGATATCAAGTTGTCAGGGGAACTGACTCCAATCGTGTTCGCCGGCTTCTAGTCTGTAAGTGAACGCGCAGCTCCCACAATGCTGCTTGCGGAATTGACACCACTCTCGTTGGCTAGCTTCTAGTTGGTAGGTGGCGCCACCCAACAATATCGCTGACAGAACTGGCATTGCTCGCGTTCACTGACTACTAGCCTGTAAATGAATGACTCCTAACGATGTCGATTGTAGAACTGACATCGTTCGCGTTCGCGGCTTCTAGTCGGTAAGTGGCCGTCTCCCAGATATGCCACTGTATCTGAAACCGTTCGCGTCCGCCGGCCTCTAGAGTGTAAGTGAACATCTCCTATAGATGTCGCGCTCCGGGAACTGATATTGCTCGCGCTTACCGGCTTCTAGCAGGTAAGTGGATTCCTCCTGCAGATGTTTCCTTGGGCTCCAGGTACTGTCACCACCCACATTCGCCAGCTTCTAGAAGATAAATGGCCGTCTCCCATATATACCATTGACACTGTTCGTGTTTTTTGTCGGCTCCCAGGAAGTAAGTGGATGCCTCCCTCCCGCGAAAATGTCGCTGTGCGCTCGTGAAACTGACACCGCTCACATTCGCCAGCTTCTAGGGAGTAAATGTATGCCTTACGGCGGCCTCTGTGCGCTCAAGGAACTGACAACACTTGTGTTCGCCCACTTCCAGCCCATAAGTGGGTCCTTTTTGAGGTGTTGCTCGGGGAACTGACACTACTTATGTTTGCCAGCTTCTAGCAAACTAGTGAACATTACACTAATGTTAACTCCTAATAATGACCGTTTTTTCCCTCTTCTCGTCTTTAGCGCGTAAGTAGACATCTACAGTGTCAAGTTTAATTAACCATGTACGACAGTGAATATATTATGCGAATTTTAGCGTGGGTGGCTTTTGTTATCCGAGTTGGTTAAGTGAAAGACAATCCAGGTGTTGACTACTTTAGTTTTAGGAAGTCAATACCCGCGCTATGTACATGTCAGAATAACCGGCGCTCATTTTACCTGTCATTAGAATATAGGTTCATATCTATTATCCATTTTGTGTTAAATAGCAATGAACGATATTGCTCACGCTGCCTAGCTTCAAGGCTGTGAGCTTATTATGATCAATGTCTCGAGAGAGGTAAGGGACGCCTGACACCACTTGATTGAAAAGAAGGTTAAATTGACATCGGCTGGCTGTTATAACATAGGAAGTAAGTGCACTTCTATATTGATGAATGGTGGAATTGAACCATTCGTTTCTCCCTTGCAGCGGGTAAGTCATGACCTAAGATTAAATTTGAAGGATGGTGAATACTCTTCCACACTTTGCAGACGTCTAAAGAGTAGGCGGACATCTAGTATTTCCTTATTAAGAAGGGCGACGGGGACATTAAAATTAGCCATAGTTGGCTCTAGAAAGTACGTGAATGCCTTGGATATGGAGGTTGGCTCTAAAAGTTGACAATGAATGCTAATTGAGTTTAGTTCGTAAGTGGGCAGCTGATTGATAACGTTGGCTTAATATGATGTGACACTTTCCATGCTGGCATCTTGTCTGTAAGCGAGCACCTATTCATTTACCGAACAGTAGGCATTGCTAATGGTGGCCGGCGTTTAGGCTGTAAGTGGGCCCCGAGAAGTCCATATCAGCTGAAGGAAGACACTCATCGGTCTCCAGTGCGTAAGTGGAAATCGATATATCACTTCATAATGAATTACAGTATTAATATTTACCGAAATTCAAGATCGTACGTAAGTAAACCCCAGAAACACCCATAACGAACTTGTAGCATTTCCCACGTCTATCGCCTTCTAGAAAATGAGTGCATGGCTTCTTCTATCAATCCTAGAAGCACCTGCATAATATGTTTCCTAGGCCCGTAAGTGGATACCGACAGATACGTATATGTATCAATTAAAATGCATAACGGCACTTAATTCTTGTCATCCTCAGAAAGTGAGTCAGCTTCGAGAACGTAGTATTTGATTGAAGAAGCTTACAGTCAGATTCGAAACGTAAGAATGAATATTTCCAGTCGAGGCCAACAAGAATAGATTCTCCATAATCAGGGCTAGGCCGACAGAAGAGTTATAAGAGAGTAAACTAAGTGGTTACTAGAGGTTGGTTTGAAGGAGCGGCTACTAGAATTTGACCGGTGAAGTTACTGAAAGTAGAGAAAGCCACCAGAGAACGAACCAGCTGAGAGATTACTAGTGGGTGAATCAGCGGAGAAGTCATCGGAGGGTGAACCTTCATCAAGGCGCCAAGCTTCAGGTTGAATGTTATATTTTGGTCAGTTCATATGCTTAATTAGCCAACATCCAATGAGCTAACACCTTCAATAGATATTTTGTGGTACACTTATTTCGGTGGTCAGGGACGTGACTAAGTAGTTATGGATGGCATTTGGGAAAATCTTTGATTTGATACGATGCGAATGACAATTGATGATTACGTCACGTTCTTTAGGTGTCCTTTCGGTAATCTTGGAGTCAAATTCTGCTGCATTCTAAATTGCTGGCTGTGTGAGAACATCACAAAGGGAGCTATTGCCGTTAGTGTCACAGCGGATGCCTATGATGATAGGAAGCTGCCCTGGCCGTAAATTATCGGTATCTAGCGTTGGGGGATTTTCTGGGGATTCTTACTCTCCTTTAAATCGCCGCCCTGGGCTACTCGATCCAGATGGCCCAATGGCTGGCCTGCGACACCAAGGACTGAGTAGAATGTGGTTTTGTGCGTTGACATCGTGTACGAAGATTATATTAGATCAGTGGCCGTAGCGAGCGCAGTGCCTTCTGTCGTATCAATAGGTCCCGATTAGATACTCACCCAACAAGTCGCTGTGAAATTTCCGCTGAGCTCGAAAATAGGGTTGATCGAGGCTATCTAAAAGCTTGATGAGTCCAACCCCCTTCCCATCTTTCACTTATTCCCTTAGATTGCACTGGCTTGACATCTTACATATTTACAAACAGATGCCATATACGTTAGCGTTTATACTCACTTCCGCGGAGGAAGACTTAATTCTCTCACTCCTTTATGCTATATTTCTTCCCTCTCAACAAATGCCGAGTGCTTCGCTCCCACCTCCTACCTCTTACTGCTGCCTGAACTCTCTCAACCTCGCTCGAAGCGGGGCTGTCCTAACACCGCAACACCGCAACATAGTAAACGGAGGCATCTTCACTATCATACAAGCAGCATTGCTTAGTTAGGGAACTCTGTCATCCAAAATCACTCATGTGATTAGAATCATCGGCCCCAAGTCATCTATACTCCCTACGCGCTGCCAATGGCTTTGGTCGCTGGCGCTTAGCCCGCTAGCGAGAATACAGCCGTCTGACAGACTACCCCGACCCTACACTATAATAAACCTATGGAAAACATCAACTCAACCCAGGATATTAATTCTCTAAGTATGCACCATCCATCCATAAACCCACACCTATGTACGCCAGGTCTCTACAGACCGACCCCGATCCTATCCCACCTATCCCTCACCCACCCCTCATTCTTGGCACAAACACAAATTCATGATACATTTCCTTTCCCCATTCCCTACATGAACCCTATAGAACACAAAAAGAAGCGAAATTTGAAAATAAACATCGAATCGAAAGCTAAGATAGCTATGTATATGTAATATGATATGATGGCACAAAAAGTAAAGTAAGGGAATATCAATATCTAAACCCAAACTCCTTCTACCCCTCTTTCCCTCCCACCCATCTCTCCTATGCCTGATCATACTGATCCCACCCCACAGGCGCATCCATCACCGCTTTCCTCGGATCACGTCCAATCGTATACCCCTCAAGCAGCGGCTCAAAATCAATTCCCAAATGCCTCTTCCCATCTCTCCCGAGATACCATCCAAACCCATACCTCCTCCCCACCTTCGCTAGCTTTCGTTTTCTGGCTAGTGTAGTCTTCTGTTCCGTCCCTTCAAAATCCATCAACATCCTAGACTGATGAATAAATGCTAGCACACTGCTAATCGTGCCGGGTTGGCGGGGAAGGAACGGGTGCCGGCGTTTTTGTAGTACCAGCCAGCCGGTGCCAAGTACAATGAGGAAGATGAAGATTGCAAGGAAAAATGACATTCTCGAGGAAAGTCTCGATTCCTCTCCGCCCTGGGAATCGAGGGATCCGAGGACGACGGTAAGGACTTCTATCAGGATCGTGACGAAGGTGACCCAAGCGAGGAGGAGGTGGCCTTTTGATAGCGCCTTGAGAATGATGAATCCCGGGATTGTGCTCGAGTAGTCAAGTGTGAGGACAGAACTGTGAGCGTTACGATTGAAGAGGATCCAGAACGGTTCTAGAACGCGCAGTTCTTTTTCCAGGAGTTCCCAGACGGACTTGATAAGAATTGAGATTCCGGTGATGATCCAGGGGGTTTTGTCGATTACCACGCTCGCCTGTGGGTGGAATACGACGAGGGGGAGAAAGATAATCATGAAGAAACAGAAGACAAGGAAAGGACCCATGCCCTTGACGCGGAGGAGCAGGGGGTGCGGATTCATCGCCTTGGGGGCGGATCTATAATCGCGCTCGCTTTCGCGGAGGGTTTGAGATTGCCACAGCGCCCCCTTGTGGAGGACGTAGGTACGCTTGTTGAGTTGTTTGTGGATCTCAGCTTCTGTTGCAAGGTCGAGGTCACGGAAGTCTACGAGGATATGAGATTTGTTTGCCATTGCGGCGACACCGGCGATACCGGAGGGGTCACCGAGAAGACCCGAGCGTCGTCGGGTGAGTTTCCAAACGATGTAGATAGCGCAGATGACGATTATTCCTAGTGTCACTTCGAGAAGCCATGTCCAGACTTTGTCGACAACGAGCCGCTTGTCAATGGTTTTGCCATCGATATCCTCCTTCTTCCGTTGCTTTTGCGATGGGTCAACGCGGATGAATACAGAGAGGAACACAGGGACAGCGCTGGACGCGAGGAATGACACGATGCCGCCTGCCGCGACAACCAGTTGGCGGTACTTTATGGCAGAGTAGGGAACCATGGGTGACCAAACCGTGTGATATTCGATATTGAGGGATTCCGCGGCCAGTGCTCCGGTGGATCCTTTGGAGAGTTGATAGTATGGTTCAGACCGTTTCAGTTCTTCATCCGTCACCTTCCACAGGATACCGTAAATTACCCCGACAAGTGTCGGAAAGTATTTCCAGATGGCAAATTTCAGAACGCTGAGTTTATTAATGTCGGTGTAGGCAAAGAGTCCGCCTCCTTTCTTGCCCGGTTCCTTACGTATTATGTGTTTATCAGACAGATAATAGAGATACCCGACTGCGACCATCATGGCAATTGTGAGGATGATCATCGTGACAAGGTACCAAGTCTGCAGCACCACCGGCTTCCAATTCGGAACATGCCGTCCTAATAAACGGTCAGCTAGAGTATACATATAATGATTCGTAGGAGCTTACCAGGCGAGAAAAAGAAGCTCTGTTTATTAGTATTCTCTATTGTCCCAGCTCGGTTCAGCGAGAAAGTGTCCGCTGCGAGCACCGATTAGCATTGGCTATCACCGCCGGCATTTAGATTCGTCACTCACAGTCTTGGTTCTCATCATTAAACCCGGTCAAATTCGACAAATCTATTGCCTCTCCAGTCCCTACACGGCAGTCAGTAGATCCACTTAGTCGCAATAATTGCGGTGCCTACCAGTATACGCTAACTCGTCGTCGAATCCATGCTGCTCCATCGCTCTCACAGCAGCCTGAGGCAACGGAGCCGCAAACTCGGGGCCAAAAGTAGAAATATCGACTCCAATCGCTTCTTCTCTCTCGTCGAGTTCCATATAATCAGGTGCACCATCCGTCGCGCCGAGATCTCCAACCCGACTTCTTCTTCCTGCCGCGCTCCACCGTCCTCCAGATGTGCGATTCCTCCTTACAGTTCCCATAAGCCTAGACCCTAACCGTTGCGCAATACTTCCGTGTCGCCGAACCCCGGGTGATTGCCGATTCTGCTGTCCTTCCGAATCTCCTCCCAACGCCTCCGCCCGTTCCCTCTCATAATCGGTAAGATCGACATCCATCGGTAATGAATCTCTCCCCAGCGCCTCCGCTCGTTCCCTCTCATACTCGGTAGGATTGACATCCATCGGTAATGGTGGCGGCGGTGCTTCGGGGATTGTGTAGGCCGATTCTCTCTTGCTCTGAGACTCATTACGGTACGGTCTGTCATATGGAGCCACAGAGGCCTCGCGCAAGTCCTGAGATTCCTGTTTTAAAGGCTGCATCTCCTGATTTGCATGACGTAGGGTGCTAGATGGAAACGTTGCGGGCGGTGACAGTGGCGATACCATATCGTTCGGATACTCAAAACTTGAAGCAATTGCTGTGGCCGTAGGTCGTAATTGCGGGGAATGTTCCGGGCTCTCAAAAAACCTACCTTCTGGAGCTGCATCCCAACCAGGTGCAGCAGATATTCCTATCTCCGGCGAATTCTGAAACGGCGAGAAGGGGTACGACGGATCGAACCCCGGCTCGTGGAGATGTGGATTTTGCGCGGCTGCATTACCGGAGGTGTGCTCATCCTCGTCGTCGACCCAGGGCTCGTAGACCGGATCGAACGGCTCGGTGACGATAGAATCGATACGCGCTTTCGAGGATGTGGACATGGCTAGCTATGCGCTGTTCCCCTGTGTCTGTGAGATTCGGCGCAAGGTATTCATGGCTTCGTCGAGACTTACTTCGTCAGAGACCTCACTAGAGATCACAGACGTAGAGGTAGATGGAAGCGACGATGGCGGGGTATAAAAGCCGATTGATATCGTGAACAATGGAGAGAATGTCGAGCTGAGGTTGTGTGGTGGCGATGGTGGTGATGGTGGTTGTTGAGTAAGATTCAGCCGCAGCTCAAACGGCAATGTTCCCCGCTTCCTTGTTGTGTTGGTGTTGTTGAGGAATGTTAGGGTGCGCAAGTGGTGATAATCAACTCGGATTGCTGGTATTGTCCTCACCACCACTTGCGTGATAGTTGGAAGTTGTCGAGGAGAAGATTGGTTTGAGTTTAGGAAAAGGGAGCAGACAGTCGGTTCAGTGTCAGGCAAGTATCGGGTTGACAGGGTTCCTCAAATAGAAGTGTGCATGCATCATCCAGATTTCGATAATGGCCCATCACCAACCCGCGTTCGGTTGCGCCAAACCCAGACCACCCAATCAATTGTGCCCCCAGACGAGAAACCACCACTACATGTACCACATCGAGTAAACATCCATCACCACCACATGTCCGGACCTAGTTCCATGAGCAACTGGGTCGTTCGAAGAATATTCCACCCACTAGCTAGGCTCAATAGCTGCCCGTCGGTATATCGGATAATCTGGCCGGCTTCCTTGCAGCCTTACTACACTACAGCATGTACCCCACTTCCAGTGCGAACAGAGGTATGCGGCCTGTTTTTAGAAACAAAGATAATCCGGTGGTGGAATAATATGTATTTATTCCGACTCCTTGCATTGCCCTGTAGATCATTAGAGTGTGATACATAGAGCAGTAGATTTCCGGAAATGCCAGCTATGTCCGTGATTGCAACGCCAGACCACACCGCTGGTAGTTTTCGTGAAATTCTCCGCTGGGTTTCCCCGCTTCCCATTGCACCATTATGTGTTCTAAACTTAGTCGCTCGCTCGCTCTCGACATCACTCGCCGTTTCTATTTGCGGCATAGCACACTGTGTAACCATGTGTAACGGTGTAACCCAGCCACCTACATTTTCGGCAAGCCGCAGCGAGGTGGTATGAAACATACTGTGGCCCGCAGCAACCACAATACCGCGCCAACCAGGAGCCGACGTTGCAGTAAAGTTCGCCACTCACTTGCCTTCCTCGCTTATTAGTAAAAGACTCAAACCCTGACTACGGGGAAGACCTGACGGCAGAGACAGGAAGTTTGGCTAGTGGATGGATTGCATATGACGAGAAAAGACCAGGATAAACAAAGTCCCATTAAGTAACTCGCAACAAAAGCGTGTATCAATATTCCCCTCCCGCTAACAAAAAGCTCAAAAACTGATAAGAGAAGTAAAAAGAGCCGCAGTAAAGTATGTCAGATAGTGTATCCCATCATGCCATACACCAGCATCCCCTATAGACACTCAGCCACCGGTGCACCGTTTCTTCCTGTATCATCTTCCGTATCCCGTTTACTCATCATCGCCTCCAAAGATACTGGCCCTGTTGTTTCTGCCTGCCCCTTCATCGACAGCAAACGGATCGATCTCAGCGGGTTCGGTAACATCTGGGGAGATCCTCTGAGCCTTTTTCGCCGCAGCAGCCTTCTTATTCCCTGCCGCGACCGTCTTGGCGGCGGCTTTGGCGGCGGATCTAGGGGATGTCATGTTAGCACAAGTACAATGATGATGCGCACACCAGCAGGCAAGCAGTATGTAACGATAGGTAATTTTCAATGCATTGCCATCCTGAGTTAGGTATACACAGATACAGACAGACTCGCATTCTCAAACTGGACAAAAACTGGACAAACGAACAAAAGAAACAGAAAACATTGTACAAGCCATTTCTCACCGCGCGTAATGATATCAGGATGATGGTAAATCACAAGAAAGGTGGGGGGACAAAAAGAGAAAGACAGGTATCCCAGTATTCCATAGACAAGATATTAGATGCGCCATCATCACTACGGTGTACTGACAACAGACACAACAAGCCAAAAAAAGGGAAGAGATAAGCAAGCAAGTGACAACTTACTTATCGCTAGCCTTCTTTGCGGCGGGACGGCCTCGCTTCTTCTTAGGCTCTCTAATGGATTATTAGCACGGAAGTTGGTTGCAATTGGTACGGGTGGAACTTACGCGTCATCGGCGGCGCCGGTCTGTGCTTCCTCAACAGTTTCCTCATTGGACTCCTCCTTGTGAGTGGTCTTTCTCTTGCGGTTAACTGTGACTAATTCCCCGCCAGACGGACCGGCGGCTTTCTTGGGGACGGAGGGCTTTCTTCCGCGCTTAGGCTTTTCCTCCTCTTCAGGGGCATCCGTGTCCATCTTGTCGGGTTCCGCCACCTGGACTGCTGCTTCTTCGGAATCGCCTCCTTCCTTTGCAGCAGGGGCAGCTTCTTGCTCTTTCTGAGCTTTGGTCGGGCGACCACGCTTGGCAGGCGCCTTCTTGGGTTCATCCGCTTCGGGCTCGTCAGCAATCTCAACCTCTTCCACATTCTTTTTAGCTTTAGGCTTTCGGCCGCGCTTTGCGGGAGCCTTCTTCTCAGCGGGCTCATCATCGTCGTCGACCTCATCTTGCTCAGCGTATGAAGCCTTAGTGACACGCGCCCGGGTGCTGGTACGAGTAGGAGTAGTTGCGTTCTTCGCGGGAGCCTTCTTTTTGGTGGCAGCGGCGGTCTTCTTGGGGGCCTCGGCTTCGCCGTCCCCACCATCCTCAGCGTCCTTGGCAGTAGCGGCTTTCTTGGGACGACCACCTTTCTTCTTGGGGGCCTCCGCTTCGGGCTCTTGGTCCTCAGCACCTTCAGCCTCGTCCTTGGCGGCCTTCTTGCCACGGCCGCGAGGAGCGGCTTTCTTTGCAGCAGGAGCTTCCCTGTTCATTTTTAGCAACTGGAAATGGGGAATGCAAAGCCGGAATCATACTCCTCTCCGTCAGCATCTTCTTTTGGAGCCGCCTTCTTACGTCCACGCTTAGGTTTCTCCCTGTAGTAAGGGGTTAGCTAACACCCAAAATCAGGAGTTGAGAAGTTGGTACTCACATAGGAGCTTCCACCTCCGCATCGCTTCCTTCTTCATCATCAACAGCCTTCTTCTTTCGGGGGAGTTTTGGGGGGTTAGGACGGTTCCCACCGCTAGCCTAACCACACATCAGCAGCACATTCGAGTCGCAAACTCAACAAGTGGGAGACTTACTCCTTTCCAACCCTCATCGGAAACGTATCCGCGCTCGAAAGCAGCTTTAATTATCTCCCTGGTCGCGTCATCCTTCAACTCGTCGAAACCGTCACACAGGTTAAAGTCCAGCTCGCCATCCGCGTTCTTAATGGCATCTATCATGTTACCAAGGACTTTTGCAGTGACACAGCCCCTAGACACGAGTTAGAAATACGTGACTGAAAGACCCGACCGGAGCACACAAAGCATACCAGTGCCTCCAAGCAAATGAGCCTGGGATGCTACCCAATTCCACCCAGGTTCCCTGGCGGATTTCATCCTTCTTGATAACTGCGTGGCCACAGGTAGAAGCCTTGCATTTAGCTTTGCCAGATTTGGAGTTTTCTGCGGCGATTATGGTCAACGGAACCGTTTGAAATCCAACCGAAGTGTGACAATGCAAAGCGTAGACTTACCGACTCTGTATTGGGTGGGCATTGTATTGGAGTTTTTTTTGTTAGTTCTGTCTGTTGAAATGATATGGTGTTCGATCGGTCAGGCGTGTTTGTCGTTGTGGCGATTGTTATGTCGCGACGTCAATTTGAGCGAGAAAGTTATCGGTCGCGAAAAGGGGAACCCTTCGACGGATCAGAGAAGAACCTCCTGACGACCGCGTCTCCGAGTAGCAGCGATCTCGCGATAAGTGAGAAGAGGAAGCGAGCAGGAGACGGTAGATGGTGGGCTGAGAGAGGTTTGTGTAGTGATGGGGTGGCGGGAGGAAGAAAGAGTAGAGGACAGTGACGTTTGGCCGCTTTGGCGTCTCTTGAACGCGACGCGCCTGATATAGAATCAGCCTGCCTCATAAATAAATGTACAAAAGGACTCAGGAAGAATAAATAAATGTAAACAATATTTGAATTTTTATAAAATAAAGACTGTTGGTGAAGAAAACTTACATTAGTTGGATCCCACATGTAGGATACCGAGCCACTCAGTTGCATTGCCGGATGGAAGCGGAAACTCCTTGACGACAACTTGTGCCCTCAAGTTCGTCTTTCCGTGTGGTGACATTTCGATTCCATGCAGCAGCCCGGATTACAATTATTTCAGCAGTCAAAGATATCAATACCTATCGCATCATTGTTTGCGCAGACTCACCTGCATCGCCATCCATCCATACACATTCCTACCCCAGCTGAGGCCACAACGTGTACCGAAAGTGCTATTTAACAAACGGGAATAAAAAGTCAGTCACAAACGCATCCTATGGATAAAACTATCGAGAGTGCCTTTTATCATCCGTTCCGTTGACAGAAATGACTTCTTGACATATAAGTATATCAAAAGAAAAGCGGATTATGAGCAGGCGAAGATCTATCAGGCCTAGTAGAGATAGCAAGCTTTCTAGCACCAACTTGTAATGATTTCATTGGCTTTGAGCGACAGTAAGCCTGTTGCGACTGCACATCTTTGTAAGCCGTTTGATAGGCCTTTTGATACACAGTTGACCCAGTTCAACGTACTATGGAATTCCCAAATAAAGCGTACGTCTTATTGCAAGTTAACTAGGTAATATCCGGACCGCTGCCTATAAAACTACTGAATGAAGAGATTCTGTCCGCCAAGGAGGGAACCTGGGTAACTCAGGTCTTTCAAGCTTGATCACTAGCTCTTTATGGCCGGAGTCGACAAAATAACGACAGTACTCTAAGTGCGCCTTATTTGCGATTACGCCTTATCTGGGGACATTACGGTAGTGTAGCATATACAGTCCCATGTGTTCATAGGAGCAGAAGGCTGATATCTCTGCGAAATGAACTTCCTTCCATGAAGGTAGGAGAAATTTTGGGTATGACCATACTTTGCCCTCTCGTGGAAGAATATGTTCGCTGCTCTAGCTGAGCATAAATTAGTCGTCCCATCGGCGATAGAACGACCAAATTATAGTAGGACAAACTCTATGTGTGTATTACTAACGAGCTAGTTGCAGAGTCTATATTTTATTTGCGGTTGGTGGTGGGTTTGGGCCGAGATATTGGCTGCTGTAAAGTATCTTGGTCGGATTTTGGTTATTGCTACTGTAATACTCGGTAGAAGATGGCTGAAGTTGATACTGCGGGCGGTTGACTTTTGCGTAATGAAGAGCCTGGGGAGCTAGAGTTAGCTATGCGCATTTAGTTTGTATGCATGTTCGAGAGGGCCTGTGGGCCCAGTCTCCCATTCAGATACCGGTGGTCTGTGAGTTTGCTCATACTAGTAGATATGTACTGGGACGAAACGCCAAACTCCTATGCGGCATACTCTGAGTCCTATGAAGATAGTCTCCGAGTATAGTACACCACTAGAAGAGATATTCGAACCCACATAACAAGATAAGAAACTTAAGTATTCTATACACCATCGGATTTAGTGTAAAGGACGGCAGCAGTCTCTGGTTGGAAAGCGATATTTAGCCTTATGATAATTCTGTAATCTTCAAGTTTCTATTAGCGATTAGAACAGGAAGTGTTAAGGCACCTACCAACGGTTTAGGGAATTTCCTAGATTTAGAACAAAGCCTTATACTCGCGTCAGGGCTATCGTACCCGAACGAATAGGGCTCCAATTATATCGGCTTCGGCATCCGGGTATTGGTGCTGAGGGGAAAATGTACCATCTGCACTTATAAGTGGTCAACAGGATAGGGATACAGGTCTTGAACTTTAGTGTTTATAGCAACTGTGAACTTTGGTGTTTACAGCATCTCCAGGAGGTCCCGAACTTTGGTGATTAGAGTACCTGGCGTTTACAGACCAGTTAAGCTAGGAATCCATCTTGTTAATTGAAGAATTTAGGCCGTAATATGAAAAACAAGGAGGTGAGGCACAAGAGATCATTACAGCTCACAAATAAAGCGGACGAATCAAGAGGAATCCAACGCAATTCGCCCCCACAATTATCACTCGTTGGTACTAAAAAGTGATAGCTACAGTCTTACAGTCACCTCTGTATCTTGGTTCTAAAGTTTTGACGGGAAGGATCGATCAACTCATTCGCATCGTAAATTTCCAGCCTCCCATCTCGCACAAACCTCCAATGTTGATGTTGCGATGGAGCGGCTGTGGCTTCGCGTTACTTTATCTCGTATTCCAAGGTATCACAGGTGGGTGTGTGGGCTTCTTTGCTTTTCTGGTTTCAATAATCTGCTCTGACCGATCCGAAGTCCTAATGTCTACATCTACATTAATATTGAGCTTCAATGTCTTGCAATGGTCTACAACGCTATCCAGCCCCAAGTATTGATATATCTCTATGAGTTTTACTCCAGTTTGATCGATCTAAATGATGGGGATCTCTTCCTATTGTTCGCTATTCATATATCACCATCTTGGCAGGTCTGAATGGTGGCTATCGTGGCATAGCCAAGGTGTAGCCCTGGAAGATATACGTATACCATGGTCATGGGTGGCGACGAAACCAGTTTGCAGGAATGCATACTGGTAGTAGGGTGTATCCCAAAACCATTGGCCGAAAGCTATCAAGTTGGAAAAGTGAGGTAAGATATATTGTGATATAATCCGTAGTGATTATTGGAAGCCTTGACGCTTCATGATTCTCACCCGGATTTCATCTCAGTCAATCATACCCGAGATTTCTTCATTTGAAGATACCCTTAGACGTCAATGCAACCCTCGCTTTAACTCTTGTGTAGTTGTGGACCGTACTTCGTAGCAAATTTAATTTCCCATAGTGAGACATAGATCTTGCGCATGCACACTACAGAATCTTCTAGTATTGAGGTCGATTGGCAGATTTTCTCTAAGTATGCGGGCTTCCACACTCGAAGGAAACCCCCTAGCAGGGCGGAGTACCGATGGACCAATCAGTCGGGTTCTGTGTGCAGTTGATACTATGATTTCATTGGTGAAAGACGAGCCGGCGTCCTTTCAGCTTCTATGCACAAAGATGAATATGTCGATACATTAATGAGGCTTGCAGCATCGGCGCTTGATGAGGCGGCATCTGCTATGCGATATGTGCTGTGCTCTACTTTTCTGCTTGCAACGATGCTTATAGGTGTACGACTACGTATACAGCAAAAAGAAAATGATAAAATGGTGTAACGTCCTCATAACTATAGAAGCCGACATATCGCCGACTACCCAGCTAACAGAACTGTTCGCTTCGCTTCACTTGATAAGCGCGGCGATTAACATGGCGGCGTATTGCATGATCAACAATGTGTCAACTTTACCCTGCGAGATATCTTCAACATACTGTGTGAATACTACACGTATCCCGGAAGAAATTCAGCAAAACTTCTTAAAGTCCTTCTTTGTTGATTGTTATTGGCTATACGGCCTAATTACTAATGGCAAGCCTACTCTCACGGACGTTTGGCGGGATATTTTGGCCCCGGATATATTCAACCAGAGCCTCTTTCCATGTACTAACATTCCGAACGATATGGATATGTATGGGCTTAATGGACTGCAGCCCCACAATTTACTATATGAGCCATTCAAAACATGTGCTCCAGTCGTGTGTAAGAATATATATGGAGTGACAGGAAACCCTGATATTACCGGTATCGGCGTGAGTTGCGCGGTTCCGAGGGAGGCATCTGCTGATTTCTATTTACCCACTTAGATGATGGTCGCCTACATTTTCGAACTCTTCTTCGCCACCTGGTGCTACTTAGCTTATATCCTTCGCTTTCTCTCGCGGCCAGGTCTACAGTTTTCGGGGGTGAGCAGCGCACTTTCAAGTTATACTCAGTTCTCCGAAACCATGCAAGAACGGTCAAGCGGATTATAGACACTTTCTTGGATGCGGCGACATTCTTCGCGTTGTCCATTACAATAGCTTTCTAGGCCTCGCATTCCGAGGATCTAATCCATTGTACGATCAGCTCATGCTGGCTAACGATTATACTTTGAATCTAGGGACCCTTTACGTAGTGCTCTCCTTTTCCTACAGAAATCTCCAACGCCGGCGCCTTCGAGCTGGATTGATCTCTATCATTTCGGTAGTGAACTTGGCTGTTTATACTACGGTCGTTGTCGGTAGTGCCATGGCTGGGTCTCAACCGGAAGACTTTTATCCGGCGCAGTGTTACTATAGCTTGGGAAGCTATAATTCTGTGCAAAACATCGTATACAGCGAGCTCGCGTTTTACAAGGTTGCGTCAATAATTGCTCCATTAATAGTGGGCGCCTTTGAAACTTTAGGAATGGTGACTACGGAGGCGCGTTTGCTATGGTCAAGACACTAGGAGGGACGATCCAGTCCCCCTGCGGACATCAGAATATTCCCCTTTTTTAATTTCTACGTATAGCTATAAAGATAATATGGAGACGTCTCTGTAGCAGTCGGCGTGTGGCTCCCATCGCCTGCATTACACCACGATCGAACAATACAACGAAGGGTGTCCAGTTCTGATGCTGGATTATTGCGACATTAGGCCTTCTAATGGCCTGGTATTCAGCCATCATCATATTCCGTAGTCGCTATTTGGCTCAGAAGGCCGTTGGAAGTGTTTATTCAGAGAATCACTTGGGCTATGGGCAGTTGCTAGCAGCAATTATTTGGCTACTCGTGGTGGTTGAATTTGCGTACTTTACATACTGTACGTTGTCTTCTGTCCCTATCGAGCTGTCTGAACTTAGAGCGTTGACGATTTACAGATGGCACGGCTGAGGGATGGGAAGGCAGGCAGCCCATGCCGGTGACCACTGTGGGATCACCGGAAACTTAAGTGTATATGGTAACCAAATCCTAGCTTTTATGAGACTGGAACAAGGCTTACAAAATGGAGTGGTATAGAGTAAACTAGCAGTGAAACGAGAGTGTGAGTGTTGGTGACGAGATGTCTCACTATATGCAATTTTTCTTTTCATTGTTCCGGTATTCTATTCCAATTCAATATAGATAGGGAGTTCCTGAGAGATTTCTGCCGAGTGTGTTTAGGGCGGTTTTCTGCGTTCCACTCAGAAGTTTTTGAGCTTAAAGGGGGTTTCTGTAGTGGGTTTCTACGAGAAGAGATGAAAATTTACACTATTATACTAGTAGACAGCGTCGCTCATCCAAAATGGGCGGTCAAAAATTTAGGGGCGTTAAACCTCATTAGTACCGATCTTGTCCATACCGAGACTTTACCGCAGTGTGTCCGTGCTCCAACCTTCGCACCAAATTCTGCTACCAAAGGCTTAATTTGACTGTCCTTTTGGGTGAGCGAACGCTGTATAGCAAGAAACGTCCGGAAGTTGTGCTGGAACAATCTAGGAAACTCTCAGGAACTGATGGTACGCCTACGGAGAAGGTCTACCACAAGTTCTGGCCATGGGCTAGTCGGAGTCAGTGCTGTAGCCTCCCAGAAATTGGAAGGAATGCCTTGTATGAAGGTCCCTAATGCCAAAAAGGGTCTTTTTAATATGGGAATATAAATAGAGGCTTCCTGTGAACAATATACGGGTTCGACGCCCAGCTCAGGTGCTCTAAAATACGCCAGTACTTTTGTTTGTGGTAATGAAATTGTATTCGGCTGCTTGCGGCCCTGACATAAATAGGCACTCCATCCCACCACTCCAGTTTTTATACTCTCTGGAATGTGGTGAACGATACATATTGCGTAATATAGAGTCTAAAGCCTGTGTCTATATCTCTATATCTCTATATCTTCTCCTTCGTCGGATCCCAACAACACGGCTCATACCTCCCAGTATCCAAAGCCCTCACCTCCTCCTCCGTCAATTCAAAATCAAAAATGTCAGCATTCTCCCTAATCCTCTCCTCATGAACACTCTTCGGCAACGGCACAAACCCCATCTGCAAGCTCCACCTCAGCAGCACTTGTATAGGTGTCTTCTTATACTTCTCCACCAGCGGCACCAACAACGGATCCTGCTGTCTAGTCGCTCTCACCAGCGGCGAATACGCCTGCACCGCCACGCCCTCCTGTCTACACCAGTCAACAATATCTTTTCTCGGCAGCCATGGATGCAGCTCCCACTGCCCCACACTCAATACCCCGCCGTCTTCCTGCTCACTCTGCCACTTCTTCAGCTCCTCAAGATGATGCACGCCATAATTCGACACGCCAAGACTCCGGATCTTCCCGGCCTTCTGTGCCTCGACCATTGCGCGCCACTGCCCGAGACGGTCCGCGGAGCTGCCGTACGGCGCGTGGATGAGGTACAGGTCGATATAGCCCTCCAGCTCTGGGTTCTTGTGCAGCACACCGTCGATGGAGGCAGCTGTGCGCCTGTAGCCCCGGAGCCTTGGAGGGAGCTTGGTGGTGAAGAAGATTGAGGAGCGTGGGAGCGGTGAGGCGGCAATGGCAAGGGCACAGGCGCGTTCGTTGCGGTATGCGGTGGCAGAGTCGATATGGCGGTAGCCGGTGGTGAGGGCGGTGGCGACGACGGATTGGCAGATTGATGCTGGACTGGGGGGTGTTAACGCGGTGGGGGACAGGGAGGGGGAGGGGAGGACGTTTGGTAGACGCCAAAGCCGAGAAGCGGCATTGAGTGGCCGCTCGCAAGGCATATGGTGGAGGAGAGTGAGAGCTTGGATGGCATTGTGGAGACGGTGGTCATGATCGTGAGGCAAGAGAGAAGAGTTGACACGGGGTATCGAAGACGTCATTACTTGCTGTTTCAGGATTGGTGCATGGGTTAGGGATGGTCAATGTCAGCCCACCTCTGGCGGACAAAGGTTGGCTCTGTCGTCTCAGGTGGTATACTCGAGTATGGCGTTCCGCAGTTCATCAAGCCAGGCAATTCACCAAAGAAACAAAAGCCTATTCATTGTTCGGCACTAGTTCCCCTCAACCGGCAAATAATAACATGGATAATAAATCGGTATTCCGAAGCTTAAATTACTCGGTCAGTCATCCGCCGAAGCGAGGACTAATTCGGTCCTGGTTTGCCGAGAACTGACCTGAGCTGAATTATATTTGGAGCCCGAACAGATCACTGCAGTTCGGCATCTCCTGAATTGATCCGAGTGCCATCCGTCCCTTACCAAGGACAGCTTGATATGTGGTGGCCATTATCTGGCAAGTCTGTGGATCGACGGGCGCATGGAATTATTGGAATACCGCTTCAGAAAACCACATCGATTCTCTCCTACATCATAGAGATGCACATACTCAACTTCAACATGATCTGTTGTTCTGAATTCGAACCACATATTAGCACAAGCTTGGATCCATGGTTCTTAATCTGTATGCATAATCTCGAATCTAAGATTCTCTAATTGAATTCCAAATTCGCCCAAGCCTAAAGTCGATAGGCGGGATTCCGCCATGGAAACGTTGCAAATTCCTCTTCTAATCACTAATCGTGTTTCTAAGATTAAATAACTGCATAGGAAATCCACGAAGTATATCAAGAAAACGCGCAACAAAAGTAACTACCTAGCGCCATGCTTCACAAGCAAACACCTAAACCTCTCCGCCAACTCTCGATCCTCAAACGCATCAACCACCTGCAACGGCGTCGAATGGCTCATAACCTTCACATTCAGATCTACTCTATACTCTATAAATAATTCTATAATCTCATAATCCGCTGTGCTCAAGGCCGTCTAGACCATATGCACCTCCATTTTTGCCCCCGCCTCTAGCAACAACCGCGTTGCCTCTCCACACAATTAGACACTACACCGAAATCCCCCGTTTGGGCACTAGATATAAGTCCGGGCCTTGTCTTAGAAACATGCATAAGCCCGGTTCGGTTAGTCGTTTTGTGTTAATGGTTAGTAATGTTAAACGACTGTCGTTGACGTCGAAGCCGAAATTGAGACATTGCCTGAGAACGGGGACGCCAGAAGCACTGGTGATGAGTGTCCTCAAGCGGAGGAAGGCTTCTTTGTATTGGTCGCGAACTAGGATGGTGTTTAACTGCCGGTTTGTTTGCAGCAGGGAGTTGCGCTGTCAGAATGTAGTGAGGTACCGGAAAATATAGAGGATTATTTCACTAGGAAGGGAGAGAAATGTAGCCGTGAGAGCTAAGGGGGGTGAGATCTATGAAAAATCGGTGAGAGCGTTCGATGGATATAGCTGGGGTATCAATGTGTTAACCTCATGATTATTGCAGCGTCGGAAGTATCCTCAGAAATGAAGGTGAAAACTGTGCGCAGACAGTTTGGCTGCGGAGTGGGAGAATTTGTATCAGATACAACGCCGATGGGGTTGTAACGGCTGCAAAGGCCAAAAATTCTCTCGATAAACGGCTCATTTTAACTAATATACGCTATCGGGCCGGGGTTGTGGCGATCAGTATGGGGAGAGGGTGAGGTTCCATACTAGATCCGTATTCAGCCTTAAACCCCAACCCTTAGCGACTTGGCGGGACCGCACGGCATCGCAACTCGGCTCGCACCCATCAGCCTGGTATCCCAAGCAAAACCATGGACACGCCGGCACCACCCACCATTTCGCCGACGCAATTCGAAATGGACACCCCACCGCCGCCGCTCAATGCGCCCGACAGCACCTCCAACGAATCAGCGCACGAAGCGCTGATCCCGGGCGCCTCTCCCTCACCCTTTTCCGCCGCCTCCGAAACCCCCAGCGACTCGATGGCACCCCCGCAACTCCTCGCGGCTCCGCCACAATCCCTTGCACCGCAAAATACACACCTCCGCCCACTACTCCCCGCCCCCACCGCCGAATCCCTCAGGCCAATCGCCTACCACTCCTCGACGCTCCCGCAATCCCACAGCCTCGCCCCCTCGTCGTCGTTTCCGTCTCCGCCGGCCACCGCAACTACCCTCGCTAACGCCGCCGAAGCACACGAACGAATGAAAATGACGCGTCTCACGGACTTCGAGAAGGGCCAGATCGCAGCGCTGTGGGAAGAGTACCACCACATCCCGAAGATCCAGGAGCGTCTGTTAGCGTACGGCGGTAAGCGCCGCTCGTACACAACGATTCAATCTTTCGTCCAGCGGTGGAAGGAGCGGAATACACACGCGAATGCGAAGGCGGAGGGGCGGCCGCCAAAGGTTGGAAAAGAGGATCGGCGAAGGATTCAGGCTGCGGCACGGGATACTGGGTGGAGTTGGGCGAAGCTGCAGAGGGAGGTGGCGCCCGAGATTGGGATTAAGACGTTGAAGAGGGTGGTGGCTGGGGATTACGATAAGGAGGAGGGGGAGGTGGAGGAGGACGGAGACAAGGTGGAGAAGGTTATTACGAGAGGGAAGCCCGGGAATGGGGGGAGGCCGCCGAGGGCGAGGGATGGGACGGGACGGTTTGCGGCAACGAGCGCAGGGAGGGCGCAGGCAAGGGCGGCAGTGAGGGAGAGGGAGAAGGAGAAGAGGGTTATGGAGGCAATGCAAGGAGGGCAGATGGCAATGCAGGCAGAAGGCAGTGCTGTTGGGGATACTCTGATGGGGCAACCATCGGTAATGGGGGTGGATTAGCTGTGTATAACAAACAGCTTGTGGACATTTCATTTCGAAGCAGACATTCTGGTTCTGGAGTTTTGGCCTTTCATAGGTAGCATACATACGGAGGCGTTGGTTTCTTCTTACACTCGCTAGGATCTGGGTTTTCTTTTGGGTTTCTGTATTGTAGTTTAGTATAAGCAAGGGATGTTTTGTTACATGTGTCGTGGCTGGATATAGGTGTAAAACCTAGCGATTGACGGTTGAAGGAGATCGACTTTTCTGTGAGCCAGAACCGGTGTCTTCGCCTCACCCTACCCAACCCAATCCCAGTTTTTCTGACAATGGATTTCATAGGACATAATGTAAACCAACCGCAATCAGTAATTCCTCAGCCACCGAGTATGCATCGCCTCGTTTCTGCCTCCTGTCCGCCACCACAATGCATATCAAAAAAGCAATCATTGGTTCGCTGTGCACTAAATTCATTGGGGCGGCTCGTCAAGCTTAACCCCGCTCTTAATCCTTCCACTCTCAACCCGTTCTCATCATGTACACCCCCTTTACCGCAATTACTGCCGCAATCATACTATCGCGCGTCTCATCGCAAGAAATCCAATTCTAGGTGCGGCCCGAAGCCGACGGCACCTGCTGGCTTGATGCACGGTCAATGAACTGTCCGTCATGACGTCACTCCCAATCCCTCCCATACTCACTTTACCAGGTAGCGATACGGGTGGAGCCACTTGGGGCGGGTGCATGTTCAATCCCGCCACAGATCAACTCTACTGCTGTATCCCCGGCGACCAACTAGCTAGGTGCTGGAATTGGAATTCAACCTGCATCAGCGACACTGTGGAGTGTAAAAACGGTGATTGTGGGTATACATCCGCCCAAGTATACATTCACACACTAATGGGGGCGGTTTGCAGATAGTTGGTGCTGCGACAAGGTGTAAGAAGAGTGTCTCGAAATCTCGAGGGATATCAATCTCTGGCTCCTACAGGATGTTGGAAACCATCTGGGGAATGAGCATGTGACGGTGTGGAAGGATATCGGGAGTAAGACTTTCCAGGGGCCATTGGGAGTGAGTGCTACGCCGGCGACGAGCTCTACGTCGAGTGAGAGTGTTGCATACCCGACTCGGAGCACGTTGGCGGCGACTGAGGCGGCTTCCGGATCGAGTCAGAGAACGCTTACCCCGACTGCGTCTGCAGGCAGTGGAGGGGGAAGCGGGAAAGTTAGCGTTGGGGTGGTGGCTGGAGCTGCGATAGGCGCGTTGGTGGGAGTGGGGTTGGCTGTGGCGGGAGCGCTTTTTGTAACCAGAAGATACGCGAAGAAGATGGTGGCTGCGGAGCTGCAGAAGCAACAAGAGGGTGGCCAACAGCAGTAACAGCAGCAACCGCCCGTGGTTGAGGCTCCGCAGGTTAATTGGCAGGGTGAGAGTGAGCTGCCGAGCTAGAAGCGGGGATAATGTTTGATAAGTCGCATGCAATCCGACTGTGCTGCACAGTAGCGTTACAAAAGTGAGAAAACACATGATATCCACCACGAGAAAATACGGCAATAGATCCCAACATAGCCTGCAAAAACCTACACAAAGAAACGTAAAGACAGAAAATCCCCCCCAAACTATTTTTCGACTTCGATTGCTATAGCTCTGCTTCGTTGTTGAGTAAGTAGATTTTAGGCGTTTCTCACTTATATAACGCTACTGTACAAGCACGAAGAGAAAGACTAAGTTGGCTTCCATGAAGCGGCAATTCTGTGCTAAAACATGTGTCGAATAAGCCATTCGGCCCCATACTTAATAAACTAAGTGGGGCCATCGCGTCTGCACTCGAGCCGAAAGAAGGTACTTAACGGCAACCACAGCATGTGCATGACACAGCCTCGAACATCCCTTTGCTTCGAAATATGTGCGAGGGCTAGCGGGTGGACTGACTACAATCTTGCGTAGCATTAAGTAAGTACATTGCCGATAGCAGAGAAACAGAGCAGAGACAGAGACAGAGAGATAGAAATGGCTGTCCACACGCAAAAACGTGAGTCCAAGCACGCCGCAGGTCCACACCCCCACACCCCGCAAAAACAACCCGGTGGCAGAAGAAAACAATGATGACAGCAAAACGGTCAAAACTATAGAACTATGATTCCAACAAGCACTAGGAAACTCAATTGCAGAAAGTAGTATTATCCAATAAACCCTCCATTATTCCCTAATGACGTCATTCAATTCGGTAATTCTCTTCGATGTCTGTAGCGTTTCCGAATGCTCTTTTCCAAGCTCCCTTTCTTGCCACTCAAGCACTCGACGATACCAGTCTCGGGCGGCTTTTAAGCTCTGCTTGCTATAGAGGGCGTCGGCTATCTCACCGGCGATCTTTATTGTATCTTTGTGGTCGCCTCCCAGTCGTCTTTCTGCTAGGACGAGATCCGGTAGCAGATTTTCAACATCCCAATCTTTGAAGTCACTTAACAGAGGCAATAGGTTCCGAACTAGAGGGTCGTCCACGACTTTGAGTAGGAGTTTAAACATGCCGAAGTTTCTCTGTTCGACTGCATAGTGAAGTGGCGACTTTTGTTCCGAATCCTCAGAATATATGACTGCTCCATGATCAAGCAATAGTTGGACAACAGACTCGTGCTCCCTCTGGGCGCTGGCAGTCCATGAGAGTGGGGTCCGGCCGTTGTTGGCTCGCGAATTGACATCGACACCCCGCTCCAACAGAAGCTTCACTACCTGTGTGTGACCGTACTCTGCCGCCCACGATAATAGTGTCCGGCCATCGTTGTCCTGCGAGTTGACATCGGCACCACGCTCCAACAGAAGCTTCACCGCATCTTCATGACCTTTCGCCGCTGCAAACGAGAGTGCAGTCCGGCCATTGTTGGCTCGCGGATCGACATCGAGATGCTCTAACAGAAGCTTTATTATCCCTATATGACCACTCTCTGCTGCCCACGAGAGTAGTGTCCGGCCATCGTTGTCTTTCGAGTTAATATCGGCACCATGCTCCAACAAAAACTTCACCGCATCTTCATGACCTTTCGCTGCCACAAACGAGAGTGGAGTCTGGCCATTGTTGGCTTGCAGATCGACATTGAGATGCTCTAACATAAGCTTTATTATCCCTATATGACCATTCTCTGTCGCCCACGAGTATGGTGTCCAGCCATCGTTGTCCTGCGAGTTGACATTGGCACCACGCTCCAACAGAAGCCTCACCGTATCCTCACGACCATTCGCTGCCGCAAACGAGAGTGGAGTCCGGCCATTGTTGGCTCGCGGATCGACATCAAGATGCTCTAACAGAAGCTTTATTATCCCTATATGACCACTCTCTGCCGCCCACGAGAGTAGTGTCCGGCCATCGTTGTCCTGCGAGTTGACATCGCCACCATGCTCCAGCAGAAGCTTCACCGTATCACCATGACCTTTCCCTGCCGCAAACGAGAGTGGAGTCCGGCCATTGTTGGCTCGCAGATCGACATCGACGCCCCGGTCCAACAGAAGCGTTGCCACATCGGTATGACCGTACACTGCCACCCATGAGAGTAGTGTCCGGCCATCGTTGTCCCGTGAGTTGACATCGCCACCATGCTCCAACAGAAGTTTCATCACGCCACCATGACCTCCCGCTGCCGCCCTCAAGAGCGGTGTCGGGCCACCGTTGTCCTTCGAGTTGACATCGGCACCACGCTCCAACAGAAACTTCACCGCATCCTCAAAACCTTTCGCTGCCGCAAACGAGAGTGGAGTCTGGCCACCGTCATCCTGCAAGTTGACATCGGCACCATGCTCCAACAGAAGTTTCACTATACCACCATGATCCCCAGTTGCCGCCCACCAGAGTGGTGTCTTGCCGCTGTTCTCTTGCAAGTTAACATCGACTTCCCCCCGCTCCAACAGAGCCTTCACTACACCTTCGCAGCCCTTGTATGCCGCCCACAAGAGTGGTGTCTCGCCCTTATTGCTCCGCGAGTTGACGTCGACATCGTTCCGCTCCAATAGGAATTTCACCACATCTTCATGGCCATTCGATGATGCCAACGAGAGTGGAGTGCGACCACTATTGTTTTGCAAGTTGATATCACCCCGCTCCGACAGAAGTTTCACCACATCCTTATGCCCCTTCATGGCTGCAATGTGTAGTGGCGACCGTCCTTCAATATCAAGAACGTTAATGTCGGCTACGGAGGTAAGTAGCGTCTCGCATTCCTTCAAGTCTCCGGCTTTCGCCGCAGAACAGAGCAATTCGTAAGAAGTCGGGTCTTCGGCGGTAGGCGCGCTGCCTTCAGATTGTATGTCCTTTGCCTGCGGCTCAGGTACAGCCGGTGGGGGGGATTCAAAATTAGTTTCATCTGTAGTCATATGTTTCAGTTAGTGTTATTCGGAATTATACCGGGAAACTTTGAATACTATACCCTGTAGCTGGATCATGCCATCGCCATCTGGCTGCTGGGTATGTGGGGTGTCTTCTGCCGGTTCCGAGGATGAAGATTGTGCGGGAGTTGGTTCCGGTTCTAGGGGAGGAGGGGTTGGTGTGCGTGAAGCTGGTTTCGGCTCAGGGGGAGGAGGGGGAGGAGCGTGTGAAGGACGTTCCGGCGTTGGCAGCATGTGCATGGTGACAGACAGTCCTGGCTGAATGACAGATTCCCAGGCCTGCGGCGAAATCACACCATCCGGCCCGCGAAGTTCGTAATGGCCTTCGATAACGCGAGGACCAATGTCGTCGTCGTCATTCAGGAACTCTTGTTTGATCAAATCTCCAATACCCTATATGCACATATCAGCTTCGGACTGTGGGAAGGCCATAGTGGCGAAAGCTATTCTTACAGCCCATGTCCGGCACAATTCAAATGGAAACGAGAATTCCCTTCCCGTAGCATCCCGTAACCTCACTGTAGCCTCCGGCTCAGCTTCTGTAACATCAGCTACCTTTTCTCCTTCCCCTTCCGGTATCGGTGGTCCAGCATCTTCTCCATTGCTGCCCTGTGATGGGTTTGATCTAAAATCTAGATCACTTTCCCCAAGCTCTCGGCTATCCTCATCCGAATCGCCCTGCGCTGCCCCAGACACCGATTCACCTTTCTCCTCCGTCTCGCTTGGCCTGAGTACGAACAATGCAGTCTGTTGCATGTGACTCCCTAAGTGCTTTTGCAAGCGGAAAAATGGGTACATTTCCCCGCACAGCAGGCATTGCTGGTCCGATTCCGTGGGTCTTTCGCATCTCTTGACTACCGTCCGCAGGTGTTGTTCCCCATATGAGTCGGAGTGGTGCTCTTGCAGGTGTTTTTCGAAACCCTTCGCAGTAGAGAATACTTCATTGCACCTGTTGCAGTGCCACGACCGCCGATGAAACTCGGTCTCATGCTCGAACCATTCATGCTGACTGTCAAAGAGATGATCGGATTTTGCGCACCCTTGGAATGTGCAAACGTAAGGTCGGAGGTCCTGGAATACATGTTTTCTAGTGAAGAGTCAGCAATTGTTTCCAAAAACCTCCGTAGACCAGCCACGAGCAGGGACCCGAATCAATCCAAAATTTCAAGGAAACATAGCCATGATAAATGGACCGGGACATACTTCCAAGATCTGTGACCGCTAACCTTTATAATGGTCAAACATATCGGGCATTGAAAGGGACTATTGTCGAGCGCGCTTTCAGGAAGAGGCGGTACGCGCAGAGGATGTAACCCTACGCCACCAACAGATGATGAGTATGAAGTTCGAGACTGGTTGGTGTCTGAGCCCGCATCGATATCGAAGTTGTCATGTCTGGGAACATATATTGAGATGGTAGTTTCTGTTTTCCTCGTAGCAATGGTGGCAGTAGCCGGTGGAGCAAGTGTTCCGTGGTCTTTCTTTTTCTCCTTTGAGGCCTCCATATCTGCCATCGCATCCAGCTCGTCATTGACCTCACTATCGGCACTCGGGTGTGGTACGTTCTGCTGGGCATCCGTCGACTGCACACATTCATTATCTGTTTCCTTGGTGTACCGGCCGGCAATTTTGTCACAATGTATCCGGTAGTATATAAGAAGTTGACGGCGTCTAACATTTGCTTTTCCCAAACGTTCCTGAAGGTATTGCGGTGCATCTCTGAACTTATTGGAGATATGCTGGACATCGTAAAATTCGAAGTGGGAAACATCGATTGAGGAACACTTTTGAAGACGGTCTCTTGGCGCAGGATTTCGGATTGTAACGGAGAATTTGTACAGACAGGTAATGACATCAGTGACATCTTCCAAGCACTCGTCCAGTTCTGTGTAATCCGGCTGTGTTGCTGAGATCGCTGTTGATTCCTCCCCCTCCGGATATTCACCTTCTGAAGTTTCTGCGGTGGCTCCCTGGACTGATGAGCTTAACGAACAAGAGTCATCATCATCGGAGTCTTCTTTGCCTGAAATAACATCCATGGCTACGACATGTTATTCATTTCTTGCCTAAATGTGAACTTAAGAGAAGTTACCATCCTGCAAATCGGTGGCAAGGTCTTCCAAGAGCTTAATAACCATTCCCTTTACTTTGGACGCCTCGCGGAGACGGTAGTCCAGAGAGACCCGGTTTCGTCGATGAGCTCCAGCATTTTCTGCCCAGACTCTATTGAAATTGAGTGAGTTGATTAAAAATTACGCTAGGGGTACCTACTGAAACCTGCCGAACTGTTTACGAAGGAGGCCAAGGAAGGTCTCATGCTCGCCGCTGTTTGCAGACTGGAGGAGCTTACGGAAAGACAAGATGCAGTCAGTGTAGAGCGAGAATATCGGAACTTCCGAGCTAACAGTGCCCTTGGGCATCGTGAATAGTTCTATGAGTCGGCAACCAACCACGACCGGAAGCAGATAGGTAGCACTGTATAGGAGTTGTTGTCCGATTAAGGATGGCGGGGGTGGTGGATCGGTGCCAATCCGTCCCGCTTCGGGGAAAAACCTAACCCTACCCCTCATTGTACTTGAGCTTCTCCCACTATCTAACGCCAGCGAAAAAAAAGTTAGCCTCTGAACCCTGGCGGGCCACTCCGAAACTAAAAAAAGTGTGACAGACAACCCTGTCGACACTGTCAATAGCCTACACTGTCGATAATTACTTAAGCACTTAACTTTAAAGTACTTAGGTAGGTACATACTTAAGTATTTACAATAGAAAGTTGCGCGGATATTGCGGCAGCATATTCACTAAGACACAGTCAAAATACCGATCAGCAACTTGAAGTTTACATATTAAACTATCCTACTTGATGGGCAGTGTAGGCAACCACCCAATCAGTAGTCTGTAGACGGCTCTTGGTCGCTGGCGCTAGCCCGCCAGCGATAAAAGCCGGATGACAGACTACCCAATCAGCATGACAGCTCCAAAAGCACATACCCCGCCCAACTGAATGCGGCTGACGTGGATTTATGCTCCACAACTTCGTCAAGCGATCGTCTGCCCGACACTTCTCAACATCGAAACTCGGCCGTTCTCCCGTTCTCCAGATACGATACAATGGTTACTGGCGTTGAAGCGGCAGGACTGGCCTTAGCGATATTCCCTATTGTCGTTCAGGGTTTCGCTTGCTATCTAGATGGTATTCGCAAGATCAAGGAGGCAAAAAATTATAGGGGGATGCTAAAGCGACTGGCCCGCGGCCTTAAAATGGAGAAGATTACATTCGAGAACACATGCGAGTTCTTCCTTGAGGGAATGGTCACTGGTGAAGAGATGGTGGTCTTGGTTACTGGGGTCGGCTGGGATAAGCTGGAATTTCAGAGTACTCTCCTAGGACGTCTAAAACCGAATGAAGCGGAAGCTTTTATTGCGGCTGTGAAAGCTTTGACGGAATATCTCCGGGAATTTGAGAAGGGACTCGGACTTGATCAAGATGATAAGGTACATTCCCGTGGACTAGGATAATTGGGTATTAATTTCTGCGGCCTATAGAATGACAAGCGGTTCCAAAGAAGGCAGTGGGAGAAGCTCAAACTCGTTCTGGATCAGGAAAGTCACAAAGGATCGTTGGAAGAAATCAGACGCATAAATGCCGACCTTGAACGTCTAACGATGCAACGAACCCGAGCTCCCCTTCAGAAGCCTACCCCACAGTCGCATGTCGCCAGAGAATATAACCGTATACGGAGCCAAGCAAAAAGCCTTCATGGAGTTTTACAAGAGAGGTTTGAAGCCGCGCCATGTCGATGCAAACACAGCGCGAGTCTGCAGCTTGAGGATTGTAGGAACCAAGACAGTCTTAGATTCAAGGTCTTTTTCAACTTCGCATATGTTCCTACTGCAGCAGAGGCCACTTCTCCACGGCAGTGGCGCGCATTGGAGTTCCAGCCAGTCGACTTTCAGGAAAACACATCTACATCCGAATTATCCGAACCACCCAAAGCGGAAGGCAACGAAAATAATAGCGACAAAGAGACAATATGCCCCACCCCGGAGACGAGCCCCCCACCAAAGAAAGATCTCCAAATTGTGCGGGACAAATTAATAGAGGGCTATGAATCGCTCAAGGAAAGCGTAAAGTAAGTGGTCGGAAATATCTTGCATGAATACTTGATCTAATCAATGATTCAATTTTTAACCTAGGCGTACCAAAAACCCAAAAAAAGCTAGATTTTCAGACGAGCCTCCTAAACATAGTCAAATCCAAATCCAAAAGGCATCACTTTCAAAGGTCACAAATACATTGCAGCGAATCAAAGACTTGTGCATTGCAATCACTACCTCACATGCAGACTGTTGCATAGGATTCCTGGAGGACCAGCCGAAAGGGTTATGGCACCACATCTGGCCACCCACAACATCACCGTCCTCCCGCTACGATCTGGAGCCAGTGCCACTTGATACCCTCCTTATCCCCGGAAGCATCGAACAACTTGATCGACTGGAATTAGGGGTAAAGATTGCGTCGGCGATGATGAAACTACACGCCACTGAATGGCTCAGCGAAAGTTGGGGGACAAAGGATATCTTCTTTTTACACAAACCTAAACTAGGACGGACGACAACCGGCGAGATCGCTCAAATTATCGAACCTGAGCTCGGGATGCCGTTCGTACGACGAATGCTTGGCTCATCGCCAGAGCTTCATCCATTACAGCATACTGAACATACGCCAGAAAAACCAGCGCTAATGGAGTTCGACAAAAGCCTCTTCTCTTTAGGCATTGTTCTGATGGAACTCTGGTTTGAAAAACCGTTGAAGGACCTCCGAATTGATCAAAATCAACCTAGTAGTGAGAATGCCGACTACGAAACGGCGCAGCAACGCATCGGGTACCTTTTTGGGGAGGCCGGTCAAGACTATGGGCTTGCAGTCTCTCATTGCATCAACGGCCTTAAAGGGCGGGCTGTCAAGGGCAAGTCCATCAAGAGCTTTCTCGATAATGATGATTTCAAGAATGACGTTCACGAAAATGTTGTTGGCCTACTCCAGAGGAACCTCGAGGTGAGTCAGAGCTGCAACATTATCAATCATACCACAGCACGCTAACAACCAATTGGTATGGAGTTAGGTGTTTTCGAAGGGATACAGCTGAGACTTGGTGCTCATGGGGTGTTCGCCGAATGAATTCAGAAGTTTCAGGATCTGATAGGGTTGTGCAATTACTTTAGGATTGACCCGAAATTTTTTGAAGTTTAAACATTGGGGTTTTCATTAATGTATTCCCATGTTAAATTTTGAGTGCATAACGCTTCTTCAGCTACTGGATGTATCTCATCTCATGGTCATATGTAAGATTCTAGTAATAGTTTGTTCATATAAAATACCTATTTACTTGGGAAGATGCCAACATGGAAGTGTCGGAGGAAGTGAATTTAACACGTGATATCGTCAAGCCGCATGCGTATGCCCATTCAGAAGCCTCTGCGGCTCACGATCCTCCCACCTTGCAGTCAATGATCACTAATGAGTCTGGACTAAGTGGCTTCGACCTCTGACGGAACAACCCAATGGATCATGTAATGCTCAAAATCGTATTCTTTTCAAAGTGCATATATTTTAAACATTAATGGGCATATAGAGTACTTTTTAATCAGCTTCGGATTACCATATACATTTAGATAAGTATTATCAGACTCAAACCGACATATTAGAACCACCTCAGAAGCACAAACACAAACCCAACATGCTCTTCCAAGTGCATTTCCTACTCGATCAGCCTTAGGACTCCTTTTCATAAAACTCATCCCTTAACTCATTCAATGACTTCACCAGTTTCTGAAGAAAATCAAGCTCCTTTCTCCCGACCTCCTTACAATCTAAACATTCTTGGACGAGCTTAGCGTATCGCAAACCTATTAGACGATAACACTGTTCTTTGCGACTTTCTTTTCTCACCACGCTCCTTAAGCCATCCAATTGCGAATCACCATTGAAGTCGAGTGCCTTCCAACATCCCACTTGATACAGTACGAGCCCGAACCCAACTATACGCATGTTAAATCTGCCGGCGATGCCTGTGGAACGGCCGATGCTGCTAGTATTTTGCTTAGGTGGTTTCGTTCCAAACCCGGCGAAGAAATATGGGTCGAGGATATTGAAATCATAGGTTTCGCTACCGCTAGATAGCTGATCGTAATAAACGTAATTTTCGGCTCGTGCGATCCTGCGAGGTAACGTAGCAGTGGTGAGTTGTACTTGCGAGACAGCAAGCAATGCAGCCAGCTCAAGGCGTTGTCCAGTGTGTGTTGGATCTGCAAACCGGTCCTCCCGAAGGTATTCTAGCAGTGTCTTTCTGCGTTCCCATCCAGAGCTGATATCTTGAAACACGATAGGGTTGTTGTGTGACGTAGAACCAAGATTGAGCGAACCCAGTAACTTGAAGGCATCTACGGCGCCCGCGTCAATCGGTGCGATATACTGTTGTAATTCGAAGATAAGCTGTTGCTGTTCATAGTTGTTCACGGATTGGGCCGATGACGTCTCTGCTATTAGAAGATTACTCTTCCTTGAGGAAGCCTCCTGATCACACGCCGCATGCACCTGCAAGACGAAGATTACTGAGTCTCTTGCGAAACTATGGTTAGGAATATCGATATCATCCTTAACTCTTTGGTGATCGCTTGTCAGTTTTATCCCGAAATTCAGCATGCCAGCACTGTTGGTGACTACAAGTGCCAAATGCAGTGTTTGTAGATACTCCTGAGTCCGCAGCATTTCGTCGTCCACTTCTTCTGACTGTAGCTGGTGAGGGCTAGTTGAAAATTCTATGGAAGAATCTGACAGAGGCCGCAGACGTAGGACGCTTTCGAGGAAATCGTTGCTGTCCTTAAGATCTTTAACAGCTTTCTTGAATTTCTCCTTATCTGCAATAGCCCATAACATTCGTTTGTTAACCGGTGTGGAGCTTTGTAGGCTTTGCGCATCGGCTTGCGCGGTTCGAGCGGCATCAATGACGATTTGAGTATTCAGAGTAGGCGGAGGTGAAATCGAAGATTTACTGGTTTGTGATGGCGAGGCGCGCGAGAACCACCTCATTTTTAATTCTCTAAATTTCGACTTTCTGGGGCGTACAGAGCTGTCGTGAGTGCTAGGGACCAGGGTCGGGGTCGTGGCACCGGATGCTGTGGTATTTAGGGATTGTGCGACATCTTCAGCCATGATTAGACATGTATAAGTAATAGTTCATATTGAAATAGGTTGGTAGTGTAGCACTGACTTGTCTTTGAATACTTCTCCATCAAGTCCCGACACATCTCGAAGTTCACGAGCATTGAACCCAGCACAGAAACGACGCTGTCGGTCAGTTGCGACCCAGGTTCAGGAACCTCAACTAACATCTGGAGTTGAAGCCCGGAAAGCACCTCTAATCTCGCCAATTGTGCCTGCAGCTTCCGTCTTGTAGTTATATAGTCCTTCCCAAATGCTTCCGTGACGGTGTACATGTGGTAGGCTTTAGAACATGCTTTGATGGCGGGCCCGATGAGAGCTACTGCTCCCAGCGAGAGTTCAACCGCCATATTATCGATGGAATATATGATTACAAATACCTAGGTAGGTATCTGCTGCGATGTGAAACCCTAGGCTAGTAGCCTGTAAGAGTGAGTCTGGGAGACAAAGTTGTTTCGTTATACGTTATAAGCGACCTCGAAGGTGAACGTTATGGGAGTTAGAAGATGTGATGCTCAAGGATTGATAGATTTGAGGGGTAACATGCGCTACGGCAGGATGAATCTACACTGGTTGCACGAATGAATATACATATTGACTATTTGCCAAGTCACCTGTGCAGAAACAAAAGCGTTTATGGTCTCTATGTGTTGATTGGATGAACCGCTAAATCGTGTAACAGCTACCCCGCACAACGATTGACAAGGTTTGGCAATGTTTGTTACCAACAGTACTGGTAACGACTGGACTCATTTGCGCTATGGAAGCAGCGATCCTCCTCGGAACCATTCTCAGCTTGCTTCCTAAACTGCTGCAAATAGCAGACGCTCTACACACATCCACACACCACGACCCACGGGTTAACGCGATCCATGCGCTCTTCCTTGCCCAACAAGTTCGAGCGGTAGAGTGGGCAAATGAGATGGGGGATGTGGAGTCAATAGCGAAACAGCTGCCCAAGCATTTGCAAGAAGCGCTTATCGTTAATTTGAAGGGATTCGAGCAATGGAATAATCACTCAATAGAGAAGTTCGCTACATACGGCATATACCTTGAAGAACGGCAGACCGAAGTGGGCAATTCCCATACAGCCAAAACCATTAAGCTGAGGAAAATTAAATGGGCAATTGATGGATTCGAGAAACTTAGCGAGCATGTGAATACTCTCAAAGCTTTCAACGACGCGCTTTGGGAAATTACCCGTCTACTACAAAGACATCACCGCATTGTAGATATAGACAGGGGACATTCTATAGCAGCTTTATCTGTTCCAGCTGACCCTGTATCTATAGCAGGTACCACTTCAAGTCTCCCCTTTGATGATACAACAGTTTAGTGAACTCACACGAATGTTGGTAGGAAGTGCGCGCAGTGAGACACATGACAGATCTCACGATAAATCCCTCACCACCGGAAGCGTTTCCTCCGGTACATCTCATGGAGAAAGACTTAAGACACTCTATACGACTTGTGTTGATGCCTTGCACTCAGCATCTCCATATTTGCTCCATCACTCGACACAATTTGAGGAAGCAAGGATCCAATTGAAACTTTGGGGGTTGGGACTATTCCAGCCTCCGGCCCCCTTAAACAATATAATCTATGAGAGGGCAACCTTGCAAAGAATGATAATAGGAACTCTCGCAGATATTGCTATTATCTTAGGTTATTAATATATTAAACGCCTAGCAAGAATATGTTCTGACGAATTGATAGGCCACATATTGGAACCGATTGCTAGATTCGAGCATTCTCTTCGGCCAGTTTTGCTTCGAATCGCTGCCCAAGTCGGTGAAGACGATGTTGCGGATGAAGCGATGGACGAGACAATTATCACGAGCGATGTTGGGTATTGGGATGACTTCGACGATGAACTGGACGTTTCCAGCCGTTGTATATTTCAACTCCTTGCTCTTATTGATTGCCTATTTGATATTCTCCCGACCATCCGCATGTTAAGGCACGTTCGATTCCTCGAATTAGAAGAAAAAGCGCAAACCTCCTCAGATTCCCTTGCAATTGTCGACAACACAGCACCACCGGAGGATATCCACGAAGAACAAATCAGCCTGAATGAGCTGATTGATTTCGATTTCAAACTAGCGACAGCGATAGAACGATCATTGAGAGCACACGATACTGAAGAGAAGACGAGAATAGTGCTTAAGCGGCTAAAGGAACAGGTAGAACTATTTGAGAAATGGAGACATGTAATGGAAGGGCAGCTGGGAGACATAGGACAGGCACAGCATCAGATTAGTGGTGATATATCTGAAAATCTTACTTCGATATGCCGTGGACTCGGTAGGTGGTTTAATTTATCAGTAGGCGTCATGGAAATTATGTTTTGACGAGTAACTAGGTTCAGCAATTACAGGCTCAGAACTATCGCCAGATATGTCGCCTTCGGAGCTACTCGAAAGACTAAAGAACGAGATGATGAAGTTTAGAGATTCAAAAATTAGAGTTGAGCTTGTGGATCATGCAGTGAATAGTTTCGAAAGAGCGAACCGGGAGCTCAGAGTGCTGCAGGAAGCAGCTTAGATATTTCGCGGTGGTAGCTACAAATCATTCAGATGTCAAAAGTTGGTTACGAGACGTGATATATCAATCCCGAGAGAACAGAAAGTCTACCGGATGTGCAGACAATATGTACAGCCGATATATGCAGGGCTAGGCTCACCGTTATACATACATTCCCAAATGATAACAGATATGCAACAAGATATAAGAATACTACCTCTCACAATTGCATGTGGTGAGAGGGAGTGGGAGGCAGTGCCGCGGTTAGGCCATCAAACGGTCAATTACTCTACACCACCTGATGTTTCTATCACCAGATAAGCAAAAACCTCAGCTTTTAATTGGTGTTACTTTGGATGCTTCTTTGACTTGTTGATTTGACTTGATTGATCTATCTCGAGGGCCAAAGACCGTATATGCACAATCTTCCATATGCGTACGTGTATGCTCTATCTGACATGAGACGCATCACCCTGGTCCTGATGCATATCCTCATACAGCCACCATCTTCATACAAGTCTTCATTCTCATACAAGACATCAGACGGTGCTGGGACTCACGATCCAAGTACACATGCAAAAATGGGGTCACGACCTGGGACGAGTGATTCACAATGTATGACTGCTATGTACTAACGTGACGGGAGCTGCCTTTAAGAATCTTCCCAAGAACAATAGAAAAGACATCATCCTCCTAGAACACAACATCAGCTGTCATATGCATTGATTTCAGTCATGGTAATGCACATAACTTCCGAGCAATCATACGTTTCTATGGAATACATCTGGGCAAAAGATAATTCTCTACGGGTTTGAAGCCTGCGACCTCTGTGTTTACAGGACTGTCACCGCAAGTTTCGAACCCGCACCCGGTATTTACAGTGGAGTTTGGTGTTTCTACCCACCAGCTAAGCTAAGCGTTTAGTTGCTATATATAAGTTGACCTGAACCATACTTACGAAGCTCACATTTCTGTAGAAAGCCGGCGCTCAAGCAACCTCAGCGGGATCGGGTGAAATACGGCCGAGCAAAAGAAGATCTCTGCAGGCTTGAGCCTGTTCTTAGTGTTTTCAGCACTGTGATTGCAGGTTTTGAACCCACGCCCGCAGCTAGTCTGATGTTTCTACCACCAACTAAACTAATCGCTTAGTTGTACATGGGTTGTCCTAACCATGATCATGCAGCTCGCACTTCTGCAGAAAGCCCATAGCACTTCGGCGGGATCAGGTGAGCAAAAGGACAAAAAGCGAACCCTGAAGATTTCAAGCCTGCCATTTTATAGTGTTTACAGCATTGTGATTTGCTGGTTTCGGACCCGCACCCGTCGATTACAACACCTGATGTTTCTACCACCAGCTAAGCTAAGCGCACAGTTGTTGATTACGCTGATCACAAGTGTTCTTAGTTTGAAACTCAATTTTGAGATGCTGTGGGTAGTTAACATTGGTTCTGTGTATGGGGTCAGAAGAAACGATCACAAATTTGGTTCTCCCTACCTCTGTAGGAAACCACGCCCATCACGAATACACAAAGTCCCCGCAACAACGTGGCCAGTAAAGAAGCCATTTCTCATATACACATTACCTCCCCCAACCTATTACATATTATCTCATAATCTAATCCTACTCTTTCTCCCCCCTAACACTTACCTTAACCTTCCCTTCTTCAATATCCTTCCTCAACTCATCCAATCTCGACCCCTTGGGGACCGCCCTCCACGCCGGAATCCCGGAATCAAAAACCGCATCCATTTCCTCGAGAGTTTTCCCTATTCCCCGTCAGCGTCATCCTACCATCAGGAGGGGGGGGTGTACATACCCTTTGTCTCCGGCGCCGTCAAAAACATGTGAATAAACGCCAAACCATTGAAGGTGCCGAAAATCATGTACCTACATACCCACACTATTAGTCTGGATCCTATGGGGAAATTGGGGTAGGGGGACGAACATCTTCCAGTTAATAGCCCTCAACAGCGGGGGTACCGCAAATGCGAGTCCACAGTTCCACGCCCAATTCGATGCAGTCGAGAGGGAGACCGCCTTTGCGCGGACTTTATGCGGGAAGACCTCACTGGGCATAGTCCACGAGATTGGGCCCCACGTGGTTGCGAATGTAGCAACGACTACCAACAGGTGTTAGCTACACTCCGCCTACGGCAGCCGGGTGCTTACAGAGGTACGAGCACGCAATAACCGCCTTAGCCTGCGCGGGCTTATTGACGAGTTTCCACGTGATGGGCTGGGTGGGATCCGTTTCTGGTTCTCCGTATGCACCCTGGATAGCACCGGAGATGAAGAGCCAAGTCATCATCAGGAACGAGCCTACGAGCAGCGCAGGCCGCCGTCCGAGCTTGTCGATGTAGATTATTGCCGGGATTGTCATGGCGACGTTGATAATGTACTGGATTGAGGCAGTGAGGAGGGGGTCGTTGATGCCCGCGCCTTGCATCACGTAGACGATGTAATACATCATTACCTGTTTCGTCAGCGGGAGAGAAGGGAGGGGAGAGGGGGAACGGACATTCATCCCGCAGAGCTGCGACCACATTTGGAGTGATACGCCTAGGACTACGCGTTTCACTGTCCGCGGTTTGGTGAGTTCGGCGAAGGAGGAGATGGCTTCCTCGTGCTCGAAGCGGATTGCGTCTTCGATTTCTTTGAATTCGGCGAGGACCTTGGGGTCGCATTTGTTGCCATTTCCGTGCACATCGGCAAGGACCTGGACACTGTGAGTTTGTGGGTATTTGGGGGAAGGGGAGGGGAGGGAGGGAGGGAACCTCGAGTGTTTCCTCCCAGCGGTCTTTCGATGCCAGCCATCGCGGCGAGTACGGGAACCAGAACAGACCGATGAAGAGGATAATAGCGGGGATGATCTGGATAGCCCACGGAATCCGGAAAGCGCCGGGGCCTTGAGTAGGGTTGTGTACGCCGCCGTCGTAGAAGGAGGCGCCGTACTGGATGAAGTATTGGATCAAAATCCCCCACGTAATCGCCCACTGCTGTAACGACACCATACGCCCACTTCCCCCGTCAGCACGCACTAATCACGCGGGAGTTTGACACCAACCGAAGCTCCTTCTGCGCCATCTCTGCCTGGTACACCGGTACCGTCGACGACGTGATGCCAACACAGATCCCCGCCACGATTCGTCCAAAGATAAGCATACCGATATTCTGCGACGTGCACTGGATTCTACATCCCACCATTAGCGCTTTCTCCCCCCTCCGGCGACCCGATCTACTTACATAGAACCCAGAACCCAGATCACAGCGCCAATCTGAATCGCGACCTTCCGGCCCCACCGGTCGCTCAGATACGACGAGAGCAGTGCGCCGAGGAGCGAGCCGGCCGGCATCGCAGCCGTGATACCTCCTTGCCGCTCATCCAGCGGGTTGTGGAAGTACTGCTTGTAAGCCTCTGTTCCCAGCACTCCAGACATACTCGAGATGTCGAAGCCGAACTGACGGGTCAGCCGGGTATGAGGGAGGCAGGGGGAGGGGGAAATACCAAGGCTCCGCCGATGGCGGCGAAGCCGGAAATCACGTAGATGTTGGAAACTTTCTTTCTCATGGTATTTTGTCCGTATGCGCAGAAGGGTAGGGGAGAAAGTGATAGACGGGGAGGGGGGGTTATATTGTGTTTTCCTCACCCCACAAACAGCCCGGAATGAACAGCAGCTCAAATTGCGGGGAGGGGAAGTTAGAGTACCTGAAGAACCCAGTCATCTGGTTCTATCTCGCCTTCCATCCTCCCGAGGCTACAGCAGGGATCTGGTGCTTGTTCTGCTGCGGGTGTATGCACGCAACCAGACGTTTCATCCGAGCTATGTAATGCCCGGGTCACCGTCGTCTCAAAACACCAGGTCCACGAGCAAACGAGTGGTTCCCATCACAAGCAACCTATTGGGTGGGGATCACCAAATCGTCAAATCACAAGAATACGAGAGACGTCGTCCAACATTAGCGCGTCATTATGGTATCGTCGGGCCGGGAGCGCTTGCCGGCACCGGAGATATCATCGTTTGTGGGCATGATCGGCGACTTCCCGAAACCAGGGATACTCTAATTATCCTTCCCCGCGTTTTTGGTTGGATCGTGTAACAATGGGACTCTATTTGAAGCGGGAATGAAGAAAAGCAGATCGCTGTGTAACCTGTCGGGCTGGGGACCTTTGCGAGTGCCTATCGCAGACCACAACTGCAAGCTGTGGCATGTTTTCTGTTGCCAGAATCGACTCCCGCGACAGAACTCGTGATCGTGAACTAACTAGTCACGGGAAAAGTTACTCTAAGTAAGTGTAAAACTGCGCGGATTAATCAAAATCCTCCAATCCGTGGCATCTCGTCTAAAGTTGACCCCAGATCTTGCTTTTAGCCTACTCGTATTTAAGCACATACTTGGTACTACCGCGCACGCCTCCCGGCTACTAGCTTTGATATATCACTACTCAGGTATGGTATCGACTCAGAGGATGGCATTCCGTCACCGGTGTGATCCTGTCTGTGACGTTTGTATGGCCTTTAGGGGTGCACATAGTGCATACCATTGTGTGTACTCTAGAAATTGCACTCACACAGCTCGGGAAGAATGCCGATATGAAAATGCAATCCCGATTGCACTGGCCAGATCCATGTATCCTCGGATCAACCAGCAAAGCGGCTTAACTAAGTAAAGGTACAGAAGTCTTCTATACACGCACCTAACAACTCAGCCCAGGTACCTGGTCCACCTGCAGCTGCACCGCGAAGCCGTAAAACAAAGCTTTTCGGTACGGACCACAGTCCGACTAGAGTAGTCTCATTACCTGCAGCGCGCACGAGGAAAGACCTAACGAGCCTTCGAGCTCCCCATACACGCGATCAATCCGTCACGAAATAGATATCCGCTGAGCATTTAGCCTTCCCCACGCTCTATGATCGGCAACACACATTCCGAAACCGAGCTCGCTTCGTATGTATGTACCCCACACTAGCTCACGTTGCTGCCATGTGGTCCACCTGCATAGTGCGGGTAGCAAGCCATATTTGACTCGAATTTGAGAGGAATGGTACCCATGGCGTGGATTTTGGATACTTCTGCTCTGACAGTGATGCAGAGGTTACTCCATCCACCAATTGCGCAACCAGCAAGGCAGTTAAGAAGATACTACTGAAGTCTTCTAACCCAGCACCTTGATTCGTCTCGTGTAGTCGCCTCGTTCCCAGGCCGAAAAATAAAAATTCTAAAAATCTGGGCACGAGACAAGCTTTGAACCACTCTCAGGTACGACAGCTATTTCGCGCAGCCCTCAATCGTTATCCACACATTAAAGTTAGCCTTCCCCACACTCGCTATGATCGGCAATACTATCCCGAGCCACGTGGAGTTCGCGTGTGGAGATTAATAAACACTCGAGAGTGATTCATCCGGGAAAGCGCGGATGCCATCAACCACACGATGGCACTCCTTCGAGAATATGCACTCGGCCTTAATACCGCAAGCTCGGCACCTCCGTCGCAGCGTCACGGTACGGTGTTGGCAGAGAATGATACAGATGAGAAGAGTAGGTGGGTCGGTTGTTTTATTTGTTTTCTGAGCCTCGTTTATATTGTGGGCAGAGGTTCAGGAATTCGGATTGCCGCAAACTTCGCTAACGCTAAACGTCCTTGTGGGTCTCCATCTCGATCAAGCACACCTAGCGTGAGCTTCGGAAGTGGCATGTCACAACAGAGCGACTTTATTACAGACGGCGAGAACCATACGAGCGAAAGGGGATAACTGCAGGGTTTCGGCTTTGGGATTGAATAAGACCAAGCTCAAACATGTTGTGCTCTAACACTAAGATCACTGGCTCCAAACCTGCTAAGATCTTTACTTTTGCACTTGCACTTGACTGCTTGTTGTTCCCGCACATACACACACTACAGACATCCTTTGGGGTCTTCCTTGGTCCTACCATCGATACACTGCAACATACACCCGTGGTTCCTCCCATAAAGTACCTAACATACATACATAACGTGGGAATTCGTGGTGAGACCTTATGATCCGGAGTGATCACGAATAATAGCTATAGGTAATCCTGTTCTTCTACCACTAGCTGAAGCAGGATGGTATGGTTTGGGTAGATATAGAGGAGAACCCGAGCACGGGCTGAACTTCGTTAAAGTATAAAGTTATAGTTGGTTCTCTCGTTACCCAAGTCGTCTCGGTTTTCGCAAGGTTGATTTCTCCTAGGTTTTCAACTCCGAGCACGGCTGCAAGCTCCTCAGCTCGTACAATGAAACTTTATGCAAACCTTTTCAATATATCCAGACGCAATGTCTCCCCCGCAATAACGAATCCCTCATGATCTAAAGTCCAAACAACTGTGGCCTTGTGCCCTCTCCGGAATCCCGTCCATGGTCAACCCGAGCATCTTAACGACCTATCCAATTGGGGAGGGTGTAGCTGGTACTAGAAATTCCTTGATCGGCATGGAATATCCCTGTCGTCTGATTGCGATTGGGATTCGGCGGCTGCCATCTGACGACGGATGGAGGTGAGAGGGGTTGAGTATTGACACGTGGGTTGCAATACCAGGTGTGTGTGGACTAGGAGCGAAGTGGGTAAATAACTCCATCCCTACTCTACCTTTCCAGAAGCTCCCCCATCATAGTCATCCTCTGCGCAGCTGGATCAATTCTACATTCAGCCTTTCCATCTAACCCCCACTTATCCCGCAAATCTACAATTACTCCGTCCAAATATACGATTCTTCGGCCGTCGAACGTCACAAAGCCCTGTCCGAAGAGATTTATTAAGGATTCTTGGATACTGACAAGAATCTACCACAACAAAAATCTTGTCCGAACCATCGGCCTTGCTACAGTAATTTAAGTCCTGACTTACAAACAAAGCCCTACAGTATCCCAATCTTTACAATATTTGAACAGCTGGGGATCGTTGGGGTTCTTCTACACAGGAATGTATTAGCGACGTTATAATTAATGGCTTCTCCCCATCTCGCCTCCCCACGATGAACTGTCGGTACTGTTCCGAACGTCAAGGTTCGTACGTCACAAGTCACGGAGGGCCCGTCTAAAGAAGTTTTTTGCGGATTTAGCGTACTCTTGTGCATTTGGTGTTGGAAGAAATCCTCGCGCTCGAAATGTTGTACGAACCTTGACGCTCGGTACAATACTGCCCTTCAAGTCCGCAGACGCCTGGATGCCGTTGCGGAGGACACGAAAAGATCGTTTGGGGCCAGAAGAATTGCTGAAACGATATTTCCATAGGGACACTCACAGCGAGGCCTCCATGCACAATGGAAACTTTGTTTCCGGAGGGGCATTGCGCAATACAGCAGTTAGAGTAAGAAAACGCGTCTTACAAACACTACGTGATCGCAGGGAAAAGTTGGGGGTTGATTTGTACATTAACGGTTTAGTGAGCTAGTGTTGTAAACGCTGAGTACAAATATATATTCGAAGCAGTTGAACCATCTTTCTGTATTCTACTGTTTGTTTTCTTTAAACAACTCCGTCAATGAAAAAAAAAAGGTTGCATCACATATCACTCACCATGCCAAGACGATGACGCATGTTAAGCATTGGATTTCCAAGCGATTACAATTGCTGGTAACAAGCATCACCGGTGCTCCGCTGAACTTCAAACTCGACCGCATATAAACACTATCAATTCCACAACCCACCAATAACTCGACTCCATACCCGAAGACCACTCAACATCCCGTCCCCAATCCGCAAACCAACATGGACCCCGGACAATACACCTTCCCCTCCCCACTCGCCGACTACCCCTCTCACGCACCCTTACCCCCGGGGGTCACCTCCGACGGAAAATCCCTCGTGAACCCACCCGCCACCACCCTCTCAACTGCCTACACCTCTTTCGTCCCACCGATCACCAACGGCCCCCGCGGAGGTTTCGACATCCACATCTACCACAACACAGCGTCTCCGTCGCAAGTAACCTTTGCGCAAGAGCTGCACACCCGCATCCGGCTGGAGTTTCCAGAACTGCGCATTTACAAGTTCTGGGACCGACCGGTAGGACCGCATACGATGGCCATGTTCGAGGTGAATGTGTTTACGCCCGTACAGTTTGGTGCGTTCGTGGCGTGGCTGGTGGTTAATCGGGGACCACTCAGTGCGTTGGTGCACCCGAATACTGATGATGAGTTGAGGGATCATACCCAGCGCGCCACGTGGTTGGGGGAGAGGGTGGTGGTGGATACGAGTTTGTTTTATGAGATGAGGAAGAGGGAAGCAGAGAGTAAGAAGGAGGGGGTGTGAGGGTTGGTGGGGAATAGAGCGTAGGGTTATGATTCTGTAGTATATTCGAGTTATAGATATCTAGCACTACCTCTCCACCCAAACGGGGATTCAAAAGTGCACGTGTGATCGTTTGCTGTATTACCACCTGTCGTAATCAGAGAACTGCTATAAAATATACAACCGCGCTTCTGATCTCGATTGGGATCAGAAACGTGGTTGATTCGTTGTATTGCTAGCTATTGAGACAATCAACTAAAGGGAACCACCCTATCCCACTCTCTCCCTCCCTTCCTCGATGCGTATTTTGGAGGTGCCTGAATATCAATTACCAACTACACACCTTCTTTAGAACTTTCTTGACGGCAGCACCATTTGGAGATCTTGGAACCAAAGTACCCTGACACATGTCTCTTTCTATCTACCGTCTTTCAAAACTTTAACTTTAAAACTACAGGACTTTTCTAGCGGGAGACGGTCTATCTGCTGCTATCTTGCGGACATTTATGCGAGCAGAATGCATGTTGTAGGAAGAGGTAAATCCTCCTCAAAAGAGGTATAGGTGCACAATGAGCATGATATTGCCATTCTTATCCATACCCTTTCCCGAAGATGCCGCCGGTGTAGTTGTTGGCGGCATCTTCAGGAACTAGGTGGCCCTCTTCGTCAGTGCGAAGAACGAAGAGAGGGGCTCCTCTGGAGCTGAGAAACAGTCGCTCCGGGTCGAAACAAACTCATTCAATGTTAGCATTATCTCTATATAATGGAGGGCTCACACATACCTCATCAAGTGAAACAATAATGACGATGAAGAAAACCACACCAGAAGAGAATACTGGTTAATATGACAGCCCCCTAACATCCCGCAAATTTGTTGCCAATCCGCAAATCCCTGGTTGCCAATCACGCACCTCTCCCAAGGCCGTTAACATTCTTAAAAGTACTGCATAAAAAGACTCCTACAATCCCAATCCCCACCTACCTCCCGGCTGCACCTAAATTCGCACAACACCCGTACAGATGTTGGCAGTACTCGTGATCACAGATGACCTTCTCGGACTCGGAATACATGTTGGCGTTTCTCAGTACCCCTGAGGATTCCACCAGTGTAATTGTTGGCAACATCTTCGGGAATGGAGTGCTACCACCAACGATGCCGTGGTTTGAATTCCGGAAAAATTGCCGGAATCCCATGTTCATGTTCCCGGCCTTCGGTACATACCCAGCCTTCAGCACATACTGCTGGTGTGATTGCTGGTACTATCCTTAGGGGTGGGTGGGTTCACGAGGGGGATTACTTACGATCACAGATGACCCCCTCGTATCCTGGGTCCTGGCTTCCGATTCTTGTCTACATTTCCTCGAGATGCTGTAGTGCGACATCCTCAGAGACTGGGTGATCCTCTTCAATGGTGTGCAGAGAAAGGAGTTCCCTTGATGCGGACGGTGTATCCGGTTGACTTTATGTGTGTGGGTACAGCGCTTGTCATCCCTGCTGTTCCAGCGTACTCTGTGGGCCAAACAGGCCGGGGCTGCACATCCGCTGAAGATGCTGCTGATGTAATTGGCAACGTCTTCCGGGACGGTGTGATCTTCCTCAACAGTACAGGGAACAAAGAGAGGGCTCCTTTAGTGCAGATAATGCGGAGGCCCTCTCGGCCTTCTTGTACAGACGCTGCTTTTTGTTGCTCCGAAGTTGCCAGCAGTTGAAGTTAGCCTTCTTCCTCGACAGTTCCATTGGCATTGTCCCCCTCCTTGACACCGCTTGTTTAGACGTGCATGCTGCAGCTGTTGGCATATTGGTTGATTTTCGAACAGAGGCGTTTGTGTACATGACCGTCCTTCGACCCACTTTTCTCTGTAGAAGTACTGGCACTTTGCATTCCTCGGGTATCATTGTTGAATGCTGTTCCACTCTCCTTCCACACTTGTTTGGAAATGGCATTTCCTTTCAGGACGCGCGATTCGTCCGGCGTTGATTCAATTGCCCACACAGGTTCGAGAGCTGCATATTCCAAGAGAACTTATTCTCAATGGTCCAACCAAATAAAACGGCTCAAACTCCGGAGTATTTTGATGGTACAGCCCAGAGTGTATCGGGTTTTCGGTAGCGATTAAACGGTGAGTATGGTTGAGAATGAAATTTCTGTGAGATTGGATCTCTTGTTGAAGGCGGCGTTCTCCGTAAGAGTGAACCTCTTCTTGAAGGGGGAATTCTTGTTGAGGATGGAATTCTTGATCTTCAATGAAGATGTCGGATCGTACAAGCTGTGGTGGACTGGAGAAATTCAATCCCGTAGTTTGTATGATCAAGCTACTCCTAGCAAACAATCGAAGCCAAACACAAACTCAATTGCATTTTTCGCAGCCTTGGCTATATCAAAGCTCTCTCAACCCAAGCATCCAAATTAAGCAAAAGGAGCTCTGTAGTTCCTCCCAATTTGGAACTAGCCTTGAAAATAAGGCACTATAGTGGGATTGCAGTGATTACGCCACATGTTCCCCTTTAGTGCTGTGCCTTATTATCAAGTTTTTGCGTAATTGTCGCTATTTGCTGCAGCGATATTTTCGTCGCTTAATTACTCCCATCTCGTTCTTATTATCCGAAAGGACGACCGAAGGGCCTGCCATCAACGATACCTTATTTCCACCATTGTTGGAGATGGTGTCGTTGATGGGTTGATGGGTTGCAATGGTCCAGCGCTGGATGCCCAGGGGATGGATCACCAAAGACAGACGTAGAACTGCAAGTTGGAGCTACTGCTGTTCAAACGGTTACATTCTTGAGTCATCGTTAGCATCCATAGAACTGTGAGAATGGATACATATGTAGAACTTACAGTGGTTCGGGTGTGGTGGGCTTGGACGACCCTCATTTGGGCTTGCACTTGTGTTCTCTCGTTTGTCCTGAGGGAGTTTTATAGGACGCGTACTACACTCGGTAACGGTTATCCTTTAGGAGCTTTGAAAAGGGCTTTTTGTGAAGTCCGTACCGACGAAAGGTTATGTATAAGCGGGTGTGCGCGAGAATTACGACACAATCAGACCACTGAGACAGTTAGTAATGCCTAAGCAATAGGGGCTAGTGATAAGAGGTACATACCTCCATCTGAGAGGAAGTAATCCCGGATCCGTTGTAGTCTTAGTTACCGTCGGGTTCCTCGTTTGGCACGCTAATCTCACCGGGATTGATGGCGTTGATATCGCGGATGGAGGAGGAACTGTGAGTGCAACGGGGATGTTATCGCCGTCCGGCTCCCAGGCGTGTTGAATGCCGTTACAACAGTTTCAACTCCGCAAGAATCGAGAAAGTTAGATTTTAAAATGAGTCTCAAACCGACTATTATGAGGATCAGAATGTCGCTATTTCCTGTGATCAAGCGGTTGATATCGAATGTTGGGGAGGAAGTGTGAAATGGCGGCCTCGCGCGGCGAATAAGTTTTTAGAAATGGAATTGTTGAACATGGTTGTTCGGGTATTGAATTGAGATTGAAGAGAAGTGAGAGCGACTGTTAATTTATCAAGCCTAGTTTGTGGGGGGGATGGAGTGAAAGAACTTAGAAAAGTCACCCGCTACGATGGTTAGGGTTGTTCCAGTGTTGAAATGAGAGCACCCGACCCCTTGAGGAATCACCAACAGAGGAGCCTCTCAGTAACTACATACAAATCTTATTCTCGATATCTATTTCTCGTCCCACAGGACTTTCACCCAACCGTCATCCACCTCTCGCCCCCCTTTTTCCATCTCGCGCCTCGTTCCCTTAGTTCATTTCTCCCTCCCTTCTTCCGTTTCTCCCTCTCATATAACACTCACCCAGCTCTCTATCGCGCTCCTCAATCATCCTGCACAAGAATCAATTCAACAAGACGGGATAGGGCATCATTTCAGCGAAGTTCTAAGTAGTATGTACACTTGCAGTGTTGCATTCCAACGCCTCCACTCTCTCGTGGAGCCCCTGTACTGTCTTCACAGATAATAACGGTCCTCATGGCGCTTGGTTCCAGACTTGTTTTCAAAAATTTACACCTCCTCTGTAGTACAGCCAGTCCGAAGGCTCCGTTTGGAAATGAGTTGTAACGGGTCGGCAAAACGGCAGCGTGAGACCTCCTAATACATACTGATAGGAGTGGTCACATATAGCGCTGCACACGAGCTTAATACTAAGTATATCTTCACTATTCGAGGAGATATTATCAGCGTCGATGAGGCTAGTGAAAGTACAGAGACAACTTGCGGATGAGCGGGGTTGAGGTATTATGTCGCTTACTATGAGCAGAAGATATTACTCCTCCCCCAAAGGATCCATCGGAGTCATTTCAGCAAGGTTGCTAAAAATTCTGGCTATAGTCTAAAGGAAGCATGAGGTAATCAAACAAGATGTATAAAATATATACCAATCGATCGGCCTAACTGTATGAAGATCCTCTAAAATTCGGCGCATTCCATTTCTCGAGTGCAAGTGAGAAGCCCGAGAATGAAGTCCGCCACCAGATGGCATTTCCGGACAAGTGATGCCTCTCGTTTGGGATGGGGAGCACGCATGGTAAGATACTTCAGTGTCGGACAGCTCAAGACTGACTGGATGGTGATATGTTTAGCTATGGTCGTTTCTTTGCTACAGCCGAGTTGAAAATGTTTGCTCGCTGTAGAGTGAAAACTGATTAATACCGTTGCTTGGACCTCAAAAACTATGAAGCGGCGGGTACGTCTCAAAAGTATAAGCGTTTAACCCTAGATCAAATCATGTAAGCCCACCAGCAAATTTCCTTATCAAATCCCTTCTGACCTTTTCGTCGAAGAAAATTTTGGTTTTCATGTCCAATTCCAGGGAAATATGAGGGTGAATATCGAAAGATCGTCAATATTTTGCTCCGCGAGGAACGGCACAAACTGCCGACGAACCCTAGAGCTTTTTTAGGAGCCTAAAGAACTGCGAATGCCGCTACCAAGCACAGTGGTATCATTCACGCCATAGAGAAGGTGTAGATCATACGTCGTATATCTATCATTCGAGAGAATACTGCTTTGTTGTAAAAAAAATAGGGAATGGTTAGAGGAAAGGGAACCCCGCTGTCGTGTGACTCGGCGGGGGCTAGGAACAAGATACCTGAAAAATGTGAGGGAGGTGAGAGAAAGGGACAACCGACAGCAAGGGGTACTTATGTCATAAAAGCACAGACGGAGGGAGAGTAAAGAGAATACTACATATACCGTGTCGAAAGCATATTACTTTGTTGTAAAGAAATGGGAAGCAGCTGCGCAAGGGAGTACCATTGGAATATGCGCCCCGGTAGGGGCTAGGAATAAAAATGCATCGGTGGCATCTGAAAAGTTCGAGGAGGTTTAGCGAAAGGGATGATCAACAGCAAGGGGCTCTTAATTCGTGAAAAGCACGGCCCAGGGGGTGGAGAGAATACTATATATCTTTTCGAGCAAATATTGCTATGTTACAAAGAAATGGGTGTTAGGATGCTGGTTGTGGCTCTTATGTGGCAATTGTGTCATAATTAAGAGTATACATGGAGTGGTGATTCAGGTTCAAAATGTAAAGTTCTTTGGGGGGTTTGCAGAATTGTGATAAAATATTCATTAGCCACCACGGTTGGGGCTGCTCTTCGAATAAGGAACGAACCCAGCCAAGAACAATTAGACCTGATGATCGTATAGTCTGTCATACTATGGGCGCCGGAAGGATAAAACCGACAAAACCTCGAACTCAACTGCGAACTCGAACTCGGTTGCGCAGCATCAGCCCTGCGCATGCGACACTTTAGCTTTGCAAGATGATGAAATGTAATAAAATAGTTTCGCTTTGTTAGGCACATAAAAGAGAGTCTTAATCACAATATAAAGACGCTTTTTGGGGTAGTCTGACTATGGCAGCCGGAATGATAAAAACGACAAAATCTCAAACTCAACTCTCAACTGCGAACTTGAACTTGGTTGTGCAGCACCAGCCTTGCGCGCGTGACGCATTTTATACCGGCAAAAATGCAAATCGACTATAAGCTGCGCTACGCACACACGCGCAAACGTGCAGTTCATAACAAGCTTCCCGTGGACCCCTGCGCGACGCGCAGTCTATAGTCATCTATAGTCGGTCCATAGACATCTGCAAAGTCTATGGACCGATACCGTATAAACCGCGTAGCAAAGGAATAGACGGCGCCGAGTTTAATTTATACTTTGTTACAAATCAAGTCGAGTGATATCAAATCAGCTCAAGCAGTCTACATCTACAAACCTAGACATTTCTTATTGCTGCTTCGATGGCCTACACCTTGACAGCAAGAGCAAGTAGGAGGGCTTCGCTTCTTTGGTATACTGGCAGCTGGCAGTGAAGCTTTTTGGCTCTTCCTCTACTGGTGGAGACTCATGAGTCTGGGGTTGGACAAAATCTAGCAGTGTGACTGCTGGGGCGCCCGCAGCGGGTCAAAATGAAGACCTTGGCTGATCAACTGCGGAATCTCATTTGTATACATGTAGCCTAAGTATGAAAGAAGCGAATTCAACGGTTGAGGTTAAACAAAGTTAAACCCCCTTCGCTATCGAGCTCTCTCGACCAGTGAATCTTAATTAAACTCGGCGCCGTCTATTCCTTTGCTACGCGGTTTATACGGTACAAGCCTTTACTGCCAACAGGCTTCTGCTGGTACTGTACACATTATGGATACTATCATTGAGTACACGCTTGAGTGCCCGCTTGAAGAGCCTTTGAGAGAGTGTTTGAGAGCCCGCCGCCCTTGAGAGCCGCTCTTGGGAAAGCTGTGCTTCAGAAGGAGTAGCGGTTTCCACAAGAAAGTTTGGGCCAATGGAAAACTCTGAGTTTGTGGAAGCTTTGGCCGGAAGCTCTAGGTCTCGGGAAGCTTTGGCCGATAGGAATCTCTAAGTCTGGAAGCTTTGACGTTGACGTAGTTAGCTAACCTACTTGTCTAGGTGCTTCTACCTCTGGCCGGCACCGTGACTATCACCATCACTGCCACCATCACCATCACCATCACCACCGCCATCACCATCAGCCCTGAAACGAATGCGCACACATACATCCAAATTCAATCGGAAGCGGGCTGCAGATTCCGCCGGAAAATCTGAGTCGGAGATCTGCTCTCCCCAAGATTCAATTGTCTACCTATCCTGCAGAATCTAAGGCTGCAATTGTCAACACTATGACTGTAAGACATCGTGAGATCCTGCCACGGTGGGCCCGCCAAAGATAAGGTTCAGACCATGAAATCGACTGACATCATGATTTCGCTGCCAGTGCCCAACATACCCTGCCCGGTGCCCAATGTACCCCGTCCGCCTCACTCCGCCACCACACCCTGCCCAGCACCTACCACTGAGTGAGTCTTTACATCCAAGTACACTTAATAACCTGCACTCAAATGCGCTTCTTGGGAGCATACTTGGGAGCATACAGTCAAACAAGCTGGAAGTGTGCAATCGAGCGCAATCAGAGCCTACTTCGGAGTGTACTTGGAAGCGTACTTGGGAGCGTCTTGAGAGCATGCAGTCAAGCGGGCTGGGAGTGTGCAATCGAGTACAATCAGGAGCATACTTGGGGGCGTACTTAGGAGCGTACTTAAAAGTGTGTTAAGAGCGTACTTAAGCTTAGGAGCTTACTTAAGAGTGTACAGTCAAGCAGGCTAGGAGTGTGCAATCGAGTACAGGTGTACTTTAGAGCGTACAGTTAAGTGACCTTGGCAATGTGCAATTGAGCGTACTTAGGACGGTGCATGGGAGCGTGCAATGAAGTGCCAACTTACTTGCAGAAGGTTCTATACAATCAAAACCATGCATCCTAGTTATCTATATATACATATCAATAAATACTCCTCAATTTTTGGCCAGAAAGCGAAACTGTTTTAGAACATCTGAAAAAGTTGTGGGTGGTGCTGCGCAACGGAGTTCGTAGTTAAGAGTTGAGTTCGAGGTTTTGTCGGTTTGTCCTTCCGGGCTCCCGTAGTCATGCGACTTAAATAGGGCGTTGCGTAGCCGGCGAAAGTATAGCTACTAATAATCATAATGGAACCGCAAAGCAACACAACTACGATAAAAACAAGTAGACGAGTGGGAAGAGAATGCGGCGGATTCCGGATGAAGGAAAAAAATTGGCAGTGGAAGCCGAGCCATTTGGACAATTGATGCACACTCAATTATCAATTCGGATAGATGTGCGTAAGAGGGTTCTTATCGTATAATTCAGGACCAGAGTTCTTTCACCGTTATCAATCACTTATTTATGTAATGTACATCACGATCTATAGGCTTCCGCTATCCGATGCCTCCAACCAACACTATCCTCTGCCTTACCGTTCTCCAGCAATTTCTTCTTCAGCTCTCCAATCTTTTCCTCAAACTTATCAATCTTTTCTTGCGACTCACTCACTCTTTCCAATAAATACTCCTGGCGTCTCACCGGCAGCGCCTTCAGCTTCGCAATCTTCGACAACTCCTCCTCGATGCGTGCAATCTTCTCTCCTTCAATGTCTTTGCGCACAATACACGTCTGCAGGTCCATCTTATCCTTCAACGCCACATCATCCGTTAACATCTTAAACGCCTCACGATAATTTTCTTTCCCCAGCTTGATACTTGCCGGCCTTCCATTACCATGCATAACGATGGAGATCAATCCGGCCTGCTGGAGGTGCTGCATGGCGTTCTCGCCGCCTGAGAGGAATAGCGGGTCGAGGAGTACTTTGTTATACTCGATTTGGTTGTTGTGTGTGAGAGCTTGCACGAAGTACCAGGCCTGCTCGGAGGTCCAGGCACGTTTCTTCCGCACACCATCTTGGAGGATGTAAAGGCCCATAACGTCGTGCGCAACCATTTCGTCAACGGTGACATGTGTGGACTCTTGCGGGTCCTTGAGAAGCATGGTGCGAAAGAGGCTGTCCGGGAGAGATTTAAAGAAGGAGCTGTCGTTGGCTATGAAGATGACGTTGGCGTGTTTGTCGGCTACCAACTGTGTGGCACTGCAGCATGTATACATTAAGGAAAGGATATTTTACATAGCATTTGGGGACTTACCATTCTGCTAATTTCTCGTATATAATGCTACCACTCTCATTGTGCAAAAAGTTATCGATCACCAGTACCGGCCTCTCCCCTGGGTTCTGATGCAAGTATTCCTCGTCGCTTACGTTACCGCTTTTCGACCTCAGCGCAAGCTCCTTGAAAGCGTTCCTCATAACCTGAAAGATGCCACCGAGCTTGGTTTCCGTCGAATATTCGGCGCCACCACTGGATCCCATCGCGGCTCTCAGCGCAAGCTCGGAAAGGTTATTAAGCCAAGAGAATAACGGGCGATATCCAATCTGATCTGCAATCTCTATGATCATTTCGCGGTCGCTCGGCGCTTCCGCGATAGGCTTACAGTCAATAACGAGGACGTGTTTACGGTCCTTTAAAACGACGTCTTTGATTAGATCTAGCTTTCCACACCGGTGGCCGTACACGACGATTGCGGTTTTGTCGAGCCAAGTTTTAAGCCTTTCGAGGTCCGCCATGGTGTCTTCTGGTTCTGTCTCTTTCTGTCCGGGTACGTGGGTGGTGATGAATGTTTTCAATTTCGACAGTGTATTCAGTTTCTCCTTTATATACTTCTGGGAAAAATCGAAGGAGCCAGTAATTCGGGCTTTAACATTCCGGGCCCTGATTGGATCGAATATCCAAACGGCGACTAAACCAACAACGGTCAATATCAAGGGAATGGAGAAGCGTAGGTTGTTGGCGATCCAATCACCAGCCCACCGGAACCTGAAGCCTCTCCCATACAGCACTCTCAGCATCACCTCATTGCCATTGCCATCCGTGGTTTTGAATCCGTTCAGACAACCCTTCGCCGCCGTGGCACCTCGTATCTTCCGGAATTTAATCACCACAAACTGTGGCAATCCTGAATGTTTCGGCGGTGCAGGTTGTGGGATAATATCTGCAATCTTCCCATAGCGCCGAAACAAATAATAGATAATTTCCTGGGTTAAGGTTCCTTCTCCGTTGACAAATTCTACTCTCAACCGTTTATTCGGAAAGCGGTCCATATCCTCGATCCACGGGATCCCACGAACGGGAAACATTTTGACCGACTTGGGGAGAAATAACTCCTGGAGCCACGGGTTCCCACGAAAAGGAAATCCCTTTACCGGTTTTTTGAAGAAGAAACGGGGTTGTGCGTATAACTTCTCTCTTTTGAGATGTTCTTTAATCTCGGTTTGCACCCTCGTAGGATCTGATGAGTGGTATTTAACGAAGAGTCCGCCCTCTTTCGCCTGAGGAACAATCTCTTTTATGGTGAAAACGTCGTCAGAGCTTGGGTCGTTCATAAGTGAATCGGGGAAACAGTGCTTTTTGAACCAGTCGACTTTCTTATCGTGTTCCTTCTGCACATCTTGAAGCAGCGCCCTTTGACGAGTTTCTGCGTGGAGACGCGTCCTTATTATGGGAAGTAAATCTATTTCGGTGAGTGACATTTCGTGCAGGTACTAGAAGGATCCACGAACTGTTGAAGAGGAGAAACCCTTCTTCGGGCCCCAGCTTTACAAACCCGCTCTTATTTTCGCCGACTGTGCTCGTCGTTTTCCTCCAGGCAATATTGTAACGTTTTGGAACTGCCGGAAGTTTTGGGCGGAAAGAATTGAAGGCGAGACTCTTGACCAGGAATGAGTGAACATCTCGGTTCATGGTCGAAGACAAGAGAAAATCTGACTTGGCGTGGATGCAGAGGTAGATAATCTGGGCATCCAACAGTAATATACAAATTAATAGTTACCCAGGTCCATGGTCAATAATTTATGAGGAATAAAAATCCGCAAATCCAAATCCAACTTTCTCCCCTCATGCCGTTGACCAGGCAGAAGCCAACATTATTGAATCGAGATAAAAAAGCTTGCTGACAGTTCTCCTGGATGATAGGCAGACAAGCATTTTTGCGGCGCAGGTACATATGCAACTAAAGCAACGTCGCTTCGGGGTTCCAATCAACGAAAAAGCACACATCCACAAATGGTTGCACAATTCGGAAACACTATGCATGCGGCTGGATACTTGGTACTGAGGTTTTTAGAAAAATAATAGCATGTGCACCTTTGAAATACCACTCCGCTGTTAGAGCCATGGGGAGATACACTGCAACAACTTATGCTGTTGCTTCTCTATGTAAACCGGTACTCCGGTACCGATTAGACATCTGCAGGCCGGCGCCCAAAACAAAAGTGTGCATACGTAACGTCAGCTTTGACGCAAATCCAAAGAACGCCTTACATCAATGTCCCTTCTTCACCAATTGAATCCAGCAGGTCAGTATCTCAATGGGTTGTCCGGATAGCGGCTGTATTTCCGGAAGGCCGAAGTGGACAAATCTTCACAAAATCCGATGCAATCAAATGTCAGAATATGAGATGCCCCAAGCCACCGAAGATGTCACCTGATCTGCCCCACACCATGTTTAACGTTATTCGGCGTATTCTGCAGATTGGAGTGCGTTTATCATATATCCCCTCATAAATGCATAATCTGGATTTTATGCCTCATGTCATGTTCTATCACTCTTGGGCCCAAGTTAGCTCGCGGCATCGCCACCTAAGCGTAAGCAGAGCAAAAGGTTGCCTAAACGTTCACCCACCAGGAAAAATAGGCTCTCAGTCCGCCCAGCGAGCTCCCACACGCTTAGCCTGTAAATCCTCGTCTATTTGCTGGTGCTGGTGCTTTTACCACGCTAGCCGATTCCACGAAGTTTCTCCTTCGTCCTGAGTCATAGACAATGTTCGTTCATTCGATTGACCGATGATGACGCAAGTACTTATTTCACATTTGACAGACAGTGTAGAGAGATGAGACATCTTCTGACTTGCATATCACATTAGTTGCATTATATTTCAGTGTAGATTTTGTCTACTACAGCTCAATTGCTTCATAGATTGTCACCCGTATTACTACGACGACTGTTATATGATCTGAGACGTACTACAGACCTGATACAAGCTTACTGTAACCAGGGTTGATGGTAAGGCACACAAGTCTCCTTCTATGTGCCTTAATTCTATACACGTAAACCGTTCTCCCCTTCATATTTGCAACAATTGTTACTGCAGAGCCCCGAGTACCCGCCGACCATCTTTGCCATCTTGCCGCCGTCCTATACTATTTGTAGATCCTTCCAACCGCTATCTCGAACCATTGAACACGTCTACAGTATCAGTCTAGGCATAGAACTACGGAAAGTATTAGGATTGGTGTTTATCACTCGCTCCTCAAGATATTGAAGAAAGACGGGTCATCCAGGAGAGGTAAATAGCAACGGTGAAGTCACAGAAAAGTTTTACTTGCCACAGAAAGAACACCATGAGAAATACACAAAGATTGATAGTATGATCTACAAGTGAGACGTTAGACAACTTAAGACCAAAACGTCAACGGACAACCTCAAAATGTGTTCTTTCCTTCTCATGAACTTTCGATTTCGACTTTATTCAGTTCTGATCTTTCAGTGTTTGAATTCACTCCATCACTCAGCTCCTTCTTCCGCTCCTGCTAATACGCTGTCCCAAGCAACCGCGCGCCTTTCCGCCTGATTCCTCCCAAATGTAGTCAATGGAAGTTGGTTTATGCCGTTAAGTGCAGCTTGAGCAATTTGGGCGAGTCCAGTAATGTCGACGGCACAACCATAATGTTGATACCCGCCGAAGTCGCAGCTTACGAGGGTTAGTATAACACTGCTCAGCTTGTGGAGCTCCGCTACTACGCGGCTTGGAGAATTGTCCAAACTGATGTTAAAGCCATTCGAATTCGTTAATAGCTTGGCAGCCTTGAACCCCATATGTAGCTCTCCATATATGCAATGATCACACATCTTGCCAGCGGGGGTCTGGGAGGCAGAACGGCACTTAGAAGTTGTGTCGTCGTTATATTTCTCATAGATATCCTTGCAAGCCTGGACGATCGTTTCACAGGCCTTGTTTCGTTGTGCTATCATTGAATCTACCATACGGCCATATGTATCAATATAATTACTTAATACTATCATCTTTAGGCGAGCACACATACCTATGATGATCCGTGGAATGTGTTCTAATAATCTCTCGACTACCCTCGGTTCTTCGCTGGAGACAATCAAGAACTCGTTATTTTCCATGATCCCCCTTTCAGAAAGGTTCTTGGTTAATGTCTGAAAGATCTGGTACTCTCCAAACACCCAGGCAATAAGCAACCAGTCCTCATACCCACGATCCACTATATGGTTCTTCCAATGGTTAACCCACTTCCCATACCAGGGTCCCAAGGCCGCGGAACAGTTGTAGTAATCACAGACAACAGCAACCTTAACTAGACCGGCAAACGGGATGCTTCCGGAAAGGTTCTTTCCGCCTGCATGAAAGATGTATAACACAACAGCAAGGGCGGTAGGGTCGAGGTCCTTCTTTACTTTAAATTGATAGCGCTCCGCAGTATCCACAGTTAATCCTGAATGAACTCGACGATTCCGACTGTGCTCCCCGAATTCTGAGTCTGGACTGAGTAAGTCTCGGAAGACAAGAGAGCTGGTGCGCAGTTGATGGGAGGAAACAAGGTATGCGGCGTGAATGGTAGCGGTTTCCAGGGTAATCTCTATATCGCCAAACTTGCAAATTTCGAGGCGGACGGGTTTGATAGAGGAGTTTGTTGAAATACCTCCCGTACGCAGAAATGCGTTCCACGTGACCCAGGAGTCTGGCGCCGATGGTTCCAATGGGAATGACTTTGGTTCCTCCGAAAATGACGTCAAATCGAGGGGTTTGATCTGTTCCAGTTTCGCTTGCAGGTTCTGCACGACTCCATAGATGATATTTCTGCAATATCTGCAATGGATATTGCTATTGCTGTAGCCACTGTTTTGGTTGCTCAAACTCCCTACACTCTGGATGCTTGTTGCTACATTACCCACCACGCCACTAACAGTCTCGACTATGGCATCTAATGCCAAATGCGCATGAGGATCCTCATCAGCGGGAAGTAAACTTTTAGACCTAAAACCCCTATGAAGTCCGGCGTAGAAAATGTAGTCGCATTCCTTGCGAAATTTTTTGCACTGTATTGTGTTATCGTCGTCGTACTGAGCGAGGACATCGTGGCAGGCGAGGACGATTTCTTGGCCAATTTTGGCACGATGATCTGCGATAGCATCTAGGTAATTCTCTCAGCATATATCATTTAAGCAATTCGACATATTCATACCAATAATCCCCTGCGGGAGATGACAATCCAACCTTTTGACCTCCCCACCAACCATGACTCCGAACTCCCCATCCACCATAACACCGTTCCTTGAAAAGCTTTTTGTCATCTGCCCAAATACATCCTGGTTTCGAAACACCCATGAAATAAATAGCCAGCTTTCGTAACCTGGCATAGAAGCCAAATCTCGGAGTGGCTTCATCCAGATCTCATCCCACGGCCGCATCGCTGCTGCACAATCGTAGTAATCGCAGATTATTGCAATCTCCAAAAGATTTTCGAAGGTGACAGACTCCGGAATATGGTCGGCTCTACCATGCAAGACATAAAGCACTGTCGCTAGTGCAGTGGGGTCGTGTTCCTCTTCGGCTGTGATCCGGAAGAGCGAAGCAGCGGTAGCGGAAGAGGTCTGATGATGACGGAGCCCGCTCGCCTCGGCGAAGGAAGATTGAGGACCGAGCATAGCTCTGAAAAAAGGGGAGCAAGAACATAGTTGATGTGAAGAGACACGGTATGTGACATCAATGTCGGATGTTGCCAGGGCGATTTCCAGATCCCCATAAGGACAAATATCGAGGTAGATAACACGGGGTTCTGTTGCTGCCATGGTTAAAGGTGTGGTGTGGTGGGGGCGCCGGTGGTTTCCGGATGCGAGATACGACTGATGAGCGGGGTCAAAAAGCGACGGCCCGCGGCTACTGCGGCTGTGTAGTACTGAGCCGCTTTGGGCCGACCGGTCGAGAAAATAGAGGAAGGTACAGATTTTTAATGCAGGTATCTAAGTGGTCGAGTACTACAGACTGGGATATGCGCGTCAGCGAAGTAAAGGTTGCCTAAACGTCCAGCCACCAGGAAAAGTAGCTCTCGCTCAACCAATAATCCGCTCAGCGATCTCCCACATTCTAATCTTGTAAGTGTTTTCTTTCCTACCGATACTAATGCTTTCTCCTTCGTGTATTGGGTCATAGATAATGATTCGTCATTCGATTGACTGATAACGCGGCACAATTCTGAGCAGTCACTTTTCACAGTTAATTCTACGCCATTATTTATGACTTCCCAACTTTGGCACCTGATGTTTCGCTGCCGGTAAGCCTGCTATTCCCGTACTTAGCTACTTAAGTACGTATGCTGTACGTGAAACCCAGACTGGAGGAAGCTGAAATTTGTATTGTAGTTGTGGTGGGGAGGCCAGGAGGCCTAGGGACCTCCACCATAATTCATAGTGCTACTTCACGAGCCCTAAGCATATGAGAACAGTACTGCTTCGGAGCTCATGCTACTAATTGCATGAACATACATCCCTAGAGATACTTTAACCGCATCCAGTATTAAGTGATCATTAGATCATACCTGACCCACTAGTATAGCTGCATCCTCACTCAGTTCATGTGCGACAGGTTACCTCAACAGGTTCCTTGCGATTGCCGCCATAGCTCCTTGGTGGAGCTAGTTAGTGCATGGAGGTTGATAGAGTAACTACTGCATGCCCTGGGCTGGAGTTGGGGCTGGAGTTGGATCTATAGCTACGACAAAGCTAGGGGTAAATGTAGAGAAGCTGGGATCAGGATCAGAACTTAGAGGGACGCTTCGTGGACTTTTGACTAGCGGTCAGTAGGGATAGAGATCAAGAGTAATAGTTCTAGTAGTGTGCATCATCAGCGAAAGTGCAAATCGACTATAGACTGCGCAACTCATAACAAACTTCCCGTGGGCCCCTGCGCGACGCGTAGTCAATAGTGGACTTATAGTGATCCACGCGTGGACCTATGGAACTATATACAACCGGTAGTCTATGGACCTATGCAAGTATTTACTGCCGGTAGGCTTTCACTGGTACTGTACGCACTACCGATACTATAATTGAAGCCCGCTTGAGTAAGTGCTTGAGTGAGCACTTTAGGGTGAATAGAATTTTTCCGTGGGAAGCTTTGAGCCGCCAGTGACGGAAGCTTTGGGCTGATGGGAAAGTCTGAGTCTGTGGAAGCTTTGACACGTAGCCAACCTACTCGTCTAAGTGCTCCCACCACTGGCCGACACTGTGATCACCATCACCATCACCACCGCCATACCGTGACCAGCATGAGAAGAATGGCAAGACCAAATGTGCCCACACATTCGTCCAAAATCGCTGGGAATTGGGCTGAAGATTCCGCTGGAAAACTGGAATTGTTCACTATTACCGAAGGACCGATGACCGAAATTATCAACACCATGGCTGTGGGACACCGTGAGATCTCATTGCATCTGAAGATAAGGTTCACGCTAATAGATCGACCGACGTCATGATTTCGGCCGGCCGCCACTCCGCTGCCAGTAGTCTGTGCATCCAAGTATACTCGACTCTAAGCTCTCAAGCACGCTCGATTCCACACTCACAAGCGCACTCGACTCCATGCTCCCAGCTGCACTCGTCTCCGCGCCCTCGGGGTGTCCCGCTCCAAAAACACAATTGGCAGCTACTCGAGAACGGCTCGGCAGATTCACGATCTGTCAAGGTGACCATTTGGAGGGAATCGAGTAGATCATTTGACAATAAATGTCTCAATCAGAGTAATATTCATGGAGTTAGCATGAGTGGTTGAGTTGATGAAATCCCCCTGGTATATTTGCTGGAAAATATAATCTCCGGACATTTTAATATTACTCAGACTATTACTTAGAAGGGACATTGTCTGTGCACATCATCCTTGACATGATTGGAATACTATTCTTAATTGGGATATCAAATGACTCAATCCAAGAATCTACTAACAAGGTAAGTACAATTGATGGTCTGTGCAATGTCTCATTGCGAGTATTCTGAGACTTATTTTTCAGCGAGTAATTATCCACCACTCCACGTCAACTTCATCAATTATGGTCTGATTGAGACGCTTGTTTGACGCCAAATGATCTAATCAATGCACTTTAAATGGTAGTGCTCTCAGATCGTGGATCCGTCCAGCGATTCTCTCGCGGTGGCAAATTTTGTGTTTTTGAAGCGGGCTAGATGTGGGAGCATACAGTTCAGTGCAGCTAGTATTAACCGCAGCTAGAAGCGTAGAGTTAAGTGCGCTTGGGAGCGTGGAATCGAGCACGCTTGAGGGCTTGAAGTTGAGCGAGCTGGAGAGCCAGGCACATAAGGGCACAGAATCATGCGCGTTTGGGAACACAAAGTTGAGTATACCTGGAGTGTGCAATTGATTTCATATTGTCCGCGCCCACGCGCAGGTCTATAGGGTCTCATAGTGCCACGTGTCAAATTTCTTATAGAATACCGTCCAAAAAACAGCTTCTCTATAAGCTACGCGTCGCGCAAGGACATTTTCCCGGTGGGTTTTTTTTTGATTTCCACATTCTTCATCAATTATTATGTGACCGAAGTTCGGACAGTCGTAAGTAGCGGCATGGAAGTAACTATCAAAAGTAACTGCCAGAGCTAAGCCGTCGATGATGAAAGTATTTCATTTCAGGCAGACAGCATAGAAAGATGAGATATCTAGAGGCTTGCAGAATACCATATTATGCCACTGTGCTGTATTGTATTTCAATGTAAGTAGATTTTGTTACAGTTGACTTCTTCATAGATTATCACCTGTGCCACCTACACAACAGCACTAAAATTCCATCTAGATATCACCTAGAGCACCCACCGAGAATCTTTCTACCTTGATTTTACTTTAAGTACTCACAGATCCCCTCACTGGCTGTCTCAAACACTGAACACACTCACGACATCAATCCCCGCCGGAAGGGGGCAGCCATGCCAATTAAATATAGCGGAGAAAGACAGGTAACCGATGAGGAGAAGTACGAGCAGTAGCGGCGAAGCCACGCAAGAGTCTTGCGGTAAAAATTGAGGATAAATTTTACAGAAAGATTGATACGACGAAATGCTAGATAAAACTTCTGACCAATGCACCACCAGACAGTCCCAAAACATTTTCTTTCCATCTCATACCCCTTCGATACTAGGTTCATTTGATTCTGATCTTTCGTCTCTGAATCCAGCTCACTTCCTCTGCTCACGCTAACACGCTGTTCCAAGTAACTACCTGTTTCTCTGCCTGCTTTCGCCCAAATGTAGTCAATGGAAGTGGCTTTATGTCGGTAAGTGCGGTTTGAGCAATTCGGGTGAGTTCGGTATTAATGACGGAACAATTAGAGTGTATGTATCCACCTATATTACAGTTGAGGTTTAACCTTAAAACAGTGCTTAGCTTGTTGAGGTCCGCGACTGCACGGTTTATAGAGATGTCAGAGCGGAAGCTGAAAACATCCGCTAATAGCCTAGCAGCCTTAAATCTCAAATGTAGCTCTCCATATATATAACGATCACACATCTTGCCAGCGTTATTGTGGGGAACAGTACGACATCTGGAAGTTGTGTCGTTGTCGTACTTTGCATAGATATCCCGACATGCTTGGATTATCTTCACTCCGGCTGCATTCCTTTGTTCGATCATTGCATCTGTGTAACGATGGATGTGTGAACATACTATGGTATCGTATCTTGGAGCTAGTAGCCATACATACCTATGATCGCCTGGGGGATGAATTTAGACAAATATTTGACATCCTTCACAGGCTCTTCCTTGGCAACAATTACAAACTCATTATCTTCAATTATCCCGCTTTCGGAAAACTTCTTGGTTAAAGTCTGGAAAATCTGGTCTTCTCGAAACGCCCAAGATACAAACAGCCAATCCTCATATCCTGGGGATCCCGAGCATTTCCTCCAGCTGTCGATCCATTTCCTTGACCATGGTTGCAAGACTTCCGAACAGTTGTAGTAGTCGCAGACAGCAGCAATGTTGATAAGATTGTCAAAATGCACACTTTCGGGAAGGGTCTGCATGCGTGCATGCAAAATAAATAAGAAGATGGACAAGGCGGTGGGGTCGTGATCTTTCTTGAGCTCGAGTTGATAGTGCCCCCGATTTGAGTCTGCATCTAACCTTGAATCACTAATTTGTCCATGACGGCACCTAGTGTACTCTTGAAAAGCAGGGTCTTGACCGAGAAGATCGCGGAAAACTGAAGATCCAGCGCGCAGTTGATGGGAGGAAACAACATAAGTAGCGTGGATTGTGTTCGTTTTCAGGACAATCTCCATATCCCCATACTTGCAGACGTCTAGGCGGAAGATCTCGGGACCGTTCCTCCGAAGAGAACGACTGAAAGTGCCCTCCTTGCGTAAGAATCTTGACCATTTCAATCTAGTGTCTGAAGCGGCTGGTTTCTTTGAAAATGACGTCAAATTAAGTGGTTCGATCCCGTCCAGTATCGCTTGTAAGCTTTTTACGAGTTCATTGGCGGGACCGCAACAATTGTAATGGTTAGAATAACCGCCGATATTTATCTTCTGGAGGCTCTGCTTCACCTCATCCATCGCACTTTTAACAATCTCGACTATGGTATCTGGTGCCAAGTGGGCCCGAAGTTCCGCATCCGTGGAGCGTAGGTTTCTGGACTTAAAGGCCATGTGAAGCCCCGCAAAGACAATGAAATCGCATTCCTTCTGTCCCCCATATCTGCACTTGATCCGACTGTTGTCTTCAAAATCATTATAAGTATCCCGACAGGCGATAACGATTTCTTGACCAATTTTGGCACGTTGATCTGCCATAGCATCTGAGTTATTCTTATCAGCATAACTTCTATATGTAATCTGGCATAATCGTACTTATGATCCCCTGCGGGAGGTGACAATCCATCCTCTTGACATTCCGAGCAACCATAACCCCAAACTCACCGTCTACCATAACCCCATTCCTTGAGAAAGTTTTTGTCATCTCTCCAAATACGTCCTGGTCTTCAAACACCCATGAGATAAATAGCCAGTTTTCGTACCCTGGTTTGGAGGTTAGGCTTCGGAGTGGACTCATCCAAATCTCATCCCACGGCCTCATTGTTGCCGCACAATCGTAGTAATCGCAGATTATTGCAATCTCCAAAAGGTTTTCGAAGGTGACAGACTCCGGAATGTGCTCGGCTCTACCATGCAAGACGTACAGCACTGTCGCTAGTGCAGTGGGGTCGTGTTCCTCTTCGGCTGTGATTCGGAAGAGCGAACCATTCGACTCAGTAGCGGAAGAGCTCTGATGACTGCGGAGCCCGCTCGCCTCAGCGAAGGAAGATTGAGGACCGAGCATAGCTCTGAAGAAAGGGGAACCAGAGCATAGTTGATGTGAAGAGACACGGTATGTGACATCGATATCAGATGTTGTCAGGGCAATTTCCAGATCCCCATAAGCGCAAATATCGAGATGGATAACACGGGGTTCTGTTGCTGCCATGGTGGTGTGAAGGGACGCTGGTGGTGGTTGCTGGATGTGAGATATGCGACTGATGAGCGGGGTCAAAAGGCGACGGTGCAGTACTGAGCCGCTTTTGGGCCGACCGGTCAAGAAAACAGAGGGAGGCACAGATTTTTAATGTAAGCATCTAAGTGGCCGAGTACTGCAGACTGGGATATGCCGCATGTCTGTCTAACTGGTTGTACGATTGTACAACAAGATGCAGTCTGCAGCACTTGCATGAGGTGTGTTGTAGCAATATAAGGAAGATTAAGGACCAAATTATCATCTGAAGATTGAGAGCTCAGACATATATCGGTTCCCGTATAACTAAAAACGTACAATTTCCGCCCAAACTCGAGCTTACAATTACTATCGTAGCATCTATTTTTTGATTTGGCATGATTGAACCAGATTCCGATACGAAATACTGTTCCGAGAGCCATAGTTTGTCAAAGTTTTGAGCGTGACGAGTTATTCCAAGTCCGAATGCCCAAGCACTATAAAACCCTCCGGACGCATGACGTACGAATCTTGACGTTCGTCAGTTTCAGATCGACTTGAAATAGTTTGTATATCTCCCAGATAAAAAAATGTTTTAAGGTCAAAAAAGTGTAGCTGAGAGGGTATCTAAAGTTTACGGCAAAACTGCACTGATGATTTGTCAAACGCTTAATAAGATAGCAAAACAATTGTCTGCTGCCACGGCTCACCAGATTCATGTGAGCCTGTCGACGATTGGTATTCTACCAACGCTTCATAAGGACTGCAAGGAAGGATCAAATCGAATAACGGGATAGTAATGACGCTTAACCGGTATTAAGGCCGTAACTAGTAGAAGACGCGCCTAGTCTCGTAGTGTGTTGCGTTACGCACTAAAGCGGGAGAGTGTGGTAATAGAGGAACTGTATAATAAGAAACTATTTAGGAAGCGAATATAATGAAACAAGGGGATTTTGGAGGAGCCGTCTGAGATATGCGAGTAGATGATGGAAGACCGTAGTAAGTGATTGGTGAGTGTAGTTGTGAATAGGTGATGGTGGGTGACAAAGAATCCCACCACGTCCCGTCACCTGAGGTCGTCTTGACTTTCATCAGGCAGCTTGGGATCCTGACAGAAAAAAATCTACTTGGGTACAAGAGCAGTCTTGTTATTCTCATCTTCAACTACCTTCACCTCAAGCCATATTCACCTCATCAAACCTTAACCTTAACCTTAACCTTAACCTTAACCTTAACCTTAACCTCTTCTGCTTCATAAATGAGAAGGCCATTCTTTACGGGGCGCAGTGGTAGCGACACAAGTTGCTTAGGAGTAAATTAATTAATTATTAATGACTATTATGTGTAGTATCCTGACACGGCTAAATATGATAGACCGATGCTATGATTTATCTATCTTAAGGGATGGGATAGAGCCGTATTCGCGATACTGACGTAGCGAGACTAGTTATGGAGATTTGCTTTTAGTCTTTCATCAATTTAAAGTACTTTGCTCTAGGGTGCGTTAGTCATAGCCTAGTCTCGAATGGAAATATAGAGCTGTATCGAGCTTTATTCAGTAAACAAGCTCGAGAACCAAAGAGCATTAATTTCTATCTAGACGTACCGCACTTGCACTCTTAATCTTCCATCAAATCCACACCCACACCCCTAAGCGCATCTACCGCCCACTTTGGGAACTTCTCCTTATCCCCCTGATACCACTTCGCAAACGTCTCCTTCAAAAACTTCGGATACTTATCTTCGACCACCGCCTGTCTCGCCTTATTCATCAACCCCAGCAAATACGCCACATTATGCATAGTGAGCATATGTGCCCCCGCCGTTTCCTTCGCTGCCAAATGATGAATATACGCCTTTGTAACCCCCATCCCCTTCGCCGTATACCGTCCATTCTCGACATACGACGGCTTCCCAAGCGTAGAATTCAACGTCTCCCTCGCCGCCGACTCTGCAGGTGCACAAACAACACAATCACACTCTGGATCCACCGCCGTGAAATCATCCGCATACTTTGCATTCCGTAGATTCAATACCCCGCGGGACGTAATCGCGTTTCCGAAACGTGCGGTACGCGTCCCCCACACACAGTCGAACATGTCCGCCCCCAACGCAACGGAGACGATAAGGTCCTCGGGGTACCCCACGCCCATGACGTACCGCGGCTTCCCCTCTGGCAGAAGTTCGGTACACGTCTTCACTACCGCGCAGTAGCTTTCCTTCTCCTCTCCTCCCGAGAGTCCGCCGATCGCAATCCCCGGTGTATCCCGTGCCACCATGGCCTCCACGCACTCGCGCCGCATCTCGAGGTCCAGCCCACCCTGGATTATACAGAATAGGTTTTGCCGCGTGGAGAATTCGGGCGGGTGAGCGGCGATGCAGCGGTCAAGCCAGCGGATGGAGCGGTACATTGCTTCTCGCATGCGCGCCTCGTCAGGGGAGGTGGTGCAGATGACATCGTCGAGCTGCATGATTATGTCTGAGCCGATGGAGTGTTGGAGGTCGATGGAGTGTTCGGGGGTAAGGAGCATGGGGGTGCCATCGTGCGGGGAGAGGAATTCGACGCCGGATTCGGTGACGGTTGCGAGTTGCAGCAGCGACACCATTTGGAAACTGTGTGGTGTTATTTAGAGTACGGAGAGGGGGGAGGGGACAAACCCGCCGCTGTCTACCGCGTGTCAGCTGCTGGAGGCGAAGGAGGTGGTGGGAAGGAAGGAACCCGTTAGGATGTTGTGGTTCCAGCTCTGCAACTTGTGTGCACCGCCGACTTTGTCGAGGACTGCTTGCCCGGGCTTGAGACCAAGGTGGTAGGTGTTGTTGAGGCAGAGACGGCAGCCGGCGGCTTCGAGTTGCTCTGGAGTGAGGCCTTTGAGGGTGCCTTGCGTTGCGACAGGCATGAAGAGAGGGGTTTCAACGGGGCCGTGGGGGAGGCGGAGGACGGAGGCGCGAGCTCTCGTGGTCTGCGGGAGTGAGTGAGTGCAGGGACAGCAGGAGGAATGGGGGTGCGGACAGAGCATTTTGCGCGGATCTCGAAGGAGAGGGCGGAGGGCATCTTGGGGAGCGTGTGGGCAGTGGCTTCGGCGGCGAGAGTAGCCATTTTCTTGAGCATTGGAGCTGTGGAGGGGAGGTGGGGGTGGGCTGAAGCTTGAGGTTACACGTGGACTAGGGTGCTTGGCGCGTGGGGGCCACCGACTGCAGCTTCCTGTGGTTTCTGGAGCAAATGTACGGTGAGGCGATGTTTGTGGAGTGGGCCGGGGCCCGAGCTGGGATTACAATAATTGTCGCTTAGTGGTGAACGAGGGACATCACTGCAGCATCATCACGTGCGGTGTCTTCTACTTTACGCGACCCCTGTTCGTCGCGTCTTCCTTCCTCCACACGACCACTAATGCCGCCGAAACGAAAGAACCCTCCAACCGAAAGTGTCGCATCTACCAAGAAGAAAGCCCCGCGTCAGAAAAAGAACTCCAATTCCTCCCGCGAATCCTCCACGCCTCCGGAAACCCCGTGGCCGTCCCACTTCAAGCATCTAGAACGTGTCCACCGCGCCCTAAACCTTGTCTACACTTTCTGCTGCACTCGCAAGCAACTAGCCACAACCTTCTCCAACCTCAAATCCGCAGTCGAAGGACACACCAAGAAAGACCTCACCATCGCCGACATCGCACAGGTCAAATTCCTTGTTCCAAAAGGCGTGCACTTCGAGTATGTGGACGAGGAGTTGCTACAGGTGTATATTGTCGGAGGTGGGAAGGATAAAGATAAAGACGAGGCATATTCTATGACCTCGCATGCAGTCGATGCTGGGAAGGAAGTGCTGCTGTTTGAGTTTGTGGATGGTGACTTGAAGAGGTCGGTTGTGAAACAGCTGGATGAGATTCAAAGGGTAGGTGTGAGGAGGGAGGAAATCAAGATGCCGACTTTCTCGACGGCGCAGATGACGAAGCTTATTAACAAACGCAACGAAAAGTTTCAGCGCGCAGTCAATAAGTTCCTGGCCGAGTGTGCGGCGGCGGGGGAGGATCCGGTGGAAGGCATTAAGCACCAGCATTCTCCGTTTGTTCCGGCAAAGTCGTCGCATCCCAGTACGCCCGGAGCGGACACGATTCCGCCAGATATCCCGACGGAGCGGAAATCGATCCCCGAGATTGTTGAGGAGATAAAGAAGTCGGATTTGTACGTGGATCAGATTGTGGAGGGCGGGCATAGGATTTTTGATCCCCAAGAAGCAGTATATGGAGACCTCACGTTTGTGCTTTCACAGCACCTGGTGAATGCGATCTACACGGCGAGAAATATCACGCAGCTATATTCGCACCAGGCCGAGGCGATAAATAACCTCCACGATGGACATCATGTTATCGTATCGACCTCGACATCGTCCGGGAAGTCGCTTATCTACCAGATTCCAGTTTTGCATGAGCTAGAGAGGGATAGGAGTTCGCGGGCGATGTTTATATTCCCGACCAAGGCACTGGCACAGGATCAGAAGAGAAGTTTGGTGGAGGTGCTGAGCTATATGACGGAGGTTTTGGGGACCGTAGTGGTGGATACGTTCGACGGTGACACACCTACAGAGGAACGGAGGAGGATTCGAGACGAGGCCTCGGTGATATTTACGAACCCGGATATGCTGCACTTGAACATCCTACCGAATGAAGAGCATTGGCGGATGTTTTTGAAGAATCTGAAGTATGTGGTTGTTGATGGTTAGTGTGCTGTGATGAATGACCTGCACCGGATGGTTACTGATTAATTCCAGAATTGCACGTCTATAATGGTCTCTTCGGATCGCATGTTGCTTTCATCATGCGTCGGTTACGAAGGATATGCTCTGCCGTGGGCAATAATAAGGCCCAATTTGTCTCCTGTTCCGCAACAGTTGCCAATCCCGAAGCTGTAAGCTCCACAATTTTCCCTCCTTTAAACTAGCGCTGAAATACATCCCTAGCACATGCGCACCATCTTCGGCATAGACTCAGTGCATCTCACCGACGAAGACGGCTCACCCTCTGGCCGAAAAGAGTTCCTCTGCTGGAATACACCCTTCAAAGATCCCAACGACCCCTCGTCTGGTCGCGGCGACTCCATCACTGAGGCAGCCAAGATCTTTGCCCAGCTCATCCTTCGTGGTGTCAGAACAATTTCCTTCTGCCGAGTCCGAAACGTCTGCGAACTCATGCTACAAGCAGTACGTACGCAGCTGCAGAGGCTAGAACGCGGAGACGTGGTGAACAGAGTCATGGGCTATCGAGGCGGCTACACTCCACAAGACCGGCGGCGGATAGAGAAGGAGATGTTTGAAGGGCACCTCCTTGGTATCGTCGCCACCAACGCTCTTGAACTTGGAGTCGACATTGGAAGTCTAGACGCCGTACTAATCGTCAACTTCCCATACTCCATCTCCAACCTGCGTCAACAATCCGGCCGCGCGGGCCGCAGGAATAAGGACTCCCTCTCGATCTTAGTCGGCGGTGCATACCCAATAGACCAACACTACATGTCCCACCCCATAGAGCTTTTCACAAAACCCAACCTCTCCCTCTCCATCGATCTCGAAAACCCTCTTACCCTTGAAAGCCACGTCCAATGCGCCGCTTACGAACTCCCCATCGAGCCCCAACGCGACAAAATCTACTTTGGCTCTTCCCTCCCCTCCATCGCCGCATCCCACCTCCTTCCAGACTCCTCAGGCTTCTACAATCCTTCCCCGCGCTTCCTCCCCTCCCCCTCCCGCCTCGTCCCAATCCGCGACACCGAAGAACCCGGGTACGCAGTCGTAGACACCACTAACTCACGCAACATCGTACTCGAAGAACTCGAGCCCAGCCGCGCCCCCTTCACCCTCTACGAAGGCGGCATCTTCCTGCACCAAGGCCGTACCTACTTCGTCCGCTCCGTCTCCCACTCCCCACAACAACTAGCCTCCGTCGAAGCCGTAAACGTATCCTACACCACCTCTCCACGTGACTTCACCGACATCGACCCCACCCACACACTTCTCACCTCCCCTCTCCCCCACACCACAATCTCCTACGGCGCCATTACCGTGTCAACAAAAGTCTTCGGCTACTTCAAACTCGACCGCAGAAACCGTATTCTCGACGCCGTGGAACTCGACACGCCAGCAATAACACGGCATACACACGGCGTCTGGATCGATCTCCCACCCTCCATCCTGGAGCTGATGGTAAAACACAAACTCAACCCCGCTGCAGGTATCCACGCCGCTTCCCACGCAATCCTTTCCCTCCTACCTACAGACGGATTGCGAACGGAGTGTAAAGCTCCCGAGAAGGAGTTTGCTCAGGTCCAAACCCGCCGGAAGCTGCCGGGGCGGCTGGTGTTCTACGAGCAGCGTGCTGCTGGCGGTGGGAGAATGGCGTGGGAGGCGATGAGAGGGGTGTTGGAACGGGCAAGGGAGAGAGTCGAGGGATGTCTGTGCGAAAAGGGGTGTGTGGAGTGTTGTCTTGGAAACTGTAAGGAGGGGAATTTGGTGGTTAGTAAGAGGGGGGCGGGGGTTGT